>Ga0214472_10007996_pt1 | contig 11035 bp, 13 predicted proteins | sample RVTome_6_FD_207662 | JGI IMG/M metagenome (GOLD analysis project Ga0214472, IMG submission 207662) | Soil microbial communities from uranium-contaminated site in the Upper Colorado River Basin, Wyoming, United States - RVT140D175 | ecosystem: Environmental > Terrestrial > Soil > Contaminated >...
CCCACAGCTCGCCGGGCTCCCGCCCCGCGGCGAGGAGGGGCGCGATCGTCGCCGGCGGGTCGGGCCAGCCGGCGGTGACACGGCGCCAGCGCCCAGCCCCCTCGCGCCGGAACAGCCGCCCGTCGGAGCGGCCGGCCATGTAGGCGGCGTGGGGGTGGGAGGCCGCGGACACGACCACGACCTCGGGATCGCCGTGGTCGACCGCCACGCTCCGGAGGTACGTGACCTCGAGCCCCTCCTCGGGCGAGCGCCACGTCGCGCCGCCGTCGTCGCTCTCCCAGTAGCCGTCCCCCGCCGCGACCCGGAGGACGTCGGGCCGGTCGGGGTGGATCGCGATCTCGTGGGTGTCGAACGGGGCGACCTCGGGGCGGTCGATCCAGGTCTGTCCGCCGTCGGGTGTCGTGATCAGCGCGCCGGCCTCGATCGCCACGTAGAGCCGTCCCGCCCGCGACGGATCGCAGGCGATCCAGCGAACGTGGTGGGTCTCGGGCTTGGGGGGAAAGCTCCAGGTCGGCGCGGACGGGAGGTCGAAAAGCCCGGGCGCGGGCCGCCAGCCCCCGCCCGCGTCTCCGGGCCGGCTCCCCGCCCGGCGCCACAGTGCGCTCGGCTCCGTCCCCGCGTAGACGACCCAGCCGCCCGCTCCTCCCCCTGCCGCTGGCCGCTCGCCCGGGCTCGCGGCGACGGCGGTCAGGTGCTCGCCCTCGAGACCCGCGGCCGTCCAGGTCTCCCCACCGTCGTCGCTCCTCAGCGCGCCGTTCTCGGTTCCGCACCAGATCGTCCCCGCGCCGGACGGATGGACGGCCAGGCACGTGGGACGGATCCCGGCCCCGGCCCTCGCGACGATTCCGCGATCGGGATCGACGACCAGGACGTCGTCGCGGGTGGCCACGAGGATCCGCATCCGCCCAACCTCCCGCGGCGAGGGAGTGCGGTCAAGCGCGCGCGAGTTGTCGGGAAAACCCCCGAACCCTAACTTCGGCGCGATCTTGCGCGGCTTCGAGCCGCGCTTTTCGTCCGTTTCCCGATCCCCGAATTCGACGGAGCCCAGCGTGAAGATCGTCGTCTGCATCAAACAGGTTCCCGAGCGCGACGCCCGGCTCAGGATCGCCGCCGACGGGAAGTCGATCGACCTGACCGGCGTGGCGACCGAGATCAACGAGAGCGACCAGTACGCGCTCGAGGCGGGCCTGAGGCTCGCCGAGGGCTCGGGCGGAGAGGTCGTCGTCCTGCTGCTCGGCCCCGACGTCGCCGAGGAGGCGATCCGTCGCGCGCTCGCGATGGGCGCCGCCCGCGCCGTCCACCTGAATGACGCCGCCTTTCAGGACGCCGACGCGTCGTCGACCGCGAAGGCCCTCGCCGCCGCCGCGGCGAAGGAGTCTCCCGATCTGGTGCTGACCGGCCTCCAGTCCGATGACGCCGGCTGGTCCCAGACCGGCGTGCTCGTCGCCGAGCGGCTCGGCTGGCCGAGCGCCACGCTGATCATGGAGATCGAGCCGCCCGCGGAAGGCAGGATCAAGGTCAAGCGCGAGCTCGAGAGCGGCTGGTTCCAGTGGATCACGCTTCCGCTCCCCGCCGTGCTGACGATCCAGTCCGGCATCTATCCCGTCCGCTACGCGACCCTCAAGGGGATCATGGGGGCCAAGAAGAAGGAGATGAAGAAGCTCGCGCCGGCCGACCTCGGGCTCGAGCCGGGCGCGGTGGGCGCAGCCGGCCGGAGGGTCGAGGTACGGCGGCTGTACGTGCCGGAGAAGACGGCCGAAGCCGAGATCCTCCAGGGCGACGCGGCGACTGCTGCCGCCGCGCTGGTCGACCGGCTCCAGAAGGAAGCGAAGGTGCTGTGATGGCGGGCGCGATCTGGGCGATCACGCAGACGGAGAAAGGCGAGCCCCGGGGGGTCTCGTACGAGACGATCGCGGCCGGGCAGAGGCTCGCCGCCGCGCTCGGCAAGCCGCTCGAGGCCGTCATGCTCGGCTCCGGCGTCCGCGGCGCGGCCGAGAAGGTCGCCGCGCGGAAGGTCGAGCGGGTGCGGCTGATCGAGGACCCCAAGCTCGAGCCCTACACGCCCGACCCCTACGCGGCGGCGCTGCGCCGAGCGGTGGAGGCCGAGAAGCCGGCCTACCTCCTCTTCCCCCACACCTACCAGGTTCGCGACTGGGTGCCGCGACTGGCGGCGGCCCTCGACGCCGGCTTCGTCAGCGACGTCGTCGATTTCCGCGCCGAGGGCGGCGAGCCCGTCTTCGTCCGCCAGCCCTACCAGGGGAAGCTCAACGCCGACTGCGCGTTCGCGGCCGGCGACGGCCCGCGCCTGGTCAGCTTCCAGGCCGGCGCCTTCCTCGCCGACGACGCGGCGAAGGGCGACACCCCCGCGGAGATCGTCGAGCAGGCGGTGGACCTCGCGGACGTCGAGGTCCGGACGCAGGTGCTCGACACGTTCCAGGAGGTCGAGAACAAGGTCGACCTCTCGCGCGCGGAGGTGATCGTCGCGGTCGGGCGCGGGATCGGGAAGCAGGAGAACCTGGGCCTCGTGGAGCAGCTGGCCGCCGCGCTCGGCGGCCAGCTCGCGGCCAGCCGGCCCGTGTGCGACAACGAGTGGCTGCCGATGGACCGCCAGATCGGCTCGTCGGGCCAGACCGTGGCGCCGCGCCTCTACCTCGCGGTGGGGATCTCGGGAGCCATCCAGCACCTGGTGGGTATGAAGAACTCCGGCACGATCGTGGCGATCAACAAGGACGCGAACGCCCCCATCTTCTCGGTGGCCGACTACGGCATCGTGGGCGACCTGTTCGAGGTGGTGCCCGCCCTGACCGCGAAGGTGAAGGAGGCGCGCGGCGCCTGAGGCGCCGATCCCCATGGAAGACTTGAAGATCTTCGAAGAGGTCTCGCTGGAGTGCGACGAGAAGGGCACGATGCCCTATCGCGGCGGCCACTCCCACGGCACCGTCGGCCTGCTCGACCTACCGCACGACGGTCCGCTGCCCTTCGACGCCTACCGCGGTCTCTCGGCCGACGAAGCCGCCGAGCGGATCCGGGCGGCCAGAGCCACACTCGGCCAGCGACTCGTGATCCTCGTCCACCACTATCAGCGCGACGACGTCTACCAGCATGCCGACCTGACCGGGGATTCGTTCAAGCTTTCCCGCCAGTCGGCCGACGCACGCGCCGACCACGTCGTGTTCTGCGGCGTCCACTTCATGGCCGAGTCCGCCGACATCCTCTCGCGCGACGACCAGACCGTGATCCTGCCCGACCTCTCCGCCGGCTGCTCGATGGCCGACATGGCCGACATCGATCAGGTCGAGGATTGCTGGGAGGAGCTGGCCGCCGCGTTCGGCAGCGACCCTGACGAGCGAGTGATGCCGGTCACCTACATGAACTCGAGCGCCGACCTCAAGGCCTTCTGCGGCCGGCACGGCGGCATCGTCTGCACGTCGACGAACGCGCGCGCGGTGCTGGAGTGGGGATTCGCCCAGCGGCGCCAGGTTCTGTTCTTCCCCGATCAGCACCTCGGGCGGAACACCGCGAAGGCGCTGGGGATCCCGCTCGAGCAAATGGTCCTCTGGCGCCCCACCGTCGACGACGGCGGGGTCGAGCCCGTGGCGCTCGAGGCCGCGCGGGTCATCCTCTGGGAGGGGCACTGTTCGGTCCACGCGATCTTCCAGCCCGAGCACGTCGACCGGATCCGCGCGGAGCGGCCCGATGTCCGGATCCTGGTCCATCCCGAGTGCCGGATGGAGGTCGTCGACAAGGCTGACGTCGTCGGCTCCACCGAGGTCATCCGGCGCACGATCGACGAGGCGCCAGCCGGCAGCGCGTGGGCGATCGGCACCGAGATCCACATGGTGAACCGCCTCAAGGAGGCGCACCCGGACAAGTTCGTCACCTTCCTCAGCCCGACCGTGTGCATGTGCGCGACGATGTACCGCATCGACCAGCCGCACCTCGCGTGGGCGCTCGAGAACCTCGTCGCAGGCCATGTCGTGAACCGCATCGCGGTCGATCCCGAAACCGCCCGCTGGGCGAGGCTCGCGCTCGACCGGATGCTCTCGGTCCGTTGAGACCCGGGTGGCGCACCGCGCTGTGCGCGGCGCTCGTGGCGGCGCTCGTCTCGGGCTGCGGGGCGAAACGGTTCCTCGGCTTCGGCGGCGACGGCACGCTTCTCGTCCGCCATCACGAGCCCCTTTCCCAGGAGATCTGGTTGGGCGGAGAGCTCCTCGGCGTCGCCGACTCGGGGGCGGTGACGTGCTTCCGGGGAACCCGCACCGGGACATTCCGGCTGGAGGCGCGCGACCCATCGGACGACACGCTGATCCGCGCCACGTCGCTCGTGCTGCCGCCGGAGCAGCCCAGACTGTGGGACATCGACCACGACCAGATCCTCGAGGGGCGGGCGTTCCTCGGGTCGTGCGAATAGGTTACGGCTTCCTCAAACTCGAGACGCCCAGGGGAGGATCGATGAGCGACGTCAACATCCGGGTCCAGCCGACGCCCAACCCGAACAGCCTCCTGTTCCACGTCGACCGCACAGTCACAAAGGAGCGGATGAAGCAGTTCAACTCGCCCGGCGATGCCGCCGACGCGCCGCTGGCCAAGGCGCTGTTCGAGATCGGCGGGGTGGCCTCGGTCTTCTTCATGCCGAACTCGATCACGGTGTCGAAGGACGCCGGCGGCGACTGGAACGACATCGAGCCGGCCGCCAAAGCGAAGATCCACACCTACTTCGCGGGCTAGGGACCCGGCGGGGGACGACCTCTCCGGTCGCCGGCCGTCAACCGCGGTACGTGGCGTGGGAGGTCGGCGTCTCCCACAGTCGCACCGACCGCACCGGATACCCCGACTCCAGCACGAAACGGTAGATCGCGCGGGCGATGTTCTCGGCCGTGGGGTTGTCATCGAGGGCCAGGAAGGGCTCGCCGCTGCTCTCCAGCCACTCGACCAGCGGATCGTCCTTCCGCAGGATCATCTTGTGATCCATCCGCTCGTCGATCCAGGCCTTGACGTCCCGCTTCACGTCGCCGAAGTCGAACACCATCCCGCGGTGGTCGAGCGAATCGGACTCGAGCTCGATCTCGACCAGCCCGTTGTGGCCGTGCGGGTGCGCGCACGCGCCGTCGTAGTCGAGCAGCCGGTGTCCGTAGCAGAAGTGGATCTGGACGCTCACGCGAAACGGCATCAGGCGAGCAGCCTCCCTCCGTCGACGACGAGAACGTGGCCGGTCACGAAGTCGGTCATGGCCACCAGGAAGACCACGCTCTGCGCGACGTCGGCCGGGCTCCCCAGCCGCTGGAGCAGCGTCCCCTTGCGGATCCGCTCGGCGGCGGCGGCGTCGAAATCCTCGGGCAGCATGACCGGACCCGGCGCGATCGCGTTCACCGCGATCTCCGGCGCCAGCTCGCGCGCCATGGCCTTTGTCATCGTGACGATCCCGCCCTTCGAGATCACATACGGCAGGTAGTTCTTGTACGGCCGGATCGCGGCCCAGTCGGCGATGTTGATGATCTTACCGCCTCCGTTGCGCCGCATCAGCGGGACGGCATGCCAGGCGGTGAAGAAGGGCGCCTTCAGGTTCACGTCGAGCGTGCGGTCCCACGTCGCCTCGTCGATCTCGGCCCACGGAGTGCGGGGGAAGATGGCCGCCGAGTTGACGAGGACGTCCAGCCGGGCCCACCGCTCGTCGATCGCGCCGATCAGCGCGCGGACGCTCTCCGTGAGCGCGAGGTCTCCCTGGAGCGCCTCCGCCTCGACCCCGAGCGCGCGGATCTCGGACGCCGTCTCCTCGGCGGGCCCGGCGCTCGAGTGGTAGTGGACGGCGATGTGCATGCCGCGCTCGGCGAGCGCGAGCGCGATCCGCTTCCCGACCCGGACGCCCGATCCCGTGACGAGCGCGACTTTGCCTGTTGTCTCCATAGGGCCCGCGTTAGGTTGACGCCGTGACCGGAACCGGAAGACGATGCGTGCTCTCGTCGGGCGGGATCGACAGCGCGGTGGCGCTCGCCGAAGCCGCGCGCGAGGGCCCGGTCGCGCCGGTATTCGTCCGCTCGGGCCTGGTCTGGGAACCGGCCGAAATGTATTGGCTGGAGAGGTTCCTGCAAACGCTCGGCGCGCCGCCGCTGGTCGTGCTGGATCTGCCGGTCGCCGACCTCTACGGGGAGCACTGGAGCCTGACCGGCGAAGGTCCGCCGGGCGCGGAGACCGCCGACGAGGCCGTCTACCTGCCGGGACGCAACCTCCTGCTCCTTTCGAAGGCGGGCGTGTGGGCCGCCGGGGCGGGGTGCGAGGCGATCGTCATGGGTCCGCTCGCGGCCAATCCGTTCCCCGACGGCACGCGCGCGTTCTTCGACGCGATGGGCGTGGCGATCGGGATCGCGATGGGGCTCGGGAGGCCGCTGCCGGTCGAGACCCCACTGTCCGGACTCACGAAGGCGGAGGTGATCCGCCGCGGCGCCGGCCTTCCGCTCGAGCTGACGCTCAGCTGCCTGATTCCCACCGCCGACCACCGCCACTGCGGCGCGTGCAACAAGTGCGCGGAGCGGCGGAGGGGGTTCGTGGAGGCCGGCGTCCCCGACCCGACCGAGTACGCCTACGGCTCCCGCGCGGGGGCCGGCTCGACGTAGAGCTCGAGCTCGACGCCCTCGAGCTCCGCGCAGCCTCCCTCGAGCCGCGTGAGCGTCGTGGGCCCGACGATCGACTGGCGTGCGATCGAGCGGATCCCTCCCCCCTTCTCGAGAACCACGATCGTCCCGCCGTCGACGCACACCTCGCACGAGCGGTAGACGAGGATGTCCGCGGTGGCCCAGCCGGGGTCGTTCCTGGACCACCCTCCCGGCGGGAGGAAGGCTTCCGCGGTCGGCCGCGGGCCCGGCGTCCAGTCGACGTAGAAGCCCGGCGCGCCGTCCAGCGGCACGAGGATCCGGCTGTCCGAGGCGAAGCCCGGCCAGGCGAGGCCGTGAAGCGGCACGAACGGGCGCCCGCCGATGCGCGCCGGCGGTCCGACCGTCACGCAGATCCGCGTGCCGTCCGAGGCGGCGAACGCCATCGTGTCGCCGGGCTCGAGACCCATCCAGGCCAGCAGGCCGGGCGAGGAGGGCTCCTGTCCCTCGGCGGAAACGGCCGTGGCGAGCACGAGGATCGGGAGGAACCGGCGCATGCAGAGGCGTACCCCGGGCCGGACGCGGGGCTCCCTCAGCCAGCCTCCGGCGCCGGGCCGAACAGCCGGTCGGCGTTGTCCTGGAGGAGCTTGCGCTTCACGTCGTCCGACAGGTCCAGGGCCAGGAAGTCGTCCAGGTTCTCCTTCATCCCCGGCACCAGCGGACCCGGCCAGTCGGTCCCCCAGAGAAGCTTGTCGGCGACGTCGGTGAGCCGCGGGAAGTATCGCAGGAGCCCTTTCGGCGGGATCCCCGAGACGTCGCCCCAGAAATTGGGATGCCGCCGCAGCAGGAAGAACGACGCGTCCGGCCACAACGGGCGGCCGAGGTGCGCGAGGATGACGACGAGCTCGGGGAAGTCGACGCCCACGTCGTCGAGCGGGAGCGGATCCGCGTATACGTTCCGCGCGCCGGGGAAGATCGAGGTCCCGGTGTGGACCATGACCGGCATGGCCAGCTCCTCCGCCCGGCCGTAGAGGTCGGCGAGGCTCGCCAGCCCCTGGCGGTAGGCGTTGGCCGCGACCTCCTGGTGGGGGGGATGGAACTTGATCGCCCGGACCCCCAGGTCGCGGAGCCGCTCGACCTCGTCCGACACGCTGCCGTCCGCGGTCGGGTCGACGCCGCCGAACGGGATCAGCCGCTCGGGCGCGGCCTTCGCCAGCTCGGCCACGTAGCGGTTCACCTCGCGGGTGAACCCCATCAGCGCCGGGCTCACGTAGTTGATGACGCCGATCCGCGCGACGCCGGCCTCGTCCATGTGGTCGAGCACGCGCTCGGGCTCGCGCATCATCCGCTCGAGCTCCGCGAAGTCCGTCCGCCCCTTCGCCATCCGCGCCCGGACGTCCGCCTTCAGCTGATCCCACGGCTGGACGTGGACGTGGGCGTCGGTGATCCGGAGCCCCTCCATCACCCGCCGGCCCGGGCGCTGAACATGAGGAACAGGCCGCCGAGGAGCCAGGTGACGATCGCGAACCCCCAGGCCGCGCCCTTGCCCATCCGCAGCGCCTGGACGCCCGCGATGGCGGTCACGATCAGGCCCCAGATCGAGAAGAAGTTGATGTTCGCGAGGAAGCCCCACAGGAGCCCCGGCATGTCCCCGCGCTCGAGGAAGAGGGCGAGGCCGAACGTTGGCAGGCCGCCCTCCGCCGCGACCTGCTCGGCTCCCTTGATCAGCACGACGATCGCCTGCGCGATCGCCTGGAGGAGCTGAATGACGCCGGTGTAGATCATCGCCGTGAACGCGACCTTGTAGGTGGGCTCGCGGGCGCCCGAGATCGCGGCCCAGCCCCAGAACAGGAGCGCGAAAAGCGCGGTGAAGACGACCGCCGCGACCGGCGCGCCGACCACGCTGAAGAGCCGCACCATCCCCATCGCGCCCTCGATCTGCTCGGGCGTCATGTCGCGCCCGGCCAGCTGGACGCGCTGGAGCTCCAGCGTCGCCGGCATCAGGAGGAACGACACGGCCATGGTCGCGGCCATGACGACGAGCAGCGGCACCAGCCAGCGGGGGTGCTCGCGCACGTCGTCGAACGTCGCGCTCGGCGCGAAGGCCACGTCGAGGAAGTTCTGCCAGACGGACCGTCCGCCCGCCGGCGAGGGTGCCTGGTTCACCTCTGCGTGCCGTTCCATCGCGGCCCTCCGCGCTGGGGTTGGTGGCGGGCGGTGACGCTCAGCGCCCGCGCCACTCGGGCTTGCGTTTGTCCAGGAACGCCCTGACGCCTTCAGCCTTGTCTTCGGTCGCGAAGGCGAGCGCGAAGAGATCCCGCTCCTGCTCGAGGCCGGCCGAGAGTGGAACCTCGAGCGCCGCCCGCAGCGCCCGCTTGGCGATCGCCAGCGTGACCGGGCTCTTCTCCGCCATCGAGCGCGCGATCTCGAGCGTGCGCGCCCGGAGCTCGGTCAGCGGGACGACCTCGTCGAGGAGGCCGATCTCGTAGGCGGAGACGCCGTCGATCGGCTCGCCGCTCAAGACGAGCTGGAGCGCCTTGCCGTACCCCACCAGGCGCGGCAGCCGCTGGGTCGCGCCGCCGCCGGGGATGATCCCGAGCCGCACCTCGGGCTGACCGAGGGTCGCCGTGTCCGCCCCGACCCGCAGGTCGCAGGCCAGCGCCAGCTCGCAGCCGCCACCCAGACACCATCCGTTGATCATCGCGATCGTGGGCAGCGGCGCGTCCCACACCTTGTCGAACAGCGTCGGATGCGCCATCGCGCGGCGCTGCTCGATCGGCGTGCGCTCGGCGAACTCGGTCACGTCGGCGCCGGCCACGAACGCCTTGTCGCCGGCGCCGGTCAAGACGAGCACGCGGACGTCGGGGTCGGCGACCGCCTCGTCGACTGCGCCCGAGAGCTTCTCGCGCACCGCGGCGTTCAGCGCGTTCCGCTTCTCCGGGCGGTTGATGGTCAGGATCCTGACGCCGTCGTCGGTCTCGATCTCGACCACGCGCTCCTCGCTCACGGTTCCTCCTTCGGGATCGGCTTGCCGTCCTGCCAGCGGTAGAAGCCCTCGCCAGTCTTGCGCCCGAGCTTCCCGTCCGCCACCAGCCGGCGCAGCAGCGCGGGGGGCGCGAAGCGCCGGCCGTCGAGCTCGCGCGCCAGGTGCTCGGCGATCGCCAGCCGCACATCCAGGCCCACCAGGTCGGTCAGCTCGAGCGGGCCCATTGGGTGGTTGTAGCCGAGCTTCATCGCGACGTCGATGTCGGCCGCCGATGCGACGCCCTCCTCGACCATGCGGATCGCCTCCAGGCCGAGGGTCACGCCCAGTCGGCTGGTCGCGAAGCCGGCGACGTCGCGGACGACGATAGGCCGCTTCCCCAGGGATTCGACCGCCGCCCGCAGCGTCTCGATGACGTCGGGCGCGACCCCCGTCGGCGCCACGATCTCGACCAGCTTCATGACGTGCACGGGATTGAAGAAGTGGAGCCCCGCGACCCGCCCGGGTCGCGCGGTCACTGCCGCGAGGGCCGAGATCGGCAGCGAAGACGTGTTGCTGGCCAGGATCGCGCCGTCCGGGCAGCGGGCGTCCAGCTCGGCGAACATCTCGCGCTTGGCGTCCAGCAGCTCGGGGATCGCCTCGATCGCGAGGTCGGCGTCGCTCACCGCCTCGCCCAGGTCGGTTTCCACACGGAGACGATCGAGCGCCCCTTCCTTCTCGGCGGGATCGACCTTGCCGAGCGCGACGCCTTTCTCGAGCGTGGCCTCGACCGCCGTCCGGGCGCGGTGCGCGGCGTCGGGGTCGACGTCGTAGAGCGTGGTCGCGTATCCCGCCTGGGCGAAGGCTTGTGCGATCCCGCGACCCATCGTGCCGGCGCCGATCACGGCCACCACGTTGAGGTCGTCGACGGTCATGGATCGATCCTCCGGATGGCTGCTCGCACGGGCGACGCGTCGGCCCCCACCCAGCGGAGCGGGAGCGCGACCAATTCATAGCGGCCGGGTTCGATCCCCGCCAGCGCGAGCCCCTCGAGGATCGCCACTCCGCCCGACAGGAGGGCGCGGTGGGCGTCGAGCGCGGCAGAGTCCGGCGGATCGACCGATGGCGCGTCGGTCCCGACGAGCTGGAGCCCCCGCTCCACGCACCACCCGGCGGCGGCGGGCGAGAGGCCGCGGAACCGCGGGGGAAGGCCGGCCCCGCACCCCGTCGACAGCAGGAGCCGCGGGGCCGAAGGCCGCCGCGGCGCCCCCGCGAGCTCCGCCTCGATCTCCGCGACCTCGATCGCCCCCTCGCCCCGCGACGCGTCGATGACGTCGGCGGGACCGGCGAAGGCGTCCAGCGGCAGCGCGTCGATCGGCGCGCCGCCGGGAAGGACGTGAAGCGGCGCGTCGGCGTGGGTCCCGGCGTGCGTCGTCCCCGACACCGACCCCACGTTGACGCCGTCGCCGCGCTCGATCGACGCGGC
>Ga0214472_10007997_pt1 | contig 11034 bp, 10 predicted proteins | sample RVTome_6_FD_207662 | JGI IMG/M metagenome (GOLD analysis project Ga0214472, IMG submission 207662) | Soil microbial communities from uranium-contaminated site in the Upper Colorado River Basin, Wyoming, United States - RVT140D175 | ecosystem: Environmental > Terrestrial > Soil > Contaminated >...
CGGTTCACTTCGATGCGGAGTGCTTGAAAGGTGCGGCGCGCCGGGTGCGGCCCGCCCCGGCGCGCCGCTTTGGGCACCGCCGCTCGAATGATCTCGACGAGCTCGAGGGTTGTCGAGATTGGGGCACGGCGGCGGTGGAGGACGATGAAACTGGCAATGCGGGCGGCCCATCGCTCCTCACCGTAGGTGCGAATGATCCGGGCCAGATCGGGTTCTTCGTAGGTGTTGACGACATCTGCGGCGGTCAGCGATTGCGAGGGATCCATTCGCATGTCGAGCGGAGCGTCCTGACGGAACGAGAAACCACGCGCCGCGTCGTCGACGTGCATCGAAGACAGGCCGAAGTCGTAGACGACTCCGTCCACCTGTCCTTCGTGTTCGTCGCGCACGATCTCCTCCAACCGGTCAAATGCTGCGTGTACGTACGTCACTCGCTCGCCGTACCGCGCAAGGCGCTCCTGCGCGAGCGCCAGCGCGCGTTCGTCGCGATCGATGCCGATGATCCGGCCGCGGGGGCCCATTGCTTCAAGGATCCGTTCCGCATACCCACCCGCTCCTATCGTCGCATCAACCACAATTGCGTCCATCGGCCCCGGGACCAGCAGCGCCACGACGGCGTCCGCCAGGACCGGAACGTGCACAGCCTTACCTTGTTCCGAGCAACCGCACCGCGACGAGCGCGATCCCGAGGTAGGCCCCCAAGCTCGTCACGGTCAAGCCGAACAGCAGGAGCGAATCGGCGAGCTCGCGAGCGGTTCCCGGACGCACCTGCGCGTCCGTCGCCACCGTCGTCACCGCCGCTGCTCCCACCGACTGCTCCTGCTGCATCATGTCGATCCACCTCTTTCGTCAGGCGGGGAACTCCGTCATGTCCGCGAGCGTGCGCGTTCCCGTCTCGCGGCGACGTTCCCAAACCGTTGCCGGCCACACATCGATGCGATCTCCCTGCCCGACAAACGCCGCGTCGCGGTCAAGTCCCGCGTACTCGCGTAGCACCTCGGGCAAGAGAATTCGTCCTTGCGCGTCTGCCGTGGTGTCGTGAGCCAGCTCGATGACCATGCCGGCCGCGTCGGCATCGACCTTTCCTTCGCGCCGCATCTGGTTCAACCGATCCACGAACGGCGGCCACGCCGCAAGGTCGAAGATCCAAAGACGCTTGCCCGGCCCGGCCGTGACCACGAGCCCGCCCGCGAGACCGGGACGGAACTTCGCCGGGAGGAAGACCCTCCCTTTGGCGTCGATCGTGTGTTGCGCCGCACCGTGGAACACGTCCTCATCCTCTGCTCTTTCGTCGTCCAACCGCTCATCTGTCCACCACTTCTCACCACAACGCTCCACGAAGATACTGCCGCGCTCTTCTGATGTCAATGCGTTCTCGGTGCCTGCTGTTCACAATGTTCCGAACGTGTGTTCGCATTCTGTAAACAGAACATCACAAATACAACACAAGACTCCCTAAGAGTCTCGTAACACGGAAGTAAACAGTCTCACCCGGTATGCCCTGGAGTTGACGACAGCACCGCTACGATCAACTCCATGGAGCTCGACGAGGCATAGTGATCTCCGGCGGAAAACCTTCGATCGGCCTTCGCGCTCAGCGAGATGGCACCGGGGCTCGACCCGACCCCGCCCCTCCGAGGAATCCGCAAGTACCGTTCGATCGAAGAAGCCGATCAGGCGCGCGAACGCCCGATCAACGACTAGCGCCTCATGCTGTACGGACGGCGCGCAACGTAGCCCTCGAGCCCACCCGACACCGTCCACAACGCTCCACGAGATACGAGGACATCGATCGGCGACGCCGACATTGATTCCCTCCGGGCAATGATTCCTTCGTCCGTAACGGCGACTGCGAATCCCACTCGACCGCTCGTGACGGGATCAACGGTATCCACGCCCGCGAGCCACACGCCTTCCGCCGCACCGGTCGCAGCGATGGGCAGAATCCCGGGATCGATCTCGCGAACGACGGTAAGGGATTTCTTGTCGATCTGGAATGCATAGCCCACATGCACCGTGGGCATTCGATCGGGTAACGCGGATGTCGGATCGGGCCCGCGCGAGGGGATGGCGGCCCCGCCAATCCCCCACACGGCTCGATCCGTCACTGCGATCCGCAGAACCCCCTTGGGAAATCTGACGGTTCCCGTCACGACTCCGGTTTCCAGGTCAATCCGTAGCAGACGATGCTCCGAGGTGATCGTTCCGTTGTCATCAGGCTCGCTCAATTGCTTCCACCCGAGAGCCCACAACCAGTCCCCGTCGGAGTCGAGCCAAAAGAACTCGTCATTGTCTGGCACGAGGACCTCGGTCACATTCCCGTCGGCTTCGTTGATCCGATACAGGCGCGTGGTTCCCGCGGCCCATACTGCCCCCCGGTTCCCCAGAGCGACGCTGCGAATCGGATCATCGACAAAGATCTCCGGCCCGAGCCGCCGCGATTCGTACTCGACGCGACGCACTAGTCCGCATCGCCCGCCCGGGGTATGTTCGTGCCTTGCCGAGCCACACACATCGCCCTGGCTACGGGACACGGTCGCGCCGACCCACAGACCCGATTCGGAACCGGCCATGCCGGCGATCTTCACGAATGGAAACTCGTCATCCGGGGTAGAACCATCCTCACCGAGGACCGTTTCCCCCACCTCGGCGCCGCTCGCCTCGTTGAGTTCGAAGATCCTTCCGCCGGCACCGGCCCAAATCCGGCCTCCCCCCTCCGCCAACCTCCAGTCGCCCGGATAACCGCCCAACTTGATGACGGCAAACCCGCGACCTCCCGTTGCAGGATCAATCCGGTCGCGATCGAGAACAGCCTGTACGCCATTCCATCCCGCGAGCAATCCGGCGAAAAGCGAAATCGCTGAGACCGCGCCGACCACGGCTCTCCGCCGCTGCGCCCGCTTCCTGGTTGCGGCGGGCAGCGCGCCCGTCGGCAGAACATCGTCTTCGAGGGACCGCAAGAGTTCTTTGAGTTCAAGATCCATGACTTCCACCTCGCAGTTCGGCTCTCAGCGCGGCAGCCCCACGCGACACGAGAGACTTGACGGTCCCGATGCGGCATCCCAGCAGGTCGGCGATCTGAGCATCGGGGAGATCCGCGTAATACCGCAGCACCAGCGCGGTTCGTTGCCGAATGTTCAGCTTCATGAGCGCCGCTCGCACCTCGAGCTTGAGCGCCACATCCGGAAGAGACGAGTGGGATTCGCGACGACCGGCTTCCCGATTGAAGTGCTCGCGCTCATGCTTGCTCCTTCGAAATCGTGACCGAGCAAGGTTGACGATCGTCTTTCGCAGATACGCTGAAAAGGCATCCGGATGCCGAAAGTCCACGAACCTTCCGGCCAGCCGAACGAACGCGTCCTGCACAAGGTCATCAGCGAGAGCCGCGTCGCCGGTCAGGAGATACGCGATCCGTTTCGCCGAGTGCGCGTGAGATAGATACAACTCCTCCAGCCGCGTGCCTTCGATCGGCGTTGTCTCCTTGGACGCGCTCTCGGCCCTTAGCATGCGAGTGAAACGCACGACCTGCCCGATTGGTTGCATCGATTCTCACTACGGGGAATGAAACATCGCCGCGCGCCCGGAGCAATCGGCCGTATGTAGCGATACCGGCCGGAATGCCTATCCAACTACGACCCCACCGCCTGAAGCATTTCTTCAAGGCTCACGTACCGGACCGAAACGCCGGGCAAGAGTTCCCGCTCGAAGGACCGCTCGGCATCGGAGGTCACGACGAGGCTCTTTCCCTTCGGGTAGGCGCGGCGAAACGCTTTGAGGCCGGTTAGATCTTCACGGCCGTCGGCGCGCCATTTGCATTCGACCGCCAGCGGCGCCCGTCCGCGGCGCACGATCACGAAGTCGACCTCTTGATGCTTCGTCGAGCGCCAATGCCTGATGTCGATAACCCCGCCCCGCGCATGCAGTTCATTGAGAACATAATGCTCCCAGAGCACGCCCAGGTCCTCGTCGCGCATCTCTCCCCAGCCGCGAAACGTCTTCACGAATCCGGTGTCGAACGCGTAGACCTTGGGTGCATGGACGATCTCGGTTGCCCGGCGCGTTGAAAACGGCCGCACGACGTGGGCAACTTTGGTGATCTCGAGCGCGGAGAGATAGTTCGCGATCGTTTGCCGGCTCACCTCGGATGGTCCTGCGAACGCCGTCGCTTCGAAAATGCCGCCGCTTCGGGCAAGGATCAGCTCGACGAACCGCACGAACGAGGCGCGCCGCTCCAATCGAAACAACTCCTGCACATCGCGCGCCCAATACGCATCGAGCCACTCTTGCATCTCCTGTTCCGACCCGCCCCGCAGGAAGAACTCGGGAAGTCCGCCGCGCCCCAGCCTGGCCGGCAGATCGCCGCCGGCGTTCCGGCGGTCGGACTCGATCATCGGCGTCAGCCACACCTCTTCCTTGCGCCCGCTGAGCGAGTCGCGAAACTTCGCGGTCGCCTGCAGCGTCGACGACCCGGTCGCGAGCATTCGCACCGTGGGGAAGTGGTCGGCGGCGATCTTCAGCAGCTCCGACGGATCCGGCAATCGATGCACCTCGTCCAGCACGACCCGCTTTCCTCGAACCGAGCGCAAGAACGACTCGGGATCGGCGAGCACACGTCGGACGCTGGGCAGCTCGCAGTCGAGGTATTCGACGCCGTCGAGCGAGCGGCTTAGAACCGTCTTGCCGGACCGCCGGACCCCCACCAGCCACACCAGGGACCGTCGCTCCCACGCCTGCTCGATGCGGGATATCCAAAACGGCCGGTCGAACATGCCACCAGGATTGCATATCCTACTAGTATCTGCAATCCCAGCGACGAATCCTACCGCTAAGCCGATGAGTGTGGCGCGACGAGATCGCGCACTCGCCCCAAGTACGGCTCCCACTTTGGATCGACGCGGCCGACGGCGACGACGATCCAGACGGTTTCGCGTGGGGCGCCCGGCCGGTGGCGAAGGCGAAGCCCGGCCTGCTGCGGCGTCTTGTCTTCCTTCGTGGAATTGCAGCGTTTGCACGCGGCGACCACGTTGTCCCAGGTGTGAGTCCCCCCCTTGGAGCGCGGGATGACGTGATCGACGTTCTCGGCCGTCCGGCCGCAGTACTGGCAGGTGAAGTTGTCGCGAACGAACACGGCCCTGCGCGACAGCGACACGCGCGCGCGATACGGCACCCGCACCACGTATTTGAGCCGGATCACGGACGGGATCGCGAAGCTCATCCGCTCGGAGTGGAGCGCCCCGCCGTTTTCGTGGACAACTTCGGCCTTTTCTTTCAGGACAAGGACGACCGCCCGCCGGATCGGAACGACACACAGCGGTTCATACGTCGCGTTGAGGACGAGTGCTCTCCCCAAGCGGGTACGGCCTCCTTCGCCGGCCGGGGTGGCCGGCTCGCCGCGGAGTATAGCAGCGGCCCGGGACGTTTCCCGCCGCAAAACGAGCCGAAACCGCGCGGCTAACCCTCGACGACGGCGCCGGCCGCCGGCCGGATCTCGCCGTCGCGGATCTGCTCGGCGTAGTGGCATGCGACCCGATGGCCGCCATCGATCTCGCGCAGCGCCGGAATTTCGTCGTGGCAACGCTCGGGCCGGCGGAACGGGCAGCGGGTGTGAAACCGGCAGCCGGTCGGCGGATCGGCCGGTGAAGGCAGGTCGCCGGCCAGCAGAATCCGGCGACGACGCTGCTCGACCACCGGGTCCGGGATCGGGATCGCCGACAGCAACGCCAAGGTGTACGGATGCAGCGGCTGTTCGTAGAGAGAGTCCGCGGACGCGACCTCGACGATCGTGCCCAGGTACATGACCGCGATCCGGTCAGAGATGTGGCGGACCACCGCCAGGTCGTGAGAGACGAACAGGTAGGTCAGCGAAAAGCGATCCTGCAGCTCTTCCAGCAGGTTCAGCACTTGCGCGCGGATCGACACGTCCAGCGCCGAGACCGGTTCGTCGGCCACGATCAGATCCGGGTTCAGTCCCAGCGCTCGCGCGATGCCAATTCGCTGTCGCTGACCGCCGGAGAACTCGTGTGGATAGCGACTCCCCGCCTCGGCCGGCAAACCAACGGTTTCAAGCAGCTCGCGAACACGATCTTGGACTTCGGCTCGCGATGCCAGGCCGTGGACGCGCATCGGCTCGGCGACGATCCGGGCGACGCTTTGGCGGGGATCGAGGCTGGAGAACGGATCCTGGAAGATCGTCTGCATGCGGCGGCGCATCTGTCGCAGCGCTTCGCCCTTCAGATGCGTGATGTCGCGTCCGTCGAACACGATCGATCCCGATGTCGGCTCGACCAGGCGAAGGATCGCCCGGCCGACGGTGGTCTTGCCGCAGCCCGACTCCCCCACCAGCCCCAGCGTCTCGCCGCGCTCAATATCCAGATCCACGCCGTCGACGGCGCGCACCGCGCCGACGGTTCGCTCCATCACCAGGCCTTGCTTGATGGGAAAGTGGACGCGCAGATCCCGGACCGCAAGCAGCCGATCGCTCACGCGCGCCTCCGCTTCGCCGCGGGCGGCGGGACTTCGGGCGGCGGCGGGACGGGATTGAAGCAGCGAAGCGTCCGGCCGAACTCGATCTCCTCGAGCCCCGGAGCGGCGGCCGTGCAGCGATCGATCACGTTGTCGCAGCGCGGCGCGAACGCGCATCCGGCGCTCCACGGGATCACATCGCGCGGATTGCCGCGAATCGGCATCAGCCGGGTGCCGCGCGGCTCGTCCAGTCGCGGCACCGATGCGAGCAGTCCGGCCGTGTACGGATGACGTGGCGCGGCGAACAGCGCGTAGCGTTCGGCGCTTTCGACGAAGCGTCCTGCGTACATCACGTTCACCGTGTCGCACATGTTGGCGACGACACCCAAGTCGTGCGTGATCATGATCAGGGCCGTGCCTCGTTCGATGACCAAGCCGCGGATCAGTTCGAGGATTTGCGCTTGGATGGTCACGTCCAAGGCAGTGGTGGGCTCGTCGGCGATGATCAGCGACGGCTCGCAGGCGAGCGCCATCGCGATCACGACGCGCTGGCGCATCCCGCCGGAGAACTGATGCGGATAGGCGCCCAGCCGCGAGCGCGCGCCGGGAATCCCGACGGCGTCGAGGATCTCGGCGGTGCGCCGGCGCGCCTCGTCTTCGTCGGTGCCGAAGTGGCGGCGAATCGCCTCGCTGATCTGCCGTCCGATCGTGAGCACCGGATTGAGCGAGGTCATCGGATCCTGGAAGATCATCGCGATCCGGCGGCCGCGAACCCCGCGCATGTCTTCGTCCCCCCGTCCGATCAGCTCGCTGCCGTCCAGGCGCACCGAGCCGTGCACCTGCACGCCGCGCGACGGCAGCAACCCCATCACGGCCAGCGACGTGACGCTCTTGCCGCAGCCGGATTCGCCGACGATGCCGGTCATGCTGCCGGGCTCGATGTCGAAGGAGACGCCGTCCACGGCCGCGACGGGCGCGCGGCCCCGCCGCTTGAAGACGACGTGAAGGTCCCGGACCTCGAGCAGCGCCACGCTATCGCCTCAGCTTCGGATCGAGCGCTTCGCGGAGCGCGTCGCCCACCAGATTGAACCCGAGCACCGACAGCACGATCGCCGCGCCGGGGAACAGCGCCAGATGCGGCGCGTGCTGCAGGAACGATTGGGTCTCGGCCAGCATCCGACCCCATTCGGGCACGCCCGGGTCGGCCGAGCCGAGCCCGAGGAAGGCGAGGCCGGCCGCATCGATGATTGCGGTCGCCATCGACAGCGTCCCCTGCACGATCACCGGAGCGATCGCGTTCGGCAGCATGTGGCTCATCACGATCGTTCGCGGCTTCACGCCGACGGCCCGGGCGGCCAGCACGTAATCCTGCTCGCGCTGCGCCAGCATCGATCCGCGAAGGAGCCGCGCGAAGATCGGCACGTTCACCACGCCGATCGCGATCATCACCGACGTCAGCGACCGGCCGAGCGTCGCGGCGACCGCGATGGCAAACAGCAGGCCGGGAACCGCGAGCATCATGTCCATCAGCCGCATCAGGACCGAATCGACCCATCGCGCGCCGGCGCCGGCCAGCCCGCCGATCAGCATCCCGATTGCCGCGCCGATCGAGAGCGACACCACGCCGATGATCAGCGAGTAGCGCGCGCCGTAGAGGATCCGCGACAGTTCGTCGCGGCCGAGTTGATCCAGGCCGAACCAATGCTCGGCCGACGGACCCGGGAATGATCCCGGCCGGATCTGGGTCAGGTCCACCCTGGTCGGGCTGTAGGGCGCGAGCAGCGGTGCGAAGATCGCGACGAGAATGAACAGGGCGATCATCGCCATGCCGAAGATCGCGATCGGATTGCGGCGCAGCCGGCGCCAGGCCTCGCGCCACAATCCGGCGGTATCGTCTGGAACGACGACGGCCAGCTCGCGCGCCTCGACCTCCGCGATGCTCATGGATTCACCCCACCCGAATCCGCGGGTCGACGAGCGCGTAGGCCATGTCCACGATCAGGTTCACCACGACGAACATCGCGGCGAGGAACAAGATCCCGCCCTGCAAAACCGGATAGTCGCGGTTGAAGATCGCATCGGCCAGCCACGATCCCATCCCGCCCCACGCGAAGACTGTCTCGGTCAGCACGGCGCCGGAAAACAGCAAGCCCAGTTGCAGGCCGACGATGGTCACGATCGGCAGCATCGCGTTGCGAAGCACGTGCCGCCGGTCCACCACCGACGGCGCCAGACCCTTCGCCCGCGCGGTGCGCACGTAGTCTTCGTTGACCACGTCCAGAACCGCCGCCCGCGTGATCCGCGTCACGATCGCGAGCGGGATCGTCCCGAGTGCGATTGCCGGCAGGATCAGATGCCGGACGGCATCCCAGAACGCGGACCAATCCCCAGTCAAGAGGGCATCGAGCAGAAAGAAGTTCGTCGGATGCGCGGCCGTTCGGGTGACGTCGAGCCGGCCGACCGTCGGCAGCCATTGCAGCTTCACGGCGAAGAGGTACTTCAGCAGGATCGCGAGGAAGAACACCGGGATCGAGATTCCCAGCAGCGAGCCGGCGAGCGATCCATGGTCGAACCACGTCTGGTATCGCTTCGCGGCGGCGAACCCGAGCGGGATTCCAATCCCGACCGCGAAGATCATCGCGGCAAGCGCAAGCTCGACGGTCGCGGGGAACCGCTCGGCGATCTCGGTGGTGACGCTGCGACGGCTCGCGATCGACTGTCCGAAGTCGAGCGTCCCGACGCGCTTCAGATACGAGAAGTATTGCTCATGGACGGGACGGTCCAGCCCGTAGAGCTCTCGGATCTCCGCGATGCGCTCGGGGGTCGCGCGTTCGCCGAGCAGCGCCTCGGCCGGACCTCCGGGGAGCGAACGGATCCAGATGAAGACGAGCAGCGAGAGCCCGATCAGGATCGGGATCAACTGGATGAGCCGCCGGACCGCGAACTTGAGCATGAAGTGGATGGGGGCGGCCCGCCACGATCGGACGAGGCCGCCCCCGGTTCGTCATTGCTAGGACAAGCTCATGATCGAGTAGCGCTCCAAGCTGATCGGGCTCGGGACGAACCCTTGCACCTTCTTGGAGAGGGCGGCGAACGTCGCGGTGTGCACGTACGGCACGCCCGGCACGAAATCCATGATCAGCTTGTTGGCTTCCTTGTAGAGATCCGTGCGCTTGGCTTCGTCGGTTTCGATCTCGGCCGCGTTCAGCTTGTCGAAGATGGCTTGCTCCGTGAAGCCGAACTGGTCCGAGTACTGCTGGAAGAACACGCCGACGAAGTTGTCCGGATCGCCGAAGTCGGCGAGCCAGCCGAGCAGATACATCCCGGCCTTGCCGGACTGCACCTGGTTCAGATAGTCGGGATTCCACGGCGCGGACTTGGGCGTGACCCTGAACCCGGCCGCTTCCAGGTCCGACTTGAATGCCTGGAAGTTCGCCGACGGGTCCGGCATGTAGCCGCGACTGACGTCGGTCGGATACAAGAACTCGAGCGTGACCGGCTGCGGCAACCCCGATTCGGCGATGAGCTGCTTGGCCTTGTTCACGTCGTAGGCGTATTTGGCGACGTCGCCGTTCCAGCCGAACAGGTCCGGCGGCTGGAACTCGATCGCCGCCTCGGCGCCCGGCGGATACTTCGCCGTCAGCAATGCTTCCTTATTGATCGCGTGCGCGACCGCCTGACGGATCTTGAGGTTGTCGAACGGAGCGATCTTGACGTTGAACCCGATGTAGCCGACGTTGAACGGCGGCCGCTCTTCGACGTTGAAGTTGTTCTGCAGCGTCGCGATGTCGTCGGGCGAGGGGTTGTCGTAGGCATGGATCTCGCCGGTCTCGAGCGCGGTTCGGCGAGCGGCCGCATCCGCGATCGCACGGAAGATCACGCGATCGAACTTGGCCTTCTCGCCCCAGTAGTCGTCGTTTCGCTCAAGGACCAGACGGTCCTTGGCCGCGAAGGACACAAACTTGAACGGACCCGTTCCGGTCGGATGGGCCAAACCGTAAGTGCCGTCGAAGCTGGGTGCTTCCTCCGTGCCCGAAACCTTGTCGGCCTCGTACTTCTGCAGCGCAGTCGGACTGGCAATCGAGAAGTTCGCAAGCACCAAGCCCGACAGGAACGACGCCGACGGCTTGGTCAGCTCGATCACCGCGGTCTTCGCATCGGGAGCGGCGCACGACTTGAACAGGCTATCGGCCGGCTTATCGGAGAAGCCGCCGAACACGGTCTTCCAGTAGTAGGAGACCGCGTCGCTCTGCAACAGACCCTTGAAGTTGAACCAGCGGTTGAAATTGAAGCAGACGGCTTCGCCGTTGAAATCGGTGCCGTCGTGGAACTTCACGCCTTCGCGCAAGGTGAATGTCCAAACCTTGCCGTCGGCCGACGAGTCCCATTTCGTCGCGAGCGAGGGAACCGGCTTGAAGCCGCCGTCCTCGGTGCGAACGAGCCCTTCGAAGACCTGGTAGATCACGCGAATCGACTCGCCGTCGGAAACGAACGCGCCGTCGAGGCTCACCGGGTCCGCCGATGCGCCGAACACGAAGGTGCCTCCGGTCTTGCCTTGACCGGTGTCGCCGT
>Ga0214472_10007998_pt1 | contig 11032 bp, 4 predicted proteins | sample RVTome_6_FD_207662 | JGI IMG/M metagenome (GOLD analysis project Ga0214472, IMG submission 207662) | Soil microbial communities from uranium-contaminated site in the Upper Colorado River Basin, Wyoming, United States - RVT140D175 | ecosystem: Environmental > Terrestrial > Soil > Contaminated >...
GTCGCCGGGGCGTTGTAGCATTGCGCCGTGATCGAGCGCGGCCACCACGACATGGGCGGCTTGCCCGCCGGCAAGGTCAAACCCACCGAGCACGCGTACACCGACTGGGAGCTGCGCGTGGACGCGATGATGATGCTCCTCGTCGGCGTCGTGGGCGGGGGCAAGCGCATGACGGTGGACGAGCTGCGCAAGAACATCGAATCGCTGCCGCCCGCCGACTACGACAAGATGGGCTACTACGAGCGCTGGGTGATCTCGCTCACCCAGACCATGATCCAGCGCGGCGTGATCACCACGCACGAGCTGGCGAAGAAGCTGGCAGAGGTTGAGCAACGGGGACTGTCCCCATTTTCTCGGCGCAAGCGGAAGCCCGGGCGATGACAGCAGAGAAAATGGGGACTGTCCCCATTTACCACGTAGGCGACCGCGTCCACGTGCGCAAGGCGGCACCCCTCGGGCACGTGCGCACGCCGTTCTACATCCGCGGCCACGCCGGCGTGGTGGAGCGCGTCTGCGGGGCGTTTCCCAACCCCGAGGAGCTCGCGCAGCAGAGGGACGGCCTGCCCGCGCAGCCGCTCTATCGCGTGCGCTTCCGGCAGCAGGACGTGTGGCCCGGCTACCGCGGCAACCCGGCGGACGTGATCGAGCTCGAGATCTTTCAGCACTGGATCGAGGCATGAGGCAGGCCGCCGGACGCTACGAGCCTTACTCCTACTTCCAGTTGATGGAAGTGAGCCTGCGCGAGCTGCTGGTGGAAAAAGGCATCGTCACCGAGGACGCGATCGCGGGCGCGATGGCCGCCATGCGCGCGCGCGGCCCCGAGCGCGGCGCGGCGATGGTGGCGCGCGCCTGGACCGACCCGGCCTACAAGGCGCGCCTGCTGGAGAACGGCAGCCGCGCCGCCGAGGAGCTCGGCTTCGAGGTGCCGGGCCTCAGGCTGATTGTGGTCGAGAACACGTCGCAAACGCACAACGTCATCGTCTGCACGCTGTGCTCTTGCTACCCGCGCATGCTCCTCGGGTTGCCGCCCGAGTGGTACAAGTCGAGGCCGTATCGCAGCCGCGTGGTGCGCGAGCCGCGAAAGGTCCTCGCCGAGTTCGGCACGAAGGTGGCAGCGAAGGTGCAGATCCGCGTGCACGACTCGAATGCGGACATGCGCTACATGGTGCTGCCGATGCGCCCCGCCGGGACCGAGGGCTGGGACGAAGCGCGCCTCGCCGGAATCGTCACGCGCGACTGCCTGATCGGCGTCGCCCTGCCCAAGATCCCCAAGAACTCCAAACCCAGGAAGTCCTGATGACTGCAAGACTTTTCACGCCCATCGAGCTGGGAGGAATCTCCCTGTCCAACCGCGTCGTCGTCTCGCCGATGTGCCAGTACAGCGCCGCCGACGGCGCCATGAGCGACTGGCACCTAGTTCACCTCGGCAGCCTCGCCGTCTCGCGCGCCGGCCTCGCCATCATCGAGGCGACTGGCGTCACGCGCGAGGGCCGCATCTCGCACGGCTGCACCGGCCTGTACAGCGACCTGAACGAGGCGGCGATGAAGCGCGCGGTGGACGTCTACCGCGGCATATCGAAGTCGCCGATCGGCGTGCAGCTCGCGCACGCGGGCCGCAAGGGCTCGGCGCACGTGCCCTGGCAGGGCGGCAAGGCCCTCGGGCCCGGCGAGTCGCCCTGGCAGACGGTCGGCCCTTGCGCGCTGCCGTTCGCCGAAGACTGGCACACGCCGCGCGAGCTCTCGCCTGCGGACATCCGCGGCCTCGCGGAGGCCTTCGTCGCAGCCGCCGCGCGCGCGCTGCGCATCGGCCTGGATCTCATCGAGCTGCATTCGGCACACGGCTACCTGCTGCACCAGTTCCTGTCGCCGCTTTCGAACCAGCGCACCGACCGCTACGGCGGCAGCCTCGAGAACCGCATGCGCGCGCCGCTCGAGATCGCGCGCGCGCTGCGCGAGGCCTGGCCGAAGGACCGCGCGCTCGGCGCGCGCATCACGGCGAGCGACTGGGCGCCGGGCGGCTTCGAGGCGCAGGACGCGGTGGCCTACGCGCGCGAATTGAAGGCGATCGGCTTCGACTACGTCTGCGTCTCGAGCGGCGGTGCGGTAGCGCACCAGAAGATCAAGGTTGTGCCCGGCTACCAGGTGGGATTTGCGGAAACCGTGAAGCGCGGCGCCCAATTGCCCGTGATGGCGGTGGGCATGATCGTGGAACCGCAACAGGCCGAGGATATCCTCGCCGCCGGGCGAGCCGACATGGTGGCGCTGGCGCGCGGCATGCTCGACGATCCGCGCTGGGTGTGGCACGCGGCCGAGCGCTTCGGCGTCAAGCTCGACTACCCGCCGCAGTACCGGCGCGCGCATCCCGAGCAGTGGCCGGGGGCGGAGTTGGCACGGCCGAAGCAGGCAGCCTAGGCGGCCTGAAACTTTTTTACAGAAAGATGACCCGGCGCTCCGCGTCCACGGGGTGCAGCAGCGCGTTCACCCCAAATTACACGCTCACGGAGGATGGAGTCCAGAGAATTCCTAGGCTTGCGCTGAGAGACCTTAAGTAAGGTCTCAACAGTCGGCGACCCGGGCCCGAGACGCGGGCGATGGATCCGAAATCCCAATGCCATGGGGACAAGTGGGAATGATTCTGTTATACGTCGCCTGTACTCACTGGTGCGCATTTATTCCTTGCGTGCGCGCGGTGCGTCATGGCGCGGCAATATCGAGCGGGTAGCGTCCAGGCGCAGGTACCGGCATCCATGGGGGCCTGGCCCATAGAAAGGATGAGGCGGGCGCAGGGCGAAGCGGCAATAAGAAAAAAGCGGCAGCGAAGATCGGCGTTGCCGCTCCGGGACAGAGGTCGCGCAAACGGGGGAGCAGATGTCCGCGAATGCTTGCAGATGCCCAATATTGCGCGATGAGTCGCGCAGGGGCAGCCTGTGAGCCTCGACGCTCGCCAATCCGAACCCCGCAGTTCCCGCATTTCGGTCCCGACACTCGCTGAGATCTTCTGGGGCCCGCTCGCCAACGGCTTTCGCAAGATGGCCGAGTGGCGCAAGCGCGGCATTCTCGGCGATGCGCTGCGGGCGCATCGGCGCCGGGCCGCGATGCGGTTCGAGACGCTCGAGCCGCGGCTGCTGCTGTCGGCCGATCTCTCCTACTCGGCCGGGGCCGGGTCGCTGGATGCGACGTTGCGCATCGTCGACGACGCAGGCCCGGTGCTGCAGCTCGTCGACAACGCCACGCTTTCCGAGCTGGCGCCGCGCGTTACCCTGTCCGCCGGAACTCCGGTCGCGGTTGCCATCAACGGCGGCGCGCTCGACGACAGCCTTACCATCGACTTCGGGCTCGCCGACGAGTTTGCAGACGTTTTCGATGTCCTGGACATCAGCGTCAACTTCGGCGGCGGTGGCGGCAGCGACACGCTGGTCGGCCCGGATGAAGACAGCACCTGGGAAATTGCCGGCACCGACGCCGGGACCCTGAATTCCACGATTGTTTTCAGCGCGGTCGAGAACCTCACCGGCGGATCCAGGTTCGACACGTTCATCTTTGCGAATGGCGCGGCGATCTCCGGCGTCCTCGATGCTGGCGCCGGTGCCGATGTTCTCGATTACAGTGACTACCAGACTGCGGTCGAGGTCGATCTGGCGTCCGCAACCGCGACCGGCGCCGGCTCCGCGCTGAACTTCGAGCAAGTCATCGGCGGAACCGCGCAGGACACGCTGCGCGGACCGGCTGTCGGCGCGCAATGGGACATCACCGGCGCCGATGCAGGCGAGATTGTCGATGTCCTCGGCTTCAGCGGATTCGAGAACCTGATCGGCGCGGACGGCGCGCAAGACGGCTTCGTCTTTTTTGCCGAAGCGAGCCTGTCCGGAAGGATCGAGGGCGGTGTCGGCAGCGTCGACGGCCTGTTGATCGAGGACCCCGTCGAGACGACGCTCACCGTCGTCAATCCCGACGCATCCCCGGGCGTGCACGGCCTGTTCCTCCACGGAATCGCGGTCAGCTATGCCGGGCTCGAGCCGCTGATCGACGGCACTGCGGCCGATCGGATCATCAACGGCAGCAGCTACAACGACGACCTCGTGCTGGAAGATGCGCCCGACCCCGGATTCATGCGCGTGCGCAGCCAGGCCGGCGAGTTCTATGACGCCCTCGGTGCGACGTTCACCGATTCGCTGATCTTCGAGAATCCGGCCTCGTCGTTGACGGTGAATCTCGGGCGCGGCGACGATGCGCTGACGCTGGCGCCGTTCGCGCCGATGACGCTGACGGTTTCAGGGGGCGAGGGGAGCGACGAGCTGACTGGCGACAACCAGTCGAACCTATGGAACATCACGGCCACCGATGCGGGTGACCTGAACGGACTCGCTTTCGACAGCATCGAAGAGGCTTCCGGCGGGACCGATGACGATACGTTCGTCTTCGCGGACGGTGCGCGCATCAGCGGCTTCGTCTACGGCGGCGAGGGCGGCGTCAATACGCTCGACTACAGCGCCGATACGGCCGGCGTGACGGTAATGCTCGGCATCAACGTCGACAACATCACCCATGTAATCGGCGGCTCGGGCAACGATTCGCTTTTCGGGGACACGGTAGACAACGTCTGGAACATTGCCGGAATGAATTCCGGCACTGTCGGTCTGGTTGCCTTCAGCGGCATCGAGAACCTCGGAGGCAACGTCGGGCAGGACGCCTTCGTATTCGCCGACGGCGCCAGCGTGAGCGGCGCGGTCGACGGCGGCGGCGGCTTCAACACCCTGGATTACTCGGCGTATTCGGCGGTCAATGTCGTGACCGTCAGCTTGGGCTCCGGTCCGGTCACCGGTCTGGGAGACGTCGCCAATATCCAGCACATCAAGGGCGGCCAGGGCGTCGCGGACATCCTGATCGGGCCGGATGCCGATGCCGAGTGGCACATCACCGGCGTAAATGCGGGCACGGTTCTGGGGGTGACGTTCGCCGGCTTCGAAAACATCACCGGTGCGGCGGACAACGAGGATGCATTCATCTTCCGTCCGGGCGGGAGCCTGAGCGGCACCCTCGATGGCGGCGCTGGAGGCTTCGACGCGCTCGCGATCGAGGACCCAAGTGCGGACCCGGCACTGCCTCCGAAAGTGCTTACGGCCATCGTGCCCGATGGCACCGGGTCAGGGATCCAGGCGTTCGGCGACATCTATACCGGCGATGCCCGCAGCGTCGCCTATGTCGGGATGGACCCGTATTTCCACAATGCCGGCGGCGCTGTCGACGCGCTCATCAGGACCTCGCCATTCGGCGAGACTTTAATTCTGGAAGATGGTCCAACGGCGAGCCAGCTTCAATTGCGCGTCACGTCGGCGGCACTCGATACGCCGTTCGGCTCCATCGAGTTCTGGAATCCCCTCCTCGATGCCTTGATCGGGCCGATCGTCATCGATATACCGTCGTCTTCGCTGATCATTCAGACCAGAGCGGGCAACGACTCGCTGACCGTCACCACGACCCGTCTCGACAACGTTGCCGATCTCGATATCACACTGGAGGCCGGCAATCTCATCGCCGGCAGCTTCGACGAGGACGAGATCCGGCTTTCGAGCAATATCCTGACGCGCGGCGGCGACCTGAAGGTGATCGCGGAAACCGTCGTCGTGTCCGCCGGCACGATCCTGTCGACGCGCAATGCGACGGGAGACCAGAAAACGGCTTCATCGCTCGGGCCGTCAGGCGATATCGACCTCATCGGGCACAGCATCTCCGTCGGGGACGGCGCGCAGCTCCTGAGCTTCCACAGCTCTGGCCTGATCGATACGGCCGGATTGCCTGCGGACGTGATCGTCGATGCCGCAAGCCTCGATCTCGAGCGGGACAACATCTTCGGCCAGCCGCGCAAGATCTGGGAGCCCGGTCGCTCGTACACGAGCGTAAGAACCGTGGCCGGCGCGGGCAGCGAAGGCTCGGGCATGACGCTCGACATCATTACCGACACGCAGGGCAACCCGAGCTTCCGCATTCACGACCGGGGAACTGGCTACGCGATAGGGGACAAAGTCGATATCAGAGTCCTCGATCTCAAGGATGCGTCGCTGAATTTCCTGGAGTCCAAGCTTCTGGAGCTGTTCGGCGGCGCCGATGACATGATCATCGCCACCCTGGAGATCGGCGACCTGCTTGTCGAAGGCGGCGACATCCGGCTGACCGCGGTTCACAAGACCAACGCCGTGGGTGCGGTATTCGGCCTGCAGCTATTCCCGGAAAAAGCCCACGTCCATGCCGAAATCACGATCGGCTCGGCGTACCTCCATGGCCGCGACGTGATCCTGCGCGCGGAAGCGGACAACAACGACCGCTTCAACGGCGAGCTCGAGGTCGGCAAGCAGAAGTTCGACGGCGTCCTCGATTTCCTGTCGGAAATCCGTCCCCTGGTCGGCATCAGCGATGTTTCCGCGACCGCCACGATCACCATCGGCGACGGCGCGCAGATTCTCGCCGACGCCGACGTCATCATCGAAGCCCGGGCCGATTCGGCGGCCGAGATCCGCACCCTCGGAATCGTGGGCGGCTTCGGCTATGCGCGCTCGGAGGCGAACGCGACGCTGACTGTGGAGGGCGGCGCGAGCATCGCGGCCGCCGACAACGTGGTGGTCAAGTCCGTCGTCAGCAACACGATCACCGCGAACGTCGTCACCTCGAATAAGGTCGCCAAGGTGCCGGTCGACATCGCGGTCGGCGTCACCGAAGCGTATTCGAACGCCATTACACGGGTCGAGCAGGGAGCGGTGATCGTTGCGGGCGGCGGGGCGGACGTCTGGGCCATCCACACCAAGGATCTCGCCTCCGAAGTCTCGACCTCGGCCAATTTCGGCATGCTCGGGGTGGGAGTGCTGGTTGCGCTCTCCGAAGCGAATTCGGTGGCGGAGGTCGCAGGCAGCGTGACCGCGGTCGACGACGTCTCGGTGATCGCGCAGACGGTGTCGACGCAGAACCAGAGCGAGGTGTCGAGCACGATCGGCGTCAGCGGGCTGGACAAGCTGAAGAAGAAGATCACGAACGGCGGAAAGGAAACCGTCACTGCGCTCAAGGACTGGCTCACGGGCAAGCAGCAGGAATCTCCGAAGCCGAATTCCAAGCCGAATATCCCGCAGTCGATGAAGAACAGCAAGTTCGGCCTGACGGCGGCCGTCGTCGTGGCCGAGCATGCCAACACCGCGACCGCCACGATCGGCAGCGGCGCCGTCGTTCGCTCGGACGGCGAGGTCAAGGTCCTGGCCGACGTGGTCGATCGCCCCTTTCTGTCCGCAGCCAGCGCGGTGAAGAAGGGCCTGGATCGAATCGTCAAGACCAATTTCGATATCCAGAAGGCCGGTGCGGTGAGCGCGGCGGTCGAGATCGGAACGTTCACCAACGACGCGCATGCCTCGATCGCCTCCGGGGCGCAGGTGGATGCCGAGGACGGGGTGATCGTGGCAGCCCATACGCTGCTGCCGTACGATGCACCTTGGTCGAACTTTTTCGCCAATGACGGGGCAGGCTTCGGCGCCGCGATCGCCGATACGTTCCTCGATGTCCTCATCGGCGCCGAAAAGTCGTTCGCGACGACCTTCGCGAAAGCATCATCGGACGCCAAGAAGCTCGGCCTGGCCGGCGCGGTGACGGTCTTCAACAACCGCGCCTCTGCGCAAGCGCTCATCGCGGACGGTGCGCTGGTCAACCAGCATCCCGATGCCCTCTGGGTGATCGATGAGCAGGACGTGAGGGTGACGGCCGACACGAGCATCGAGTCGGTCAATCTGTCCGGCAACCTGGGCGGAAGCGGCGGCACAGCCGGAGTCGGCGGCGCGTTCAGCGGCGCCTTCTACGAGACGATGAGTGCCGCTTCGATTGGTTCGGGCGCCCTGGTCTCGGCGGGAGACGATATTGCCGTGACCGCGGATACCAATATCCGCAATTTCTCGATCGGCGTCTCCGGCGGCAATTCGGGCAAGTTCGCGGCCAACGGCGCGGTCAACCGCGTCGTCGTCGACAGCAGCACGACTGCGCAGATCGACGACGGAGCGATCGTCTCCGCCGGCGGCGCGCTCGACGTCAAGGCGACCGACAAGCTGTTCAACCTGAACATTGCCGGTGCGATCGCCAAGGGCGCGAGCGCCGGCATCGGCGTTTCGGTCGGCGTAAGCGAGATCGCTCGGGACACGCAGGCGCTGATCGGCAACCGCCAGGCGGTTCTCGGCCGGGGCGAGTATGCGCCGAACACCGGGGTCAACGATCGCGACGACACGATCGACCTCGGCTATCAGCACGGATTTGCCACCGGCGACGTCGTGATCTACAACACCAGCGGCGTCGAACCGATCGGCGGGCTGGAAGACGGCGGCAGGTATGTCGTCACAGTCATCAATCCGACTACGATCAAACTGTGGCGCTCCATAGAGGAAGCCAATGGCGATCCTGTGACTCTGTTTGGCGCTGCTTCCGTTATCGATGGTGCCGACGAGAACCAGATTGATCTTGGATATACCCACGGGTATCAGACGGGCGACGCGGTTCGCTACAGCAGCGGCGGCGGCGAGAGCATCGGCGGGCTGGTCGACGGTGCGACCTATTACGTGATCCGGGTAGACGGCACCAGGATCCAGCTTGCCGAGTTCCTGGAGGAAACGGAAGGACAGCTGTTCAATCCCGTCGACCTCGATCTGAGTCTCGGCGGCAGTGGCGACGATCACTCGCTGCGGCTGGATCTCGACCCGTTCGCCACCGACGACCGGGATCACAAGATCGGGCGGATTTTCGACCCGGCGCTCGATGTGATCGACACCGCGGAGTCGATCGATGTCGGCTACGCGCACGGCTTCGAAAACGGGCAGGCCGTCGTGTACAGCAGCGGCGGCGACACGCCGATCCAGGGCTTGGAAGACGGAGCCACGTATTACGTGGTCAGCGGCTCGCGCCCGTCGGCGTTCCGGCTGGCAGCGACCGCGCAGGATGCGCTGGCCGCTATTCCAACCGTTATCGATATCGAGGGCGCCGGGTTAGCCGGAAGCCAGCATGGTTTCGGCGTTGCCTTCGAGCCTGCCGGCACGATCTCCGAGGACGCAGATGGTGTGGTGATTCCGGTCATCAATAACGCGTTCAATTCCATTGATCTCGGTTACGTCCACGGTTTTTCGGATGGCGACGCGGTGGTCTACGGCAACGGCGGCGGCACGAATATCGCAGGATTGATGAGCGGCACGACCTATTACGTCGTGGTGGTCGACGACACGACGATCCGGCTCTCCGACGACTCCGCTGATCCTGCGGGCCACGTTCTCGACATCGACGCGACGGACGTCGAAGGAAGCGCCCATACCTTGCGTGTTCCGATTGCGCCGGCTTCCGCCGTGAATGGCTTGGGAGAATCGGCAGTCGATACGATCAATCTCGGCTACAGCCACGGCTTCACGACCGGCCAGGCGGTGATCTACAGCCATGGCGGCGGCGAGAGCATCGGCGGCCTGGAGAACAAGGCAATCTATTACGTCATCGTCGTCGATGACGATACCGTGCGGCTGGCGGAGTCGGAACGCGACGCGCTGAACGGCGCATTCATCGACCTCGATACCGCCTCCGCAACCGGCGTGGCGCACAATATCGGCGCCATTTTCCGCGCGGTGCCGCTGGTCGACGGCGCGGCAAACACCTTCAATTTCGATGGGACGCACGGCTTGCGCGACGGGCAAGCGCTCGTCTACGGAAACGGCGGCGGCGCGAGCATCGGCGGGCTGGTCGACGGCGAAACCTACTATGTCGACGTTGTCGACGCGCAAACTATCAAGCTCGCGCGCACTGCGCTCGAGGCCGCGGACGATGCGCTCACCTATTTCAATGTCGGCGACATCGACCCGTCGACCGAGACCATCGATCTCGGATACGTCCACGGCTACGAGGTGGGGGACGCGCTCGTCTACCGCAATGGCGGCGGCATCGACATCGGCGGGTTGACCGACGGCGCGACCTATTACGTGTTCGGCGTGACCGCCGACGGCAAGGGGCTGAGCCTGTCGACCGACGGCATCGCGGCCGTCGATCTGAGCAATCTGAGCGGTACCGGGACCCGGCACAGCTTGAGGCTTTCGATCGATCCAACCGTTGCCTCGGGTTCGGCACACAGCCTGACGGAGCCCGACGAACTCACCGGATCGGTGAGTGCGGTCGGCAAGACGACCGTTCAGGCGCGCAACGACGGGCTGCTGATCACGCCGGCGATCGCCGGTTCGGCGACTACCGACCCCGGCAAGGGCAAGAACGCGTCGGAGGCGGGCGGCGGCAAGTTCGGCGTCGCGTTCTCGGGAAGCGCCTCGGCGCACACGGTAACCGATATCACCAAGGCCTATGTGCGTGATGCGGTCATTAACCAGAGCGGCGGCCTGCTCATCGACGCGCGCGAGGAAACGCGCATCGTCGCCGTCGGCGGCAGCGCGGCGCTGTCGCTGAATGCGAAGGGTTCGGTGGGAATCGCCGGCGCCGTCACCGTCAACATCATCGACAACACGACGCACGCATTCATTGAAAACTCGAGACTCGACAGCATCGGCGATCTCGATGTGACCGCCGACGCAAGCGGCAAGATCGTTTCCATCGCTGCCGGATTGTCCGGCTCGACGAAAGGCGCCGGCGTGGCCGGCTCGGTCGCGATCAACACGCTCGACAGCGATACGAGCGCCTACATTGCCGCGGGCTCGGAGATTACCGGTGCCGGCCTTGTCGATATCGACGCGACCGATACAACCAGAATTACCACCGTAGCCGGCGCAATCGCATTCGGCGGCAAGGGCAGTTTGGGCCTTTCGGTGAGCCTCAACACCATCGACACGCAAGCCGCCGCCTATGTGACTGATTCGGATCTCGCGGCCACGGGCGATGTGACCATTGCCGCGGATACGGGCACAAGCCTTTTCGGAGTGACCGCGGCGATCGGTGCCAGCAAGGAAAACATGGCGGCGGCGGGATCGATATCGGTCAATGTCGTCGACACGGACACCACGGCCTACGTAAGCGGCAAGAAGACGCTCGGGGTGAC
>Ga0214472_10007999_pt1 | contig 11032 bp, 6 predicted proteins | sample RVTome_6_FD_207662 | JGI IMG/M metagenome (GOLD analysis project Ga0214472, IMG submission 207662) | Soil microbial communities from uranium-contaminated site in the Upper Colorado River Basin, Wyoming, United States - RVT140D175 | ecosystem: Environmental > Terrestrial > Soil > Contaminated >...
GAGCGACATGGTGATCCCCGGGGGTTGCGGTGGCTGCGCCCCGGGATTGTCGCACGGGGGGCGATGTGCGATCCACCGCGGTGCGGCCAACGCCTCCCCTCGGGTGGGGGATTTGCCCTAGGATCCGGGGATGCATGCTTGGTCCGCGGGGGGGACGGCGGTGCGCCGGCTCGTCCTGATCTTCATCTCGACCGCCGCGGTCGAGGCCGCACCGGCCGAAGCGGCGGATCTCCTGATTCGCGACGCCTCGATCCTGGACGCGGCCGCAGGGTCCGTCCGCCGCGGTTCGGTGGTGATCGAGGACGGGGTGATCCGGGAGGTCCGTGGGGATCTGGCCGAGGACGTCGACGCGGGACGGGTCATCGACGCGCTCGGCCGCCTCCTCACCCCGGGGCTGATCGACGTCCACCACCACACCTCGTTCGTGCTCGGGGACTCGATCACCGCGGGCGGGGGCGAGATCACGCGGCTCACCATGCACCCCGATTCCATCGCCGCCTACCGCGACCGGTTCGCGGCCGCCTATATGCCCCACGGAGTGACCACGGTGCGCGATCTGGGGAGCGCGGACGAGGATCTGCCCATGCTTCTCGCCTGGAGGGAGCGGTCGCAGCGGCATCCGGATTTCTATCCCGCGGGCGGAGCTCTGGTGTCCCATCAAGAAGGACGGCCTCCCTATCAGGGGCACACCGTACTCGCCGACTCCGCGGACGCGGTGGCCCGGATCCGGGCCTACCACGACGCGGGCTTGCGCCACGTGAAGCTCTACTGGCGGCTTCGTGAGCCCGAGCTCCGGGCCGCATTCGCCGAGGCCACCCGGCTGGGGATGAACGTCACCGGGCACATCGACTACCACATCGTCCCCTTCGAGCATACGCTGGACATGGGGCTTCGCAGCTTTGAGCACGCCTACACCCTCGGGGTGGCGGCGCTGACCGAGGCGGAGTACGTGGCGGTGTGGGAGGGGCCGATCACCAGGATCTACGGGGACCGCCGCCGCGGGTTGTTCTTCCTTGCCGTGATGGAGTGCTTCAACGCGCTCGGCCCCGACAACCCGCGGGTCGAGGCGCTGGTGCGGCGCCTGGGCGAGCTTTCGTGCACGGTCGTCCCCACCCTCCACATCTTTGCCCAGCGGCTGGATCTGTCGTCGTTCACCACGCCGTCGCGGGGGAGCTTCGACGACATGAGCGGGCTCACCGCGGTCCAGCGCGCCCGGGCCCGCGAGGGGTACACCCTGCTCGCCGAGCTCACCGCGGATCTCCACCGGAGCGGCGTTCGGTTGGCTCTGGGCACCGACTGCGTCGATCCCGGCGAGGCGGCCCTGGCCGAGATGCTCCTGCTGCGCGACGCGGGGATCCCCATGGAGGACGTGTTCCGCATCGCCACCGTGAACGGGGCGGAGGCCATCGGCGTCGCGGCCGAGGTGGGCACCATCGAGACGGGAAAACGCGCGAACCTGGTCCTCTTCGAAACCGACCCCCTGCGGGCCCCGGCCGCCTTGCTCGGCCCCAAGATCGTGATCAAGGACGGCGTGGTGTTCGAGCCGTGAACTGCGGCGGATTCGTGGGGCGCCACGGCGCGTCCCGATATCAGTGCCGGGCGTGACGGTCGCGAGCCGCCGGGGAGGATCCGGAGATGGAGCCCACCCGGATCGTCGGATGGACCGGCATCGGTGTCGCGGCCGTGGTCCTGATGCTGCAGGTCGTGCCCTACGGCAGGGATCACGCCGGTCCTCCGGTCACGGGTTCTCCCGCATGGGATTCCCCGTGGACCGAGGCTCGGTGGGCGCGGGCGGCGTGGGGCGACCCATCCACGCCGGCCCCGGGTATCACTACAAACGTAGTTGCACCCGGGCACACGCCCCGAGACGCCACCGGACGGCAACGCGGCCCGGCGGCCCTCCGGCGGAGCGGCCTCACCGCAACCGCGTCACCGAGTGCGTGCGCACCTCGCTCCCCACCTGCAGTCGGGAGAAGTAGACGCCCGAGCGCACCGCCTCCCCGGCGTCGTTCCGGCCGTCCCACACCGCTTGGTGGCTGCCTTCGGGACGGTGCCCCCGCAGCAGCGTGCGCACGAGCCGGCCCGTGACGTCGAAGACCTGGAGGGTGGCGAACCCGCCCCCCGCGGGCAGTTGGTACCGGATCGACGTGGCGGAACGGAAGGGGCTGGGGGATCCGGGAGCCAGCGCCGGGCCCGGGGGAAGAGCCTCCCCCCGGACACCGACCACCTGCCCCGGCGATGCAGCCGGGCTCTCGTTGCCCGCGAAGTCGAAGGCGGTGAGCTTGTAGTGGATGCCCCCGCCGTCGTGCGCGGGATCGGTCCACTCGGTGGCGACGGTCGTTCCGGCCAGGTTCTCCTGCCCGACGGAAAAGTCCGGGGTCGCGCCGCGATACACGGCGAAGTAGCGAAAGTCGGAATCGGCCGGGGGATCCCAGCTCAAGAGGTTCCCGGACCCCGTGCCATAGGTGGCGGACAGGTTCTGGGGCGTGTTCGGGGGCAGGTTGTCCACCGAATACCCGCTGTCCGGGGCCGACTCGTAGTATGTGCCCGGCACGGCGGTCCGCGCCCGGACCAGGAACGTCGAATACACCGTGCCCGCCTCGGAAGTGGAGTCCGCGAGCGTCGGCACCACCGTGGAGTACACGTCGTCCACCTCGGCGGGGACGGAGAGCACGTAGTCCCACCCGGCAAGAGCGGGGGCGGTTCCCGGGGTCTCCCGGTCCCGCCGGCCGGACCCCTCCGCACCGGTCTCCGGGGCCGGTGACCCCGGGTCGATCTTCCGGTAGATCGCATACTCCAGCACGGGCACGGGATCCGCGGGGTCGTCGTGCACGCTCCGGGTCCACGTGAGCCGCACCTGGCCGCCCTGGTCGCCGGGGATGTCGTCGACGGCGCCGAGCACGGGAGGGGCGTACAGGTACTCGAGGCGGACCTCCTCCAGGAGCGAGTTCACCAGCGGATGCAGGCGGGCCACGGTGATCAGGAACCGCACATCGGTTCCGGGCGCGGGGGGGGTCGCCCACACGCCCTCCTCGGGTTGCATCCAGTTCGCCCCCCCGTCCGCGGTGATGTTCCGCCAGAGGGGAGCGTTCGTCACCGTGGTCGTCCGGATCGCTCGGACGGAGTCCGGACCGGAGGGAAGGGTGGTGCTCAGTACGCTGAAGAACGAAGCGTCGAAATCCCGGTTGTGGCCGGTGGTGGCGGCGAGCCCCTGGTCTCCCAGGGCCCGGTAGATCAGCTCCCCGTCCAGAAAGATCCCCCGGGTCCTCTGGAGGGAGTACCAGACCAAGATCGGGGCGGCGGGGTTCGACACGTCGAACCCATAGATCCCGATGCTGTCGGCGGCCACGAAGAGGTAGTCCCCGTCGGCACGGACGTCCATGGGGGTTCCGCCCTGGGTCAGTGAGGGTGCGGCGATCTCGACGACGGCGGTCGGGTCGCCGATGTCGAAGACGTGGAGTTTGGAGTCCGAGACCGCATAGGCCAGATCGCCGTCCATGTCCACCGCGTACAGCCCGGGGGAACCGATCGAATCGAGGAGGAGCGGCGCCGCGGGGTCGGTGACGTCCCAGGTCTCGAGCCCCGCGGCCGTGGCCACCAGGGCCAGGTTTCCCTCGACCACGATGTCCCACGGAGGAATGATGAACCCCTCGAAGTTCAAGGGAAGAGGGTTGGCCGGGTCGCTCACGTCGATGGTGACCCAGTACGTCGTGGTGAAGTAATTGGTCGTGACGTACGCCACGTCTCCCTCCACCCAGACGTCAAACACGATGTCGAACTGCCCCGTGAACGCGCTGCCCAGGACGGTGGGGGTGGAAGGATCGCTCACGTCCACCGCCCAGAACCCTCCCTGGCCCACCGCATAGGCGTGGTCCCCGTCCACGAAGACGTCGTCGACGTCGGGCAACGGGAGGTTCGCGAGGATCGAGGGGGCGTTCACGTCGGTCACGTCCACCACGGTCAACCCGCCGGCTCCCTCGCACACGTAGGCCGTGTTGCCGTCCACGAATACGCTCTGGCTCGTGCCCACGGTGGGGAACACCGGGGTGGACACGAGGAATCCCTTCCCCAGCTCGAGGATCCGCAGCCCCCCGCCGCTGTCGGCGGCGAAGAGCAGGTTCCCGGAGACGGTGATCCTCTCCGTGCTGCCGGGGGTGTCGACGATCTCGTCCAGGACCGGGTTCGCGGGATCGGCCACGTTGACGATGGTGACGCCCGCGTTCCGGGTGGCCAGATAGGCCCAGTTGCCGGAGACCGCGACGTCGAAGGTGATGAAGGAAGCCGTGAAGGTGCTCAGCAACACGGGGCTGAACGGATCAGAGACGTCGTAGATCCTCATGCCGGGGACGCTGACGTCGGCGACATGGAGAAGATCCCCGTTCGCCGCGACTCCCGCGATGCTTCCCGCGGCTCCGTTGAATCCCACCGCCGGATTTGCCGGATCGGAGACGTCCACCACGGCCACCGTGTTCCCCGCCGCCACGTAGACGCGGTCGCCGGCCACGTCGATGTCCAGCGAGAACGCGTTGGGGATGGTCGTGCTCCCCACGACGGCGGGTGTGGCGGGGTCGGAGATGTCGATCACGAAGAAACCGGTGCCCCCGGCGGCGTACACGAGCGTCCCCACGATCTCGACCGCATCCACGCTGCCCGGGTCGATGGACCCGGCGACGACCGGGGCGGCGGGATCGCTCACGTCCACCACGAGCAGACCGGCGTTGCCGCAAGCCACCGCCGCGATGTCGGCGGCCACGTCCACGGTGACGGCGCTGAAGCCGCCGAGCGACCCCAGGACCGCCGGGTTCGCGGGGTCGGAGACGTCCACCACCGCCAATCCGGGGGACCCCGCGGCCACGTAGGCCAGGTCTCCGCGCACGGCGACGCCGTAGGCGGAGACGGCGAGGCTTCCAATCACGGTCGTGCTGTAGGGGAAGAACCTCGCCTCTCCCGCCGCGGTGTCCCAGTCGGCGCTCAGGTTGCCCGGGTCCCGGTTCACCGTGGTCTCGAAGGTCTCCACGTACTCGGTGACGGGCGATGCCCCCCGGGCCGCGGCGGGAGCGAGGGCGAGGGCGGCGGCCCACAGGACGGGGGCGGCGATGCGTCGGAAGGTGGGGCGGCGGCGTTTGGCGTGCCTGATGATCATGTTCGACTCCTTGTGGCGGGTCCGGGAGGTCGCACCCGAACCCCCGCGAGCATGGCGAAGGCCGCTTACAAATCGCTCACACCGCCGAAACGCGAGGGGAATCCCCTATCGAACAAGCGATTGAGAGAGGGGGCAGGGAGCGCCGAACGCGGTTTTCCGGCCGGAGGGCCGTGTACCCGGGTACAACTACATATGTAGTTAAATATCCCCCGAGTCGCCCCCGAGTCGCCGGTGGCCCGCCCTCCCGGCTGGAGAGCCTCACGGGATGCCGGGGAGCCGGAGCCGGGGAGCCGGAGCGGGGGAGCCGGAAGCCGGAGCCGGGGAGCCGGAGCGGAACCGGGGCGGTCAGGTCTCCCCGCGGATGCGCTTGGTGAGGGCGGGGACCGAACCCATGAGCCGGGTATAGAGGGCGAGCTGCCCGCCGTGGTACATCTCCTGGGAGATCCCGTGATGCATCCAGGCCAGGCGGCTCGCCGAGTTGCCGTCGAAGCGGCGAATCGGACCCGCAAGGTGCGCGCCGCCGGTCTCACGGAACCGGTGGGTCCCCGCATCGAGGGTGCGCCGGAGGGCGTCGAGGATCTCCTGCTTCTCCCGGAGGTCCCGGACCGCGGGGTCGTACTCGGCCAGGAGTTCGGGAAACGGCTTCCGCCGGAAGTCGCCGTCGGGACGGCAGAGTTCTCCCACCATCAGCTCCGAGACCTCGAGGATGTGCGCGAGGAGTTCGCCCACGCTGCGCACCTCCGGCGCCGGCCGGAAATCGTAACGCTCCTCCGGGATGTTCTCCGCCTCGTCGATCACGAGTCCGCGCGCGTCGCTCCAGGCCTCGAGGGCTTCGTCCAGCAACCGGTCTTCCATGTTTCGTTCCTTCCGGTGATTCGGTTCGAGGAAACGGGAGCTACCGCGGACTCTTGGCCAGCGGCGCGGTACCGAAGCTCTCGACTTCCTCGGCGTCGTCGTGGAGATAGTGGGCGATCGCCTCCCGCCCCCGGATTTCCAGATACCCGAGGTTCCCCCCCATGGCGTCGGTGATCCCGATGTCGATGTTGATGCGGCGCCCGTCGGTGGCATTGCGGAACTTGGCCCCCTCATACCCCTCCGGGGTGTGGCCGAAGACCTGGTGGAACCAGGGCGCCCGCGCCGGGGCGTGCAGCTCCTCATCGTAATCGGCCCAGAAGATCCCACCCGTCGCCTTCTCCCCCCCCCGGGCCTCGCCCACGTCGAAGATGGGGTCGGTGTAGACGCCGTTCTCCACCGCGTATTTGAGCTTGGCGTTGAGCATCGCGGCCAGCCGGTTGGGGGTGAACCGGGCGGGTTTCTCCGAACGCTCCCGCAACTCCTTCCGCAGCCGGGAGAGCAGCGGATACCCGACCCCGGCGTGGGTGAAGAGCCACCCTCCGTGGGCATAGGCGGCGCGCACCCGCCCGCTCATCACGTCGCCCTTGATCCGGTCGGCGAGGACCTCGGGGTGGGGGAAGTCGGCCATCGTGAAGTCCCCTTCCACGAGCGCGACCTCGTGGTTCCCGAGGAGCCGGATCACCTCGCCCCGCCCCTTGCGGGCGCGGGTCTGGAGATCGGCGAGATAGTCGTAGGTGTCCAGGCTCTGGGGTCCTCGGTCCACGACGTCGCCGAGCTGCACCAGGATCGTCCGGCCCCCGCGCCAGGAGTCCCCGTCGATGAGCCCGGCCCGGGTGAGGATCGTGCGGAGCGCGACGAGATCCGCATGGAGATCCCCGAGGACGACGGTGCGGCGCGGCGTCCGCGGACGCCGCTTCGGGATCCTGGGGACGGCGGACTCGGTGAGAGTCAACGGGCTCCTATGGCTCCGCCTGGATCCGGTGGGAGTCCCAGGCGAGAAGGCCGCCGCGGAGATCGCGCGCCGGGAATCCGCGGGTGCGGAGGAGGCTTGCCCCGATGCTGGACCGGTATCCGGAGCGGCAGGCCACCACGAACTCGCGGTCCGCGGGCAGCTCGTCCAGCCTCTGCATCAGCTGGAGAAGCGGCAGGTGGATGCTGCCCTCGATGTGTCCCGCGCTCCATTCCCCGGGGGTGCGGATGTCGAGCACCACCGGACGCGCCTCGCCGGCCATGGCCGCGGCCAGCCCGGAAGCGTCGACCCGGCCCGTGCAGCGGAGAAGGTCCTCGTGATCGTGCGCCCTGGTCATGCCCCCTTCCACGTACCCGGCCACGTTGTCGAAGCCGATCCGGCCCAGACGCATCGCCGCCTCCTCCTCGGTCCCCGGTTCCCCGAGGATCACCAGCGGCGTCGTGGGATCGAGCAAGGCACCCGCCCAGGAGGCGTAGTTCCCCCTGAGCCCGATGTTGACGCTGCCCGCGATGTGACCGTCCGCGAAGTCATCGGGATCGCGGGTGTCCAGGAGAACCGCCCCCGAGTTGGCCATCCGGACCGCGGTTTCCACGGTGAGCGGCCGGAGCACCCGGGCCAGGGTCTCGTCGAGGGTGGGGCGTTCCCGGGTGTTCATCCGGGCGTCGTAGGAGAAGTAGGCGGGTGCGGCGGGCTGGTCCGCGGTCAGCGTGTCCACGAATTCCTTCTTCGTCATCGGGCGGAGCATCGGGTTCATCCGGCGCTGGTCGCCGAGGCGGGCCACGGTCTCGCTGCTCAGATTCTTGCCGCACGCCGATCCCGCCCCGTGGGCGGGGTAGAGCAACACGTCGTCGGGCAGGCGAAGCAGCTTCTCGTGGAGCGAGTCGTAGAGCATCCCCGCAAGATCCTCGGCCGACATCCCCGAGGCGACCATGAGGTCGGGACGTCCCACGTCCCCGATGAAGAGGGTGTCGCCGGTGAGGACGGCGTGGGGAGGGGACCCTTCGGACTCGTGGATCACGATGCTGATCCCCTCCGGGGTGTGCCCGGGGGTGTGGAGGACCCGGAGCCGCAGGGCCCCCAGGGGCACGACCTCGCCGTCGTCCACCGGGGTGAAGGCGTACTCGGCCTCGGCCCGGCTCCCCAGATGGATCTCCGCGCCCGCGCGCTCGCGAAGCTCCAGGTGCCCGGCAAGGAAGTCGGCGTGGAAGTGGGTGAGGAACACACGGTCGATGGAGAGCCCCCTGGCCCCCGCCTCGGCAAGGTAGTGGCCGACGTCCCGCTGGGGATCCACCACGGCCGCGGTTCCGGCCTCGGGGTCCCCGATCAGATAGGAGGCATGGGACAAGCACCCCAGGTAATACTGCTTGAGGATCATGGCTCTCCTTCGGGCGAGAATCCCCCGAGATGGCCCGACTCTACCATGAATGGGTCCCCCGAACCTGCTACACTCCTTCCTCCCTTTTCGGTGCCGAGGAGGCTAAGTCCAGTGGCGATCAGAATCTACGACACGTTGCGCGGGCAAAAGACCCCCTTCCTGCCCGTGCACGAGGGCAAGGTCGGCATCTACGTCTGCGGCATGACCGTTCAGAACGTGCCCCACGTGGGCCACATGCGGTCCTCGATCGTGGGCGACTCCATCCGGCGGTTTCTCGAATGGCGAGGGTTCGAGGTCACCTTCGTCTACAACTTCACCGACGTGGACGACAAGATCATCGCGATCGCCGACGAGGAGGGTGTGGACTACACGGTCGTGGCCCGCCGCAACGAGGAGCTGTTCCTGAGGTACGCGGAGGCGCTCAACATCAAGCCCGCAAGCCACTACCCGCGGGCCACCGAGCACATCTCCGAGATCCTCGCCCTCATCCGGCGGCTCGTGGACGAGGGCAAGGCCTACGCGGCCGGGGGCGATGTCTTCTACCGGGTCCGCACCTTCGCCGGCTACGGCAAGCTCTCCAAGAAGAAGATCGACGACCTCCAGTCGGGCTCCCGGATCGCGGTGGACGAGGCCAAGGAGGACCCCCTGGACTTCGCGCTGTGGAAGGGCGCAAAGCCCGGGGAGCCTTCGTGGGAGAGCCCCTGGGGGCCGGGCCGGCCGGGATGGCACATCGAGTGCTCGGCCATGAGCATGAAGTACCTGGGAGATACCCTGGACATCCACGGCGGGGGCGAGGATCTGATCTTCCCCCACCACGAGAACGAGATCGCCCAGAGCGAGGGGGCGACGGGGAAGCCATTCTGCAACTACTGGGTGCACAACGGATGGGTCACCCTCGGCGGCGAGAAGATGTCCAAGTCCACCCTCAAGTTCCGGCCTATCAACGAGGTGGTGGGGGAGTTCGAGCCCGAGGCCATCCGGTTCTATCTCCAGGGCACCCACTACCGCTCGCCCATCGAGTTCCTCGAGGAGCGCCTCCACGAGGCGGAGAAGGCCTATGCCAAGCTCCGGGCCACCCTGCTCGAGACCGCGGGACGGAAGCCCGGCGGCGCCCATCCCCGCGAGGAGGAGATCGCGGCCGCCGCGACGCGGGCGGAGGCCGCGTTCGTCGAGGCGATGTCCGACGACTTCAACACCGCGCGGGCCCTGGCCAGCCTCTTCGATCTGTCGCGGGCGATCAACGGCGCCCTCGACGAGACCCCCGGCGAAGCCGGCGAGGCGGTGCGGGGGGCGGCGGACACCCTGAAGAGGTTGGGGAAGGTGCTCGGGTTGTTCTGGAAACCCCTGGAGAGCGAGCCGGAGGCGATTCCCCCCGAGATCCAGGCCCTGGTCGAGGCCCGGCAAGACGCCCGCAGGGCCAAGGACTGGGCGGCGGCCGACCGGGCCCGCGACGATCTGGCCGCGGCGGGATGGGTGGTCGAGGACCGAGCCGACGGGCCCCGGGTGAAGCGGAAGTAGGCGTCCCGACACCTTTGTCGGCGTCGACACCTTTGTTGGCGTCGACACCTTTGTCGGCTTTGACACCTTTGTCGGCGTCGACACCCATTTGTTGGCGTTGACAGCGCCACCCGCGTCACCTATCGTCGCTCGTCCTGTTGTGGTCACGGGAAGGGGTTCGGCCCGAACCCGGCTCTCACGGATGAGTTTTCGAGCAACGTGTTGCCTTTCCATCGGTTAGCACGTCGGCGTCCCGCGGTCGGCACCCGGGCTGGCGTAGCTCAACTGGCAGAGCAGCGGTTTTGTAAACCGCAGGTTATGGGTTCGAGTCCCTTCGCCAGCTCCACCACGGATCGACGGGGACCGGTGGAGGCGCGGGTGCCGGTCCCGGTTCGTGTCGGAGGGGTTCCCGAGCGGTCAAAGGGAGCAGACTGTAAATCTGCCGGCGAAGCCTTCGGAGGTTCGAATCCTCCCCCCTCCACCAGCTCCGTATCGATCCGGCAACGTGGTGCAGGACAAGGAATCAGGGTGTTCGGGACGGGCGGGAATAGCTCAGTTGGCTAGAGCATCAGCCTTCCAAGCTGAGGGTCGCGGGTTCGAGTCCCGTTTCCCGCTCCATCCGCTTCCGGCGGCCCTGCCCGAGTTCCTTCTCGGGGTAAGGGGGTTGACACCGTTTTCCAGTCGGCATACACTCCCTCGCCCGTCTGTCAAACTGCGCAGTCTCCGCGTGTTACCCCCTTTTCGAGACGGCGCCGTTTCGTGCGCCCCGGAACGGTGGACGGGGGAGGACTGCACTCGGTCCACGTGCTTAGCAGGATTCGGGCCCACGTAGCTCAGTCGGTAGAGCATTTGCATGGTAAGCAAAAGGTCAGCGGTTCGAATCCGCTCGTGGGCTCCAGACCATACGGCCTCGGCCACGGCGGGGGGGCGGCATCGATTCTCTTGAGGGCTCGCGGCCGGCACCCGGGGTTTTTGGTCTTGCCGCGTCACTCGGGGCCGCATGGCTTCGCCGATACGGGGCGCGCCGCCGGCCCGGTCGGCTCGATCTGTTTGAGAGACCCAACCCTTCTTCGGAGGAGCAAGGATGAGCAAGCAGAAGTTTGAGCGCACGAAGCCGCACGTGAACGTGGGGACGATCGGGCACGTGGATCACGGGAAGACGACGTTGACGGCGGCGATCACGGAGGTGTTG
>Ga0214472_10008000_pt1 | contig 11032 bp, 8 predicted proteins | sample RVTome_6_FD_207662 | JGI IMG/M metagenome (GOLD analysis project Ga0214472, IMG submission 207662) | Soil microbial communities from uranium-contaminated site in the Upper Colorado River Basin, Wyoming, United States - RVT140D175 | ecosystem: Environmental > Terrestrial > Soil > Contaminated >...
GGGCCGCTGCTGACATCGCCCTGGTAGGGAATCCCCAGGAAATTGGTGCCGCCCTGGAAGAACGGGTCGAAGAACGTGAAATAGGTGCCGCCCTCGTAGATGCGGTAGGGGCGCCACTGCAGGTAGTACTGCGCGGCCAGCGACAGGGTATCGGTGAGCTGTGCCTGGGCGGAGAGCTGGTTCAGCGGCAGGAACAGTTCCTTCGCCTCCGAACCCGGTGTCGCGATCGCCTTGCGGAAGTCGACCGGCCCCTGCGAATAGGAGACGCCGTGGATCGGCGTGAACAGCGACTCGCCCCAGTAGATGTTGTGGCGTCCGAAGCGGATGTCGACGGGCACGGTCCCGAGATCGAGCCGGCCGAACAGGAAAGCGTCGAGCAGTTCGCCCGACTGCGTGTAGTAACGCTTGACCGCGGAGGTGTACTTGTTGCCGGGGTAGGCTGTGGGGGTGAATCCGAGGCTGGTGAACGCGGGGTTTTCGTAGGCCGGATTGCCCTTCACGTTGTCGTCGTAGGCCGCGTCGTACCAGGCGGCGCCGGAGACGCGGAAGCCGTAGTTCATCCTGTACACGAAGTCGAACTCGGACAGCAGGTCGACGCGGTTGGTGACGACCTCGCCCTTGTCGAACCGGTATTCACCGGCCTGCAGCCCCCAGGTGTCCCCCAGCGTGTCGTCGCGTTCGTCCGCGCGCCAGCCGACGTTGTAGCGTACGGTGTTGTCCCACCGAATGCGCAGATCGGGATTGCCTACGTCGATCTCGAAAGCCGCCGCGTCGTTGCCCAGCAACGCAAGCATCGCCGCGCCAGCAACGCCCATGGACGCCCGCTGAACGGGAGTCCCAATCCATCGCAAGTCCATGCCCATCCCCTCCTTTATGTGTGTTGTGTTGCTGGCACTCAAAGTACTCGACCGACTGGTCGGGTGTCAAGTGCGTGTCGGGGAGAATTTTGGGTCGGTGTCAAGGCCCGGCTCCTTGTCGGCCCTCACTTGGCTGCCATGGGCGGGAACGTGGGCCGGTGCCTGATCCGGCACCCGGGCCCCATCTGTCAGGACGAGCTGCTAGGCTGCCAGAAAGGCCCCGTCGACCGTCAGGACGCATCCCGACACGTACGAGGCCGCGTCGCTCGCCAGCCACAGGACGGCATTGGCCAGTTCCTGCGGCGTGCCGATCCGATGCAGTGGAACGGCGTCGGCGATTTTTCCGGCGGGATCCGCCGCGCGCAGCATCGGCGTGTCGATCGGTCCGGGTGCGACCGCGATCACGCGGATGCCATACTGCCCATACTCGTGCGCGGCCGACCGCGTCAAGGACACCACCGCGGCCTTGCTCGCGGCGTAGATCGAAGCCCCGGCGTATATCGGCCGCAGCCCCTGCACCGAAGCGATGTTGATGATCACGCCGGGGCCGTGCTTGACCATTTCCCGCAGGCCGTACTTCAGGCCATACAGGGCGCCCTTGAGATTGACGCCCAACACCGCGTCGATGTCCTCATCCTGCTGCTCGGCCAGCGGCGCCAACGGGCCGTTGATGCCGGCGTTGTTGACCAGAATGTCCAGTCGACCGAAGCGTGAGGTGGCGAACGCGATCAACTCCTGAACGTCCTGCGGCTTTGATACGTCGCTCTGCCGATACAGCATCGTCGGCTGCGTTTCATCGGCGGCGCCCGGTGCCGGCTCGGCGCCGAGATCGCCAACGACGACCCTGGCGCCACGAGCGGCGAAGCCCAGCGCGATGGCACGTCCCATGCCGGAGTTGCCGCCGGTGACGACGGCCACTTTGTCCTTCAAGTCTTCGTCTTGCATTGGGTACCCCTCAATCGGCCTTGGCGCCGTCCTCGATCCAGCGACGGACGGCGTCGATCTGCTCATTGCTCAATTGCGAATCGCCGAATGGCATTCGCTCGCCGGTCCCGCCAGCCGCCACCTGGGTCCCGACCAGCTTGCGATACAGGTAGCTGTCTTCGGGACTGCCGGGTGTTACGCGAAGGAGGGGGCTTTGCGTCGATTTCACCCCGACCAGGTTCGCGTAGCCGCCCTTGGGATGCAGGGCCAGGCCCCCGGGTTCGGCGCCGGGCAAATGGCACATGACGCAGCTGGTCTTGAATATCGGCACGATGTCGCGCTTGAAATCCACCTCGCCCGCCTTCGCGGTCCCCGCGACACAGGCGCTGCAAAGCGTTGCGAAGAAGAACTGCAGGCTCATCGCTAGATCTCCTTCACGGGTTCGCCGGCCGCATTCATCCCGGCGATGTAGCCGAACGCCATCGCTGGCCCGATCGTTCCGCCGGCGCCGAAATAGGCTTCGCGCGAGGGGCTCGCGATGCAGTTGCCCGCGCCGTAGAGCCCGGGAATGGGTTTTCCCGTCGCGTGGATCACCCGCGCCCGCGCGTCGATGACCGGCCCGCCGTTGGTGTCGAGCGCCCCGGCGCCGACGATCAGCGCGTAATACGGGCCCTTGGGCTGGAGCGGATGCATCGCCGGATTGGGCATGTCGCTCTTGACCGGCCAGCGCGTGTCGGCATGCGGCGGCTGGAAGAACACCGCCCAGGCGCGGTCGTATTCGGCCGCGCCGCGGTGAAACTCCGGGTCCACGCCCTTCTTCGCGTACGCGTTGAAGCGCTTGAACGTCTGCTGCAGATTGCGCGCGAAATCCACGGACAGGCGCACGGTGCCGATATGCGCGCGAATGCGCTCCAGCCGGGCGGCGATGTTGGTCGCGAGCTCGTCGAGCGTGCCGCCGTGGATGACATAGGGGGCCCCGGTCGGCGTCGCCGGGAGCGGATGGGCACCCGCATACAGCTCCGCAGTTCGCTGGTCGTAGATGATGAACAGCAACTGGTTGGGGAACTCCGCGTTGTTGGGGTCGTAGGTCAGGTGCACCTCGGTACGGTCGTTGTAGTTGCGCTTCTCGTTGACCGCCCGCAGGCCGTGCTTGTTGACCATGAACATGGAATCGCCGGGGGGCATGTCCACGCAGCGGGCGAGGCAGCGGTTGGCGATGCATTCCTCGATCAGCGCCTGGCTGCGCCAGGCCGATCCCAGGTTGCCCAGGCGTGCCCCCGCGGCGCCGGCGATGGTGATGAAGTCGCCGGTCGCGTAGGGCGTGGCACAGGAGCCATACAGGAAGGTGCGCTGGTACAGGCGCACGTAGTCCAGGTTGTGCGAATAGCCGCCCGTGCCGAAGATCACCGCCTTGCGCGCGCGGACCCGCACGACGCCTTCCTCGTTCTGCGCATCCACGCCAACGACTTCATTGCGGGCGTTCAGGATCAGCTCGAGCACGCGATGGTCGGTGAGGATCTCGACGCCCTGCTTGCGCAGATGGCTTTCGAGCTGCTCGATGTAGTCGGTACCGATGCCGTTGCTGCCGTCGGCCTTCAGCACCCCCAGCGCGCGTCCCTGCGAGGTCTTGTCTTCGGGCAGGTGGTCCTGGTAGTCGGGCGCCGGACGATTCAACTGCCACATGTTGAAGGGCGCGATGCGCAGGGCCTCGCGATCGCGCAGCAGATCGACCGCCTTGTGACCGTTGTCGTAGAAGGCTTCGAGCAATGCGTAGGCGTCGGCGTCCAGTCCCAGGGTGGGGCTGTCCGGGCGGTAGCGCTCCGGGTACGAGATCCGACAGAGGTAGCGCAGGCAGTCCTCCTTGCGGTCGTCGATGCCGCGTTCGCGCAACGCGAAGTGATTCGGTATCCAGAACACGCCGCCGGACTTGCGCGTCGTGCCGCCGGTGATCGGCCCCTTCTCGAGCACCAGCACGCGGTTCCCCGCGCTTGCCGCAGTGATGGCCGCCGTCAGCGCCGCCGCACCACTGCCGACGCAAATGATGTCCACCTCCCGATCCCATTTCGCGGGCGAGGCCGCCGAGGCGCGCCCCACGCCGAGGGTGGCCATGGCTGCAGCCGCCGCGCCGCGGCCCGCATTGGTCAGTAAACGCCGTCTTGACGGGTCATGCCCAAAGTGATTCGTGGTCATTGCTCCTCCTTATGTATGGCCCCGGCGCCCATGGGCACCGACCGCGCGACGCTCACCAGCGGGATGTCGGCCACCTTGGGGGGCCACCTATGCGATGCAGGGCCGCTCCAGGTTTTGTTCTGTATACCGACCGGCCGGTCGGGTGTCAATATCAGGCCCGCGCCGGACGAAAGCCGGCGGCGGCATGACCGAGGAAACGATTGACAACCGACCGGACGGTCGAGTAGCCTCGTACTCATAAGCAAGCCAACCAGCATCGGCTCGCAGCCCGTGATCCCGGCCGCCCTCGGCGACAGGGCGCGCGCAGGAACGTGCTGCCGCTGCATGGTCGAGCCCCGACGGAGCCCCAGCTGCGTGATCAACTGAGATAGGAATAGCGGATATGAATTTCGAGCAATCAAGGAAGTCGATCGAGTGGATGGAGCGGGTGCGGGCCTTCATGGACGAGCAGGTGTATCCGGCCATTCCGACCTACCATGAACAGGCGGCAACGATCGACCGCTGGAAGGAGATCCCTCCGGTCTTCGAGGAACTCAAGGCGAAGGCGCGGTCCGCCGGGCTGTGGAACATCTTCATGCCGCCCTCCGACCACGACGACGAGTTCTTCTCCAGCGTCGGCCTGACCAACGTCGAGTACGCCCCGATCGCCGAGCTCATGGGGCGCGTGTCGTTCGGTTCGGAGGTGTTCAACTGCATGGCGCCCGACACCGGCAACTTCGAGGTGCTGCACCGCTACGGCACGGCCGACCAGAAGCGCCGCTTCATGCTCCCGCTGGCCAACGGCGAGACCCGCTCGGCCTTTCTGATGACCGAGCCGGCGGTCGCCTCGTCGGACGCGCGCAACATCCGCACCCGCATTCAACGCGAAGGCGACGAGTACGTGATCAACGGGCACAAATGGTGGTCGTCCGGCGCCGGCCATCCCCATTGCGCCTTCTTCATCGTCATGGGCAAGACCGACGAGACGGCCGAGACCTACCGCCAGCAGTCGATGATCCTGGTTCCCGCAGGGACGCCGGGGGTCAAGATCGTGCGCCACCTGGACGTGTTCGGCTTCGACCACGCGCCGCACGGGCACTTCGAGGTCATTCTCGACAATGTCCGGGTGCCGGCGGAAAACCTGATCCTCGGCGAGGGGCGCGGCTTCGAGATCGCGCAGGGCCGCCTCGGACCCGGACGCATCCATCACGCCATGCGCACCATCGCCTCGGCGGAGGTCGCGCTGGAGAAGATGTGCATCCGCCTCATGTCGCGGGAGGCCTTCGGCAAGCGGATCCATGAGCACTCGATCTGGGAGGAGCGCATCGCCAAGGCGCGCATCGACATCGAGATGGTGCGCCTGCTGTGCCTCAAGGCGGCCTACATGATGGACACGGTGGGCAACAAGGCCGCGCGCGGCGAGATCGCGATGATCAAGGTGGTCGCACCGCAGGTGGCCCAGCACATCATCGACATGGCGATCCAGGCCCATGGCGGCGGGGGAGTCTCGCAGGATTTCGGGCTCGCGGAGATGTACGCCAACACCCGGATCGTGCGCCTGACCGACGGCCCCGACGAGGTGCACTGCCGGACCGTGGCGCGGCTGGAGTGTCGGAAGTACGAAGGGCGCGACTATTCCAGCATAAAGGCCTACGCGAAATGACGAACGGTCGGGCGTCCGAACATGGCCGGGAAAGCAATGAAACAGGACGAGAAAAGATGGGAAGACTGGACGGCAAGGTCGCGCTGATCACCGGGGCAACCGGTGGGCTCGGCGCCGAGATGCTGCGGGTGTTCGCACGGGAAGGGGCTGCGGTCCTGTTCGGCGACATCGCCGACGAGGCCGGCACGGCGCTGGAGCGGGAAATCCGCCTGGCCGACGGCAACGCAAGGTATTGCCACCTGGACGTCACCGTCGAAGACGACTGGCGCCGCGCCATCGCCGAGGCCGTGCGTGGCTTCGGCAAGCTCGACATTCTGGTGAACAACGCGGGCATCGTGCCGCGGAATGCGCCGATCGAGGAGCGCACCGTCGAGGAATGGGACCGGACCATGGCGGTGAACGCGAGAGGTGTCTTTCTCGGCACAAAATCCGCGATTCCCGCGATGCGGCGGGCCGGGGGCGGCTCGATCGTCAACATCTCGTCGTTGGCCGCGATCGGCCAGTGCCAGCTGATGGAAGCGGCCTACGCCGCGAGCAAGGGCGCCGTGCGGATCTTCACCAAGGTCACGGCCGCCCAATATGCGCGCGACGGCATCCGCTGCAATTCGGTGCACCCCGGTCCCATCGACACCGGCTTGCTGAGGGACGTATGGTCGGATCCCGAGACGCTGAACCGCCGCCTGGCGCGCATTCCGCTCGGCCGCCTGGGCGCGATCCGGGAGGTCGTGGCGGGCGTGCTGTATCTCGCCTCGGACGAGGCGTCCTATACGACCGGGGCCGAGCTCGTCATCGACGGCGGCGCGCTGGCGCAATAACAAACAAGTCGACGGCGGGTTGCGATCGGCTTGCAACGAGGAGGATGAGAATGCAGAAGGAAACCGCGCCGCAGGGTGCCTATCCCCGGCTCTTCGAGCCCTTCCGGCTGGGCCGGGTCGTGCTCCCCAACCGTGTCGTGATGCTGCCGCACGGCACCAGCATGGTGAGCGAGGGCGGCATCACCGACGAGGACATCGCGTACTACGAAGCGCGGGCCAGATCCCGGCCGGCGATGATGATTACCGGGGCGGCCATCGTGCACCCCAGCTCCGCGATTCGTTCCCGCAAGCTCGTCGAGCCCTACAACGAGGCGGTGCTCGAGGGCCTGAAGCGGCGCGCGGAGGTCGTCCAGGCGTATGGCGTGAAGGTGCTGGGCCAGATCGTGCACCTCGGGCGGGAGATGATCGGCGGCGAGTTCGATTCCGCGCCGCTCGCGCCTTCGGCGATCCGCTCGCCGCGCGACCCGTTTCCGCCGCATGTGCTCGACGAGGACGAAATCCGCATGATCGTCGAGGCGTTCGGCGTGTGTGCGGCGAACCTCAAGCGCACCGGCCACGACGGCGTGGAGATCCACGGCGCGCACGGCTATCTGGTCGCGCAGTTCTTGTCGCCGGCCACCAACCAGCGTAGCGATCGCTATGGCGGCACGCCCGAGCGGCGCCTGCGCTTCGTGCTCGAAGTCATCGATTCGATACGCAGGCACTGCGGGGAGGATTTCCTGCTGGGCCTGCGCCTGAGCGCCGACGAGGAGATCGCGGACGGGCTCGAGATCCCCGATACGGTGCAGATCGCCAAGGCCATCGAGCAGCATGGCCTGACCGACTATCTCAGCATCACGCTGGGCACCCGCGGCGGCTACGTCAAGGACGTCACCGCGGCCGAGGGAACGGCGGCGCGGGCGGCCGGGATCATCCGTAAGGCCTGCGGGATCCCGATCATCGTCGGGCAGCGGATCACGTCGCCCGACTTTGCCGAGCGCATCCTCGCCGAGAGCCAGGCGGACCTGGTCGGGATGGCGCGCGCCTTCATCGCCGACCCCGAGTGGGTGACCAAGGCCTATCGCGGGGAGGCGGAAAGGATACGCCCCTGCATCGGCCTGAATCAGGATTGCCGGGCGTTCTCTCCGCACCTGCATTGCGCGGTGAATCCGATGGCCGGCCGGGAGATGGTGCCGGAGTTCATGGATCGCGGTCCGGCAGCGGTGCCGCGCCGCGTCGCCGTAGTCGGCGGCGGTCCGGCGGGCCTGGAGGCGGCGCGCGTCGCGGCGGCGCGCGGGCACAGCGTCACCGTCTTCGAGGCGACCGACGGCCTCGGGGGGCAGTTCCTGTATGCGGCGTCCCTGCCGCACCGGAGCGACCTGCGCCGCCTGATCGACTGGCTGCAGGGCGAGCTGCGGCGACTGTCGGTGAACGTGGTGCTGAACGCGCGGGTCGAGAACGTCGACGATCTGCGGGCCACGTTCGACGTGGCGATCGTCGCCACCGGCGCGGCGGCGAAGCCGATCGCCGACGAGCTGGCCGGGGAGCATGTGGCGACCTGGTTCGAGATCCTCGAGCAAGGCGCGCCGTTGCCCACGGGAAGCGGCCGTGCGGTGATGGTCGACGACGGCAGCGCCTTCTGGTGGACCTACGGCGTCGCCGAGGCCCTGATGGAAGCGGGGTGGCGGGTCCTGATTGCGACCCCGTCCGCGGGTATCGCGGCCAACATCCCGGCCGAGAGCGTCGGTCCGTTGCTCGCCCGCCTCGGTGGCGGGGGGACCGAGTACCGCGTGCTGACCGCGCTCGAGGGTGTCGGTCCGGAGGGCGCCTCGCTCATGAACGTCACCACCGGCGAGGTCGACGAGGTCGCCTGCGATCTGGTGGTGGTGCAGACCGGACGCGCCTCGCGCTCCACATTGATCGAGACCTTGCGCGGGGCGGGAATGGAAACGCATGCGGTCGGCGATTGCATCACGCCGCGTCGCGTGTCCCACGCGCTTTTTGAAGGACAACGGGTGGGACGCGGGATCTAGATCGTTTCGCCGGCTTCAACTCCAGGAGGGGAAACAGATGCAGAACTTGAGCGGCCGTGTCGCCGTGATCACCGGTGCCGCCAGCGGGATAGGCGCGGCGATGGCCTGGCGCTTCGCGCGCGCGGGCATGAAGATCGTCGTCTCGGATGTCGACGCAGCGGCGGCCACCGCCGCCGCCACGGCCCTCGCCGCGGCGGGGCACGAGGCCATCGCGGTGCGCACCGACGTCGCCGACCGGGCGGACGTCGAGGCCCTTGCGGAGTCGGCCTACGAAGCCTATGGGGCCGTCCATCTGCTGTGCCTCAACGCCGGCATCGTGCCGGGCGGGCGTCACCGGGCGGTGTGGGAATACCCGCTGGAGGACTGGAAGTGGTCGCTGGACGTGAACCTGCTCGGCGTCGTCCACGGCATCCGCAGCTTCATCCCGCGGATGCTGGCCCAGGGCACCGAGGGTCACGTGATCACGACCGCGTCCGTCGCGGGTCTCGTGAGCGGCTCCGGCTCGGTCGTCTATAGTGCCGCCAAGCACGCCGCCGTTCGCACCACCGAGGCGCTGTACGCGGGGCTGCGCGAGCGCGGCGCACCGATCGGGGTGACCGTGCTGTGCCCGGGCCTCGTCAACACCCGCATCTACGAGTCCGAGCGCAGTCGTCCCGCGGCGCTGCGGCCGGACGGCGGCCCAGCGGACGAGGCGCCGGAACTCAAGGCCATCGCCGACAAGCTCTATTCGACGGCGATCTCGCCCGACGAGGTCGCCGAGCTCGCCTGGCGCGGGGTGGTCGACAATCAGCTCTACGTGCTCACCACCGAAAGCTTCAACGCCGCGATCCGCGACCGCATGGCGGCCATCCTCGAGCGGCGCAACCCGGACTTCGCGGGTCTCCTGCAGTTGAGCACGCGCGAGGCGGCCGAGCGGGAGGGCGCACGATGAGTGGCCGGCTGGTCGGGAAGATCGCGCTCGTCACCGGGGCCGCCTCCGGCATCGGCCTGGCGACCGTGCGGCGCTTCGCCGAGGAGGACGCGGTGGTGGTCGCGTGCGACCGTGACGAGGAACGCCTCAGGGCGTCGCTCGGCGAGCTCAGTGGGGGCGCGGAGGTGCATCTCGCCATCCCGTTCGACGTGACCGACGAGGCGGGCTGGGCGCGCGCGACCGAGCAAGTCGCCGCGCGCTTCGGCCGTCTCGACGTGCTGGTCAACAACGCGGGCTTCGGGCGCTTTCGCGCCATCTCCGACACCTCGCTCGAGGAGTGGCGCGCGACCCTGGCCGTGAACCTCGACAGCGTGTTCCTGGGCACGCGATACGCGCTGCCGCTGCTCGCCAGGTCGGGCCGTGGCGCGATCGTCAACATGTCGTCGATCCGCGGCCTCGTGGCGGGCCCCAATGCCGGCGCCTACAGCGCCGCCAAGGCCGGCGTGAGGCTGTTCACCAAGGTGACCGCGCTCGAATGCGCCGCGGCCGGCAACGGCGTGCGGGCGAACTCCGTGCACCCGGGCCACGTCGAGACGCCACTGACCGCGGCCGCCTATGCCGATCCCGATCTCGCGAAGGAATTTCTCGCCGAGACGCCGCTCGGGCGCTTCGCCAGGCCGGCCGAGATCGCGAACGTGATCGTGTTTCTCGCGAGTGACGAGGCGAGCTACATGACCGGAGCGGAGGTCGCGATCGACGGCGGGCTGACCGCGCAATAGCGACTGCCGCCCGTCGTCGCAGGCAGGCGCTGGCCGTTCTTCGCCCCTGCGCCCCGCCCCCGGAACCGCCCGTTCCGGGGGCCGCATCACGTCCTCATCGCCAAGGCGGATCGCGGCGGCAGGGCCGTCCGGTGCGCGTCGCGAGCCGCAGGGAACGCCCTTTCCGGTGACAAAATGCTTGACAACCGACCGGACGGTCGATAGCCTGCGACCAGCGTCGTGAAGGTATCGCACAAGGCGGAATCCGAAACCGGTGGTCCGCCTGAAGTTCAAGAAATCGACGCCGCGCAGACAACAAAGCGCCTCGTACGGAGAGTTGGTGCGTGTCGAAGCGTGAGTAAAGTCGTAGCCGAAAACTACTCGGAACAGCCGCCGACAGGCGGCCATCCAATCCAAAGGAGGAAGGATGTGAGAACCGTGAAACCGAAAAGGCCCCCGTGGCACGCCAGACCGATCGTGCTCGGCCTCGCCGCCGCCGGAATCTGGAGCGGCAATGCGATGGCGTTCCAGTTCGAGACCGCGGATCCCGACATGGAAGTTCGGTGGGACAACACCGTCAAGTACAACGTCGGTTGGCGGATGAACAAGCGCGACCGCACGCTCGGTGACACGTGGACGATGCAGGCCGGCGAGTACAAGTTCGACAAGGGCGACGTCGTCACCAACCGCGTCGACCTGCTGACGGAGTTCGATTTCGTCATCAAGAAGAACTACGGCTTCCGGCTATCCGGTGCGGCCTGGAAGGATTTCGCCTACGACGACAACGTCGACGGCAATCCGGCCTTTCAGGCGGCTGGCCTGGGAACGGCCTACCCCGGCAACAAGTTCACGAGCGACGTGAAGCGCTTCTACAAGCAGGGCGGCGAGCTGCTCGACGCCTTCGTGTTCGGGCGCGCCAATCTC
>Ga0214472_10008001_pt1 | contig 11032 bp, 11 predicted proteins | sample RVTome_6_FD_207662 | JGI IMG/M metagenome (GOLD analysis project Ga0214472, IMG submission 207662) | Soil microbial communities from uranium-contaminated site in the Upper Colorado River Basin, Wyoming, United States - RVT140D175 | ecosystem: Environmental > Terrestrial > Soil > Contaminated >...
CGGTATCCCTCCAGAACGGCAGCAGGAGATTTTTGATCCCTTTTTCACGACCAAAGGAGTGGGTAAGGGGACCGGCCTGGGACTGAGCATATCCTACGGCATAATCAAGCTGCACGGTGGAGAAATATGGGTTGAGAGTGACTTGGGTTCCGGCACCACGTTCCAGATCGAGATTCCCATTCTAAGCCCCGGCGTTGCGCCGGAAATCGAGGTGCCAAAGACAGAACCGGTACCAATTCCGGAAGCACCGATGCACATTCTGGTGGTGGACGACGAGGCGAACATTAGGAAATTGGTCGCTTCACTACTGTCGCTGGACTCCTGTACCGTCGACCTGGCCGAAAATGGCGACGAGGCCTGGCGAAAACTCCAAACCAATTCCTACGACTGCATCATATTGGACCTGAAAATGCCGGGGATGAGCGGCGAAGAACTCTATCGGCGCATCAAGGGGTCGAACCGGGCCCAGGCCGCCAAAGTAATCTTCGTCACCGGGGATATCGCCAGCCAGGATACTAGCAAATTCATCAATGAAACCGGGAACCTCTCGATGAGCAAACCCTTCAATGTCAACGCGCTCCGGGACCTGGTCTTTCAATCCTTCGCCTGAGCGCCCTGGCCATCCCCAGATGCGGGATCTGTACCTGGCCCACCCCTGAACTGGCCCCCCAGATGGCGGTTGAGGGCTGTTTTACCCTGACCGTATGGCACCCCCATTCGACATCACCGGAGCAAAAGAGTTATATTATTGCCGGTACCGGATGTTGACCTTCACCCATTTTTACTAAAATCCCTGATTTAGCAGGATGCTGAAAAAGGGGAGTCCAGAGGGGCGAAGTCCCTCTGGCAGGGGTCTGGGGTGTCCCCCAGATACAATTTCTACCCCCTTCCTGGTCAGCAAGGGGGTAGGGGGATGGTTGAAAAGGTTTTTTTATCAACCTGTTAGTTGAGGAGTTACCGATGCGAAGAGTAGCTATCGTTTCGCCGGTGCGCACCGCGGTGGGCGGTTTCGGCGGCGCCTTGAGAGGTGTTTCAGCCGCGGACCTGGCCTCCACCGTGATCAAGGAAGTGTTGCGCCGCAGCGGACTGCCCCCCGAGAAGGTGGACGACGTGATTCTCGGCCACGGTTACCCCAGCGGCGAGAATCCCGCCATCGGTAGGCTGGCGGCGTTGAAGGCTGACCTGCCCATCGAAGTGCCGGGATATCAGCTGGACCGCCGGTGTTCTTCCGGACTGCAAGCAGTCCTCAACGCTTCCATGCTGATCCAGACCGACAACGCCGATGTGGTGATTGCTGGCGGCGTCGAGAGCATGAGCAACGCCGAATTTTATGTAAATGAGTCCCGCTGGGGCGCTCGATTCGGCTCGGTGACGATGCACGACCGATTGGCCCGGGCGCGGGAGACCATCTCCCCCGAAGAGCGGTTCGGCTGCATCTCCGGCATGGTTGAGACCGCCGAAAACCTGGCCCGGCAGTATGAAATTTCCCGCGAGGAACAGGACGAGTACGCCCTGCGTAGTCATCAGCGGGCAGTGGCCGCCATTGCGGCGGGCCGGTTCGATAACGAAATAGTTGGCGTACCAGTATCCCAGCGTCGGGGCGACCCGGTCCCCTTTAACCAGGACGAAGGCCCCCGCTCCGACACCTCAATGGAGGCATTGGGGCGATTGCGGCCAGTCATGAAGGACGGAACCGTCACCGCGGGTAACGCCAGCAGCCAGAACGATGCGGCGTCGGTATGCCTGGTGGTGGCCGAGGACAAACTGGAGGAGTTGGGCCTGAAGGCAATGGGTTTCCTCAAGGGATGGGCAGTTACCGGCTGCCATCCAGCCTACATGGGCATCGGGCCGGTGCCCGCGGCCATCAAGCTGATGAACAAGGTCGGCATGACCCTGGAGGACATGGACTTGATCGAGCTTAACGAAGCCTTCGCCGCCCAGGTGCTTTCGGTATTGCGGGAGTGGAAGCTGCCCAATGAGGACAGGCTGAACGTCAACGGCTCCGGTATATCCCTGGGGCACCCGATAGCGGCCACCGGGGCTCGCATCCTGGCCACCCTGCTCCACGAAATGGAACGGCGCGACGTCCAGTTCGGTCTGGAGACCATGTGCGTCGGCGGCGGTCAGGGCGTGGCAGCCCTGTTCGAGCGCGGTTAGCCGGACACTCATCGTTCATCAGCTCAGGCATCAACTCAAGTCGGACCTCGGTCCAGAACGACCCACGGTTGGGGACGGAAGGACTTGCCCCGATCATCCTTCGCCAGGCCCACCGCCAGCGGTTCGCCGCGGCTCGGGATTGGGGGTCAAGCTAAAAAATAGGGAAGGGGACTATGGCAAAGCAAGAAAACATCGCTGATGTGCTGGTAATTGGCGCCGGAGCCTCCGGCGGGGCCTTCGCCTGGAGCCTGGCCGAAGCGGGCATCAAAGTGGTCTGTCTGGAACAGGGCGGCTGGGTGCCCCTGAACGCCTTCCCCACCGCTGAACCCGACAGCCAACTGCATTGGCAGAGGGATTTTCATCCCAATCCCAACTTTCGGGGCCTGCCTGAGGATTATCCAGTCAATGAAAGCGAGACCCCCATTTCGCCGCTGATGTACAACGCCGTCGGCGGCAGCTTGATACACTGGGGCTCCCATTTTCCCCGGTTCCACCCCTCGGATTTTCGGGTGAGGACGCTGGACGGCGTGGCCGACGACTGGCCCATGACCTATCAAGAGTTGGAGCCATACTATGACCTTAACGACCGCATGAAGGGGGTTTCCGGCTTGCGCGGCGACCCGGCCTACCCTCCCAAAACCGACCGTCCCTGTCCGCCGCTGGCCCTCGGCCCCGGTGGCGAAGCGGTGGCCCGGGGGTTCAACCAGCTGGGCTGGCACTGGTGGCCGGCGGATAGCGCGGTTTCTTCGGTCAAACACGATGGCCGCGACCCGGACTACGGCGGTTACCTGCGTTCCTTCAGTAGTTCGGACATCATCTACTGGCCCAAAGCCTTGATGAAGGGAGCCCAACTCAAGACCCACGCCAGGGTTAGAGAAATCCAGGTCGACAAATCGGGGCGAGCCGAGGGCGCGCTGTACTATGACGCTCAGGGAAATCTACTGATTCAGCGAGCCAGGGTCGTAGTACTGGCCTGCAACGGCATTGGCACCACCCGGGTGCTGCTCAATTCCAAGTCCAGCCTGTTCCCCCAGGGTCTGGCCAACAGTAGCGGCCTGGTGGGCAAGAACCTGATGCACCACCCCTGCGGCATTGTGCTGGGCATCTTCGATGACTGGTTCGAGCAGAAGGGCGGGCCACGGGGCAGCGCCATGCTCAGCCAGGAGTTCTACGAGACCGACGCCAGCCGGGGCTTTGTCCGGGGCTACGACATGCAGGTACTGGGCAATGAGCTTCCGCCATTGGCCTCCGCCCTGGGCGGTCTACTGGCCCAGCCGGTATCCTGGGGCGACGGTCATCACCAGGAGTTCTCGGAACGGTTCGGTCATATGATGGGGATTACCTTGATGACCGAGGATTTGCCTGAAGCGCACAATCGAGTGACCCTCGACCCGGTGCTAACCGACTCCCACGGTATCCCGGCGGCCAAAGTCCAGTACACGGTCAGCGAGAACACCAACCAGATGCTGGACCATGCGGTGGAACGGGGCAAAGAAGTGCTGGAAGCAGCGGGGGCCAAGAAAGTGCTGACATCCCGGCTGCGCCGCAACGCTGGCTGGCATTTGTTGGGCACAGCTCGAATGGGCAACGACCCCAACAATTCGGTGGTTGACCGCTGGGGACGTGCCCACGATGTACCGAATCTGTTCGTGATTGACGGCAGCATATTCACCACCGGGGCCTGCATCAACCCCACCACTACCATCGAGGCCCTGGCACTGCGTACCGCTGACTACCTCAAGGGAGAAGGCAGCGCCATACTGGCCTGATCTCAGCTTGACACTGTAGGTGGCAGACCTTAGGATAGCGTCATCCTGGCGGAGCAGAGGAACCCCCACGGTTAAACCTGCGGTTGCTGGCTCCGCCGCTATCTAGACAAGCGAGGTAATCAAAATGGCTGATATATATGGTGAGGGCGACTTTCAGTATCGTTTTGTCGACAACTGGGTGCATCTGCCCGAAGGCATGAAGCTGCTGGAATGTCCGGGCGTGGCAGTCGATGGCGCGGACCGGGTGTTTATTCTCACCCGGGGGGAGCACCCCATCATGGTGTTCGACCAGGACGGGCACTTCATCCGTTCTTTCGGGGAGGGGCAGTTCAGCAAAAACCGCACCCACGGACTGTACTATAGCCCCAGCGACGATACCCTGTTGGCCGCCGACGACGGCATCCACACAATTCAGAAGTTCACCCCCGATGGCGAAAAGGTGATGGAAATTGGCGAACGAAACCATCCATCTCCTCGCTGGAGTGGCCAACCTTTCAACCGCCCCACCTCGGCAGCCATCCGGCACGCCAACGGAGATATCTACATCTCCGACGGCTATGGTAACTCCCGCATCCACGTCTACACTCCCGAGGGCGGGTACAAGTTCTCCTGGGGAGAGCCGGGGATTGACGCGGGGCAATTCATCCGGCCGCACAACATCGCCTTCGACAACGACGACCGGGTCTATGTGGTTGACCGGGAATGCCACCGGGTGCAGATTTTCGATCCCGAAGGCGGGTTTATCACCATGTGGAGCAACATTCACCGGCCTGACTCGATGGTACTTTGGCGGGACCATATCTACATCGGCGAGCTAAACGGCATGGGCGGCGTGGATGACGCGCCGGGCCTGGGACATCGGGTGTCAATTTACGACCTGAACGGCAAGCGGGTGTGCGTATTCGGCGACAAGAATGAAGGGGAAGGCCCGGGCCAGTTCATTGCTCCCCACGGCATCGCCGTTGACTCCCACGGGGATATCTACGTTTCGGAGGTCTCCTACACCATCCGGGGTTCCAAAATGAATCCCCCCAAGGAACTGCGGAGCTTCTCCAAGTACCAGAGGGTCCATTAGTCGAACCCTGGAAGTCGATCTAAACTGCGGCCGCCAGGTGGGCGGCCGCGGGTTTCAGGTTGCCGAACACGTCAAGTTCGCAGTTGTGGCGGCAGTAGATTGGGTATCGAGTCCTCAATCGGGTACGTCTCAAGGCATTCAGCGCAGTGCAATGACCCTTCAATAATCTCGTCGCCTGCTTCGGTCGCCACACGCAACTCCAGGACGCCCTTACAGACCGGGCAGGCCAGAATCTCCATCAGTTCTCGTTTCAATTGACCTCCTTCGAGGGCTGAATTATTGCTTGCCTGATTTATTACTTTCACTGAGTCAAGCCGCGTTCAAACAGGGCGTTCAGCACGTCGGCCAGACCAAAAACCAGGACACCGATTATCAGCACGCCGGTGGTCCCGGTCAGACCCTTCCTGGTCCGGGACCACCAGCCAGGACCAGTCATGATTTCATCCGGGTAGGCCCGCTGGCGCAGGAACCGCACGATGTAAAACAGATACAGGGCCAGGGCAATCTTCACCGCCAGGACTACGATGTAGGCTATACTGACCTTATCGGCGGTCAGGCGGCTGGCGGAAAGGACGATGCCGGTGATTATGAGCACCGCAATCGCCGTATTCACCAATCCCCGAAATTCGGCGCCGATGGCCCGGTTAGTCGGCTCCGCCGCCGGTGACCGGTGCAAGGCCGGGCGCAGCACCAGAACGTAAAACATGCCGCCGCCAACCCAGGCCACCGCTGCCAGGGCATGCGCCCAGCGGATCACGACCAATATCCAGTCCAGCACGTCCATTTATCGCCGGTCAAAGGCTGGCATCAAAATTCGCGCCTTCTAGCCCGGATTCATATCGGCGATAATGCCGGCGATGGTCTCCAGGTCCAGATTGCTAATCTCGATTCTGGCCACCCTTCCTTGAGCGTCAATGAAATAGGTGGTTGGGAAGTATTCGATCTGGTAAGACCGGGCGATCAGGGCCTGTCGGTCGGTGGCGAAGTCGAAAGTCAGGCCCAGTTCATCGACGAAATCCCTGGCGTCCCGCTCTGAATCGATTCCCGTCGGAACGAACAGGCCCAGAAAGCGTACGCCGTCGCCTTGATACCGCTGCCAGGCTTTTTCAAACTCGGGCATTTCTTCCCGACAGGGCGGACACGACGGATACCAGAAGTTGACCACGACTGCAGACCGGCCTTCCTGCTCCGAGAGCCGGAAAGCGTCGCCGTCAAAGAGGGTAACTTGAAAATCGGTGGCCGGTTCCAGCCTGGAGCAGGCGGTGACCAGGAGCATCATCAACACGGCTAGAAATGCCGGAAACCGGCAAGAGCGTGAGCAAGCAGTGAGCATCAGAGAACTGAGATTTGCATAGGTTATCCAGATTGATCGTCCGGAACTGAAAGCCTCACCTCAGGTCGGACAGCCGGGGCATTACCTCCTGACTCAGGCGGGTCATGGAACTGACCCACTGGTTCTCGGGCTGCCACTCGTGTCCCATCGCCAGCAGGACCCCGAACCCGCCGACGTCCCGATAAAGCTGGCGGAGCTGTTCGGTGACATCATCAACGCTGCCCACGATCCAAACGTGGTCCAGCAGGTATTCGGGAGTGACCGCCTCATCAGGCATCTCCCGTTCCCCTTTGAAGAGACTCAGGGTATTCATGTGGGTCATCAGCGGGATGAAATAACCCCGAAAGTCCCGGCCAATGGTGCCTTCCAGCACTTCCTGTCGGGCCTGCTCGGTGGTATCGGCGATATAGACTTCTTTCGCGATGCGCCAATTGGAACGGTTGGCAGTGCGTCCTGTCTTCCTGGCCCCGGCTTCAACCGCCTCCCAGTGGGTCTTCAGAATTTCGGTGGGCACCAGATTGATGCTCAGCGGCAGCCAGCCCATTTCTCCGGCGAAGACCAGGGTGTCTGACCTGGGAGACACACCGGCCACACCGATGGGAGGGTGGGGTTTCTGATAAGGTTTCAAATGGACCCGGAGGCCAATTCCCGGCACCGGTTCGGGAATGGAAAATTTCCAGAAGGTATTTTCATAAGTCCCCGGTTCGGGATTTTCCCACATTTTGAGAATCAATTGGACCGAGTCCCGGGACATTCCCCGGTGGGCGCCGGTTGCGGGGTCAAAGCCATAGACCTGGAAATCTCCGGGGAACCCGCCGGAACCCACTCCCCAATAAAACCGGCCTCGGGCCAGATTGTCCAGTTGGGCGATGCGATGGGCGATCATAAACGGGTCGTGGTTGGGCAGGCAGGTCACGCCGGTGCCGAAAATGATGTCCCTGGTCCGCGACAGGGCGGCGGCGATGAACTGGTCGGGAGCCGGTATGTTCTCCCAAACGGTGGTGAAGTGCTCGCCGATCCAGGCTTCCCGGTACCCCAATCGGTCCAGGGTTTCCATCTGCTTCAGGTCCGCCTCCAGGGTCACGGCCGGGTCTGACCCCGGCGGATGCAGGGGCATGGTGAAATAGCCAACTTGCATTTCGTTCTCCTTCTGCGGGCAGAGTCATCAGTCGCCGCCAGTATAAGCCATCAGATGCCATGGCTCAATCAGTCGTCCCAAATTGCTTGAAGCAGGCCGTGGCCGCTCCTACAATTAACTCTTATAATTAATTTGGAAACTGATGCTGGGACACCGGAAGCGGAAACGAATTCTGCGCAGGATTGGCTATGTTGTTCGAAGTGGAAGTATTGGCTGATGGCAATAGCCCGATGGAGCTAAATCGAGTTTTCGACTTGCTCGGCGATCCCAGGCCCATCAGCAAGATCTTCACCGCCGATTTGATGGGGGAAGATCGTTGGTGCGACGTAACCGGTTGGAGTGACCAGGGCCAATGCCCGGCCTACGCTGTTAAGGCCGAGGACTCCGGGGAGGGCGTGATTTTGCTGATCTACGGCGGCAACGAAGGCATCCGGCTGAAGCCCGGCGAATTGATCGAATGTTGGGCGTTGGACAATACCAGCCAGTGGGGAGAGCCGTGCCTGATGCTGGGCGCCGACGCTCAGTTCGTGGAGCCGGATTAGTGGAGAGCCTCTCGAGCCATTTTTTGAGATAGTTTTCTAGTCACCACCGACCGCCGATTTCTGCCCGGTGAAAGCCGGCATAACCTCTCGGGCGAAGATCGTCAACTGGTTCTTGAACTCGGCCCAAGGCATGCCCTCAGGCCACTGCAGTATAAAGTCTTCCAGCCCCGGATAGGTCTCTTCCATTCCCCGCAAATAATTTATGAACTCGTCCGGAGGACCGCAGAACCAGGCTTTCTGCTGCACGCCGTCTTCAATGTTGGGTACTCGCACCGGCGCACCCGGCGTGCCCCAGGGCCTCCCTTCGGAGTCGGTATACCGCACGAACCCAAAGGGTGCGAACCACTTGTATCGCTCGTCGTGGTAGGGGCGAACCTTGCTGATGGCCTCTTCCTGGGAACCGGCGATGTAGAACCCGATTCCCATCGCCATATCCTGACCCAGAATCAGGCCCCGCCCGGCTTTATTGGCGGCATCCCGATAGGCGGCAAACAGCCGTTTGGCCAGCACCTCTCCGGTGAGGGCGATCACCCCTTTGATGCCTTTCTGGGCGATGTAGTCCAGGGTGCGCCCGCTGGCAATGGGTTGCCAAATTTCCACCGGAAGGTTCACCGGCCGGGGGACCAGGGTGATGTCCGTGAGCTGGTAGCCCCGGTAGGGCACATCGGCGGGAATAGTGTAATGCTTGCCCCGGTGATTGAAGGATTCCTGGTTAAATGCCTTGAAGATTATCTCCATCTGCTCTTCAAAGAGCTCTTTGTTGGCGTCGTTATCGATCATCGGCGAACCGAAGGTCTCCACCTCCCGGGTGTGGTAGCCGCGTCCTACGCCGAAAATCAGGCGGCCTCCCGTCAGCACGTCGGCCATGGCGAAGTCCTCGGCCAACCGTAACGGATGCCACATGGGCACAATGTTGAAGGCGGCCCCGAACTTGAGCTTCCTGGTTACCCCCGCCAGGTGAACGCCCAGCAGAGTCAGGTTGGGGAACACCTCGTAGCCTTCCCGCTGGAAGTGGTGTTCCGCGGTCCAGAGGCAGTAGAAGCCCAGTTCGTCCATATGCCTGGCCAGTTCGACCGCGTGGCGGTAAGGTTCGATTAGCTTTTCGTTGGAATACCGTCGCTCATCGGCGGGAGTCCCGTTGGCGCCTACGTTCTCGAAGTCAACCTGTCCAACATAGAGCACCGAAAATCGCTTGATCATATCTGTCTTCTCCGTGGAATCAAGGGAATCAAGAGGTGACGCCAACCAGAGCCGGAACCAGACCGGGCCGCCGCGGGGCCTATTATAACATGGGCCTGGCGGATATAATCTCCCTCATCCAGATAAACCGGCAGATAAACCGGCCAATTGGTACCCGTCACGGGATAACGGCGGGCAGTCAAAACCCCGGTTTTAAGAAGGGGCGTCGATTAACCCTCAGTTCTTAATCTTGGTGGGATAACCTGCCAACGAACTCGCGCCAGGCGGCGACGCACCCTTCCGGGTCCGAGTGCTGAATGTAGCCCGAGCCGCCGGAAATTTCCACCAACCGGCCGTTGGGCAGCAGTTTCGCCATTCCCTGAGCGCGGTCGGCAGTATTCATTGAACTTTGCTCTCCCACCAGGACCAGGGCGGGCGTCTTTATCTGGGGCAGGATCGGCGTCAAATCCTGGGTCGACAGGTAGGTCAGTGTTTCGGTCACCACCTGTGCGGAAGTGTTTATCATCTGCTGGGCGTACCATTCATGGTGGGCGGGGTCGGAACGGCCCGGTTCCAGTCGCCGGTCGGCGGTCTGGCGCACCCAACTCTCCACGCCCTCCTTCAGCACCAGATTGCGGTTATCCAGATAGGTGGACACTCCCGTGAAATTGTACGGGGAAGTGCAAGCGGTAACGGTATGTACGCGCTCCGGATGATCGTAGGCAAATTGCAGCGCAATGGTACCGCCGATGGTCTCACCGATAAGGTGGACCTGGTCGATGCCAAGAAAGTCCAACAGGTTGGACAGGTCGGTGCCGAATCCCCTCAATGACCACTCGTAACCCTTGGGAGGCACCGTAGACCTACCAAATCCCCGGGCGTCCAGACGGACTACTCGGTACTGCCGCGCCAGCAGCGGTACCCAGGCGTACCAGAGCCGGGAATTCTTGGCGTTGCCGTGGTGTAAGACCACCGTTTCTGGGGTCCGCCAGGGATCGGTATAGTCGTCATCCTCATAGTACATTTCCAGACTGCCGGGTAGCTTGGCAACGGGCATGGTCCACCTCCAATTCGCAATGAACCAGATTGTCAGCCGGGAATCAACCGGAGTTTAACTTGAAAGTTGATCGGAGCGGGCGATCCGCTCGTAGGGAAGGTCCAGTTCTTCCAGGTGGGACTCACCATCGGTGCCCGTATAAACCCTGACTACTTGCATTTTGGTTCCTCCTGATCTCAGATATATCTATACGTCACGTCTATATCTATACGTTCGGTCTCGATCAACCAACCCGGGATGAACACGATTTTTGCAGCGCAATGATAGCAACGGGACCCGGCAGCGTCAAATCAAGCGTCAAATTAACCTGGCGTCGCCTGTGCTGGCCAGGATTGCCTTCCGGTCAGGCAGAGGTCCCGCAAGCAGCATCCAGAACAACGCGGCACCCTGGCGCAGGCCTGCTTGGCGTGCTGGTCCAGCAGGGCGTGGTATTCGTTGAACCGGCTGGCATCTTGCCGGAGCGCCTGGTGAAATAGGGCCTGGAATGCGGAATAGTCGTTATCTTTGATGCCCCGGGCCAGGCCCGCTCGCCGCATGATTCGCCGGGTGTAGCCATCGATCACGAAGGAAGGCTTACCGGCGGCATATACCAGAATAACGTCGGCGGTCTCCGGCCCGATCCCGTAGATCGACAGAAGCTCAGCCCGGAGGGGCAGGACATCCTGAGACAGGAGCCGGCCCAGGTCGCCCTGATAATACCGGAACACATGGGCGGCGAAGGCTTTCAGTTTGCGGGCCTTGCTGTTGAAGTAGCCGCAGGGACGTATAATCGAGGCCAGCTC
>Ga0214472_10008002_pt1 | contig 11030 bp, 9 predicted proteins | sample RVTome_6_FD_207662 | JGI IMG/M metagenome (GOLD analysis project Ga0214472, IMG submission 207662) | Soil microbial communities from uranium-contaminated site in the Upper Colorado River Basin, Wyoming, United States - RVT140D175 | ecosystem: Environmental > Terrestrial > Soil > Contaminated >...
CGATGCGCCGCGGAGCGGCGGCGGCACGGACGTGAGGTTCTGCAGATGGGATCGCGGCGGCAGCACCGCCCCGCCCGGCAGCGCGCCCGCGTCCGGCTCCCTGGCCAGAGCCGCCGCTGGACCGGCGGGCAGCGGATTCGAGGCAGGCGGCGGCGCGGGCGGCTCCTGCGCGCTTGACGGCACCGAGCCGGGGGGCTGGTGATCCCGCGCGGGCACGACCGTCGCGGCAGCCACCGCGGCGCCGAGCACGACGGTGGCCGCGGCGTCGTCGGCCGGCGCCGTCGACCGTCCGGCACCCTCGAGCGCGCCGATGAACTCCTCGGCCGTCTGGAAGCGCGCGGCCGGGTTCTTCTCGAGGCAGCGGAGCGCCACGGCTTCGAGGCCGGCGGGCACCTTGAGGTCGGGCCGGCGCAGCGACGGCCGCGGCGGCGGCTGCGTGACGTGCTTGATGAGCACGGCCGGCGTCGACTTGTCGTCGAACGGGACCGTGCCGATGAGCATCTCGTAGAGGATGATGCCGAGCGAGTACAGGTCGCTGCGGCCGTCGACGGCCGCGCCGTTGGCCTGCTCGGGCGACATGTACTGCGGTGTGCCGATCGACAGGCCCGTCGCCGTGAGCTGCGTCGCTTCCTCGTCGAACATCTTGGCGATGCCGAAGTCGAGCAGCTTCGCCGCTTCCCGCCCGTCGCTGCCGGTGGTGACCATGATGTTCTGAGGCTTCAGGTCCCGATGCACGATGCCGCGGCGGTGAGCGGCCTGGAGGGCGCCGGCGATTTGCCGCAGGAATGCGACGATCCGGTCGGAGGGAAGCTGGCCTTCCTGGCGGATGAGGTCCTTGAGGCTCACGCCCTCGATGAACTCCATCGCGATGTAAAGCGTGCCGTCTTCGGTCTGGCCGAGGTCGTGCACGGTGGCGATGTTGGGGTGGTCCAGCTGGCTGGCGGCGCGCGCCTCCCGCTGGAACCGGCCCGCCATTTCCGGCGAGGTCACCAGGTCGGGATTGATGAGCTTCACCGCCACGGGTTTGCTCAGCATCACGTGCAGGCCCTTGTAGATCGTGCCCATGCCGCCGCGTCCGATCCGCGCGTCGAGGCGGTACTTGTCGGCGAGGACGGTGCCGATGCGCGGATCTGATGGGTTGGATGTCATGAGCGGAGATTGTACGCCCGCAGGACGGCCCCTGGCGACCGGACTCGCGGGACGTGCGGTGGGCTAAGATCGGCGGATGCGCACGTCATCCGCTTGCGTCACGCTGGTTTCGGCGATGGCCCTGTTCCTCGCGCCTGCCGCCGCCCAGAATGCGTCCGACGCCGAGGCCGTCAGGGTTCGCAGTCACCCGAAGTTCCAGCAGGCCCTGGCCGCGCTCGATGCCGATCACGACCGGCTCGTCCGCGAGATCATCGCGCTCACGGAGATCCCCGCGCCGCCGTTTGCCGAGGACGCCCGCGGCGAGGCGTATCTCCAGATGCTGCGCGCCCACGGCCTGTCCGACGTCGGGCGCGACGCCGAAGGCAACGTCATGGGCCTGCGCCGCGGCCACGGCGGCGGGCCGCTCATCGCGATCGCCGCGCACCTCGACACCGTCTTCCCCGCGGGCACGGACGTCACCGTCAAGCGTGACGGCACGCGGCTTGCCGCGCCCGGCATCGGCGACAACACACGCTCGCTCGCGGTGCTGCTCGCGATGCTCCGCGCGATGGACGCGGCCGGCATCCGGACGTCGGCCGACCTCCTGTTCATCGGCGACGTCGGCGAGGAGGGGCTCGGCGACCTGCGCGGGATGAAGTACCTGTTCCAGAAGGGACCCTACAAGGACCGCATCGACATGTTCATCTCGATGGACGGCGCGGGCGCCGGCGACGACATCACCCGTGGCGGCGTCGGCAGCAAGCGGTACCGCGTGACGTTCAAGGGGCCCGGCGGCCACAGCTACGGCGCGTTCGGCCTGGTGAGTCCGGCGTTCGCGATGGGTCTGGCTATAGCGAAGTTCTCCGACGTCACGGTGCCGACCTCGCCCAAGACGACGTTCAACGTCGGCGTCGTCGGGGGCGGGACGTCGGTCAACTCGATCCCGTTCGAGTCGTGGATGGAAGTGGACATGCGGTCCGAGTCGCCCGCCGAGCTTGCGAAGCTCGAAGCGACGTTCCAGCGGCTCATGCGCGAGGCCGCCGCCGAGGAGAACCGGCTGCGCTCAACCCGGCAGGGCGCGATCGAAGCTGACCTCCAGCTCGTCGGCGACCGGCCGTCCGGCGAGACCCCGCTCGACTCGCGCCTGGTGCAGGCGGCCGCCGCAGCCGTCCGCGCCGCTGGCATGCAGCCGACGTTCGGCTACAGCAGCACGGACTCCAACATCCCGATCAGCCTCGGGATTCCGGCGATCACGATTGACTCGGGCGGTCGCGGCGGCCGGGCGCATGCGCTCGACGAGTGGATCGACGTCGAGAAGACGTCGAGCCTGCGCGGCATCGAGTCGGCGCTGACGCTCGTCCTGACGCTGGCCGGGATTGATTAACTGAGAGCGCGACCGGACCGGGGGCGCCGTCAGGCCCCGGGTTTCCGGACGACGACCATGAACCAGCGCCCGGTGCCCGTCTCCGATGCGACGGGCTCGAAGTCGGCGGCCTGGAGCTCGCGTGACACGGACGCCGAGCTGACGCCGTGCATCCCGTCGCGGCCCCTGTCGGAGGGCCGTTCCGCCTCGGTGGCCGGCGGCGTGAAGTCGACGATGGCGAGCCGCGCGCCGGGCTTGAGCGCGGCGGCCATCGAGACGTTCATGGCGGCCGGGTCCGCGAAGTGATGGTAGACGTTGCGCATGAACAGCGCGTCGCACGCCGCATCCGGGAAATTGGTCTTGACCGGATCGCCCGCGACGACCGTGACGTGAGCCAGGCCGCCGCTGGCGATACGCTCGCCGAGCGCCTTGACCCGCTCATCGCCGAGCTCGCTCGTGAACACGCGTCCGGCCGGCCCCACCACTCGCGCCGCGGCGAGGCTCAGGTCGCCGTTGCCCGCGCCAATCTCGCACACGGTGAGCCCGCGCTGCAGGCCCAAGGCGTCGAAGATCCTCTCGGTCGCAATCGAGCCACCCTGCGCCCAGACCGCAACGGCGGACGCGACCACGCCAGCGGCAAACACCATCCGGAATCGAACACGTTGCGGAATCGGCATGGCCGTAAGACTACTCTCACCGGCCGGCGACCGGGCAATGTTCTTCGCGCGGCGCGCGTCAGCGCGACGATGGCTTGCGCGTCAGCGGCATGATGGTCTTCCCCCGCGCCGAGCAGGCGATGAGCTGCGCCAGGCGCCGCAGTCTCGTCTCGTCCTTCTTCGCGCTCACGACCCACCACGCCGACGTCCGCCGGTACCAGGGAGGCTGCGCGCGGTAGAACGCCCAGGCTCTCGCGTTGGCGCGCAGCGGGCCGAGGAGCTTCGGCGGCAGCTGTTGCGGCCGGTTCTCGTACGAGTACCGTGCAGGCTTCGTGCGGGACCGTCGCCTGAAGGCGTCGAGGCCGGTGGGCTGCATGCGCCCTTCGCAAATCAGGACGCGGGCGCGACGACGGTTCACGGCGCTCCAGATGCTCTCCGGCCGCCGCGGCGTGAACCGGATGGCGTAGCTGACCGCGTCAACCGATCGCCGGACGCCGTCAATCCAGCCGTAGCAGAGCGCCTCGTCAACCGATTCGGGCCAGGTGATGCTCGGCCGGCCCGTGGCCTTCTTGTAAAAGCCAACCCACAGCTCCTTCGACGAGGCGTGGTGCTTCACGAGCCAGCGGGTGAACGCCGACGGGGTCTTGAAGAACTTCGTGTCCACGGATGAGCCGTGCTAGCCGGCAATCGCGCCCGCCGAGCGCAGCGCCAGCGCGACGAACGTCAACGTGCCGTTCGTGCAGCCGCCGGTCGGCAGCGTCGGGGAGCCGACGACGAAGAGGTTCTCGTGATCGTGCGCGCGGCCGACGCTGTCGACGACGCTGGTCGCCGGATCCGGGCCCATCCGGCAGCCGCCAGCCGGATGATCCTGATAGCTGAGGCCGCTCACCCGGTTCACGCGCCCGTCGTTGTTGGCGGCCAGCCGCCCGAACAGGCCCTCGAGGTGCTCGCGCGTCGCGGCCGCGCGCGCGCCTGTCGCCTCGTCCACCTGGTGCTCTATCTTCGGCAGCGGGTCGCCCCAGCGGTTCGTCGAGGCCGGATCGAGCGAGAGCCGGCTGTCGCGGCCCGGGTGCGTGTCGAAGTACCCCCGCACGCGCGCCGTGCCGCGCCCGAGCCGCCGGCGCCAGGCCGTCACCAGCGCGTCGCCGACGAGCACGTTCCCCGCGTCGCCGCGCAGCTCGGGCCCGCGCCCGCCGGCGTTCTCCCAGACGCGCAGGTCGTGCCGCACGTACGGCTGCTCGGGACGGCACCGGAAGAACTGCCGGCTGATCAGGCTGTGCTGGTCGTTCATCCCGGGATAGATCTCGAGGTCGAGATCGATCGTCGTCTGGTACGCGAGGTGGCCCGTCATGTAGCGGCCGACGTGATCCGACGAGTTCGCAAGCCCGTTCGGAAAGCGGGAGGTCGCCGAAAGCAGCAGGAGATGCGCGCTCCAGCAGTAGCCCGACGCGAGCACGAAGCGGGGCGCGCGATACTCGACCTCCTGCGCGGACCCATCCTCCCTCACGGCCCGAGCCGCGACGATGCGTGGCGATCGATCGTCAAGGACAAGCCGCCGGACCAGCGTCTGGTCGTGCAACGCGACGCGGCCGGCCGCGAGCAGTTGCTTGAACGTGTAGTCGGGCGAATAGCGCGCGCCGGTCGGGCAGATCTCGCACGTGTTGCACCGGCGGCAGATGCTCCGGCCGCTGTAGCCGTCCACCGTGTTCTTCGCCTGCGGCGTCGTCCAGAACGGGATGCCCGACTTCTCCGCCCACGCCTCGAGCTGAATGAGGTTGTGCGTCATCGGCATCGGCGGCATCGGGTACGCCTCGGACCGCCGATCCTCCGCGAACGGCCCCGGCTCACCCGACACGCCCAGCCGGCGCTCCGCCTCGCAGTAGAACTTCTCGAGCTCGACCCACTCGATCGGCCAGTCCACCGCCAGGCCGTACAGGGAGCGCAGCCGCGTGTCCTCTGCCGAAAACCGGTTGCACACGCCGCCCCAGTGCAGCGCCGATCCACCGACCGCCATCGTGCGCGAGACGACGCCGGCTGCAGACTGGTCCGCCACGAAGTCGCCCGGCCAGTTGTTCTCGCCGTAGTCGAGGCTTCGCTGGCGATATCGGAATCGGTTCTCGGCATCGAACAGCCGCCTGCCGGCCTCGACGACGGTGACGGACCAGTTCGGGCGAAGCTCGCCGAGCTTCTCGGCCACCATCGCGGCCGTGATGCCGCCGCCGATGATGACGACGTCGGATTCGTGGACCTGCCTCATGGCTGGTCCGAGCCGGGTCGGAAGACCCGGTCCTCCAGCGAGGGCGACCGAATCCGCGCCGGTCGACTCTCGGATCCCTCGAGCGCGCGGCACCGATCGCGGCCGATGCGTCGCCCGTAGGCCAGGTCCCACGCCTCGGGGCTCGAGTAATAGAAGCCCATGAAGTCGGCAACCAGGTTCGCGCCCGTCGGCTGCGAAGGCAGCCGCGTGACGCGCTGGGGCGTGTTCAGCGTGCTTTCAATAATGACGCGCCGCGCGTCGGCCGGAAGACTGGCGAAAGATGCGCCGCCCGCCACGCGCGCCGCGGCATCGAGCGTCTCGAACTGCCTCGGATAATCTCGGGCCGGCGACGGGCCCGAAGGCCGCCGGAGCGAGGAGAAGCCGTAGCCGTGCCCCATGTCCGCGCTCTCGCGATAGCCGCGCACCCAGCTTGCGAACTGCTCGACGACGAGATCGCGATCGGCGGCGTCGAGCGACGACGGAAGAACGACTTCGGCGATGGCGCCGAGCGTGACGAGCTGGGCGGGCGACAGATCCTGGACCTGCCCGCGCAGGCGCAGAGCCGACAGCGGCCGGGCGAAGGCAAGCGCGATGAAGGACTGGAGAAGCGTGCGGCGCTTCAAGGGGGACGGGGGTCGATCTGTGGAAAACTTCGCAGGTCGTACCGTCATGGGTCCTGCGAAGTTTCCCACAGATCGACCCCCGTCCCCCTAGACGGCGCCTTTGGCGCCAATCGCCAACGCCGCCGCCTGCGTCTGGTTGTTGACGACCGTCGGCATCACCGAGCCGTCCACGACCGAGAGCCCTTCGACGCCGCGGACCCGCAGCTCGGGATCGACGACCGAGTCGGCGTCCGATCCCATGCGGCACGTCCCCGCCGGGTGGAACATCGTCTCGCAGGTCGCGAGGATGTGGGCGCGCACCTCGTCGGGAGACCGGATCGGCGTGTTCGGGGCAAGCGGCTCGCCGCGCAGGCCTTCGTACGGACGCGTGCCGGCCAGCGCGTGGGCCAGCTCGACGGCCTCGACCATCGCGTCGAGATCGGACGGATCGGCGAAGTAGTTCGCGCGGATGACCGGCGGGTCCGCCGGGTCGGCCGAGCGCAGGCTGATGGACCCGCGGCTCTGCGGCTGGCTGATGGCGACGGTCAACGTCACAGTCTCGTCCGGCGTGTCGATGCCGCGGCCAACGTAGAACTGGATGTCGGGCGGGCGCGGACCGACCTCCCGGCTCGAAAACGCCAGCAGGCCGGCCGACACCGTGGACGGCGGGAACGTCCGGCGCGAGGCCCAGCGCACGGAGACGCGGGGATGATCGTGCAGGTTGGCGCCGACCGACCGGAGGTCGGCCACGACCGGAACGCCATGGCGCCGGAGCTGGTCGGCCGGGCCGATGCCGGACAGCATCAGCAGCTTCGGCGACTCGATCACGCCGGCCGCGAGAATCACCCCGCGCGCGGCGCGCACGCGCACGACCTCGCCCGAGCGCACGCACTCGATGCCCGTCGCGCGCGCGCCGGCGAACGTCACGCGCCGCACGGCGGTGTTCGGCCACGCCTCGACGTTCGGTCGCGCGAGCGCGGGCCGCAGGAACGCGTCGGCGGCCGAGTCGCGCCGCCCGTTCCGGATGTTCTTCTGATAGAAGCCGGCGCCGCCCTCCGGCGCCGGCGCGTTGAAGTCCCACGCGGGATCGGCCGTGAATCCGCGCAGCCTCGCCGCCTCGAGAAACGCGAAGTGCCCCTCGTGCGGATCGGTCGTGTCGGACACCGCGAGCGGGCCGCCCGATCCGAGGTGCGCGGACGCGGCGCGCGAGTTGTCCTCAATCTGCTTGAAGATCGGCAGCAGGGCATCGTAGCCCCAGGCGGAACCGCCGTCGCGCGCCCAGCCCTCGAAGCACCGCCGGTGCCCGCGCACGTAGGCCATCGCGTGAATCGCCGTCGATCCGCCGTACGTCTTCCCGCGCGGCCAGGCGACGCGGCGTCCGCCCAGCGCCGGCTCGGGCTCGGTCAGGTACTGCCAGTCGAGCTCCGTGCCAAGCAGCGACGTCCACTTGCCCGGCATTCGAATAAGGGGGTTCGTGTCCGGGCCGCCGGCTTCGACGACCAGCACGCGATTTCCGCCGCCGGCGCTCAGCCGCTCCGCCAGCACGCAGCCCGACGCGCCGGCGCCGACGATGACGTAGTCGAATTCGGTCGCGCGCTGAATGGTCCCGGCGACTCGACCAATGACGGGCGCTGCGCCCAGGAGCGCAGCCGAGTCCTTGAGAAAGCGACGACGTGATCGCACGAGTGCTCCAGCTTATCGGACGGCAAACTCGACTTCCAGGCCGCCCGCCTGCGGACGCCGAAGCTCGAGCTGCAGACCGAACCGATCGGCGACCTCGCGGGCAACCGCGAGCCCGAGGCCGCGGCCCGGCCGGCCGGATCGGCCCTCGTCGCCCCGGAACCGCCGGTTCGCCGTGAGCGCCGCGAACGTCTCATCCGACACGCCGGGCCCGTCATCGGACACGGTCAGCGCGAAGCGGCCGCCGCGCTCGTAGCGCTTCAGCTCCACGCGCACGTGCCCGCCCGGCCGGTTGTTGAGAAGCGCGTTGTCGAGCACGTTCGCCACGGCGCGCTCGACGAGCGTCGCGTCGGCCCGGTGGGTCACCGGAACGGTGGGGAACGCCGCCGTCACGTCCACGTCCATCGCACGCGCCAGCGCGCGCCGGCCCTCGACCAGGCGGCCGACGAGGGCCGGTAGATCCACATCGCCCCCGGGAAGCGTTGTGGACCGCAATCTCACGACGGCTGCGAGATTCTCGAGCCTCGCGACGAGGTGGTGCGCGTCGATGAGGGTCCGTCGCAGCTCGTGCCGCGCCCGATCGTCGAGCGAGGCGTCGTCGGACAGCGCCCCGAGGCGGGCCTCGAGTTCCCGCAGCGGCGCGGCCACTTCGTCGGCGGCGTGCCGCGCGTGCCGCTGGAGCGCCTCCTCGCGCTCACGCGCGTCCACGCCGCGGCGCTTGAGCTCCACGGCCGCCGCGTTGAACCCGGCACTGAACGAGCCGACTTCGTCGCGCCCGCTCACCGGCACCAACGTCGCGTAGCCGGTCCGCGCCGACTCGCGCGCGGCCCCGGCCAGCCGCCGCAGGCGCCATTCGGTTCGCGCGGTGGTGACCGCGACGACCGCCAGGCCGGCCGCAAGCAGTGTGACGAACGCGATCGCCGTCACCGCAAACCCGCGGGGTTCCGGTCTCAACCGGAACAGCAGGACCGCGCACGGTCCCGGCGACCACCCGGTGATGAGCGCGAGATCGAGACCTTCGCCCGTCAGGCTGTCGTAGGCGCCGAAGGCGTAGCCTTGTTCGAGTCCCCGCAGTTGCCGGCGTACGTCCGCGGGAAAGCGCGGCGCCGCCGAGCTGCCCGCTTCGAACTGGCCGTCGTAGGCAAACACCTCGAACGGCAGCTCGTCGCTGGCCGGCCGCGGCAGGTAGACGTCGGCGTCGGGCATCGCGCGCTGGGCCGCGGTGGGTCTGCCGCCGCGAGGGCCCGCGAGAAACCAGACGGGGTCGGCCTCGCACGCCTCGCGCACCACGTCGGTCAGGTGCCCTTCGGCCACGCGAACCAGCATCGCGCGGCGATCGCGGTCGCGAAGCCGCTCCAGGGCCAGCGACAGCAGCACGGCGGCAACCAGAGCCGCGAGGAGCGCGGTGAGCGCCAACTGGCGCCGCAGGATCATCCTGAGGTCAATACGTCGTGGTGGCCCGACCCGTTGCCGGAACGACGCGCGCCGACGGGAAGGAAGCCGCGCTCGCGGCCTGCGGTGCTCCCGCACCGTCGGAACCGGTGGCCCCGGCCATGGATCCGGTCGCGCGTGGCGAGTACATCGTCAACACGTCGGGCTGCCACGACTGCCACACACCCTGGGCGATGGGGCCGAATGGCCCGGAGCCCGACATCGGAGAATCGGGGAATCGGGGAATCGAGATTTCCCGATTCCCCGATTTCCCGATTCCCCGATGTCAAGATGTCTCGTGAATTCGCCACAGGTACCACGCCGCGACCGATCGATACGGCCGCCAGGGCCTCGCAAGCCGCTCCAGCGTGCGGAGCGCTGGCGGCCGCCGCATGTCGAACAGCTTCTGCACGCCCTTGACGATGCCCAGGTCGCCCACGGGCCAGACGTCCGGGCGATTGAGCCGGAAGATCAAGTGCATGTCCGCCGACCAGCGGCCCAGCCCCCTGACCGACGTGATCGCCGCGATGACCTCGTCATCCGGCACGCGCGAGATGCCCTCGAGATCCAGACGCCCGTCGGCGACGCGTTCGGCCAGGTCGTAGAGATAGGAGATCTTCGGCCGGCTGACGCCCGCCGCGCGGAGCGCCGTGGCATCGAGGCCGAGCACGGCCGCCGGTGCCAGCGCCCCGGCGTTTCCGGCGAGCCCGGCCACGCGCCCGAAGATGGTGTTGGCGGCGCCGACCGACAACTGCTGCGACAGGATCACGCGAACGAGGCCGACGAACGGGTCGCCGCCGCTCTCCGCCAGCCGGCAGGGTCCGACACGCTTGATGAGCGCGCCGAGGCGCGGGTCGCGGCGCATCAGAATCCGTCGGGCGCGCGCGATCTCTCCCGGCGACAGCCCTGCCACCACCGGCGGCGCTGTGACGGCGTCGCTCACGCCCGTCCCGTCCCCGCGAGCGCGTCGTCGAGCCGCCGCAGCACTCGGTCCCTGCCGACGAGCGCCAGCACGTCGAAGATCCCCGGGCTGACGGCCTGGCCGGTTACGGCGACGCGCGTCGCGTGGATCAGCACGCCCGGCTTGATGGCTCGCGCCGTCGCCAGCTCCCGGAGGGCCGACTCGAGCGTGGCCGGATCGAACGGCTCGACGGCCGACAGCCGATCGCGCCACGCGGCCAGATGCGGCGCGAGGTCGGGCGCCGACAGGTGCTGTGCGACAGCCTCCGGATCGCGCTCGATCGCGTCCCGGACGAACGGCTCGAGCATCGCGGGAATGTCGGCCAGTTTCTTCGCGCGCGGTTTCACCAGGTCGATGGCCGCCAGGAGACCCGCGTCCCCGGCCGCTGCCGCGAACGCCCCTCCCGCGGCGCGCAGCCGGCGGGCGATCTCGGCGGCCGGCATCCGGCTGAGGTGCTGCTGGTTGAACCAGCCGAGCTTGTCCACGTTGAAGACGGCATTGCCGCCGCTGATGTCGGCGATCGAGAAGAGCGAGACCAGCTCGTCGCGCGTGAGCACTTCGCGATCGCCGCCCGGGGACCAACCAAGGAGGGCCAGGAAGTTGACCATGGCTTCGGGCAGGTAGCCCTGCGCCTCGTACTCGCCGATCGAGGTCGCGCCGTGGCGCTTGCTCAGTCGTTTCCTGTCGGGTCCGAGGATGAGCGGCACGTGCCCGAAGCGCGGGACCGGCGCGCCCAGCGCGCGGTACAGCAAGATCTGCTTCGGCGTGTTCGAGATGTGGTCGTCGCCGCGCACGACGTCGGTAATTGCCATCTCGACGTCGTCCACGACGACCGAGAGCTGGTACGTCGGAGAGTTGTCCGAGCGGAGGATGACGAAGTCTTCGATGTTCGCGTGATCGAACTCGATGCGCCCCTTGACTAGGTCGTCGAAGGCGGTCGTCCCTTCGGGGA
>Ga0214472_10008003_pt1 | contig 11030 bp, 10 predicted proteins | sample RVTome_6_FD_207662 | JGI IMG/M metagenome (GOLD analysis project Ga0214472, IMG submission 207662) | Soil microbial communities from uranium-contaminated site in the Upper Colorado River Basin, Wyoming, United States - RVT140D175 | ecosystem: Environmental > Terrestrial > Soil > Contaminated >...
ACAGAAACTACAGAAAATGACAAAAGTGATAATCCTGAAGAAGTCGAGGGGATGATCCTTGAGCGTATTTATCTTTTTGAGGAACTCATCAAATTGGTAAATGCGTTATTCAGAATGTTCCTTAATGTTAGGTTGGGCGAGGTATGGCGTGAGGAACTTCAGAAAATCAGGCACTGGGTCGCTAAATCTCCCGTAGTTGCCGCGGATTTAAATGAAATGTAAAACAAGTATTCAGGGAAGCTATGGAGTTTGAAACAGTAATTGGGCTGGAGATTCACGCCCAGCTGAAAACAGTGACGAAGATTTTTTGCGGGTGTTCAACCAAATTCGGTGCTCCACCCAACAGCAACACCTGTCCTATTTGTCTGGGGATGCCCGGGGTACTTCCGGTGTTGAACAAAAAAGTCGTTGAATTCGCGATAAAGCTTGGTCTTGCCACCAATTCGACTATTAATCGTTTCAGTCAGTTTGCCCGGAAAAACTACTTTTACCCTGACCTGCCAAAAGGCTACCAGACCTCTCAATTCGATCTGCCGATTATTGGCCGTGGCGAGATCGAAATCGAGGCCGGCGGACAGAAGAAGACTATTGGTATAACGCGTATTCACATGGAAGAAGATGCGGGTAAGCTCATTCATGATGAGGTTGAACCTGTATCGCATGTCGATCTGAACCGTACCGGCACTCCCCTGCTGGAAATCGTTTCCGAGCCCGATATCCGCTCTCCGGAGGAAGCTTCAGCCTATCTCAAGAAAATCCATGCTATTCTTCGTTACCTGGATATCTGTGACGGTAATATGCAGGAGGGAAGCTTTCGATGTGATGCTAACATATCCCTTCGGCCATTGGGACAGGTAAAATTGGGGACTCGTACGGAACTGAAAAACATGAATTCCTTCCGGCATGTTCAAAGTGCCCTGGAATATGAGATTCGCAGGCAAAGGGATATACTGCTTGATGGAGGGAAGATAATACAGGAAACCCTTCTTTGGAACCCTGATAAAAACTGTTCGGAATCGATGCGTGGTAAAGAAGATGCACACGATTATCGATATTTTCCCTGTCCGGATCTGGTACCTATTGAAATTAGCGAGGATTGGATTGAAGAGGTTCGTGCCTCTCTGCCTGAACTTCCCGATCAGCGTAAAGCCCGGTTTGTCGAGCAATATGAACTGCCTGAATACGATGCCGTTCTACTGACCGCAGACCGTGAAGTAGCCGAATATTTCGAAGAGACGGTAAAGGGCGGAGCACAGGCCAAAAAAGCTTCCAACTGGATCATGACGGAACTCCTGCGGGAACTTAAGGGTGAAGAGATTGCCTCATGCAGGGTTACCGCACCACAGCTCGCTGCATTGTTACTGATGGTGGAGAAAAACACGATTAGCGGCAAGATAGCTAAAACCGTTTTTCTCGACATGATGGAAACCGGAAAAGACCCGGAAACGATAGTTAACGAGAAAAACCTGAGCCAGGTTTCCGATGTCGGAGAGTTGCTCTCGCTGGTAAAAGATATTGTTGCCTCCAATCCAACTCAAGCTGCGGATTTTCGAGCCGGTAAGACTAAGTTAATGGGCTTTTTCGTCGGTCAACTTATGCAGAAAACCAAGGGACAGGCTAATCCTCAACTGGCTAATGAGCTTTTTTCCCAAGAGTTATCAGGGTAACCTCAAGAAGCTGAAATGATTGCCTTCACGAGATTATTTTCTTACCTCAAGCAAATGAAAAAATAATCTTCTAGACACCAAACAAACGGAAGATTGGCGTGGATAAAGAGCTCTGGCAGAAAAAAGGAGAAGGCCATCGGGCTCGATTGCGAGATCGATTTCTGACGAGGGGCCTTGACGGCTTTAGCGATGCCGAAATTCTTGAATTGCTCTTGTCTTTTGGCACACCACGCAGTGATTGCAAGGAACCGGCCCGTATGCTTCTTGCAAAGTACGGTTCCTTTGCCAAGGTTTTTGAAGCGCCGATTGCCTCCCTTCAGGAAGTCAAAGGAGTCGGGCCTAAGAATGGTTTTGCTCTCCATTTTGTTCATGCCGTGGCTAGCTACTATCTCAAGGAACGAATTCACGGGAAGCGTTATCTCCAGTCTTCCCAGGAGGTGGCTGACTATCTGATACATTCGATGCGAGGTTTGAAAAAAGAGGTCCTGACCGTTATTTTTCTCGACTCCTCATATGCCATAATCGATTCGGAAATCGTTGCCGAAGGCACTCTTAATGTCAATACCGTCTATCCCAGGGAGATCATCAAACGGGCTCTTGAATTTCATGCGGCGGCATTGATAATTGCCCATAATCATCCTTCCGGTAGTCTGCAGCCATCGGCACAGGATGTGAAACTCACCAAAACACTGGCTCTGCTCTGCAGGTATATGCAGCTCCAACTGTTGGATCATCTTATTATCGGCGATGGATCATATAGTTTTGCCGATAACGGCATGATGGACAGTGTCAGAGATGAGTGTCAGGTGGCAATGGATACATTTAGCAGATAATGACATCACTCTATATCCACATCCCTTTTTGTCTCGCCAAGTGCCATTACTGCGCCTTTAATTCCTGTGTAGCAGGTGAGGATATATATGGACCATATGTCGCAGCTCTGACTTTGGAGTTGGCGCACCTTGCCGAAAAAACTGCCGCACTAGACCACACCTCGGAACTGAATACCCTGTTTGTAGGAGGGGGAACACCTACCTGTCTGCCACCAGACCTGCTGCAGGGGGTTATTCAATATGCTCTCGATCTTTTTGGCACCTCGCACGGTACGGAGACCAGCGTTGAAGCAAATCCCGGCACTGTTGACGTTCAGTATCTGGAGATGCTTCTTCAGGCCGGGGTGAATCGCCTCTCTCTTGGAGTGCAGTCATTTAATAACCGGGAACTCGAACTCGTTGGACGTATCCATGATGAGAAAGGGGCCTGCCTGGCAATTGAGGCTGCCCGAACTGCCGGTTTTGACAATATCAATCTGGATTTAATGTACGGATTACCCGGTCAAACTCCTCTTTCATGGCGAAATTCCCTGGAAAAGGGTCTTTCATTCATGCCGGAACATCTCTCTCTTTACCAGTTGACGATCGAGCCGGATACGCCATTGAACACTCTTTTCGAAAACAATACTCTTCGCCTCCCATCGGAAGAAGAAATTATTCAGATGGATGAAATCACCAGGGAGCTCTGTAGTTCAGCAGGGCTCCATCAGTATGAAATTTCAAACTATTCCGCAGTGGGGATGGAATGTCGGCATAATATCAACTATTGGCTTAATAACGATTATCTGGCGGCAGGAGCGTCGGCGGTCAGCTGTCTGGATGGGGTGAGAGAACGTAGAATTGCGGACCCAATAGAATATATCCGCCTGATAAGCGGGAAGAAATCTGTAGTGATTGAAAAAGAATGTCTTTCCCATGAAGCTTCTTTCAGGGAATCGGTGATTATGGGTTTGCGGATGGTGCAGGGAGTTTCACGCAAAAAGTTGTTGAAGAGATATTCTTTGGATCCTAAAGAATATTACGGTTTGACCCTGGAAAAATTGATAGAACATGGTTTTCTGGAGTTGACGGAATCCCATCTCCGAATGACCGAAAAGGGATGGCCTTTCTCCAACCAGATAATGTCCGAGCTTGTTTAAGCCGGAACCCAAGATAGCTATAGACAAAAAATATACGATCAGGCTTTTTCTGTTTCTCTCAAAAAATAACGCTCCTAAATCGACAGGTAATCCTCCGGTAACTGTCCGGCTGACTCAAGCCCGTTAATGGAGCTGTTGATATGCTCTCTCACCGCGGCACAGGCACGTTCCGCGTCTTGGCTGGCTATGGCATCGACTATGGCTTCATGTTCTCGTGTCGGGCTATATTCAAGCTTATAGAATGGATCGTAGAGGATAAGGAAGATCCGGGTCCGATCAAGAAGGTCGTGTATATACGAATAGAGCACGCGGTTGCCGGATAATTCGGCAATTTTCAAGTGCAACGCGTCGTTTGCTTCATAATAATCGTCTAGATTGTTTTTATCAAAGACTGTTGTCTCAACCTGAATAAGATCTCGGAGTTCCTGGCTCTGTTTCGGCGTGATGCTGGTTGTGGTGAGCTCAGCCGCCATGATTTCCAGCTGGGCGCGGACAAGAAATGTTTCTTTAATTTCTCTTTGTGTCGGAGTGATTACAAAGGCTCCACGGTTCGGAATACTGTTTACCAGCCCTTCAGCTTCAAGTCGTTTGATAGCACTCCTCACCGGGGTGCGGCTTACCCCTAACTGCTGCGCCAGAGCCACTTCGACAAGCTGACTGCCTTGTCTGATATATCTCTTGCGTATGGCAGTTTTTAGTTTTCGGTAAACAGAGTCTTCAGAATTGATTTTCTTTGTTTCGTCCATGTATTTCCTATTTTATCTTCATGCTTAAGAGATTGGTCTGTTGTCCAGACCCTGTTCATCTGTGTTGATGCCGAAAAAGTGTCATTATGCGCAAGCGTAACTTGTTTTTGAAAAATATTCTATAGATATATCGATAGTCTATAGAAGCGTACGTGCTCATGTTGAGAGATGTGACCAAGGTAATGTTACCTGGATTTTTGGATACCACGAGATGCAAAAGATTTTTATTGATAATGAACAACATGAGCAAAGGCGTCACTTTTGTCTGGTTGGTTAACCTACAAGCCGGGAAACGACAAGACAAAAGCAGACGCCGAGTGCCTTTTGATGCTATTTAGGGTTCTATTTTTTTTGTTTACCAAGATATGCTTCCTGAATCCGCTTCGAACTCAGCAGCTCTTCCGAGGGACCGGAATGCACAATCTTTCCGACCTCAAGGACATAACCTCGATTTGCCAACTTCAGTGCTGCCCTGGCATTTTGCTCTACAAGAAGAACAGTCACTCCTGACAAGGCTATTTTTTTGATCTGCGAAAAAATAGCCTTAACCAGAATAGGTGCAATTCCAAGACTAGGTTCATCGAGTAACAGCAGCTCGGGTTTACTCATTAGAGCTCTGCCTATGGCGAGCATTTGTTGCTCTCCACCTGAAAGAGTGCCAGCTAATTGCGAGCTCCTTTCCTTAAGTCTCGGGAAAAGATCATACACCCAGCCAAGAATCTCCTGGTCCACATTCTTCTTGGTATAGGAGCCAAGAAAAAGGTTTTCCTCAACGGTAAGGATGTTAAACACCCTTCTGCCTTCCGGAGAATGACTTATACCCAGGGAAACAACCTTATGTGCAGGCAACCGTGTAAGTTCTTGGCCTTTAAAGGTAATGGAACCATTTTTAGTTTTAATAAGACGGCTGATTGCCCGCATGGTTGTCGTTTTTCCTGCACCATTAGATCCAAGTATGGTAACGATTTCACCTCTTTTCACCTCAAGGCTGATGCCCTTAATAGCGGCAATACTGCCATAGGAAACTTCGAGATCGGAGATTTTAAATAGTATTTCATCAGAAGTCATCGTCGTCGCTCCCTAAGTATGCCTCGATTACCGCTGGATTTGCTTGTATCTCGGAAGGAGTACCTTCGGCGATCTTACTTCCGAAATTGATTACCGTAAGATATTCGGTCACTTCCATGACCAGATCCATATCATGCTCAATGAGCAAAATGGTGATCCCCTGTTCCCGAATTCGATAAATAGTTTCAATAAGCGCGAGGGTTTCATTGTCATTGAGTCCTGCTGCCGGTTCATCGAGAATCAGCAGATCGGGATTCACTGCCATTGCTCTGGCAATTTCAACCTTGCGTTGAATACCGTAGGCTAAGGAACCGACAGGGTGTGTCGCAAATTCTCTTAAGCCAAAAAAATCCAGGAGATCGAAGACAACCTGCCAGTTTTCAGTTTCATCCCTCTTTGATGCTGGTGTATGAAAAACACCATGCCATAGTTTCTGGCTGCTTTTGATATGTCTGCCGCTCATCACGTTTTCGGCGACACTCATCTGGCTGAACAAGCGTATCGTTTGAAAAGTACGGACGATACCCATCCGGACAATTTTATGAGTCGGAAGATGACGGATTTCTTCTCCTCCCCATGAAATTGAACCCTCTTCACATGGATGAATTCCGGTAATACAGTTAAACACAGTGGTTTTTCCCGCACCATTTGGTCCGATCAAACCATAAATCTGTCCCTCTTTAACATGAAAGCTGAGATCATCTACAGCAACAAGGCCACCAAAGCGTTTGGTGACTTTGGTTAAAATCAAATCTTTGCCGGTCATAGTCATCTCCCTTTATCAGTAAATGCCTTAGGAATTCGACCGAATTTTGCCGGCCAGATACCACGGGGACGCAGGATCATAGTAAAAATCATCGCAAATCCAAAAATGAAATAGCGCCAGGTAGCTAATTCCCGAAAGATTTCCGGCAAGACAAACATGACAAAAACGCCAAGAAGAATCCCCGGGACCGACGAGCCGCCAACAATAACTATGCTGAAAAACAGCACTGACTGTAAAAAATCAAAAGCTTCCGGGCTTACAGCTGAATATTGATTGGCATAGAAGGTTCCGGCCATACCGGCGATGCCGGCGCCCAGAGAAAAAGCGAAAATCTTATAAATCCTGGTATTAATACCAATACTTCCAGCCGCCAGGTTATCCTCCCGAAGATAATGCAGAGCCCTGCCTATTTTGCTTGTCTCGAGGTTATGAAGAACAAAAAAGGTCACCAGGAGTGCTCCAAGTGCGGCATAATATGGTGTGAACTCCTGAAATGATGCTAATCCGGGTACCTCCAGCATCTCCAGGCCAAAAATCCCATTTGGTCCGCCGGTAATTCCGAACAGATTGTTTTGAACTGCCTGGACAAAGACAATATTAAAACCAATGGTGACAACCAGCAGATAGTCACCGCGAAGATGAATAATTGGCCCTGCGAGAATTATGCCAAATAATGCCGGAATAATAATAGCAAGAGGAAGTGTCGCTAACAGCGGCCAGCCAAAAACCGAATTGAGTACAGCGGTCGTGTATGCGCCCAGACCAAAGAAAAGAGCCTGACCCATATTGAACATGCCGGCTTTCCCGAGAATTATATCCTGGCTTAAGGCAACTATGGTAAATATTACAAAGGTAGTCGCGACAGCCAGCCATCTTGAATCAAGCATAGCAGGCAACATGATCATCACGACGAAAAAAAGCGGGTATCCGAGTTGTTGTAGTTTTTTTATCATACTTTCTCCGCTACCCTCTCTCCTAGAATTCCTGTGGGACGTACAATAAGAATCACGATGAGTAAAATGAAGGTAAATGCATCGGACCAGGTACTTGAAATATAACCGGATATAAATGCATTAAAGAGTCCCAGGAGAATACCCCCAAGCATGGCGCCAGGAATATTGCCAATGCCTCCCATGATTGCAGCGACAAAGGCATATAAACCATACTGCCATCCCATGTTGAACGTAATGCCCCGATAGTATAGCCCGATGAAAATTCCACCGACAGCACCCAGTGATGAACCGATAATGAAGATGGTAACAATGATATTATTGACATTGATACCCATTAATCTGGCGGCATCCTGATCAATAGCACTTGCCCTGATTGCCGTCCCTATCTTGGTCTTCTCGACAAAGAAATAAAGTCCGGCCATCAATACCAGCGACAGAACCATAATCATAACCTGGATCAAACTGATAACAACACCTCCAATGTCCCAAATTATTGAAGGAAGCAGTTCCGGAAAAATGCGCATTTGAGGCCCCCAGAGCAGCATGATGCCGTTCTGGATAACCATGCTGGCACCAAGAGCCGAAACAACGGCAGAAAGCCTGGGAGCGGAGCGCAGGGGACGATAGGCTAGCCTTTCAACGGTAAAGCCCAGCAAAGCAATAGCGATAATTGTAAGTAAAAAGACTCCAAGAACAACAAGCAGTGAAACCTCACCGCCAAGGAGTTGAGAAAAGACAAAGAGACCGACAAAGGCAGAACCTGCGACAAGATCGCCATGGGCAAAATTGATCAGTTTCATCACCCCGTAGACCATGGTATAGCCAAGGGCAATCAAGGCAAACATGGATCCAATGGTAAGCCCGTTCACAAGCTGTTGTAAAAATATATCCATAGGACTATGTACCCAGCAAGAGGGGATAAAAGCCCCGGACCCCAGTTCGGGTCCGAGGCACTTTATTTAAGATTACTGCTGCCGATAGGCGATCTTATAACTTGCGTCTTTCTGGATTTCATAGGCCATATAGCCGCTGCCGACACGATTTCCGTCGGGAGCAAAAGAGATAGGACCGGTGATGCCCGGATAATCTTTCAGTGTATGGAGGTAATCGGCAGCTTTTTTGGTATCAAAACTCTGGTTTGTCTCCATTGCATGAATAAATGCCCGCATTCCGTCAACGTTGAGAATCGTCCAGATAGATGGCGGCATCATATTGTATTTTGCCTGATATGCTTTCAGGAAATCTTTGGCCAGGTCGTATGGAAGCAGTTCGGGAGTCGGAACGTTTACAATAAAGGCGCCCTCTGCTGCATTACCTGCAAGCTTCATAAAATCGACGTTGTCGTTTGCATCGCCACCGATAAAATCGGCTTTAATGCCAAGAGCAACCTGCTGAGAACGGATCAGACCACCATCTGAATAATAGCCGGCATAAAAGATTACATCCGGATTCTTTGATTTGAGCTGGGTGAGTACGGGAGTGAAGTTCTGGGAACCTGCTTTTACTTTTTCACGGGCAATGATGTTTCCACCAAGAGCTTTTACCGAACCTTCAACTGCCGTGGCCAGTCCATCCGCATAGCTGGAAAAATCAGACATTATTGCTATTCTCTGATATTTTTTCACATTAACCATATAGTCGGCGGCAAAGGTTGCTTCAGCACTGTTTGGGAATGAGTTCCTGAAAAATGTCCAGTATCCGTGCTCGGTAAGGCTATCGCTGGTGCCGTCGCTGGTCTGCAGGACTCCTGCTCTGTAGTAGGTAGCCTGGGCAGCCTCGGCACAGGTCGAAGTGTATGAACCAATAACCATGGAAACGCCTTTGTTGACCAGATCTTTGGCGCAGATAGCAGCTTTCATGGCTGTTCCTTCGTCATCACAGGAAATTACTTCAATCTGTTTTCCCATGACCCCGCCTTTGGCATTTATTTGCTCAGCGAGTAGCCGGACAGACTGATCAATCCCTTGACCTTCATTTGCATACGCTCCTGTAATAGGTGCCTGAACACCAACCTTCAAGGTATCTTCGGCTAAGACAGGACCCGTAAAAAGGAAGGTAGCCATCATAGACATTACTACAGCTTTCGTTTTAACCATTTTGTTCTCCCTGATAGAGTATCAATAATGTTTGCAAAAGAGGGTATGAGTATTTCCATACCCGAATAAGCATTCTGCAAACTTTCTTATGGAGCTTTATATCATTACCAATACCCCGGTAAGCAAAACCCCATTTGTTCGTCCAACCTACTAACAACTTATTTTGGCAGTCATTTATCGATATGTAAAATTGCATACCATATCAGTATACATTTATCAAGATTGTTTTAGAAAAATAACAGAAATACTGAAACTTAAGAGAAAATCCCGCAGAGGAGAAGTAGCCATTCTGCTTTGGTTGAACCAGGATCGGTAAAACGGTGATAAAAAATTTCATCCGCAACCACTTTGGAGCGAATTATATTTAATATGGTTAAGGCTGCTTTGCAAATAAGGAAAAGAAAACTATTTTTTCATAAATTCATAAATAAGTTGACATGACCTCAATGGATATCGTATGTGTTAATTGTGTGCAAATATTGTATACATTGATTATGGGGGATAAAAGTCAGTATAGGCGAAGATATTTCAAAGAATCAACCTGGACAGGATTGCCATGTTTAATAGAATGATTGCGGGGCTTCTCCCACACATGCCTAAAAAATTAGTGTGGATGTTTTCTAAAGAATACATAGCCGGAGAGACGCTGGAAGAAGCAATTATCAATGCTAAAAAATTGAATGCAGAAGGGATTAAAACCACCATTGACGTTCTTGGTGAATTTATAACCACGCTGGAAGAAGCGGAAGCTAACAAGGAAGAATATCTCCAGGTCATCGAAGAAGCAGAAAAGGCCGGGGTAGATGGAAATTATTCCCTCAAACCTACTTTCTTCGGATTGCTTCTTGATAGAGATGTCGCCTACCGACATATTCTGGAGGTTGTAGCCAAAGCTGCGACATATGGAAATTTCGTCAGGATAGACATGGAAGATTCTCCTTGCACGGACATGGAAATTGACATGTACAGGAAGCTGAAAGAGGAGTTTCCTGCCAACGTGGGTCTTGTTGTCCAGTCATATTTAAAAAGGACCCACAAGGATATCGAAAATTTAAAGGATATCAATGGACCTGAGCACCCTGTTAATTTGCGCGTTTGTAAAGGGATCTATGTTGAACCGGAATCAATTGCCTATAAAAATTATCGTGAAATCAATACCCACTTTCTCGATGACGTAGAATACATGTTTCAGGAAGGGATGTATCCAGCCATAGCAACACATGATCAACCACTGATAGAAGGCGCTTATAAACTTATCGACAAGTACAAGGTTCCAAACGATAAATATGAGTTTCAAATGCTTTACGGCGTGACCCCTGCTCTTAGAAAATCAATCCTCGACAAAGGGCACCGGATGCGGGTGTATGTCCCGTTCGGTAAACAATGGTTCGGCTACAGCACCAGAAGATTGAAAGAGAACCCTAAAATGGCCGGAGTAGTTATTAAGGCACTTTTTAGAAAGGGATAAAAAGAAAGGAGGAAAATGATGAATCTAATGAATAATGCAGTCATAAATACACCGAAACCGATCAATGAGCCTATTCTGAGCTATGCACCAGGTACCCGTGAAAAGGCTGCATTAAAGCAGGCTTTGACCGAGATGTCTTCAAAACAATTGGAGATTCCTCTTATCATTGGCGGCAGGGAAGTAACAACCGGCAATCTTGGCAAGGTGGTTATGCCACATGACCATCAACATGTGCTGGCTACCTACCATAAAGCTGGGCCTAAAGAGGTCCGGCAGGCAATTGACGCGGCTCTT
>Ga0214472_10008004_pt1 | contig 11028 bp, 10 predicted proteins | sample RVTome_6_FD_207662 | JGI IMG/M metagenome (GOLD analysis project Ga0214472, IMG submission 207662) | Soil microbial communities from uranium-contaminated site in the Upper Colorado River Basin, Wyoming, United States - RVT140D175 | ecosystem: Environmental > Terrestrial > Soil > Contaminated >...
GAAGACATAACGGCGCAGCTGTTTGCCGGCGACGGGGAGACCATTGTTCTCGGCTTCGACCGCCCGAACATCAAGCTGACGGTAGAGATGAAGCGGAATTGGAAGTCCCAGTTGCTCTCCTACGTCGAACGCCATCGCGGCGAAAGCGGAATCATCTACTGCCTTTCGAGAAAAAAGACCGAGGAGGTCGCCGAACTTCTCTCCGAAAAGGACGTGCGCGCCCTGCCCTATCACGCCGGCATGGACAAGGCGGTGCGCGATGCCAACCAGAATGTCTTCATGACCGAACCAGGCGTCGTGGTTGTCGCGACAATCGCCTTCGGCATGGGGATCGACAAGTCCGACGTCCGATTCGTCTTCCACGCCGACCTGCCCGGCAGCATCGAGGCCTATTACCAGGAGATCGGACGCGCCGGACGAGACGGTCTTCCGTCCGAGGCGCACATGCTTTATGGGCTGGGCGACATCCAGATGCGCCGCATGTTCATAGAACAGGAAGACGCCGGCGGGGATCGCAAGCGCCGTGAGCTTCAGCGCCTCAATGCGCTTCTGGGCTATTGCGAATCCCCGGCCTGCCGGCGCCGCGCCCTGCTCGGCTATTTCGGTGAACCGAGCCAGCCCTGCGGGAACTGCGACATGTGCCTCGATCCCGTTGGCATGGTGGACGGCACCGCAGAGGGGCAGATGATCCTTTCTGCGGTTCTTCACACCGGACAACGCTTCGGAGCCGCCCACATTATCGATGTCTTGCTCGGTGCCAGGACAGAGAAAGCCGCCAAGGCCGGGCATGACCGGCTCCCCATTTTCGGCGTCGGCACGGAGTACAAGAAAGAGACGTGGCGCTCGCTGATCCGCCAGCTCGTCGCGGCAGGGTTTCTCGGTCTCGACGTGAAGGGTTACGGTGGGATTACGATGACCGGCAAGGGCAAGGCACTGATGGAGGGAGAGGAAACCTTCCGCTACCGTCACGACACCGTGCGCACGGCCAGGTCCTCAGGGCGCGGGACCCGGACCACGCCGGATGAGCTGGAATTTTCCAAGGCAGAGGCGGCGCTTTTTGCCAGGCTCAAGGAACTGCGCCTTCATCTCGCGAAACAGCGCGACGTCCCGGCCTATGTCATCTTTTCCGACCGGTCTCTTGCCGACATGGCGCGGCGGCGACCGAGCAATGAAGCGGAATTTGCCGAGATCAATGGCGTCGGCGCCGCCAAATTGAAAAGCTTCGCCGAGCCGTTCCTTGAGGCGATCGCCGTCAGCTCCGCACGGCCGGAATAGGATGAATGCGTCGTTTCCCGATCTCCGCGGCGAACATCGGGCCGAACCGGTTCCACCAGAAACACACGGTTTCGTATCAGATGTCGATGCCCCGTTCGAAATGGAAATCTTCGGCCTGACGCAGGGCCAGCGCAGACCCGACGGACATCATCACCGCCAGGCGGATCACCTCTGGCGACCTGTGCGGGAGGTTCGGTGCATCCGCCAAGACGCTCAAGTCGTGCTGGTCCGACAATGCCCTTGCAAGATATCGGGACACGATTTGCCGCATCAAGACCGTCTCACCTGACGGCAACACCACGGACCAATGGGCTAACACTCGGAAAAGAATCGCGAATTCCGGCCCACCATAGTAACGAAAAACACTGTGACATCAATAGGTGTGAGGTGGTGGCGGTGCTTGTAGTCAGGAGCGAACCGCTCTCCGGTCAAATTCCCTCTTAACAGGGAAAATACAGGGAATACGTTGCTTTTCCGACGGTATTCCCCGCCTTGAAACGCAGATAACCGCGTCAATTCAGATACCTAGGGGGAAATTCCCTAAACCAAATAACAGGGAATTAGATTGTTGAAGCAGGGAAGGTATTGAAGGCATCAGGGAACCGTAAAGGTTAATTCTTTGAATTCGCCGTCGCTGCCAAAATCGAGGTTCAGCCTTTTCGGACATTGTCAGACTAATTGCCGATGATCTGTTTGGTCAAAAGCATGCAAAACTCTTACGCGGCGAGTTGACGCCTGTCCCTACCAAATATCACATCCGAACGTAGGCATGGTGAAGTCCGCCCAGTTTCGGCACCACCGTGATGGCGCCGCGGTGGCGAACGGGCCTCGTCAACGGGGTGTCTTTCTCCAGGCCAAGATGTGTCCGCCATGTGTTGTAGTAATCCGCGTAGTCGCGAAGCAGGCGACGCAAATGGCTTTCGCCCATCACGATCACGTGGTCCAGTAACTCTCGCCGGATCGATCCAATCACACGCTCGACATAACCGTTTTGCCACGGCGATCTCGGGGCGGTCGGACCATCGCGGATTCCCATCGCCGACAGCCTTTTTCGGAAGATGTTTCCGTAGGCTCGATCACGGTCCCGGATCAGATACTCCGGTGCCGTCTCCCAGGGGAAGGCCCCTACGATCTGTTGCGCCAGCCATTCGGCCGTCGGGTGACAGGTGGCGGCGACATGAAGGATCTGCCTGCGGCGATGGTCCAGGACGACGAAGCCAAAGAGAAACCTGAAGCCGACGGTGGGCACGACGAACAAGTCGATGGCGGCAATGCCGTCGGCATGATTGCGCAGAAAAGTAAGTCATCCTTGTGATGGTGGGCGTCGTCCTCGAACCAAATAGTTAGCGACCGTCGACTCGCTGACGCCGGTCCCGAGCTTGAGCAACTCCCCGTGAATTTGCGGCGCGCCCCACAGCGGGTTGTCGATACCGATCTGCCGGATCAGCCGTCTGACCTCCACCGGCACCCGAGGCCGCCCGGGTTTGCCTCGAGACCTGCGCCTCCAGAACAGGCGAAAACCCGCCCGATGCCATCGCACCACCGTCTCGGGACGAACGATCGAGACCGATCGAAGCATGCCGGGCTGCAGGTGATAGAGAACGGCAAAAAGCAGACGGTCCCATCGTGTGAATTTCGGCCGCTGTCCGAGCTGCCGTTGCAGCACCGTCACCTGATGACGGAGCGACAATAGGTCGGCCTCTCGCGGCGACCGGCCAACAACGCGACGGAGCAGACCCCAGAAGATCGAATTCAGAATTTCGGACATCTCCGACGGATCGTTGCACGTTCCGTCGCACCGTCAAGCCCAGATGTCCGGATGGGATTTTCGGTAGGGACAACGGGCTGTTCTAAAGCAATTTGCATTTAATCTGATACATATCCGGCAGCCCTGAAGAAGTTCCGGCACTCCGTGGGGTCGAAGAGGGCGCAGACGTCACCGATCGCGGCGATGAGGTCGTCGTAGGTTCTGGCGCCGATGCGGCGCAGGTGAGCCTTGAGCTTCGAGAAGGCCTGCTCGATGGGGTTGAGATCGGGGCTGTAGGGCGGCAGGAAGAGGAACCAGGACTGGCGCTGCCTCAGGGCCCCGGCGGCGCGCGGGCTTTTGTGGGTGCTGAGGTTGTCGAGGATGACGACCGTGCCGGGGCTGAGCAGCGGGGCGAGCTGGGTTTCGACGTAGACCTCGAAGGCGGCCTGGTTCATGGCGCCCTCGATCACCCAAGGAGCGATCAGTTCTTCGCTGGTCAGGCCGGCGATGAAGGTCTGGGTACGCCACTTGCCGAAGGGGGCTGTTCCGTAGAGGCGCTCGCCGATGGGCGTGCGGCCGCGCAGGCGCGTCAGGTTGGTCTTGACGGAGGTCTCGTCGAGGAAGACCAGCCGATGGGGCTCGGCACGCATGCGTGCCTGGCGCTGGGAGATCCAGAGGTGACGAGCCGTGCGCACATCGGGCCGCTCACGCTCCTGCGCGACCAACCCTTTTTTTATATGAGTAGCCGGCCCGCATGAGGGCACGGTGGATCGAGGAGAGCTGCACCTCGACGCCCCTGGCCGCTCGCAGCGTATCAGCCAGCTCCTGCAGCGTGCTGTCCGGCTTGGACTTCACCCGCGCAAGCAGAAAGTCCATATGTGCCGCCAGCTTGCCCGCCGTACCCGGTGCCCGCCCCTGCGGCTTGGGCGCGACGCTGCCGCGGTCCCGATGCGCCGCCGCAAAGCGCACCGCCGAACTGGCAGAGACACCGAACACGCCAGCGGCCGCACGCGCCGAGTGCCCTTCTGCCACGTAGCCGACGATCCGCTCGCGAAGATCCACAGAATAGGGTTTGCCCATGATCCACCTTCAAACATGGTGAATCACATTTCGCACCCCTTGGGAATCCCCCGATTCACTTAAAAGGCAAACCGCTTTAGGTGCCAGCGCCAGCGCGAATACAATCGATGATCAACACGCCGCTTGCGGATCTCGGCAGCAAACATCGGGCCAAACCGGTTCCACCAGAACCGCACCGTCTCGTGACAGATATCGATGCCACGTTCGAACAGAAGATCTTCGACCTGGCGCAGCGACAGCGGATAGCGGATGTACATCATCACCGTGAGACGGATTACCTCGGGTGAACTGTTGAAATAACGGAAAGGGTTTTGCATCCCCGGGGGCTATGGAACTCCCCTTCGCGGCCCAAGCGGATTTCGTCTGATACTGCCGCGAATTGTAATGGCGCTCGGCGGGGATTCATCCTGGAAAATCTTGATCGCCTCGATCACCTTCAACCAAGCAACCTTGCCATCCAGGTCGCCGTTTTCCAGGCACGCATCCGCCTCCATGGCTGCGAAGATTGTCGCTTCGTCACCGTGTTCCTCGATCATCCGGTGAACGGCCTCGTAGAAATCGATCTTGCCCGGCAAGGCTACTTCCGCGACCGCCGCCACCCCTCCGCGCGCGCCTCAGCCTCGGTGCAGAACCACCGCTCGCCTTTGGCAGGGTTGATCCTGGTGCGGCTGTAATATTGCCCGCCGGGGACGTGGTAGATGCGCTCGCCCTTGGAACTGATGTTGCCCTTTATGACGCAATGCTTCTTGGCCTTCTTGTTGTCATTCGCCGCCGTCAGTCGCTTGCCTCGGCGCCAGTCCCAGGGCGCTACAAACTCGCCCTGCCATAGGCCACGTTTGGCGGTTGACGCTTCTCTCTCGTGCCGAACGTAGTCCTTGGCGAAATGGCGGTACGCGATCGCCCATCCTTGCGAGACCATCCAGGCGTTCAAGTTTTCACCTTTGAGCCGGCAGACTGCCACGGTGCGTCCGTACCGATCCCGATCTTTCTGTTCACACGATACGGTTCCCCTACCGATCTTGTCGGCTAGGGCCAACGCTGCGCGCTGACCGCAGCGGTAACGCTTGCCACCGGCAAGGCATGACTGGCCGCTCTCGGGAGCGTCTATGCCGTAAAAGCGAATTCGGGTGCCATGGATTTCCAGGGTGTCGCCGTCGATGAATGAGGCGCGGCCAACCACCTGGGTTGAACTTGGCCCCTTCGTCTGAGCGATGGCGGGCACAATGAATGCAGCCACTATCAAAAATTTCACGATCAATTTGAGGGTAATTCTCATGGACTTCCCCACTACTATTCATTTCCCCAGTGGAAGGTCCAACTCAACGCCGTAGCTGCCTTGGTCCCGTCGCCTCGGTTCAATGCCCGCAAAATAAAGGGGATCTGCTGCTCGCTGAACTTCGACCGTTTCATAAAATCCTCTCCATTCGACTGAAAAGCCTAAGCGGGAATTTTCTCACTCAAAACGGTCCAAGATCCGGGAAGAAGGTCAGGTCACCACCTTCATTTAAAAATGAAGTGTTGTGGGTGCCCAGCCAAAGTACCCCACCGATTGTAATTGCAACACGATTGCAACACAGAGAAAAGAAAAAGCCGGGAACCCGAAGGTTCCCGGCAAGTCAAACAGGGAGGCTTCACGTCTAGGAGACGTCGGATCCATCCAGTATGAGGGAGGACCCGTGTTCCGGGTGCTGCGCCCGGAAAGGGTTTCATCATGCTCCGTCGAACGTAATTATGTCGGGAGGGACATGTGATCTGACATTAACCATGCAGAGGATCAGTCCCGCTGTTCAAAATTGGACTCTCTGGAAAATAAAAGGCCACTGATCCAAGGTTGGGTCTCGGATCTGGTGGAAATTTGAGGGCGGCGTAATCTCCGGGTGAACCAACCCACCCAACCGGCTGTCCCTACCGAAAACTTGTCCCTCCTCAAAACCTATATTCTACTATTTCGTTGGCGGCATTATGCGGTTCGTCGTTCATAGCGATGATGAAGGCCACCGAGTTGGGGGATGGCAACGATTTTTCCTTCAACCGGTGGCGACGCGGCACGAGGGACCGGGGCGTCCTTGGAAAGAGCCAGATGTGTTCGGGTTCGGTTGTAGTACGCCAGATACGCTCCAAGTGCGCACCGCAGGTGTCTTTGATTGACCACGATGATGTGATCGAGACACTCGCGACGAATGGAACCGATCACCCGCTCGACATGACCATTTTGCCATGGCGACCTGGGTGCCGTTGGGACGGGGGTGATACCCATAGCCTGGGCTCGGTGCCGAAACACTTCGGCAAATGTCCGATGGCGATCATGGATGACGTATCTTGGAGCATCATCCCACGGATAGGCCTCGCGCATCTGCTGCGCTGTCCAGGCTGCCGTCGGGTTCGGAGTGACGCCGAGATGAACGAGCTCCCGACGCCGATGGTTTAGGACAACGAGAATGAATAGAAGCTTGAACGTCACGGTGGGGACCACCAGAAAATCGATCGAGGCCATGCAGTGTCGGTGGTTGGCGACAAACGCCTTCCAGCGCTGACCCGGGTCGCGAGGGCGGCGTGGCAGATACCTTGAGACCGTGGCCTCGCTGATATCGAAACCCAACTTCAGCAATTCCCCGTGAATCCGAGGTGCGCCCCAGAGCAGATTTTGTCGGCTCATCTGGCGAATCAGCGCCCGAAGTTCGGCGCTAGCCCTGGGCCGTCCACCACGGGGACGTGACTTCCAACGCCAATAAAGCCTAAACCCCTCACGATGCCAGCGTATGAGCGTCTTAGGATGAACGATGCGAAGCGCACCGATGGACGCGGGCCACAGCCGATAAAGCCAAACCAGGATCAGTCGATCAATCTTCTTGAGGGGAACACGCTTGGGAGCAGACCTTCGTAATACGTCGAGCTGATACCGAAGCATCAGGTTTTCGGCTTGGAGGTCAGCGCACGTCTTCAGACAAACAGACAAACCAGAAAGCAGGGAATTGAAAGCATCAATCATTGCCCCAGTTTAAAGGGCGAAATTGAAATACGACCTTGGAATCTAGGTTTTGAGGAGTGACAACGGGTAACGGATGTACATCATGACTGCAAGCTCACCCGCCGTTTCAAGTCAGCTTTTCCCTTGCAAATCAGGGGTTGTCCATACATGACAGTGCCTTTTCTCCACAATGACATACTCGCCTCCTTGATTGTCACGCTTTCGACACTGACCTATTTGCAGGTGACCAGCTTGGCCTCCCCGTCGTTTCCCGGATAGGTCACCGCACATTCCATCCCGGCCCGAAGCTTGCCGCGGACGGAATTCTTTCCGCCGATGACGACCTTGGACCGCGACTTGCTGAGCTTCACCTTGTGCTCTGCGCCCTTCACGTCGAAGTAGAGCTGGCGGCCGCCGCGGCCGACCTTGCTGAGCTTGACGTTCACCTTCTTCATGACCTTCTTGGAATCCATGACCGGACCGCCACTGCCGATCCATTGGGCATTCCACGTCTTCAGGACCTTCGGGTAAACGCTTTCCAGGAGGTCGGGCGTGCGGACCGCGATCTGCTTCCCTTTGAGCTCCTCCGCGTATCGGACCAGCCCCTTGTCGAGAAGGTCCTTGTGGACCGGGGAGCCTTTGCTGACATAGTACTGCGTGATCTGTCCCTCCTTGCTCAGAATCCAATTGACGAAGATTTTCGCGGCATTGGGATGGGGGCTGTTTTTCAGGATCGCAAGTTCCGAGATGGTCGCCGTTGCCGGGTCGGGACAGTGCCAGGCCACCGGCGCCCCCTTGTCGGCGAAACGTCCGACGACATAGGAAGTCGCGGGGATCGCCATGTTGAATTCCCCGGCTACGGTGAGAGAGACCATGGCCCGCGCGCCTTCCTTGCGAAGCTGCGGGGCCGTGTTGCGGAACAGGCGGGCGGTATAGTCCTCCGCCCACGCCTCTCCCTTGTGGTGCCAGAGCGCGAGCAGCCAGTTGTTGGGACGGTTGGCAAGGCCGATCTTGCGGCCGTGCCAGGCGGGATTGGACAAAAGGTCGTCCCAGGTCTTCGGCAGGTCGGCCTTCTTCACCTGTTTCGTATTGTAGGCCATGCACCAGTACTTGACCCGGTCGCTGACCCACAGGCCGTCCGTGTCCCGCATCGAGTCCGGCACCGCGGCGAAAGTGGGAAGCTCGCGCAAATCGACGAGGGCGTTGGACGACCTGTAATGGCGGACCTGGCCGCCGATGGCCGCGATGACGTCCGTGATGGCGCGGCCCTCGTTGAAGGCGATCAGGGGCTTTACCACCCGGTTGAAATGGGAGGAGCGGACGAAGCTGACCTTGATGAACGGATACCGCGCGTGGAAGGGAGCGACGATCTTGGGCCACTCCTGAAGGTCGAAGGTGCCGTAGTAGGAAAGTTTTCCTTCCTTCTGCGCCCCGGCGATCCAGGCATCCGGGACCTTCAGCTCCTTCTCCACGTTATCGAGCACGCTGGGGGCCAGTTTCAGCTCCTGCGCCATCATCTGCGTAAGCTTGGGCGGCTCGGCGGCATAGGCAGCCTGTTGGCCGAAAAGCATGGAAGCCGAGAGCGCTGCAAGCACCCATGTTAAATGCGTACGAGGTGTAAGCGTCATGCTGTCCTCCCTGGCTTGGTATTGCTCATCGCGGTTCAGCGAAGCAGGGGCGGAGGGGACGCGCGGCCCGTCGGTCAGGTCACAGCCGATCCTCCGCCCCGCCACGAACGCCGCGGCCCACTTGCATGGCGGGCACCTTCTCCAAACGTCTCTCAGGCCGCCGTTATCCATTTCCCGGTGTCGACCTCCCATCCTTTGGTCTGAGACAGGTCCAAGGCATTGCCGTCGGGATCGCGGAATCGGAATTCCGCATAAGGGCGCTGTTCAGGGCGTTCGGCGACGAGATAGGATTCCTTGAGCCGCCTCACCCGTTCGGCCTGGTCATCGACCAAGAACCCGAAATGGTTGATCCCGAACCGCGCCTCGTGGCCTTCGAAATCACTGTAGAAAAGGTGGATCGCGAGGTTGGTGACGCCATCGCCGGCGAAGCGGTTCAGCTTGCCTTGCATGCGCCGTTCCGGCGTATCCCGCAGCTGCCTGGAGCCGAAAATGCCCAGGTAGAAATCGAGGATCCGCTGGGGGTCCAGCGCATTCATCGCAACATGCGCGATACGAGGCAGCCGCATGACCTCCCCGCCCACACCGAAGTCACCCTCCGACAGGGTGACGGGGTTGCATTCGGGGTCGAAGATCCTGACGTCACCGAAATGCAGCCCACCCGGTTCCTCCACCACCACGCCGCGCGGGTGGTAGCATCGATAGCGTGTGGTCACCTCGGCGATACTGTCGACCTGTAGGCCGATGTGATGAAGACCGCACTCCATCCGGGGCTCGCCCAGTTCCGGCCTCTGATTGAGGATGGTCAGATTGTAGAATCCGTCGGTGAGCGACACGTCGCCGTCGTTGGAGCGGCCGAGCTCCTCCATATCCAGGTATTGTTTGTAGAAGGAGGCCAGTTCGTCGGGCCGTTCGCTGAGAATCGCCAGATACCTGATTCGCGCCTGCATTTTTCCTTCTCCTCGCTTCCCGTATCTCTCCGGCCGCGCCAGCGTGGACGGTCTAGGTTTCGCAAATGTCGATGAGGACGCCTCCGACGTCGGCCATCTGGTGCTGCCCCATGGGGCAGGCCTTGAGCAGTTCCAGCCGCACCTTCTGTTCCCGCCTCTCATCGAGGCGTGGCGGCGAAAAGGTGGAATCGTCCTCAGCCAGGACCTCGATGTCCCTCTTGACCGCCTCGACGCTCTCGACCTTCAGGCCGATGTGGTCGATACCGGGCCCCAGAATGCTGGTGTCGGCATAATCGTTGATAGCCCAAGGCACGATAATAAGGGTCATGCGGCCGTCGCTGAGACAGTGGCCGCCGTCGGCAGCCCGGACATCGGCCGGCTCCAGTTCCAGAACCTCCTGATAGAAGGTCGCAACGAAATCCGGGCGAAGGGTGCGAAGCACAATGTGGCTGAACCGGCGGTCCTGGTCCCAGTGTCCCGATGCGTAGACACCCGAACGGTTCTCGCTGTCCTGTAGAGAGAGATCGAAGATGTTCCCGTCGGGATCATGGGTCGAAAGGGCGGCGAAGGAACGGCCCGAAGGGCGCTGCTGCCATTTGACCATCGGGTATTTCCGGGCTACCCGCTGGAAATAGGTCTCGACGTCTGCGATATCGAAGCCGAAATGGTCGAGGCCCGTCTTGCGCCCCGGGCTGCTCGGGTTGATGTTGATGCCGACATGGCCGTCCCCCACCGAAACGGCGCGGCCCGGGCGCTTCTTCTTGGCGCCCGTCTTTAGGCCGAAAACCTCCTCATAGAAGCGCCCGACAAGGGCGACCTTGTCGCTGACAATGGCAAGGTGATTGAGGTGAGCGAACACCCCTGCCTCCGCGTTCCACCGTATTTTTCTTTTAATATACGTCGCTCGTCCGCCAGTTTATATTGATTTTTTTGCTTGTATTCTGAGGCCAAGGGCCGGAAGGAGACCGCCGTCCAGCAACTTGCGCGGCACATCCGGCGACATTGGTACGGGCGACGGAGGGCACCATGAGCTACACCATCGAGCAATTTGGCGCCGACTGCCATCGTATCCTAAGCAGGAACGCGACGCCCGAGGGCCTTGAGGAGATTCGCCGCAAGCTCGAGAAGCTGATGGTCGACCCCGCCTTCATCGCCTCCACCTATTCAGAGGACATGCCGCCCGGCAAGCGGGTTCTCTATCACGACCCGGAAACCGACGTTTATGTCCTCGCCCATGTGCTGAAGGCGGGCAAGAAGAGCGGCCGGCCGCATAGCCATGGGATATCCTGGGCGATCTACGGGATGGTCTCGGGCGTCTTGGAGATGACCGAGTGGCAGCGCGTCAACAGCCCCGATGAAGACCATGCAGAACTCGAGGCGGTG
>Ga0214472_10008006_pt1 | contig 11027 bp, 7 predicted proteins | sample RVTome_6_FD_207662 | JGI IMG/M metagenome (GOLD analysis project Ga0214472, IMG submission 207662) | Soil microbial communities from uranium-contaminated site in the Upper Colorado River Basin, Wyoming, United States - RVT140D175 | ecosystem: Environmental > Terrestrial > Soil > Contaminated >...
GAGCGTTGGGAGACCTTGTCGACGATCCCGCGGAGGAGGACGGCCCGTTCGCGGATGTCGGCGGCAAGCACCGCCCCTTCGCGCGAGCGCGTCGCCACGAGTTCATCCAACGCCGGATTCAGCGCCTCACGGATCAGGCTGAGTGCGCCCTCGGACGAAAGTGACGGCGTCTGCACCACGTTGGCCGAGGCGATCTCGAAGATGAGTTCGGGCGAAACCTGGAAAGGAATCCCCCTCCGCGCCGCGGTCGCGGCCAGCCGGTCGAGCACGGCGTCCACAGCGGCCTCATCCCATTGCATTCCCGCGTGGGCCGTGCCGCGTAGTTCGACCGACACTTGAATGCGCCCGCGCGAGGCCCTTTCGCGAACCAGTCCGGAGAGTTCCGCCTCGAGCAACTGCCATTCACGAGGCAACGAAAGGGAAATCTCGAGGGACTTTCGATTCACCGAGTTCGCCTGCACGGTCACGTCCCAGCCATTCCGATTAGCCGTGCCCCGACCGAAACCAGTCATGCTCTTCATCGGCGGCGCGCTCGTCCTTTTTCGAGTGTCTCAGGCGTTCCGCAGCATGGCCTCAACTTGCTGCACATCTTTGTCGCCACGCCCACTCAGGTTCAGGATGAGGATCTGATCCGGTCTCATCTCGCGGGCTCGTTTGAGCCCATGAACAAGGCCGTGCGTCGACTCGAGCGCCGGGATGATGCCTTCGAGGCGGCTGCACAACTGGAAGACCTCGAGCACCTCGTCGTCCGTCGCGAACGCAAACTGGATCCGGCCCCGGTCACGGTAAAAGGCGTGTTCCGGGCCGATCGCCGCGTAGTCCAGACCGGCCGAAACCGAATGGGTAAGTTCGATCTGTCCGTCGCCATTTTGCAGGATGAAGGTCTTGCAACCTTGTAGAACCCCAAGCCGTCCGCCTTCGAAGCGGGCGGCATGTTCGCCCTGGCGGATGCCGCGGCCTCCCGCCTCGATGCCGACGAGACGAACACCGGGATCCCGGAGAAACGCATGAAAAAAACCGATGGCGTTGCTGCCCCCTCCCGCGCACGCGATCAGCTCGTCAGGCAGCCTGCCTTCGCGTTCGAGAATCTGCGCGCGTGTCTCAATGCCGATGATCCGATTAAAATCGCGGACCATCATGGGATACGGGTGCGAACCGAGCGCCGAGCCAAGGATGTAGTGGGTCTCGCGAACGTTTGTCACCCAGTCACGCATGGCTTCGTTGATCGCTTCCTTGAGTGTTTTCTGCCCCGCCTCGACGCCGCGCACCTCAGCTCCCATCAGCCGCATGCGGAAGACGTTCAACGCCTGGCGCTCCATGTCGACGGCGCCCATGTAAACGACGCACTCGAGCCCGAACTTGGCGCAGACTGCTGCGGTCGCCACGCCATGCTGTCCCGCTCCAGTCTCGGCAATGACGCGCTTCTTCCCCATCCGACGGGCGAGCAGCGCCTGGCCGAGTGCGTTATTGATCTTGTGGGCACCCGTGTGGAGCATGTCCTCGCGCTTGAAGTAAATCTTTGCCCCGCCGCAATGCTCGGTGAGTCGCCCGGCAAAATACAGCTCGGTGGGCCGGCCGGCGAACTCCTTGAGATGATGCCTGAGCGCTCGCTGGAATTCCGGATCGTCCCTTGCCTCGAGATAGGCCTCGGTCAATTCCTCGAGGGCCGTCATCAGTGTCTCGGGAACGAAGACACCGCCGTAGGGACCGAAGTGCCCGCCCGCGTCGGGCAGGGAAAGCGGATCGAGATCGAGTGCGGAAGCGGGCTGGGAAGTCATCGTGAAAGGAAAGCTCGAGAACTTGGGGCGCCTCCGATGGCAACGCAAACCGCGTTTTCCCCATCCGAGGGCTCAGACCCCGACCTTTTGGGCGCGCCTGACCACGACGAAACTGAGGTCGTCGCTGAAACGGGTCGCGCCCGTGAACCTGCGGATCGTCTCGAGCACGCCGTCGCAGACGTCGGAGGCGCGTCTCGAAGCGAGCGCCCGGACGGCGTCCGCGAACCGGGCGCTGGAAAATTCCTTGCCCTCGTCGTTTACCGCCTCGGTGACGCCATCCGTGTAAAGCACCAGCAGGTCCCCAAAATCGAGGTGCACGGTCTGCTCAATCATCGCTTCGTCGAACATCGCCAGTTCGCCTATCCCGAGCGCCATGCCATCCAATGAGGGAAACGCGCAGGAAAAAGCTGACTTCCCGGCCGGGCGGCTGGCGATCAGCGGGCCCTCGTGGCCGGCGCGCGCGATGGCCACATCGCCGGTGTTTCCATCGACCACGCAAACGAGCGCGGTGACAAACTTGTCCCTGCGAAACTCCTCGGCCATGCCGCGATTGACCTCCCGCAGGACTTCGGCGGGCGATTGCGAGTTTGTGAACGCATGCCGGATCCTCGTGCGGCAGATCGCCATCAGAATCGATGCGCCGACGCTCTTGCCCGACACGTCGGCAATGACGACCGCCACCCTGCCCTCTGACAGGCCGATTACATCCACGAGATCCCCGCCAACTTCCTTGGCCGGGATGTAGCGCACATCCATCTCCAACCCGTGGACGTGCGGTAGTTTTTGCGGCACGAGCACCTGCTGGATTTCCTGTGCGAGAGCCAGATCGACGTCCAACTGCCGCTTCTCCAGCTGCAGGGCGAGAAATTCGTTGTTATGAAGCGCCAGCCCTGCCTGTTCCGCCAGCGACTGTACCAGCGAGAAGTCGGTCTCGCTGAACGCGCCGCCATCCAGCGGATTGGCGACGACGAGCACGCCAAGAAGATCACCGCGAAATTCGATCGGCATCGCGATGAGCGAGCGGACGGCAAGCACCTCGTCGCCGTGATCGATGATCCGCGGGTCGGAAGCGCCATCGACAATCAGCTCTCCGCGTCGAGCCGAGGCCACCGCGCCAACCACTCCCTCGCCCGGCTCGAGGGTTTCCGAACGCAGGATCTGCTCGATGTACCTCGCGCGCGTGGCAAGCTTTCCGCGGGAAGCCTCCGGGACTTGTCGCTGCGGAGGAAAAAGTCCTTCGACCGCCGCACCGCGCAACCGGCCGCCCGGCAACACTTCGTAGACGCACGCACTCAATGCCCCGCTGCATTGCAGGGCCGCACGACCGATGCGCTGGAACAGTTCCTCCCGATGAAGACCGTCGCCAAGGGCTCCCACCATCTCGCGCATGAAACGCACGACCATTTCCTTTTCTTCCTTGAACTTATGGACGCGTTCCGAGCATTCGCGCCACCGCCCCAGAACTTGCCAAAGGCGAACTGCGAGACCGATCGCGATCAGCGCCGATCCAAGGGCTAGTGCCCACAGCATCATCTCAATCTTGTTGCACGCGACCCTTCAGAAATGTGATCACGTCCTGAAATTTCCTGCGATTCGCCTCGTCCGCCTCGACGAGGCTCTCGTGCGCCTCGAGGCAGAGCCTCGCATTCTCGATATCCCCCTGTTTGGGCCCTTCCAGGGCGGTGGACTCGGATGCCCCCTTGCTGGGAAGCGCGGCTCCCGAATCAACCGTCGCGAGACGGTGCAGCCCAAGGTTGCGAACCAGCTCGAGATTCCGGCTGCCCAGCCGGCAAAAGACAAACGACCCGCTGGGCACCGCCTTGCGCAGTTCCAGCGCCGTGCCGGCCAGGACCCCGAGGAAAGTGCTGTCCATGCCGGTGCATTCCGAAAAATCGACGGCAAAGTGGCGCTTCCCGTCGCGAATGCTCTGCTGGAGGAAATCGCGGATCAGCTGGCTGTTCAGGAACGAGGCCCGACCGCAGATCTTTACCAGTACGGGATCCGCGTCGGCATCGACAAGGTAGACTGGACTGTTGCTCGCGGCCATCGATCCCCTGTCTGGTGTTTCAGATCCCTGCCGGCTTACGCGCTTTGGCGAAGAATTTCCCGCAGTACGTAGGGCAGGATCCCGCCGTGCTGATAGTAATCGATCTCGATCGGCGTGTCGATGCGGCAGCGAACCGCGACATCGCGCGAAGACCCGTCCTTTCGGGTGATGCGAAGTGTAAGATCTTGCTGTGGCCTCAATGACGCATTCAGCCCGAGGACATCGAATGTCTCGCTGCCGTCGAGTCCGAGGCTCTTCGCATTCGTGCCCTCCTTGAACTGCAACGGAAGCACCCCCATGCCAACCAGATTGGAGCGGTGAATGCGCTCGAAGCTCTGCGCGACCACCACCTTGACACCGAGGAGCCTGGTGCCCTTGGCCGCCCAGTCGCGAGAGGAACCGGTGCCATATTCCTGGCCGGCAATGACGATCAACGGGGTGCCGCGTTTCTTGTACTCCGCGGCAGCATCGAAAATCGAGAGCTTCGTGCCCTCGGGCTGGAGCAGCGTGTTGCCGCCCTCCTCGCCGCCGAGCATGAGATTCTTGATCCGCACGTTGGCGAAGGTGCCACGGGTCATGACACGGTCATTGCCGCGGCGCGAGCCATAGGAATTGAAGTCCTCGAACGCGACGCCCTTCTCGACAAGGTATAGCCCGGCTGGAGACGCCTTCTTGATCGCACCGGCCGGGGAGATGTGGTCGGTCGTGACGGAGTCGCCGAAGATCCCGAGCGGGCGTGCCCCATGAACCTCGTCGATCGATCCGGATTCCATGGAGAAGTCCGTGAAGAACGGCGGCTCCTGGATGTAGGTGCTGGAGGTGTCCCAGGCGTAGATGTCGCCCGTGCTCGACGAGATCTCGTTCCACTTCGGGTTCTGCGCGGCGAAGTCTGTGTAGAGCCTCTGGAAAACCTCGGGCTTCAGGGCGGACTGCATGGCATCCCGCACCTCCTGCAACGACGGCCAGATGTCCTTCAAATACACCGGGCCCTCGCTGCCCTGCCCGATCGGCTCGCTCGACATGTCGATATCGACCCGACCCGCCAGCGCAAAGGCCACGACGAGCGGGGGCGACATGAGGAAGTTTGCCTTGATGTTCTGGTGAACCCGGGCCTCGAAGTTGCGGTTTCCCGAAAGCACGCTGGCGGCCACGACGTCATTCTTGACGACGGCGTCCTCGATCGGAGCAGCGAGCGGGCCGGAATTGCCGATGCACGTGGTGCAGCCATAGCCGACGAGGTTGAATCCGAGCTGGTCCATGTAGGGCTGCAGGCCGGTCTTGTCGAGATAGTCGCTGACCACGCGCGAGCCGGGAGCAAGCGACGCTTTCACGACCCGCGACACGCTGAGGCCCTTGTCGACCGCCTTCTTTGCGAGCAAACCCGCCGCAAGCATCACGCTCGGGTTGGACGTGTTGGTGCAACTCGTGATCGCCGCGATCAGCACGGAACCGTTGCGCAATTCCCCCTCGAGCGGCTCCCCGGGATCGAGGACGTGGTCCGGCGTGGGCCGGTTGTTGGCCATCTCGCGCTCGGTCGAGAGATTGGTGTCCCGGATGTCCGCCTCTCGCTTGGAAACGGGTTCCTGGCTGCCGCCGCCGAATTCTCCATTTCCGTTGCCGGAAAAGCGGAAGACCTTCGACAGTTCGGCCGATGCCTTGCCGAACCCGTTCTCCGCCACCGGCCGCGAGAAGGCGGCGACGAACTCGTCCTTCAGCTTCGGCAACTCGATCCGGTCCTGCGGGCGCTTCGGACCGGCCACACTCGGGACCACGCCCTTCAGGTCGAGCTCGATCACCTGCGAGTAATCAACCTCGCCCTTCTTTGGGATGCCCCAGAGACCCTGCGCCCTGTAATAATTCTCGTACATCGTGCAGTGCTCATGGCTGCGGCCTGTCGCCCGCAGGTAGTTCACGCATTCCTCGTCAACGGGAAAGAAGCCCATGGTCGCACCATACTCGGGCGCCATGTTGGCGATGGTTGCGCGATCGACGACCGGAAGTGCCTTCGCTCCCGGGCCAAAGAACTCGACGAACTTGCCCACGACCTTCGCCTTGCGAAGAAGCTGCGTGACCGTCAGCGCGAGGTCGGTCGCGGTGACGCCCTCCTGCAGCGCGCCCGTGAGGTGGACGCCGACGACGTCCGGGGTAAGGAAATAGACCGGCTGGCCGAGCATCCCGGCCTCCGCCTCGATCCCGCCAACACCCCAGCCGACGATGCCAATGCCGTTGATCATCGTCGTGTGCGAATCCGTGCCCACGAGCGTATCCGGATAGTAAACATCGCCCGCACTGAGCACGCCCTTGGCGAGGTACTCGAGGTTCACCTGATGGACGATGCCGATGCCCGGAGGCACCACTTTGAAGGTGTCGAACGCCTGCATTCCCCACTTCAGAAATTCATAACGTTCGCGGTTGCGTGTGAACTCGATCTCGAGGTTGCGCAGCATCGCGTTCGGCGTGCCATTGACGTCGACCTGCACGGAATGGTCGACCACGAGATCCACCGGCACAAGCGGCTCGATGAGCTTGGGATCGTTGTTGAGCCGCCCCACCGCCGAACGCATCGCGGCAAGGTCGACAAGCAGCGGAACCCCCGTGAAGTCCTGCAAGACGATGCGGGCGACGACAAACGGGATCTCCTCCGTGCGCTCCGCGTTCGCCTTCCAGCCGGCCAGCGCCCGGACGTTTCCCTCGAGGACTTTCTTCCCGTCACAGTTTCGCAGGACCGACTCGAGCACGACCCGGATCGAAACCGGCAGCCGCGATATCGGGCCGAGACCGGCCTGCTCGAGAACGCCGAGCGAAAAGAAGCGCCCGGTTCGACCTCCGCCGAGGTCAAAGGATTGGAGTGCGTGGAAGGGATCGTGTATCGAAGACATGGGTCGGTTCGTCGGAGGAGATTACAAGACGTCGAGGCGCAGCCGGCCCGGACGTGCACACAGACAGTCAGGCAAGGGCGCCTTTGATTGCCTCGAAGTTGGGAAGGTGTTTGGGAGTGGGTGTTTGCTCGGAGTATTTGATCACGCCGTCCGCCCCAATGACAAACGCGGCACGGGCGGCCGTATCTCCGGCCAGATTCGCAAACACGACATCGTAGGCCCTGATCACGGTCTTGTTCAAGTCGCTCAACAGCTTGATGCCAATTCCGTTCTGCTTGGCCCAGGCCTCCTGCGCGTAGGGACTGTCCACGCTGATCGCGATCACCTCGGCATGCATCCCGGCATACGCGCTCAGTCCGGCCGTGACGTCGCACATCTCATTCGTACACACGCTGGTGAACGCCAGTGGAAAAAAGAGAAGCACGGTCTGCTTCTTTCCAAAATTATCGCTCAAACGCACATCGACCAGTCCGTCGGCAGTTTTGCTCTTGAGCGTAAAATCGGGGGCTTTGGTTCCCTTGGCGAGAGGCATGGCAGTTTTTGTTGGATAACAATCTTCGCGCGTTCGTGCTCTTTGCGGTCCGAGCGGAAAAAAATGAGCCGCAGTGCCGGCATAGACAAATGAAAACCAAACCGCATTTTGCTGGGCAAACCCATACTTTGGAATCTGCGCGAGTCTCCGGAACCGGGGGGCGCTTCCTCCGGCGTGAGTTCCCGCCGCCAGGACCGTCGGAGTATTTGACAGATTTCACCTTGAGCGAAGGTGTGCCAGACCGCATATCGGTCCTCTCCATGTCCATGATCGAAGACCTCCGCTGGCGGGGCCTGCTCGCCGATTGCACCGACCTACCCGGTTTGACTGACCGGCTAAACGCCGGGCCGGTGACGCTGTATTGCGGCTTCGACCCGACCGGAGATTCCCTGCATGTCGGCCACCTTATGGGGCAACTCACGCTGCGGCGCTTCCAGCTCGCAGGCCATCACCCCGTCGCTCTCGCGGGAGGAGCCACCGGCATGGTCGGCGACCCCTCCGGCCGTTCCTCGGAGCGCAACCTGCTCACCCGCGAGCAGCTCGAGCACAATGTCACGTGCATCAAGGCCCAGCTCGCCCGCCTGATCGACTTCGAGGCGAAAGCCAATCCCGCCCGGTTGGTCGACAACGCCGAGTGGACCGCGCCCGTGAGCCTGCTCGATTTCCTCCGCGATATCGGAAAGCACTTCTCGATCAACGTCATGCTGGCCAAGGAGTCGGTCAAGTCGCGCATGGAAGGCGAGTCCGGCATCAGCTACACCGAGTTCAGCTACCAGCTCCTGCAGGCGAACGATTTCTACTACCTCAGAAAAACCCTGGACTGCGAGCTGCAAATCGGTGGCACCGACCAGTGGGGCAACATCACCGCCGGCACCGAGCTCATTCGAAAAAAACTCGGCGCCACTGCCTGGGGGTGGACGTTTCCCCTCATCACCAAGAGCGATGGCACGAAGTTCGGAAAGACCGCCGACGGCGCCGTCTGGCTCGATCCCGGGAAGACCAGTCCCTACCGTTTCTACCAGTTCTTCGTGAACACGGATGACGCCATGGTCCCGGTTTACCTGCGCAGGTTCACGATGCTTCCGCGCGAAGAGATCGAGGCGCTCGAGGCGGAACACGCCGCGAACCCTGGCGCCCGTGCCTCCCATCGCGCACTCGCCCGCGCCGTGACCACGATCGTGCACGGCACCGACGCATGCGAGGACGCCATTCGCGCAAGCTCGTTGCTCTTTGGCGGTGACCCGACCGGGGTTTCCCACTCGGCACTGCGCGATATCGCGGCCGAGGTGCCGGGAGCCACCCTCGCGCGCGCAAGCGTCGCCGGCACCGGGCTCAACATCGTCGAGGTTCTCGCCTCGACGGGTCTCTGCCCGTCCAAGGGCCAGGCCCGCAAGGACGTCGAAGGCGGCGGCATTTACGTGAACAATGTTCGCGTGGCGGACGTGAAGCGCGACGTCGGTGAATCCGATCTGCTTCACGGCCGCTACATCCTGCTTCGCAAGGGCAAGCGAAACTACCTCCTCGTGCAGGCCGGGTGAGCGACGGTGTCGTCGAGCGCGCGGGCCCGGCGCCGGCGCCTCGCGAGAATCTACCGCGCCAGCATTTCGTTTCGCAGTCCCTCAGGCAGGAGCGTGAGGTCGCTCGTGTCCTCGATGGCGAGCCGGATCTGGTCGCGGATCCGGGAAAGCGGGACCGGCGGCACGTAGTTGGAAAGTTGATGCAGCAACAGCTGAAGCGGGGGCTCGTTGCTGATGTGGTGCTGCCGGAACACCGCGCTCGCCAGGGTCGTCGCCGCCCCCGCCGTGAGCAGCTCCGGCGGCTCGAGTTCGGGCGGGCACTCCGCGGGAAGCTCGAGCCCAAATCGCCCGAAGACGCCCCGCAGCAGTCCCCACCGATCCGCCCGCTCGAACGCTGGCAGGACCGGCAGGCGCCGGTCGATGCGCCCCGGGCGTTTCAGGTCGACCTCGACGAGATCCGGGCGCGAGGTCGCCAGCATCCAAAGCACGCGGCCGCGGTTGGCACCGTCGCCCATGAACTGGGCCAGCATGGAGTAGAGCCGGCCGTTTACGTCACTCGAAGAGTCGGCCCCAGTCCTGCGGCCGAGCGTCTGGTCGGCCTCGTCGACGAACACCAGGCACTCGCCGACCGCTCCGATGAGCCGGAAGATCTTCTCGAGGTTGCTCTCTGAACTGCCAACCCAGCGATCGCGGAAATTTTTCAGCACGATGACGGGAAGCTGCGCCTCCCCGGCGATGCAGTTCACCAGGTACGTCTTCCCCGTTCCGACTGGACCGGCGATGAGGTAACCCATGGGCACCGCCTTCGTCACGCCCTCGCGCATGAGCCTTAAATCCGTGCGTACCGCATCGACCAGTTGCGGTTGCCCGTGGTAGTCCGCCAGGGTCTGCTTCGACTCCACGAACTCGACCAGCGAGGAGCAGTCGCGCTCGACGAGTTCCTTGCGCAATGCGCTCACCGCGGCATGGTCGAGTGGCAGCCCGGAGCGCGCCCGGCGCCGCAGCAAACTCGTCAGCGAGGTGCGCGTGAGCCCGCGCAGTTTGCGCGCGAGCACCTCCGGAGCCGCCGTGTAGTCGCCCAGGCTGCTGGCGAAGACGACGGCCATTCGCTTCAAGTCGGCGACGAGTTCCTCCTCGGACGGCAACCCGACCTCGAGGGCGGCCGCGAGCGGATTCGTCCGAACGATCGGGTGCAGGTCGCTGAGGTTCTCCGCGAGAAGGAACGTCGTCAGGCTGAACCACTCGTGTCCGCCGGGGCGCGACCAGTCCCGCACGAGCGTCGCGCCCGCGCCGAGATCGAAGTTCAGATTTCCGCCATCGCCCGGGACCAGGAGCTGCGCGTCGCGCAACAGGGCGGCGACGTGCACGGGTCTTCGCTCGCCGACGGCGAGGTTGTTGAGAAAGAGGAAAAGCAGCCGCAGGGCTGCCAGGTAGTCCTTGGGCGAATCCCGCAGTGCGCGCAGGGAGACCAATCCATCCCAGCCTTCGAGGATCTCGCGTCCACGCCGCACCTCGATGCCGTGCGCGAGGTCCAGCTCCACGATGATCGTGAATCCGCCGAGGAAGCGCCGGATGATGAACTCGTCGAGATCGTGATAGTCCGTGAGCGGCCCCCTGACGGCAGCCCTCGATGTGCCCGCTGGCGTGGGCGCGGCCGCCCGTGCGTCGGTCCCGTGCCAGAAAACATCCTGCACGTTGCCATGGAGGATGAACTGGCAGGCGGCCTCCGAGGCATAGAGTTCCTCGAGCTCGGTCATCCAGGAGGTCATGAGGGGGCGGCCAAATCGGACGCGAGGTCCGGCCCAACAGGAGCAGGAAATCCCCACATGTAGGGTCTGGCCTTCACGGCCAGCCGGAGCGGCTGTCGGCGAGCGACAGGCCCTACAACCGAACGATACGCGGCGCCGCCAGTGATATCGAGGTTTGACTGCATCGTTACGGCTCAGGCGGACTCGCCGAGCTTCGGTTTTTCGGTGGGGCCGGACGCTGCCGCCCCGGTGGACTGCCCTTCCTTCGGCGCCATCGCGATGTTTTTGCGGGCGAGGAAGTTGGCCAGTGCCGCCTTCTTCGAGATCTCCTGTTCCTGTTGCTTCAGCTTGATGTCGGTGAATTGCGAGGAGTCCTGCGCGGCTCGCAGGCGGCCGGAAGCCTTGTCGAGCTTCCCGGTGACGACCTCCTCGAGCCGCGACATGTTCTCGAGCGAAGCGCTCTGCGTCGTCACCGAGCCTGCGAGCATTTCGGAGACATCCGCCATTGCTTCTTTCGCCTTCGCCT
>Ga0214472_10008007_pt1 | contig 11027 bp, 9 predicted proteins | sample RVTome_6_FD_207662 | JGI IMG/M metagenome (GOLD analysis project Ga0214472, IMG submission 207662) | Soil microbial communities from uranium-contaminated site in the Upper Colorado River Basin, Wyoming, United States - RVT140D175 | ecosystem: Environmental > Terrestrial > Soil > Contaminated >...
AAATGATAGATAACCCAAATTTTACAACTGTTACTACCAGTAGTTATTCAAAAGCTAGTGGAGGTATGAGAGCCTCTAGTTATTGTGATATTAACGGAGCAAATTGTAAAACAACGAGTGAGATGGGGGGAGGTGCTGATACCAACGCAATAACATTGTGTCCCAATGACCAATTTCTTGATGGTGATGGAACTTGTTGGACAGCAACACAAATAAGAGGATCTTCTTATAATGATTTGCCGTCAGGTGCAACAGCTGGATTTTGTAATACAATAGATAATGCTATAGAACCTGCGTATATAATAGCTCCAGCTGTAAAGATTTCAACAGGACAGGGTATTTTCAGGAAGGATGCTTGTGGTTGTAGTGCCGGATTTAGTCTTGTCAAAATTTTCCATGCTAACGGAACAAACCAATATGTTGCTGTCTCAGATGATTATAATATGCAATTAGTAAACCATCTGTATACTTGTGTAAAAAATTAAAAACCGTTATTTTTCTGAATACTTAAATTAAATCTTGAACCCAGAATTTTTCTGGGTTCATTTTTTTAACAAAAACTTCTCAAAAATAAAACAAAGAAACCCTACACAAAATTGTGTCTGACATACTTTGAATTACGAAATGCTCAATAATTTTTGGATTGCTTCGCTAACGCTCGCAACGACAAACATGTGTCCGTCATTGCGAGGAGTTTATGACGAAGCAATCCACACTGTTCTCGTAAAGATTCAATGACGGCATGGATTGCTTCGCTTCGCTCGCAATGACGGGTGGACGGGCGGGTGTGGATTGCTTCGCTAACGCTCGCAATGACGAGTCATTGCGCAACGACCCAATGACGGACACTTGTCCGTCATTGCGAGGAACGAACTTCGGATTTTCGTATAAAATTCGGAGCAATATATCCAGAACATTTTGTAATTCAAAAAAAGTTTGATTTAAAACCAATGTTTTTTTATTTGGACATTCTTTAGTTTAAGAGTTTAAGAGGTTTTTTTATACATATAATTATGTGTTATAATTTATGTAATGCAAATAGAAAAATCTCAACTAAAAGAATTCGTTTTGGATTTAGGTTTGATGTCTAGGTCTGATTTGGAAATGATTGAAAAAAAATCAGAATCTTTAGAAAAAGGATTATTGAATAGTGGAAAAGTAAGCGAGGATGAATTGAGAAGAATCCAGTCCCATATTTTAGGGATTCCTTTTGTAAATTTAACAAACGAAAAAATAGATTTTGATACTCTTTCTCTTGTCCCAGAACCAATAACAAGAAATTTTAATATTGTTGTATACAAAAAAGACAGCGACATTATAGAAGTAGCTGTTTTAGATCTAGGTTCATTAGAAGAAATAGATTTTCTTGAAGAAAGATACAAAATACTTCCTCGTTTAACTAGTGTAAAATCAATAAAAAACGCTCTTCTTCAATATCAAAGATATTTAAAAGAAAAATTTGGAGAAGAAATACAAAGGCAATCCCTGTCTTTAAAAGAAAATACGAATGATTTTAGTTTGAGTGAACTTTCTCAATATTTACCAGTTGTTTATATCACAGATATTTTGTTGCAACACGCTGTTTCTCAAAATGCATCTGATATCCATATAGAACAAACAAAAGATAGATTACTTGTGCGATACAGAATAAATGGAAAGTTGCACGATGCGATGATTTTACCAAAGAAAGCAAGTTTAGGAATAATGACAAGATTAAAATATTTGTCAGGATTGAATTTGAATAAAAAAGATTTTCAAAAAGGAGAGTTTGTTAAAGAGATAGAAAACGAAGAAGTTAGATTCTCAACAGTTTTTGCATCTATGATAAACGGAGAAAAAGTAGTCGTAAATATTTTTTCAAATTCTAATTTAGAATTACTTGGATTTTCTGATAGTGATTCAGAAAAAATACACAGAGAATTAAAAAACAAAAAAGGTGTTATTTTGGTAGCAGGTTCGGAAAAATCTGGCAAGACAACTACTTTGTATACTTTTTTGGATATTTTGAACAAACCAAGTAAAAATATTTCTACAATAGAAAAAGAGATAGAATTTCAAATGAACAGAATCAATCAGATGAAAACAAACGAAGAAATAGGATTTTCTTTTTCAGACGGAATAAGAACAGCTATAAAACAAGACTCGGATATAATAATGGTTAGTGATTTAGAAGACAAGGAAACAGGAGAGATGATTTTTAATTCTGTTTTGTCTGAAAGTCTTTTGTTGTCATCTGTGGATGCAGATTCGTCTATTGATGTCGTATCAAAATTAACAAAAATGAAAATAAATTCTTCTCTTGTTGTTTCTAATTTAAATATGGTCATCTTTCAAAAAATAGTTTCTCGTTTGAGTGTAGAAAATAAAAAATACTTTTTGTCTAAATCAGAAATAGAAAAAATTAAAAGTCATGTTGATTTGGATAGGATGTTAAAAAATGTCGGAATTAACGAAAAAGTTTCTTGGTCTAAAATCCCGTTTTATAAAAACATAGAAGAAAATCCTTTTGAGAAAATCGGTTTGTTTGAAGTTTGGAAAATTAGCCCTGTGGTTAGAGAAATGATTTCTAATGAAGAAAAAGAAAGCAAGATTTTTGAGCAAGTAAAAAAAGAAGGAATGAATACTATAATAGAGGATGGAATTATAAAAGCGATAAAAGGGATTGTGCCGATAGATGAGGTTTTGAAATTAACAAAATAAATTCGCGGATTCGCATTATATTTATACTTATGAAAAATAAAAAAATAATTATAGCCAACTGGAAGATGAACCCAAATAGCTTAGACAAAGCCAAAAAACTTTTTTCTGAAACAAAAAAAGTAGCTACAAAATTAAAAAATACACAAACTATTATTTGCCCCCCTTATATTTATTTGGGTAGCTTGGTAGATAAAAATATTTCTATTGGGGCACAAAACACTTTTTCAAAAAATGTTGGCGCTTATACAGGAATGATTTCTCCAGATATGTTGGAAGATTTGGGTGTAGAATATGTGATAATAGGACATTCGGAGAGAAGACTGTGGGAAACAAACGAGATAGTAAACAAAAAAATAATAGAAGCAATGAGATCTGGTTTGAAAGTGATTTTATGTATTGGAGAAAAGGAAAGAGACAAAGAAGCAAATTATTTTCATTTTTTGAAAGAAGAAATTTTAGAATCATTGAAAGGTGTTTCAAAAAATGCTTTGAAAAATATTTACATTGCTTACGAGCCTATTTGGGCGATTAGTTCAAATAAAGGCAGTGCTATTGATACTGGTAATTTGCACGAAATGGTTATTTTCATAAAAAGAGTTTTGTCTGATAAATATGGTGTAAATACAAAACTACCTAAAATATTGTATGGAGGGTCTGTAAATCCAAAAAATACACAAGAGCTTTTTACAGAAGGAAATACAGATGGTTTTTTGGTAGGGGGTGCCAGTTTAGATATAAAAAAGTTTGGTGAGATTTTGAAAATAGCAGACGAAATATAAATATAATACGAATCCACGAATTTATGCGAATACCTCGAATCAAATCCATGCGAATATTCGTGTAAAGTTAATTAGTGGTATTCGCATAAATTCGTGGATTCGCATTACATATGAAATCAATTAAACAAGCACAAAATATAAAAGGAAAAAAAGTCTTACTAAGACTTGATTTAAATGTGCCAGTTAGAGACGGCAAAGTTTTTAATGATTTTAGAATAAAAAAAGTTTTGCCAACGATAGAATTTTTAAAAGAACATGGAGCAAAAATAATTATTTTAAGTCATATTGGTAGAGAAAAAACAGATACTCTTGAACCAGTTTATGAATACTTGAAAAACCTAATGCCGATAGATTTTATTGATGATGTTTTGGGAGATGAAGCTCTTGAATATACAGAGCATATGAAAGATGGGCAGATTGTAATGATGGAAAATTTGCGACAACATAACGGCGAAAAAGAAAATGACGAGAGTTTTGCAAAACAAATTGCTCGTTTAGGAGATATTTATGTAAACGAAGCTTTCGCAAATTCGCACAGAGAACACGCTTCTGTTGTAGGTATTCCAAAGTTAATGGAGAGTTTCTCAGGGATTTTGTTTGAAAGGGAAGTGAGAAACATTTCTCAAAGTTTTAATCCACAACATCCTGCTTTGGTAATAATTGGTGGAAACAAACTTGATACAAAAATAAATTTAATCAAAAAATTTTTAGAAACTTATGATGAAGTTTTTGTGGGAGGGGCATTGGCAAACAATTTTTTTAAAGAAAAAGGATACGAGATAGGCAAATCTTTTTTTATTGATGATAATTTTGGTTTAGGAGAAATGATGCAAAATGAAAAACTGGTTTTACCTGTTGATGTAGTGGTGCAGAATGAAACAGGAGAAATATTTACTAAAAAACCAGACGAAGTTTTGGGTGATGAAAAAATATTAGACGCTGGAAGTGAGACGATTTTACTTTTGAAAGAAAAAATAAAAAACGCCAAATTTATTTTGATGAACGGACCTCTTGGAGATTATGAAAAAGGTTTTGGAAAACCGACAGAAGAAATAATTAAAGCGATTTCGGAATCAGAAGCAGAAACAATAATTGGAGGAGGGGATACGACTGCTCTAATAAATGATTTAAAAATAGAAGAAAAATTTTCTTTTGTTTCCACAGGAGGAGGAGCAATGTTGGAGTTTTTGATGAATGAAACCCTCCAAGGAATTGAATCTTTGAATTAAAACAACAGAGGTCTTTGCGCAATGACGGGCACCGATCAGTCATTGCGAGGAGTTTGGTAAAAAATTTAAAGACCAGAAAAACCTTAGGTTTTTCTGGTCTTTAAATTTTTTACCAAACAACGAAGCAATCCATTTAAACCCGCACACCAAAATTAGTGTGCAGGTAAATCTAATCTTTATATGTTTTCACTAATCATTTTTGCTGTCTCAATATCTTCTCCTTCATTATACTTTCTCTTTCCCTGCCAATGTCTAAAACCGTCCGTTTCTAATCGTGGGACAATATGAACATGAGAATGAAATACGAGTTGCCCTGCAGATGGTTCGTTGTTTGAGGTGATATTTATTCCGTCTACTTTTAATCCTTTCATTATTGCTTTAGCTATTTTTTGAGATGTTTTATATACAGCGCACAAGTCTTCTTTTTCAATATCAAGAATATTTCTCGAGTGTTTTTTTGGTACAACAAGAGTATGTCCTATGTTTGTAGGTTTTATATCCAAAAACGCAAAAGTCATATCGTCTTCATAAACTTTTGTCGCTGGTATTTCTCCAGATATTATTTTGCAGAATAAACAATCTTCCATGATTTTATTTTAGCAAAATAAAATAGATTTAAGAAGTAGGATTTAAGCTTTAAGAAAGGCGGAGTATTTTCTAAGCAAATCCTCCGTCTTTGCGAGGAGTTTATGACGAAGCAATCTAGATAATTTTACAAAAAAGTTTTTTTATTTTCTAAATCTTAAATCCTAAATCTTAAATCTAAAAAATGTTAAAATATCCAAATGCAAAAATACTCTATCAGAGAGAATAATATCCCAGAAGAGATAAAAAAAGAATTAAAAGTTTATCCAGAATTATTACAGCAACTTTTATTTTTTCGCAGTATAGAAAACAGAGTTGATGCAGAAAGATTTTTAAACCCAGATTATTATCGTGATACTCACAATCCTTTTTTAATGAAAGATATGGAAAAAGCAGTGGGGAGAATTTTGAAAGCGATTGAAAACGACGAGAAAATTTTAATCTATTCTGACTATGATGCAGACGGTATTCCGGGGGCTGTAGTTCTTCATGACTTTTTTAAAAAAATAGGTTTTCAAAATTTTGAAAATTATATTCCTCACAGGCACAACGAGGGGTATGGTCTTAATCTAGAAGCAATAAAAGAATTTAAAGATAAAAATATAAATCTAGTCATTACTATTGATTGTGGTATTACAGATATAAAAGAAGTGGATGAAATAAATAATAGTGGTATAGATGTGATTATCACCGACCATCATATTGTGGGAGAAAAAATACCAAATGCTTTTGCTATTCTTAATCATCAACAATCTGACTGTGATTATCCAGAAAAAGTCCTTTCTGGAGCAGGGGTTGTTTTTAAATTAATTCAAGCTTTAATCTCGTCCGTTTTTGCGAGTGCGAAGCACGAAGCAATTCAGAAAAAACTTTCGAAAGGTTGGGAAAAATGGCTTTTAGATATGGTGGGACTTGCAACTATTTCTGATATGGTTTCTTTGAAAGGAGAAAACAGAGTTTTTTCTTATTTTGGAATGACTGTTTTAAAAAAAACTTCTCGCTTAGGATTGGTGCATCTTTTGAGAAGATTGAAAATAGATCAAAAAACTCTCACAGAAGACGATATTGCTTTTATGATAACACCCCGAATAAATGTTGCCTCCAGAATAGACGACCCAATAAAATCTTTTAAACTTCTTTCTACTGAGATAGAAACAGAAGCAGGGGAGTTGGCAGTTTTTTTGGATAACATAAATGATCACAGAAAAACTATGGTGGCTTCTCAGACAAAAGAAGCAAACAAAAAATTGAAAGAAAGAGAAATTGGAGAGGTGGTAGTGGTGGGAAGTCCAAAATGGAATCCGGGGGTTTCGGGATTGGTGGCTACATCTCTAGTAGAAAAATATCAAAAAACCTGTTTTGTTTGGGGAAGAGACGGGAACGGGGAAATAAAAGGATCTTGTCGTTCTTGTGGGGAAATAGATGTGGTTGATTTGATGAAAAATGTTGAAGAAAAAATTTTTACAAATATTGGCGGACACAAAATGGCAGGAGGATTTTCTGTATTAAAAGACAAAATACATTTATTAGAAGAAGGTTTGAATACTGCTTTTGGTAAGGTTGAAAAAAATGGAAGTAAAACAGAGTTGGTAGTGGACAAAAAAATATTTATAGAGGATATAAATTGGGAGAATTATAAAATAATTGAAAAGTTGGCACCTTTTGGAATTGATAATCCGAAACCTTTGTTTTTGATTGAAGGAGTTGAAATTTTTGATGTGAGAATTTTTGGAAAACAAAATAACCACCTTGGTTTGGATTTTCTTAATAGCAAGGGACAAAAAATATCAGCGATACAATTTTTCTCAGACAAAATAAAAAGGATAGAAACAAAACTAATGAGGGGACAAAAAGTAAACATTCTCGTAAACCTAGAAAAATCTACATTTAGAAATGTGAATGAGTTGCGTTTGAGAATAGTTGATTTTGTATAAAAAACAGAAGCCGGACTTCTGGGGACCTTCCTGTTCCGATAGGAAGTCTGGGTCCCCAGAAGTCCGGCTTCTGTTTTTTATATAAAAAGAATTTAAAATCAAACTCTTGCAAACCACTAATTTTTTTGATTAACTTAATTCAGAAAAATAAATCTTAAAAAATAAAGGAGAATATCATGCAAAAATTAGAAATAGTAGAATACCCTGTTCCATCAATTTTTTTAAGTGATGAAATATTTTTAGGAGATGTCCATAATGCCGAAAACCCTAACGATATTTTTGGGGCAGTATTATTACCCCCTCAACAAGTAAAAGAAAACATTTTGTTAGATGGTCGTTATCAGTATTTTAAAGGAGGGGAATACGAAACTCTTGGAATAGCTTTTCGGGTAAAGACTCAAGAGTGGTTGGTAATTTATAAATCACTTTATGATTCTGAAAAATACCCTAAAGGTACTCTTTGGGGAAGACTGGTGGATGATTTTTATGGGTTCCATAAAAGCGGGGTAAGAAGGTTTGTTTATATTGGAAACTAAAATTTTTTTTTATTTTTTAAATCCTCTGTGCTAATAAGCACAGAGGATTTTGTAATTTATGATATAATTTTGAATAAGATTAATTTAAAAATTGAGCGCGTGGTTTAAAAATAAACCCATGTTAAATATCTTTTGTTTTTACTTAAAAACAAAAGTTTCATTTTTATACAAAAAATGAATTTAACAGGGTCATATTTTTCTAATTCGCTTTGCTCATAAGAAAAATATGAAAAAAATAACAATATTTACAGACGGGGGTTCTCGTAACAATCCTGGGATGGCAGGTGCTGGAGTTTTTATTATGGATGAAAATGGAAAAGAACTAAAAAAGGTTAAAAAATTTTTAGGAATCCAAACAAACAATTGGGCAGAATATGAAGCTCTTATTTTAGGATTGGAAACAGCCAAAAAACTTTTAGGAGAAAAAACAAAAAGCACAGAAGTAGAAATAAAAATGGATAGCGAGTTAATCGTAAAGCAGTTAAACGGACAGTATAGAGTAAAAGAACCTTCTCTTTTTGAACAGTTTGTAAAAGTGAATAATCTTAAAATAAATTTTCCTAATATTAGTTTTAATCATATTCCTCGTGCTCAAAACAAAGAAGCCGACAAACTTGCAAACCAAGCAATGGATGAAGGTGTTTAGAATAAGAGTTTAAAATTTTTTAAAAGATAAGTATATAAAAATGACGACCGTCATTTTTATATACTCTGGTATAATAATCAATAATGATTAATAAAAATAAAAAACAAAATAAAATTCCTGTAAAAAACATTATTTTAAAAACAATTGCGGTCGCAGGTGTTGTTGGTATGGCGGTTGTTGCTCCAAATGTTTTACAAGCTTTGAAAATATTTTCTAATGATAATAAAAAATATAACAAGAAGGTTTATATAAATAAATCAATAACAAATCTTTTAAATAAAGGTTTTATAGAATTTGAAAAAAAAGGAGATCAAAAATTTATTCGTCTTACAGAAAAAGGAAAAAAAGAATTGGCGAAATATGAACTAGGAGATTTGGAAATAAAAAGACCAAAAAAATGGGATGGAAAATGGAGGGTTGTTATTTTTGATATTAGAGAAAAAAGAAGAGGAACAAGAGCTTTATTAAGAAACAATCTTAATCGTTTAGGTTTTGTAAAATTACAAAATAGCGTTTGGGTTTTTCCTTATGATTGTGAAGAATTAATAGTAATGTTCAAATCAAATTTGTTTTTAGGAAAAGATGTTTTGTATATGAAAGTTGATTCAATTGAAAATGATAAATGGCTAAAAGAGAATTTTGGTTTAAAATAAAAAGTATATAAAAATGACGACCGTCATTTTTATATACTTTTTATTTTTTGGTGTATAATATTTTTATGCAAAAAGATTTATTTTATGTAATTTTGTTAGGATTTGTTGGTGGGATATTTTTTCGCTCTTTTTTTGATTTCGGAATTTCCTTTTCTTTGTTTTTTGTTTTACTTGGAATTGTTATTTCAACTTTTTATTTTTTGAAACAAGAAAAAGTTTTTAATATTTTTGCTACATCTATTTTTATTGTTTTTGTTGGTCTTGGAATGTTGCGATTGGATATTTCTCAAATAGGAAATACAAATATTGCACTTGAGTCTCAAGTAGGAGAAAAAATTTTTGCAAAAGCTTTAGTAGTAGATGAACCAGATGTAAGAGAAAACAATACTCGGCTAATAATAAAATTTGATTATGTTAGTAAAGAAAATACTCGAGACGCGATTATTGAAACAAATAAAAAAGCACTCATCACTGTTAATCATTATCCAAAATTTGATTATGGTGACGAGGTTGAAATAATTGGTATTTTGCAAAAACCAAAAAATTTTGAATCAGAGCAAGGAAGAGAATTTGATTACATTTCTTATCTAAAAAAAGACGGGATTGAATATCAAATATTTTATCCACAAGTAAATCTGGTCTCAAAAGGTAATGGAAATTTTATTAAAGAAAAACTATTTGCTTTGAAAAATTCTTTTCTTGAAAAAGTGCGTAAAGTTATTCCAGAACCACACTCCTCACTTTTGGGTGGTTTGGTAGTTGGAGCAAAAGAATCTCTTGGGAAAGATTTGCAAGAAGATTTTAGAAAAGTAGGGCTTATTCATATTGTGGTTTTATCTGGATACAACTTAACAATAGTGGCCGATGCAATTATGAGTAGTACATCTTTTGTGTCTGTTGGTTTTGGAACTTTGTTTGGAGCGATTGGAATAATTTTGTTTGCAATTATGACAGGAGGATCAGCAACTATTGTAAGAGCATCTATTATGGCTTTACTTGTCTTGTTGGCACGGGCAACAGGGCGAGTGAGTCAGATCCAAAGGTCTCTTTTTATTGCTGGATTTTTGATGCTTTTGCACAATCCAAATATTTTAGTTTTTGATCCATCGTTCCAGCTTTCTTTTATGGCGACATTAGGATTAATACTGATACCAAATAGAATAGAAAAGTATTTTCATTTTTTACCAACAAAATTTGGGTTGCGTGAAACAATGATTGCTACTATTTCAACACAAATTTTTGTTTTACCTTTGATACTTTATATGATGGGAGAATTTTCTGTTGTAGCAATTTTTGTTAATTTACTTGTGTTGTTGTTTATTCCTACAACAATGTTATTTGGTTTTTTAACTGGGCTTATTGGGTTTGTGAGCACAAGTGTTTCACTACCTTTTGCTTATATAACATACGGTTTGCTGGCATATGAATTGAAGATAGTGGATGTGTTTGCATCTCTTCCTTTCGCCTCTATAAATATTTCATTCTTTTCTTTTTGGGTGATGTTATTCGTCTATGCGATTTATTTTTGGGTATTAAATTCTAAATTAAGAAATTAGTTTCGTAATTTAGAGTGAAAAAAAAGGGAGCAGTATGCTCCCTTCAAATGTGTGAGAAAAAGTTTTATCGGGCAATCGTTCCCAGGATTATACTAGCCAGGAATCCATAAAAACAAATTTCCATTTTAGTTTTTAGTGGAAGTGTTTCTACTTGAGAAGCAATTTTCACTAAAAAACTATTTTTTGTGTAAATATTTTTCTTCAAAATAAACCCTCCATTTTTTGAATCAATAATCAAACTTATCTTTTATAATTATATACCTAATATACCATATTGTCAAGCTTACTGTGTAATGTCTAAACACATTTGGCACTTTTTAGTAGATTATTAACTAATGTCTATTAAAATGTCACAAACAATACAAGAAGAAAGGTTTAGAACAATAAAACCAATAATAGATAAAGAAAT
>Ga0214472_10008008_pt1 | contig 11027 bp, 8 predicted proteins | sample RVTome_6_FD_207662 | JGI IMG/M metagenome (GOLD analysis project Ga0214472, IMG submission 207662) | Soil microbial communities from uranium-contaminated site in the Upper Colorado River Basin, Wyoming, United States - RVT140D175 | ecosystem: Environmental > Terrestrial > Soil > Contaminated >...
CCCAGCCGATCGCGGCGACGGCAGCGCCGGGCAACACGTCCCGCCACGACACGGCGGCTACGGTCAGCATCCGAAACGCCAGCGCGAAAAGCGCAAAGTTCAGCGCGAGCGCCACGACACCACTGCCGACCTGAACCGGCCACGGCACATGAGCGGCCCGCGGAAGAATCGCGCCGCCGACGAGCACCACCCCCAGGATCACAATCGCAAGCAGCGCGCGCAGAACGGCGGTAAGGATGTTCGGTCGCCGCTCGCGCGGCACGTTCCACACATCGTTCATCGCATTCTGGAACGCGCGCACCGCGCCCAGGCCCGCCCACAACACGCCGGCAAACCCGGCGGCCACCGCCACGCCGCTCCCCGACAGCGACCCGATGTTGTCTCGGATCTGATCGCCGATGATCGGAAAGTTCGCGAGCGTGGACGAAAGGATTCGCGCCTGCAGCGCAACGTTGTCGCGCAGGACGAAACCGAGGACGGTCACAAAGACCAGCAGCAGCGGGAACAGCGACAGGAAGCCGTAGTAGGCGATCACGGCGGCGAGTTGACCGGCGCGATCATCACCGAACTTTTTGACCACCGCAATGGGAAAGGCGATGAACGCATGACGACGCTGAACCGCGTCGGCGCGGCGCACCCCAGCCGAGATGATGCTCACATGAACATCAATACCCGGGGGCGGCGGCATCAACCAAGCCACCGGGCAGATCCGATCAGCGAGGATCGGACTTAGGCTCGGGTGGTGGGCCGAACGGGGCGCCTTTCGAACCGCGAAGGCAATGTGGGCCGCCGGGCCCGGGGGCCGTATCATCGATGGGCATGCTCGCCTCCCGAAAAATCGCGGCCTGTCTGCTGCTGGTTGCAGTCGCGTGTACGGGCGAGCCCGATACTGCGCAGCCCTCCGCGTCCCCTAGCGTGACGATGTTGCCATCTCCGAGCGCCCCCGGGCAGGCAGTTCCCGACGAGCGGCTCGTCGTGCCGGATGCGCTGTCGTTCGTCTCGCAGTCGGTCGGTTTCGGGCTCAACGTCGCCTGCCAGGAAGCGGCGACGAAGCGGCACTGCTCATTTGCGGCGACGCGCACCGCGGACGCCGGCGTCAAGTGGACACGCGTCGGCGACGCCAGAGACGTCGCCTTGGACGCCGGGGACGCCGAGCCGCGCGTCACGTTTGCGGACGAGCAGCATGGTTGGATCTATGGGCCGGGTTTGATCGAAACGGCAGACGGCGGCGTCACGTGGATGCCGCGTCCGATTGCGCCGCGCGTCCCAACCGTGGCCGCCCGGGGAAACGCCGTCTGGGCGACGGCCGTCGAGTGCTCGGACGACGGATGCGATGTACACGTGTTTCGGCAGACGGTCGGCGATGCGACGTGGCATAGGCGCTTGACGCCGGTGCACTCGATTGGACGATCAGAGGCGATTCTGACGCTCGTCGATCCCAATCACGCGTTCGTGTTGGTCGTCTCGGAGGATCCGGGCCGTACCGTGCTGCTCGAGGTCGAGTCATACGGCGACCCACGACGCGCGGAGACGTTTGTGGGACCTGGGCGTGCACATCGCCTGCCCTGCGACGACCCTGCGCGAGTCGCCGCCGACACACGCCGCGTCTGGCTTGCGTGCACCGATCCGGTCGGCTCGTCCGAGCAGCCGACGAGGCTCTTTACGAGCGGTGATTCAGGAGCGAACTGGCGGCTCGTCGCCGACACCGGAAACGCGTCCGGTCGCAAGCGCATCGGCAATATCCCCGCCGGCGGGATGCTCGGTGATCTGGTCGCGCTCGACGCGGAAACGCTCCTGATGTCCCGGAACGCCATCCACCATCCCGCCCCCAACACCGAGGCCCTGATCTCCCGATCCGCCACCGCCGGTGAGACCTGGTACACGACCATGCCCAACCAAGACGATGCCTTGACCCTGATCTTCATCGACGGGCAGTTGGGTTGGGCACTCGGCCCGAACTCGTTGTTTCGCACGATCGACGGCGGCCGCACCTGGATCCGAACCGCGCACCGATAATGAGTCACGGTTCCCAAAGAAGGGCAGACGCTCTACCGCTCAGCTACGCGCCCTCAAGGAATCGCTCGCGATCTTTCACGGATGGCTCGGCGGCACGGGATTCGGTCAGGGACGAACCCGAGCACGGCCAGGAAGACCAGCAGCGGAAACAGCGACAGGAAACCCGTAGTGGGCAAGGACGGCGGCCGCTGGCCGGCGGAATGCGGAGTCGGGGTTACGAGCCGTTGCGGACGGCGACGCCGGGCAGCTCGGTGACGCGTGCCGTCCGCGCCGGGGCCGGCCGCATGCGCGCGGCTCGCTCGCCGTCGCCTCTGGTGCGACGGAACGTTCGTCGCTCGCCCGAGTCGAGGCACACGTAGACGGGGAACCGCTCGCCGTCGAAGGCCATCACGTCGCGAACGGCGATCTTCTGATCGCCGGCGATCGCTTCGATGCCCCAGAGGCCGCTGGGAACGACGAAGCGGAACTCGCCTCCGTGGTTTGCGGTCTGCTCGGCGACGACGCCGCCGCCGGGCGCGAGGAGCCGGACGGAGGCGTAGGGCACCGTGTCGATGCCCTCGAAAACAACGCCGTCGATGGAAGCCACGATCTTCCCTTTCCCCGGATGGTTCCGTTCTATCGCTCGGTTCGAAAACCCATCATCGCCCGATATGTAACCTTTGTCAAGGTAGGGTCGAACCGGCAGGGAAATCGGGAGAGCCGGGAGAACGAGGAGAGCCGGAGAAGGCGGCCGGCTACTCCCACCATTCCGACGGGAGCTTGGCCTCGATCGAGCGGATGTTGCGCCTCGCGCAGTCGTCGCACATGAAGGTGATCCCGCCGGGCTCGGCCGAGAACGACCAGCCCGGAGGGAGCCCGCCCGGGACGCACGTCGCCGTCGCGCCGCACATCCGGCACGACTTCGTTTCGCGCGCCTTCTTCTTTGCGGGCGGCCGCGTCTTCTTCGCCGGCGGCTTCTTCGCGGGACTCATTGCGCCTAGCCTAGGGGAGTGCATCCCGGCGGCCGAGGAGGCGAGTCATTTGCGGCGATTCTCAAGCGATTCGCGCTCGGCGACCGATACTGAGCACATGGGGACGGGCGCTCGACGGCTCGCGGCTGCCGCACTGATGCTGGCGGCGTCGCTTCCCGCCGCGCCCACCGCGGCGCTCCCCCACCCGTCCGCGCCGAACTGCGAGATCTTCCCCGCGAACAACGCCTGGCACGCCGACGTGTCCTCGCTTCCGGTGCACGCCCGATCAAACGACTGGCTGACCGCGATGGGCGGAACCGGGCGCGCGCTGCATCCCGACTTCGGGCCGAGCGATCTCGAGCAGCCCTACGGCATCCCCTACAACATCGTGGACGGCTCGCACGCGAAGGTGGCCGTCGACTTCTCCTACCCCGACGAGTCCGATCCGGGCCCGTATCCGCTCGGCGACGACACGACGATCGAGATGGGCAGCGACGCGCACGCGCTCATGCTCGACCGCGATTCGTGCGTGCTCTACGAGACCTACGACACGTGGCAGGACGCCGGCGGATGGCACGGCGGATCGGGCGCGGTCTGGGATCTGCGATCCAACGATCTGCGTCCGGCCGAATGGACGAGCGCCGACGCGGCCGGTCTTCCGATCTTCGCGGGACTGATCCGACGCGACGAAATCGCGGCCGGCGTCATCGACCACGCGATCCGCGTAACCGCATCGCAAACAGACCGAACGTATCTCTGGCCGGCGCGGCACCAGGCCGGCGCGCGCAACGATCCGGCGCTGCCGCCGATGGGCACGTGGTTCCGCCTCAAAGATGGCTTCGACATCTCCGGCTACGCCGCCGAGACGCGCATCATCTTGACCGCGTTCAAAAAGCACGGCCTGATCCTGGCCGACAACGGATCGAACTGGTTCTTCGGCGGCGCCGCGGAACACGGCTGGTCCGACACGGTTCTGAACGAGTTGAAGTCGATCCTTGCCGGAAGCTTCGAGGCCGTGGACACGTCATCGCTGATGATCGATCCGAACTCGGCGCGGATCGCGACCGGTCCGGCCGGAACGCTGACGGCGTCGACGACGCCGGCGAGCGGCGTGTGGGGGACGACGTTCACCGCGTCGGGTGTGCTCAGTTGCGACGGCGCCCCGGTCGCCGGTGCGGCCGTATCGGTCACGCGAACGCATCCGAGCGGCTCGCCGGTCTCGCTCGGATCCGTCCAGACGAGCGCGCAAGGCGCGTGGTCGCGCGCCGATGTCCCGGCCGCGAACGCGACGTATCGCGCGACGTGGGGCGGCGGCGGCGAGTGCACGAGCGGCGCGGCATCGGGAGCGCTGTCGGTGATCGTCCGGCCGGGCGTGATCGTCAACGCATGGCCGGTCCGTCTGCCGCGCGGCGCCGCGACCACGTTCACCGGCCGCATCCTTCCCGCGCATCCCGGCAAACGCGTGCTGCTCCAAGTCTTGAACGGTGGGACGGGCGTCTGGCACAACGTCGCGTGGGCGACGCTGGATGGCTCCTCGAGCTATCGCGTCGGCTACCGCAGGACCGGCCCCGGCTGGCTGCTGTTCCGGGTCGGCTATCCCACCCAGGATGCCGACCACGGCTGGAACGTCGGCCGCAACATCCGCATCGACTGGACATAGCTCCCGGATGGGACCGCCGCGACCCTCCCCCCTTGCAAACTAGTTGACGATTCTGTAAACTAATCATATGCCGAATCAGTCAGTCGGGTCGCTGCCCCTCTATCTGGTGAAAGCCGAGTTCTTCAAGGCACTCGGCCATCCCGCTCGAATCCGAATCCTGGAAGTCCTCAGCGGCGGCGAGCGATCCGTGGGCGAGATCCAGCCCGAAGTCGGGCTCGAGGCCTCGCACCTGTCGCAACAGCTCGCCGTGCTTCGCCGCGCCGGGTTCCTGCAGTCGCGGCGGGACGGCGCCCACGTGTATTACTCGCTGCGCGATCGCCGCATCGCCCGGCTCCTGGCCGTTGCCCGCTCCCTCCTGCTGTCGTCGCTGGCCGAAACCCGCGACCTGTTAACCGACTTGGAGGAATCGACGGCTTGATCTCACAGGCCTGGGAGCGTCTGCGCCCACGAACCTCCGACTATCGCCACCCGGAAGCGAAACCCCGCATCGACGTGCTGGCCGGACTCACGGTCGCCGTCGTCGCGCTCCCCCTCGCACTCGCCTTCGGCGTTACTGCCGGACTCGGCGGCCGCGCCGGACTGATCACCGCGATCACCGCCGGCGTGGTCGCCGCCATCTTCGGCGGCTCCGACGTTCAAGTGTCGGGGCCGACCGGCGCCATGACCGTCGTTCTCGTTCCTATCGTCGCGCGCTACGGCCCCGACGGTGTGATGATCGTGGGGCTGATCGCCGGACTCATCATGCTGGCCGCTGCCGTCCTGCGGCTGGGACGCGCCGTGTCGTATATGCCGTGGCCGGTCGTCGAAGGATTCACCGCCGGCATCGCGATCATCATCTTCCTCCAGCAAGTTCCCTCGTTCCTGGGAATCGCCAAACCCGAAGGCGAAAATGCCGCGGCCGTGGCCGTGCGTGCCCTCGCGCGTTCTGCCGGCGCCGCTCCCGCCGCGATCGCGGTCGCGCTGACCGTCATCGTGGTGATGGTCGCGGTGTCCAAAGTGCGGCGCGCGCTACCGGCATCCCTGATCGCCGTCGGCGCCGGAACGCTTCTGGCGTGGGCCGCCGGTCTGGACGTCGCCACCATCGGAGCGATCCCGACCACGTTTCCCGCCCCGGATCTGCCGAGCCTGACCGGCATCAACGTGCAGCACCTCCTCGGCCCCGCGTTCGCCGTGGCGGCGCTCGCCGCGATCGAATCCCTGCTGTCGGCGAAAGTCGCCGACGGAATGGCCGACGGCCGCACGCACGATCCCGACCGCGAGCTGCTCGGCCAAGGACTCGCGAACGTCGTCTCGCCGATGTTCGGTGGAATGCCGGCGACCGGCGCGATCGCGCGCACCGCTGTGAACGTCCGTGCCGGCGCGCGGACACGCCTGAGCGCGATCGTGCACGGCGTCGCGCTGCTCGGAGCCGTCGTGCTGTTCGGAAGCACGCTGCGCGTCATCCCGATGGCCGCGCTCGCGGGCGTGCTGATGGTGACCGCCGCTCGCATGGTCGATCTGCACGCCGTCCGAATGCTCCTTCGATCCACCAAGAGCGACGCCGCCGTGCTCGCCATCACCACCGTCGCCACCGTCGCGTTCGATCTGGTCGTCGCCATCGAGGTCGGTGTCCTGGTCGCCGGCGGATTGGCGTTGCGCGCCGTCGCGTCGTCCACGTTGCTGGAACAAGAGCCGGTCGCGCCGGCGACGATCTCGGCCGGCGACGAGGAACGGCTCCTGCACGATCACATCGTCGCGTATCGCTTGGACGGGGCGCTGTTCTTCGGCGCGGCGCAGCGGTTCTTGACCGAGCTGGCGGCGATCGCATCGGTGCGCGTCGTCGTGCTCCGGCTGTCGCATCTGCAGATGCTCGACGCGACCGGCGCGCAGGCGCTCGGCAACATCGCCTCCGAGCTGGAATCCCGCGGCATCACGGTGCTGCTCGGCGAGGTTCGACCGCGCCACGCCCGGCTGCTGAGCGCGGTCGGGACGCTGCGACAGTTGTCGAACGAGAGCCACATCTTTCCCACGCTCGACGAGGCGCTCGCCCACGCCCGGGCCCACGTCTCGGCCGCCGCGCACCCGGTTTCGGCCCCCGCGGCCCCCGCGACGCCCACACCTGCACCGGCACCGGCACCGGCACCGGCCTGACCCGGCACTAGTGCACGACGACGTGCTCGGGTGCGATCAGGATCGTGACGCGAACCATCCCCTCGGCCAGCGGGAAATCGGTCCCGTGATACTTCTGCGACAGCCGGTTGATGACCTCGTCGGCACCGCCGGTCGTCCGTGAGACGACCGTGCCGCGAATCAGCACGTACGAGTAGGGACGGTCGGGCATTCCGATCGACAGCGCGACCGGCGCGCCTTCGGTGAGCGCTCGTTCCTTTACTCGTCCCGCGGCGGTGTTGATCAGCACGCGGCCGTCGTCGGTCGCGTCAACCCACACCGGCGTAACATGCGGCCGGCCCATATCGTCCACCAACGCCAGGTGCGCGAACGATCGGTCGCGCAGCAGCGCGACGACTTCGGGAGCCAGGTCCGTCACTCGGATACGTCCTCGTCCGATACGACGGTCACGCCCTCGCGTGCGAGCATCGCCGCGGCGACGCCGTCGCCGTCGCGCAGATGCTCGGTGAAGGTCCCGTCGTAGATCGCGCCGCACCCGCACGACGGGCTGCGAGCCTTGAGCACAGCGAGCGTCGCTCCCGATCGTCGCCCCGCGGCGACCGCGATCCGGGCGCCCATCAGGTACGCGTCGGTCACGTCGCTGCCGTTCGCATCCAGCACGCGCGCGCGTCCGTCGAGCACGTCGAAGCCGTCGCCGCCGTGGATCTCGGCTTCCGCGCGCGGGATCGGAAGGCCGCCGGCGACTTCGGGACACACCGGGACGGCGCGTCCCTGCGCGACCAGATCGATCGCCCATCCGCGCGGCTTGCCTTCGCCCTTGTATGTGCATTCGACGCCGGCCAGGCACGCCGACAACAGCACCGGGCCGTCAGAAGGGAGCTTCAGCGGGACGCACCTCCTTCGCGTCGCCGCACTGCCGGCACACGACCATGCCGATCTGGATCTGCAGCCGTGTCGAGCCGCACGCCTCGCAACGCCGCAGGTCGCCGCTCCACGTGGGATGACGCTGCTGGCATTCGGGACACACAAGGATCTGCTCGTCGGCGATGACGCCGCGCGCCCACGGCGACGCGCCGCGCGCGGGATCCTGCTGGATGCGGCCACACCGGTAGCAAGGCACGGCCTCTACTCTACGGGTCTCGACCGACTGTGTGTAAGGATCGGACCGGAATCCGGTCCGGTTCTTACACACGGTGGCGCGTCAGACGGGGACGCCGAGACCGGCGAGCGCTTCGCGCCAGTTCGACTGGTCGCGCGCCTGCCAGTCCTCTTGGATCTCCATCCAGCGCAGAATCCCGTCCTTGTCGATCAGGAACGTGCCGCGCATCGACGATCCGGACGGTTCGTGGAACACCCCGTATGCCCGCGAGATTTCGCCGTGCGGCCAGAAGTCCGACACGAACTCGTTGACGTAGCCTTCGGCCTGCTTCCATGCCTTCAGCGTGAACGCCGAATCGGGCGACACGCCGAGCACCTCGACCTCATCCGAACAGATGTCGGGCATCTCGTCGCGCATCTGGCAGAACTCGCCCGTGCACGTGCGCGAGAACGCGAACGGATAAAAGACCAGCAGCACGTGCTTGTTTCCGCGGTAATCGCTCAGCTTGACCGTCTGCCCGGCCGTCGAGCGGCCTTCGAAGTCGGGCGCCTCCGCCCCGATCTGCAATGCCATCTGCTCATCCTCCCCGTGATGTGGAAAAGGATACGCGCGAGCCCCGCAGGCGGCGAATTCAGCCGAAGTAGGCGGCGCGGTCGCGGAGCAGATGCGCAGCGGTGCGCGTGGCGAACGCCATGATCGTCACCTGCGGGTTGACGGTCGGGCATCCGGGCAGCATCGATGCGTCGGCGACGAACAAGCCCGGCACGTCGTGGGACTCGCCCCACGGATCGACGACCGTGGTCGCCGGATCGGCGCCCATCCGCGCCGTGCCCACCGGATGGAACGCCGTCAGCTTCAACGCCGACGGCTTCACGGACTCTTCGCGCAGATCCGCCACGTCTTCGGCGCTGGTGACCCACGGAATCGATTGCAGGCCGGTGAAGACGGCCTTCGCGCCGGCGGCCAGAAACACCTCGGCCATGTGCGACAGACCCAGCACGATCTTGCGCGTATCCACGTTGTTGAGCCGGTAGGTCACCAGCGGCTCGCCGCGCCGGCGGCGACGCACGCGCCCGTGAGACGTATCCGAGACGAACAATCCAGCGGTCGCGATGTAGGGGAAGCGCGCAAGCATGTTCTTGAACTTCTCGCCCGATCCGGGAAGTGATCCGGCCGACACGCCCGGCACGGCGGACGTCACTTCGATCATCAGATCGTCGGAAGCGTGCCAGTCGTCCACCATGTAGGACTGCAGCGTTCCGCGCCACGAATAGATGGGCTCTTCGAAGATGGCACCGAGCCCGGCGGCCGGATGGATCCGCAGGTTCCGGCCAAGCATCCCCGAGCGGTTCGCCAGCGCGCTCGCCTGCAACAGCACAGGCGTGTGCAGCGCGCCGGCCGACAGCACGACGACCTTCGACGCGATCCGCAACGTGGCGACGCGGCGGCCGCGATCGTCCAGGATGCCCGCCTCGACGCCGGCGGCGCGTCCGTCGTCCACGACAACGCGCTCGACGGCGCAGCGCGCGTAGATCGTCGCGCCGGCGCGCTGGGCGCGCGGCAGATAGGACACGTGCGTGGACTGCTTCGCGTCCGAGGGGCAGCCGAACGCGCAGACGCCACAGCCGCGGCAGCCTTGAATGCCGCGCTGCAGCGGCGCTCCGTGCAAGCCCAGCGCCTCGACGCCGCGGCGAAAGATGCGAGCGTTCTGGCCGATCACCTCTTCGGGGACCGGCTTGACGTGAAGGATGCGCTCGACGCGCTCGAAGATCGGCCGCATCGCGGCGGGGTCGATCGCTTCGATCCCGAACTCGGCCTCCCACGCGTTCAAAACCTGATCGGGAGTGCGGAAGCACGTGCCGGCATTCACGAGCGTCGTGCCTCCGACGGCCTTGCCGGTCGGAATGGGGATCAACGGCCGGCCGACGGCGATGGTCGTTCCGTTCGCGCGATAGAAGCGGCGCACTCGCTCCCACGGCGGTCCCGCGAAGTCGCGCCTGGTAAACAGCCCGCCTTCTTCGACGACGATCACCGACAGGCCGGCTTCCGCCAGCTCCTTCGCAGCGACGGCGCCGCCGGCGCCCGAACCGACCACCACGACATCGCACTCTTCGTAGTGATCACGGTCCAGCGCCGGCCACGAGATCACCTCCAGCGGCGGCGCGTCGCGCACCGGGTCGCTCGTCTCGCACGAGTAGGTGAAGCCGATGGTCTGCTCGACCTGCGGCGTCGAGGCGAACTCGTTGGCGGCGACGGTCTTGAGCAGCGTGACGGCGTTGCGCACGATCGGGTTGCGGGCGGCGAGGGCGCGCTCGACCCAGGCGGCTGCGGTGTCCGGGGGAAGTTTCGAAAGGCGCCGCCCGCGCGTCGCCATCGGCGCGCGATCGACCAAGCCGATGAGGCGTTCGAGGTTGGTTCGCACCTCGGGGTCGAGCTGCGTCATCGCCGCGTCGATTCGCTCGGCGACGCCGGTCTCGCGAGCCGACCACGGCAGGTCGCCGCCGGCGGGGATCAGCGCATCGCAGAACGCGCGGAGCGCGGCCAGGCGCCGGCGCGACAAGTTTCCGGCGGGCTCGGACCGGGGCGGGATGTCGGCCGCGACCGCAGCGGCCGGCGACGGGACCGGCGACTGGGCCGGCGACTCGGCCGGTGACTGGGGCGCATCGTCGACGCGATTGGCGGCGAAGACGAACTCGTCGATCTCGGGTGCTTTGAAGTCTCGGCGGCGCGGAGCACGATCAATCGGCGGACGGTCCTTCCGCGGCTTGAGCGGCTCGGCCGCCACCTGGGGCTCACGCTCTGGCTCTGGCTCTGGCTCTGGTTCGGGTTCGGGTTCGGGTTCGGGTTCGGGCTCGGGTTTCGGCTCGGGTTTCGGCTCGGGTTTGGGCTCGGGTTCCGGCTCCGGCTCCGGCTCGGGAACGATGGCCACCGGTTCCGGTTCAGGCGTGGGGACTTCGGCCTCAGGTTCGGGCTCAGGCTTGGCGCGGAGATGCTCGCTGCCGCGGCCGAGCTCCTCGGCGACGCGGGACAACGACTCGGCGACGCGGCTCAGCCCATCAACTGCCGGCGCGTCGGCATCCCCATCGGCACCCTCATCCGGGCCCCCCGTGTCGGCACGAATGTCGCGGGCCGGCTCCTCCACAGCTTCGTCCATCGAGGCTTCATCGTCGACCGGTTCCCGGACGAGTTCCTG
>Ga0214472_10008009_pt1 | contig 11027 bp, 10 predicted proteins | sample RVTome_6_FD_207662 | JGI IMG/M metagenome (GOLD analysis project Ga0214472, IMG submission 207662) | Soil microbial communities from uranium-contaminated site in the Upper Colorado River Basin, Wyoming, United States - RVT140D175 | ecosystem: Environmental > Terrestrial > Soil > Contaminated >...
AACTGCCCGCCGACGAACGTGTGGTAGCGGAGCATGTCGTAGAGCCCGACGTCGGGGAGGGCGACTGCGAACAGCTGCTAGGCAGACGACTCCGGCGGCGGCCAGACGCCCTTCCCCAGCAAGGCCAGGGCCCGCGGCAGAGGCACCACCGGGACGCCGGAGATCTCGTGCATCGACTCGGTGCGGGCCACGATCCGACCTCTGTCGTACTTGGCGATCTGTTTCAGGTGCGAGGGCCGAAGCTGGGCGCGCCACTTGACCTCGATGGGAAAGAACTGCCGGCCGGAGACGATCGCGACATCGACCTCTCCGGCCGCTTTGATGTAGTAGGTCGCGAAGCGCCGGCGGGCGTGCGCGGCGACCACCGACTCGACGACACGAAGTCGCCGCTCGCCTCCAGCCAGCTACGCTGCTCCATCCAGCCGGCGAACAGACGATCGCCCGCCGGCGAGTAGACGTCGACGGGAACGCGGCCGCGCTCGTCCGCGCCAGCGACGTGGCCTACTCGAGCTCCCGCTGGGGTTCACAGGTACCGCCCGCGAGAGCTCATCGCGCGTTCACCGTCAGCCGGTAGCGCACTACCACGGGTTCATCGTTCGCGTCGCTCGTCGTCGCATACACGAAGGCGTCGCGCGCGTGGTCCCATGGGGCAGGCACATTGCCGCTGGCGAGGTAAGCGCCGTCCGACCCGTAGACGTCCACTGGCCAGCTCTCCGAGGGGGCGAAGCCCATCTCCGCAGGGACGAGGCCCATCTCCGCGGAGGCGCGAAAGACGAACAGCCGTCCCGCACCGTCGACCCGGAGGTCGAATATCGCGGGGATGCGCTCCGGCCAGCTCAGCTCATCGATGCCGACATCGACGCCGACAACCTCCAGGATCCACGCGACCAACGTCTGCTTGGCGTTTTCCGGCATGCTCGGCGGAGCGCCCGCCCGCCGCAACGCCCATTGCGGCGCCCCGTCCTTCGACATCGACAGCACCTGGTATGCCTCGGCGGACGAGAAGTACACGGCGCCGTCCCTTCCGACCGCAAGGACGAGCTGCGGGTCTTCCAGCCGATCGAGCATCGCCTGCAGTGTGGCGACGGGGTCCGCCGGGAACACCTCGCGGGTCGGCGCGCCAGGCCCTTCTATCAGAACATCCAGCTCTTCCCCGGCGGACGTCGAATGGACTGCTACCTGTCGGGCAGTCGACCGATCCGGATCGTACGCGAAGTACGTCCACACCAAAGTCCCGTCGGCCAGGCCGTACAGCGATGACAGGCTGCGTGTGACCTCCGGGTTGTGGTCGGCAACGTGCTCACCGGCGAGCGTCCAGAGGCTGTAGCGGCGGTTGCGGGTGTCGAATGCGACCAGCAGGTCGCTGGCGACGGTGATGTGGCGAAGGCCGGTGAACTCACCGGGTCCTTGCCCCTCCTTGCCGAGTGTCTGCCGCCAGGTCCCGTCGGGATTGAACACCTTGATGTGGTGCGCGCCGCCATCGGCAATGAAGATGGTCCCGTCGGGGGCCGTGGTCACGTCGGCGGGTCGATACAGTGATGCTTCGGGATCGTCGGGGTCGTTGCCGATGACGAGATCCTCGGTCAGACTGACCGCGCCGGCCCTGTCTCCATCGGACGGACGCTCCGGATACCCATGGACCGGCGTGCCCTCCGGTACGTCGAACGTCCAGTCGGCGAACTCGAGCTCGGCTTGTGACGAGCAGGCGGCGGACGCGAGGACAACAGCGGCAAGCAGGAATCCGATGGTTTGAACCGTCGTTCGCGCGGTCCCCCGCCCCTGGCCCTCGCGCCCGAGTGTTTTGATGTACGTCCCCTCGGCGTCAAGCATAGGAATTTTCTTTTCGCGAATCGTACCCGTCGGGTGCTGGGAGGAAAAGGGGGACGCGCTTGACCGTCGCAAAGAAGCCGCACGGTGGTCCCGAATTCGACCATCTCGGCGTCAGCATGAGGGACGCAGCGTTGCGACGCCTGCGAACCGCGGTTTGGGCGTGCCAGCGGACACACCTCGCCCTAGCTGCCGGCGGCGGTGATCTCAGGAGGCGTACAACAACTCCTCCTGTAGCGGTGGGGAATGCGCTAGCGGCTCGGGCCGCTGTGCCGGCATCCGGATGTGCTCGAGAATGCGGGCGACGGTGGCGTGGCCGGTAGACATCGGCGCTTGGCGAGGCGGTCGTACCAGACGACGTACTCGCCGGAATCGGCGTCCTCCGCCGGGGTGATGTCACCGCTGCCGCCCGGGCGGATGGCGGCGATCGGCTTGATCGGCTCGCCCGCCTGCCCCGAGGTGACATACAGCATGCCGTTCCAGGCGAACGGGCTCTGGATCGACATGAGCGACAGGCGCGTCATGCGCCGCGACTGCGAACAGCTGCTAGACAGACGGGAAGGGCGTTCGAACCACGCGAACAACAAGCACCATCGACTCGAGGTCCGAGATCGGGCGAGCTGTCGCACCAGGCCTATGCGGGGCGAAAGTGAAGCGGGTCTCGGAGGTTCTGTAGCTCGCGGTAGTAGTAGAGGGCGGTGGGCCGCTTGTTCTCGAACCGCAGCTTGCGCAGAAACTCGACCTCGTCTTGGCTCACGTCGCGGCCGAGCACGGGATCCCGAAGGAACTCCCGCAGGCCCGGCTCTTCGGTCGGTTGATCGGGCTCCCGGGCGACGAACTCGAACCTTCTGAGAGGTTCCACCGCGATCCGGTGGTGCAGGACGATCTCGAGTCCGAAGGTGGCGAGGTCGACGTCCCAGGAGGTGATGAGCGGGTCCAAAAGCGCGACGCAGTGCTCCTCGGAGATGCGGTAGATGTCAGCATCGAGGAACTCGAGGACCACTGCACGCATTTGCTCGAGGCTGCGATTGCTGAGGTGCGCCACCCGCTGCAGCCAGTCGTCGTTGTGCAGCTCCTGACGGGCGACGCGCTTCACTTCGTCCAGCAGGCGCTGGGTGACGAGTCGTTCGAGCTCGCCGAACGGCTGGGCCTCGAAGATCGGGCGCACCTGGGCTTCCTTCGCGGCAACGCACTTGCGCAGGATCAGGGAGCGGACCTCCGGGAACAGCGGCACGGGGACATCTCCCAGCCTCCGTTTCAATTCAGCCTGCCGCTGCGCCGCTGCGATCGTTGCGAGCTCGCCGGGCGGCAGCCGCAAGAACCCGTCCATGCGCTCGTAGATTTCCGTCCGCTCGGGCGCCGGCGGCGCCTTCCTTCGGCTCAGTAGCTGGGAGATGTATGACTCGGTCACGCCGGCTGCCAGGGCGAGACCCTTCTGCTCGAACCCCAACTCCTCGAGCCGCCGTCGAATCGCAAACGCCAGGTCCATGGATGCCTCGAGAGTTGTGCCCGTTGAATTAATTCAATTTGGTAAAGCAATTGTACGATGGCGCGACGCTACTTGACAAGATTGGTAAAGCAGGCTATCTTTGGGTTGTTCCGATTCACAGCAGTTCTTTCGATTGTTCATCCGGCTCATGAAATCCAAGGGCCACGAAGGAGTCTCAAATGCACGCACGCAACGTAACGCTGAACCTCAAGGCAGATTCGACCGCCGCATTCACCAAGACCCTCGAGCAGGACGTTCTCCCCGTCCTGCGCAAGCAGGCCGGGTTCAAGGACGAGATCTCGTTCGTCGCCGCGAACGGCAAAGAGGTCGTGGCGATCAGCCTTTGGGACACCAAAGACAACGCTGAGCGCTACTCGCGCGAGACCTACCCCGCCGTCTTGAAGAGCCTGCAGGACGTGGTCGAGGGCACGCCGATGGTGAAGAGCTTCGACGTCGCCAACTCCACCTTCCACAAGATCGCGGCGCAGATCTGAAGGTCGGCGCGGGCTTCTTCGGGAGCCCGTGACGGCCGCAAGGGGGAGGGGGCGGCCCGCAGGCTTCCCCCTTCTTTGTTTCTTACGGGACGAGCGTTGGCGCGCCACGATCGGCTTTCAGTGCGGTGCGCGACGCCCGTCTTTTTCAGTCAGTCACAACACCAACTGTAAAGCGCTCCATCGCACAGCGTGATCACCACGCCCCTGGTTTCCATCGGTTACTGTGACTGTGCTCACTTGCGGGCAACGCCTAGAAGCGGTTGCATATCCTTGCCGGATTCGCCGTAACGCAGCTGAGGTTCGCGATTGCACAACGGGTCCCAGAACAGGGTCTCTGGTGAAGGCAACCGCCTGACCGACGCGGCTCCGGGCCGCCATGCCGGCGTGCGGTTCGTCCTGACCGCAGGGGCGTGGAGCCTGGCCCTTTTCGGCGTGCTCAAGCTCGCCGTCGTCGAGCAGCAGCTCCTAGTGCCGCTTATCGGGCTCCAGCGCAACCTCGCGATCTGGGGCGGCGGTGCGCCACGGGCGCCGATCTACGTGACGCTCGCCTGCAGCGCCGCCGATGTGATCGCGCTTGCCGTCGGCGCGACCCTGGCGTTCCCGGTGGCATGGCGCCGGCGGCTGCTGGGCGCGACCGGGGGGATCGTGGTGATCCTCGTCCTCAACACGCTCCGGATCGCCACGCTCGGCCGGGTGGCCGGCACGGCGCTCTTCGCGCCGCTCCACGTCCACGTGTGGCCGGCGATCCTGCTGCTCGCCACGGTCGGCTACGTGGGCGCCTGGATGTGGCTGGCTGGCCCGCGGCGGACGCGCGGGCCTGGCGGGCCGGCGCCGCTCCGGCGCTTCGCCGTCGCCGCGTTCGCAGGTGTGGGCCTCTACGCCGCGCTCGCCCCATGGTTTCTGACCAGCCGCCTCCTGTGGGACGCATCGGCATGGATGGCCCACGGTGCGGTCGCCGTCTTGGGCGCGTTCGGCGTCGAGGCAACGGCCACGGCTATCATGCTGGCGACCCGCCAGGGGGCCTACATGGTCACCCCCGAGTGCCTCGTAACGCCGGTGATGGCCGTGTATCTTGCCGGGGTGTTGACGTGGCCGACATCATGGGGCCGGCGCGCGCTGGCGCTCCTCGCCTTCGGGCCGCTATTCGCCGGGCTCGCCCTCGCGCGGCTGCTCACCGTTGCGCTCCCACCACTCCTGCTCGACTCGCCCCTCGTCCTCACCCACGCCTTCTATCAGCTGCTCCTGGCCAGCCTGGCGGTTGGCCTCGCCGCAGCGTGGCGCGACGGCGGCACCTGGCAGGGATCTACGGCCCGGCGAGCGCTCGGGGCGGGGCTCGCAGGCCTCGGACTGATCATAGTGGCCGGAGGGACCTACGGGCGCGCCATGGCGACGGCCACCGGGGCGCTCGGCGTGGCCACGCCTCCGGACCCGCAGGGCGCGCTGGCCCTGCTCCCGCAGTACCAGATCGGGCTGTTCGTCGCGCTGTGGCTTGCCGCCCTCGGGCTCTCCGGCGGCCGGCGCCTGGCGCTGGGGATCGTCCTGCTCGGCGCCTCCCAGGTCGCGTTGCTCGCGTTGCTGGGTGAGTTGAGCGTCCGCGCCGACCTGGTCCCACCGGTGACTCTCGTCCGTGCTTGGGCGGTGGCATTGCCGGCCCTCGTTCTTTGGGGGCTCACGCGCCGCGGCGCCACCGGCGCCGCGCTGCTGGCCGGCCCCCCCGTCCAGCATGCGCAGTAAGGAAGCTATCCGATGGCATTGACCGGCGGCGCGATGCGGTGTTTTGATTGATACCGTACCGAAGGCCCGGTTCTAACCTAGGCAGGAGAGGCGCTGAAATCGTGACGCTGGGGGGTTACCCCTGAACAATGCCTACAGGGCAGAGAGGAATCTGAAATGGCACGAACGTACCGGAGGCTCTTGACGCCGATCCTGGCACTGGCCGCGCTCCTTTACGCCCCCTCCCCAGCACTGGCCCAGGAGTATTTGGGCGCTGATCTGCGTGACTTCGCGGTCCTGGCCGGCTCGGCGGTCACCTGCACGGGTCTCTCCACCGTTGACGGAGATGTGGGCGTCAGCCCGAGTGCCTCGATCACTGGCTTCCCGGTGCCGTGCACGACCACCGGAACGCTCCACGCAGCCGATGCGACTGCGGCGGCTGCTCAGGGTGATCTCACCGCCGCGTTCACCACTCTGGCAGGCCAGGCGTGCGGGCTCGACCTCACCGGCTCGGACCTGGGTGGGCTCACTCTCGTGCCCGGCACCTATTGTTTTTCGTCGTCGGCTCAGTTGACGGGAACACTCACGCTCGACGGCCAGGGGGACCCCAACTCGGTCTGGGTGTTCCAGATCGGGAGCACGCTCACGACCGCAAGCGCCTCGTCTGTCGTCTTTATCAATTCCGGTAATCCTTGCGGTGCGCAGTGGCAAGTCGGCAGCTCCGCGACCCTCGGTACGGGCACTAGTTTCGCAGGAAATATCCTCGCGCAAGCGGCCATCACCCTGAATACCGGCGCGAGCCTGGTCGGGAGAGCCCTGGCGCGAGTTGAAGCAGTGACGCTGGATACCAACGACATCTCCTTCGCCGCGTGCGGCGCCGGTGCCGGCGCCGGGGCCGCGCCGCCACCCTTCCCTGGGGGAGGCGGTGGTGTCCCGACGCTTCCTGCCCTCGCCCTGGGGCTTCTCGCGGCCGCTCTGGCCGTCGCGGGTCTGACGCTGCTGCGGCGTCGGTCGCTGACCCAAGCGTAAGTCAGGAGGAATAGCCGACGGTGGGGACCGGCCCCTCGCTGTGCGAGTTGACCTCCCGATCGGCGTTCTCAGCGGATTCAACTGTATGGCCGGTCATCGGGGCGGCGCGGCCATCCGATCGGGTGGCGCGCTCTTGGACAGCGTGCGGTGCGCATCGTGCCGTCGACCCTCGGAGCTCACCGAATCGCAGCTCTTCCTTCTCCCGAGGTGGGACCTCCTCGCGGTGACGGCCGATTCGTCAGGCCGTCTGCCCGTTCGGCCTTGGTGACGACAGTCGCGAGCAGGTATCCATACTTTCGTACGGCGGGCACATACCGATCGACCAGCGTGAACGGCCACACCAGGGCCGCGGTCACCCGAGCCAGCGGCCGCCACCATGAATGGCAGGCGAGGTCGAGCATCCTGAGCCAGCCCGGGATGAACAAGATCGCCGTCTCGGCGACGACGTCGAACCCGGCGCGCTCGAGCATGAGCCGGAGCGCCCGGCGCGAATAGGATTTCTCGTAGCCGTATGCGTACAAACCCAGCGCCTGGAGGGCCCTCGCGAGCAGCGGGCGGAGAAACGGATCGTACCGGTTCGGCACACCGATGACGGCGCGCCCGCCGGGCGCGAGCACGCGGGCCATCTCGGCGACGGCGCGATCGGTTTCGTCGAAGTGCTCGATCGTTCCCATCGAGTACATCGCGTCGAAGGTAGCGTCGCGAAAGGGCAGGTCGCGCACGTCGCCAACGACGCCCCGTAGCCGATGCCCCGTGCGCGGCGCGGTGCCGAACGCGGCTCGGGCTCGAGTCACGATGGGCTCGGAGATGTCGACGCCGTAGGCGCACGCGCCCCGGCGACTGGCCCACGCGAGGATGCGTGTGTTCTTTGCTTCGTCCCAGAGATCGGTCTTGAGAATCTTCAAGCCTTCGAGTGGGGGAAAGTGTTCGGTGAACAGACGCCGCTCGTTGTGCGCGTAATACCGCGTCGACGCCGCATCGCCCAGATCGGGAAAGCGCTCGCCGACCCCGGTCCAGAAAGTGCGGTAATCAGCGTCGTCCATCGATCGGGGGGGCGTGCCCGTCAGCACGGGGAATCTCCTGCACGGTGACCTCCCGGGCGCCGAAGGATCGGCGCAGCTCTTCGATCGCTTCGAGGCTCTTGAGCCTCGTCGAGCAGGAAAAGATGTCGACGTTCACTGTACGCGTTTCCGGCCAGGTGTGGAGGACGGCGTGCGACTCGCTGAGGATCAGGACGCAGGTGAAGCCGCTGTCGGGAAACGCATGGGAGATCTCGTGCACCACCGTCGCCCCCGCCCGCTGCAGCGCCGCCCGAAAATTGGCCATGATCTCGTGCAGCGCGCGGTCGACAAGACCCGCGCACCCGCCGAGGTCGGCCGAGTAGAGAACGGGTGAACCGTGCGTGTTTATCATCCCCTGAGGGCGCTCGGGGGCCACAGGACGGAGATGTTTGGAGTTCGACGGAGGTCCGGAGCTCACGATGCGCATTGTACTACTGCCGGCAGCGGCGTCGAGGTTCGCCATGCCCTCGCCGCCGCGTGAGGCGCCAGCGGCAGAATGATGGCCCGCGTCCGTTTGAAGGCGCGGCCGCCGGGGGGATAGGCTGCCGATGGCTTGCCGATCGAAGGGAGGACCCGGACGAATGCACCAGCCGTCACCGCGGATCGAAGGGGCCGACGCCGGGGCCCCCGGCGACGCGGGAGGCGGCGCAGAACTCGCCTTCCTGGGGCTGGCGACCATCATCGGGGTCGTCTCTTGGGTAGCGGTGATCCTCGCCGAGATCGGCTGGCTGCGCCCGGTGGCCCTGCTGTCGGCATTGCCTGCCGCGCTCCTGGCGCTCCGGTTCGGCGTCGGGCTTGGGCTCGGGGGCCGCCGCCCCGCGGTTCGAGGGATAGGCCGGGGCCGTGAGCGAAGCGCGAATGGCCGCGGCGAGGGTGCCCAGAGCGAGGGTGCCCAGGGCGAGGGTGCCCAGGGCGAGGGTGCCCGGAGCGAGGGTGCCCGGGGCGCGACGCGCGGGGCCGGACTGCGAGACGGCACGGACGCCCGCGGGCGCCGACGGTGCCTGGCGGCGACCCTCGGCTGCGGGCTCGTCCTCCTGGTTGCGGCCGTCGCCTTCCTGCCGCCCTTCGAGTCGGTGCTGTCGGCGAGCGACGCTACCGTCTACCTGGCCTTCGGCAACAAGTTGGCGGAGACGGGGTCGCTGCACTTCGAGGACCCCTTCCTCGCGGAGATCCCGATAGACGCGCGGCGCGTGCTGTTCCGCAACCTCGTGCCGGGCGACACAACCGGCACCCACGCCCGCTTCCCCGGCGGCTTCATGATCCCCGAAGTGACGCAGCCAGGGGTGACGGCCGGGTTTGCGCCCTTGTATCCGGTGCTGCTGGCCCTGGCGTGGATGTGGATCGGCGGTGGCGCGGCGCTGTACGTCGGCCCCCTGTTCGCGCTCCTGAGCGTCGCCGCCGTCTGTCTCGTAGGCCGGCGGCTGGCGGGAGGGCTGGCAGCCGGATTGCTGGCGGGGCTGCTGCTCGCGATATCCCTGCCACAGATCTGGTTCGCACGGCTCGGCATGGCGGAGGTCGTGGCCCAGTTCTTCATCTTCGCCGGCCTGCTGGCGCTGTTGGCCTCGCGCGAAACGCCGCGGCTCGCCGTCGTCGGCGGGGCGCTGTTCGGCATGGCGGTCCTCGCCAAGTTCGAGATGCTCGTCGTGCTTCCCGTCGCGGTGGCAGGACTGACGGCAATCGCGTTGGCATCAGGGTCCGAGGCGTTGCGCCGCCGGGTCAGCCTCTTCACGGCGCCATTCTTCCTGCTCCTGCTGCACCAGATCATCCACCTACTCGCCATACCGTCGCACTACGGGCCGTTCGTCATCTCAAAGCTCGACCGTTTGGGCACCACGCGACTGCTGGGCGAAGCCGCGGTGCGGTCGTCGGCGCTGATCGGGGGGCTCGCAGTCGGCGGGGTCGCGGCGCTGGCGGGCCTGACCTTGTGGGCCCTGCGTCCCGGCCGGCGGCCGCGGCGGTGGGCGGCCGGTGTCGTCGCCCTGATCGCCGCTTACGCCGTCGCCTACGCCTGGGTCAGCCGGAACCTGCTCGCCGAGACGTTGCCCTGGCTCGGCTGGTACCTGTCATGGCCCGTGGTGGCGGCCTTCTTCGTCGCTGCCGTGGCCGCGCTCTGGCGTCCACCCGGCGGCGAGGGTACGGCCGTCCTCTTCCTCCTCGCCCTCGTGGCGGTTTCCGGCTTCCATCACCTGTACGATCCGCAGGAGCCGATCCGCCACATCTGGTCCGTCCGGCGGCTGGTGCCGATCGTGCTGCCGGGGATGTTGCTGATCGTCGCGACCGGCCTCGCGGTGCTGGCCGCGCGCCTCGGACGACGAATCCGCTCGTGGCTGGTCGCGCCGATCGCCGTCCTGCTGGCGCTTCTGGTGGCGCGCGCCAGTCTGGTCATCGCCGGCCCGCCCCCCTTCGAGGGATTCGTCGAGGCGACCAACCGTCTGGCCGACCTGGTCCCCACCGACGCCGTGCTGCTGGTCAGCTCCGACCTCGCCGGGACCCACTTGGCGACCACACTCGGCTACATGTGCGGCCGCGACGCCGTCCTGCTGCAGCCCCGATACGGCGATCCGTCGATGCTGGAGGACATCGTCCTCGAGTGGCTGGGTTCGGGACGCGAGGTGTTTCTGCTTCTCGGGGACCGGCCTCCCCACCTGAACGCGCCGCGGCTCGCCCTTTCGCCGGTCGCCGCGCCGACACTGGAGCACCGGATGCTGGAGGTCGCGGCCACGCGCCGTCCCCAGAGGATGGTGGAGTCGCTGCTGCAGCTCCACCTCTTCCGGGTGGGGAGCTCCGGAGGCAAGCGCTCCGTGGACATCGGCTCCCTCGCCGACGACATCGTCTTCGAGATGCGGGGCTTTCACTTGCCGGAGCGGGACCGCGCGCGCGGCACGTTCCGCTGGACCGGGCCGGTCGCGACCATCGAGCTCGGCGGCGCGGGTGAACGAATTCACCTCGTCGTCGGCGGTGCGAGACCCGCGGGCGTGCCGCCGGCCAGGGTCTCGATAAGCGTCGACGGCCACGCGGTCGTCGCGGACCTCGTCGTCCCCGATGCGCCGGCGCCGATCGTCGTGGAGAACCCGCAGCGGGAGAACGGCGGCTCGACCTTGACCATTCTGTCCACGGTGTTCAGCCCGGCCGCGCTCGGGCTGTCGGCGGATCCGCGGTCGCTCGGCGTGAGGGTTTACCGCATCGACTACTGAGAAGCTTCACGCGCGCTAATCTTCGATTTCGCCCGTGAGACCGAGGCACAATGGCGGGCGCGGTCGAGCATGCAGGCTTGCGAGCGCCGCTCGCAGATCCACCTCACCGCAAGCATAGGAATTTCCTTTTCGCGAATCGTACCCGTCGGGTGCTGGGAGGAAAAGGGGGACGCGCTTGACCGTCGCAAAGAAGCCGCACGGTGGTCCCGAATTCGACCAT
>Ga0214472_10008010_pt1 | contig 11025 bp, 10 predicted proteins | sample RVTome_6_FD_207662 | JGI IMG/M metagenome (GOLD analysis project Ga0214472, IMG submission 207662) | Soil microbial communities from uranium-contaminated site in the Upper Colorado River Basin, Wyoming, United States - RVT140D175 | ecosystem: Environmental > Terrestrial > Soil > Contaminated >...
TCGTGATAAAAGAAAACTGGATAATTACAGGTATTTAAAGCAACAAATACCAAAACTAAAAATCATGTTGCTTGATGAACGAATAAATGACAAGAATCTGTCCAGGATAAGAAATGATTGCAAAAATATTTTTACTTATTTGCCGGACCCACCGCCTCCAGAATCAATAATTGATAGCAGCCAGGAGGCAGGAAAATACAGCGTACCAATAAAAATATTGCTGGTGGGCAAACAGTCCAGAAGAAAAGGTATTCTGGATGTCATTCATGTTGCAGGCAAAAATTATCCAGGTCATGAAAACCTGCAGTTTATTATTTCGGGGAAGCTGGAGGCAGAAATGGAGTGTTTGAGACCAGAATTGCTTGAATTGAAATCCAAGATTATCTGGCATGATGATTATGTTACTAATGCGGTTCTGGTAGAACGCTATAAAAATGCTGATTATGTCATGCTGCCTTATACACCTGATTTCAATGGCTCTAGTGGAGTGATGGCCATGGCAGCACAATATGGTAAACCCGTAATAACGACCGAACACGGGCTTGTGGGTTATCGAACAAAAACAAACAGTATTGGTTTCACCTATAAATCAGGTGATATTGATGGTTTGAAAAAAATACTGGCAGGTCTGCCGAATCCGGGGCAAGAAAAATATTCGCAGTTCTCTAATAATTGCACACAATTTTCCAGAAATAATTCGGTAGATAAGCATCAAGAAGTAATATTAGGAATTTTAAATTAGTTAAACTTATGAATGAACGCCCATCATTGAAAATAACCTTATTTGATCCGTCCGTGTGCACAGGCAACCTGGGTGACGCAATCATAATGGATTGTGCCCGCAAACAGATAAAAAATGTATTTCCAGGATCTTTTGTAACTAATGTACAAACCCATGATATTTTGGGCGATGTCAGTCATGACGCAATAAACAAATCTGATTATGCGATAGTATGCGGAACAAATTTACTCTCATCCAACATGAATAAATACAATCAATGGAAAATCAATTTGATTGATTCATTTAAAATAAAAAACATAATATTAATGGGTGTTGGATGGTGGCAATATCAGTCACGACCAAATTTTTATACAAAATATCTTTTGAGAAAGATACTTCATGCTAATTGTTATCACTCAGTAAGAGACAACTATGCTTTGGATAAGCTGGAATCGGCAGGTATAAAAAATGTAATCAATACTGGTTGCGTTACATTATGGGATTTAACACCAGAGCATATTAAATGTATACCGGAAGAGAAGGGCGAAGAAGTTTTGATGACATTCACAGATTATAATCAACGTTTTGATCTGGATTGCCATTTATATAATGTATTATCAAAATATTACAGAAAGATTTATTTCTGGATTCAGGGAGCAAGGGATTATGAATATGCGAGAAAAATAGTTGATAGTAATAATGTGGAATTCATTGATCCCAATCTGGCAGCATTAGATCAATTATTAGCTTCAAATATATCATTAGATTATGTTGGTACCAGATTGCATGCTGGAATACGGGCATTACAGTATAAACGGCGTGCAGTAATATTGTCTGTTGATAACAGGGCTAAAGAAAAAGGTACAGATTTCTCGCTCCCTGTTATTGAAAGGGAGAATCTTGATGGCATGGAAAAAATGATCGTGAATCCTGTCAAAATTAAAAATATTGTTATCCCCTATCAATCAATCGATAGCTGGAAACAGCAATTTATAATTAATAAATAATTTGTCACCCGCAATCCTGCATAATTAACCTGATGAAAATATTACACCTGAATTCTACAGAAATCAGCGGAGGTGCCGGGTTAGCAGCAAATAGACTGCATAAAGGATTACAATATGCTGGTTTGCAATCACGCATGCTGGTTAATCACAAGAAAACAGATGATTGGAGTATTTATGATCCGGACACCAGGATTAAAAGATTTATCAATCGTTTAAGATCATTACAAGATGTGTTGCCGCTTCAATTATATTCATCACGTAAGCAAACACCATTTTCATCCGGCCTGGCTACTAAAGCAGATATCAGAAAAATATATGAATTCGATCCTGATATCGTACATATGCACTGGATTGGTAATGGTTTTTTCAGCATAGAGAATTTTAAAAAGATAGGTAAACCGATATTTTGGACCTTTCATGATATGTGGCCATTTACCGGAGGGTGTCATTACGATGAGGATTGCGGCAAATATGAGACACATTGTGGTGCTTGCCCGCAACTGGAGTCGCAGAAATCACATGATTTGGCGTATAAAGTGTTCAAACGGAAAATCAGGTCTTGGGAAGAAATTGGAATTACTGTAGTAACACCGAGTCACTGGTTGGCAAATTGTGCCAGAAAGAGTGTTTTGTTCAGAAATAATGAAATTCATGTTATTCCAAATGGACTGGATCTTGAAACTTATAAACCAACCAACAAGGAAGTTGCCAGGGAACTATGGTCACTATCGAAAGAAAAAAAATATATTCTCTTTGGAGCGATAAATGCAACAAGCGCAAAGAGGAAGGGATTGCATATTCTCAATCAGGCCCTGAAAATACTTTCAAATGTTATCAAGGATAATTCAGTCGAATTAATAATTTTTGGCGCAAATGAACCGGAAATACCCGTTGATTATGGTTTTAAAGTAAATTATATGGGTGAGCTGCAGGATGATGTAAGTCTGGTATCCCTTTATTCGGCTGTGGATGTATTTGTAGCACCGTCCACGCAGGATAATCTACCTAACACCGTAATTGAATCCATGTCATGTTCTGTTCCAGTGGTGGCTTTTAATATAGGCGGAATGCCGGATATGATCGATCATATGGAAAATGGTTATTTGGCAGAACCATTCAGCCCGGACGATTTGGCTAATGGTATAAATTGGGTATTGGAAAGCAGCGACAGGTATCGTCAACTTTCTGAATCTGCATTACATAAAGTCAGAAATTCATTTTCATTAAAAAATAGTGTTGAACAATACAATAATCTTTACAGTTCATTATTGAGTAAATCATGAGAATTTCATGAATGTCGCAATTGTCATTCCGGTATTCAATCGTAAGGATATTACCTTACGCTGTCTTGATTCGCTGCATTCAATTCGAAATGATAAATACCGGATCATAGTTGTTGATTCCGGTTCCACTGATGGCACACGTGAGGCGATTCGTGAAAAATATAGTGGAGTAATATTACTGGAAACCACTCCTGAATCGTGGTGGGCGGCAGCAACCAATATTGGTGTCAAAGAAGCTATAAAGACTGGTTGCAAGTATATCTTGACTTATAACGATGATAACGTTGCCACAACGGAAACATTGAACAAGCTTGTCGAAACTGCTGAACAAAATCCTGGTTCCATTATTTCCTCAGTAAAATGTTCTTACCAGAATCCGGACACTGTTTTATTTGCAGGGAGGAGGCAGTCACGATTTACTGACAGATCCTATTTCATGAACCGTGGGCAAAAATATGATCAGATTGGCACAGGGATACGCAAGGTCGATTGGCTGCACGGTCAATGCACATTGTTTCCCGCTTCGGTATTCGAGACGGCTGGCTTGTTTGATGAAAAAGCATTTCCGCATTTATACGCGGATGACGATTTGATCCTCAGGGCCAAACAGGCAGGACATGAATTACTCGTTAATCTTGATGCTGTGGTTTTAAACGACGAAAATCAGACCGGCATCAATCCGTATTACTCGAGAATGAACATCAGGAATATTTCTGAATTATTGACTTCCACCAAGTCATTTTTCCAGCTTAAGACCAAGACCCGTTTTCTATGGCGGCACAAAAGAAATATTCTTACTTTTCTGATCACCTGGGTTGCAGATTATGCCAGGCTGTTTGCGGTAATTTTGCTGAGGTGGGTGTTGCCGGAAAAAATGTATAAAAAAATCGAGAAATCTTATCAGCAACTGGTTTCAGGTCAGGATATCAGTGCTCGCTGAGAGCTTCAGCCAGCAAGGGCAACATCAGTTCATGGACACCGGGTGATCCGGATAAAACGCTCCCGCTTTCGATAAAAGAGTTTCCTCCCTTGATATCGGTAATCAGTCCTCCTGCCTCTTCAATCAACAACGCGCCAGCAGCGATGTCCCAGGGTTTAAGTCCGAATTCCCAGAAACCGTCCAGACGGCCGCAGGCAACATAGGCGAGATCCAGTGTTGCTGCTCCGGCGCGCCTTATACCGGCAGTCACAGGCAATATCGCCCTGCAGGTTTCCAGGAACCGATCCAGATGATCACTTTCTCCAAAAGGAAATCCTGTGCCGATCAATGCGCCGTCCAGATTTTTTCGCTTGCTGACACGGATGCGACGATCATTAAGATAGGCGCCGTCACCGCGGCTGGTGGTAAACAGTTCCTGGCGCATAGGATCATAGATCACCGCTTGTTGAAGTACGCCCTTGTGCTGAAGTGCAATGGATACTGCAAAGTGAGGGAAGGCATGCATGAAATTGGTGGTGCCATCCAGCGGGTCGATGATCCAGACATATTCACTGTTTCCACTTGCGCCGCTTTCTTCGGCCAGAATGGCATGTTTGGGGTAAGCCTTGAGCAGAGTATCTATAATGACATTTTCAGCCTGCCTGTCGACTTCTGTGACAAAATCATTCCGGCTTTTTTCGGTAGCTGGTAAATCCTGCGCCTGATCGATTTGCCGTATAATGACATTCCCGGCAGCGCGGGCAGCGCGAACAGCAATATTTAACATCGGATGCATGAATGACTCCTGAGATACAAAACAGTATTGTAAGGCATGAAGAATAATTTACCGATATTATATTTCAGAAACACAAACACATGAAAAACGAACATTTGGACAAGATCGCTGCAAACCTGCGCATTGTCATGGTCGAGACCACGCATCCGGGAAATATCGGAGCAGCGGCCCGCGCCATGAAAAATATGGGGCAGCTGAATTTGTATCTTGTGAAACCAAAAATATATCCATCGGCAGAAGTCACAGCCCGGGCTGCAGGTGCGGATGACATACTTGCGCGGGCAGTAGTTTGTGATTCATTACAGGATGCCATCAAGGATTGTGCGCTGGTAGTTGCAACTACGGCAAGAACAAGAACCATTCCCTGGCCGGTCAGTACTCCGCGTGAATCTATGCCGGAGATCATTAATGCAACTGCGTCCGGCCAGGTAGCCATTGTCTTCGGCAGGGAAAGCTCGGGACTCAACAATGAAGAGCTGGAATTATGCAACATGGCGATGCAGATTCCTGCCGATCCGGATTTCAGTTCGCTCAATGTGGCCTCTGCCATCCAGATTATCTGTTACGAGTTATTACAAACCATGATGTCTGGTGAAGTTCAGGAAATTAATAAACAAATAAGCCCGCCTGCCACAGCAGGACAAATGCAATTGTTTTATGAACATCTTGCGGAGTGCATGACGGACATCGGTTATTACGATCCGGAAGTGCCGCGCAGCCTGATGCGCAGGATGAAACGATTGTTCAATCGTGCCCGGCTGGACCGGGATGAAATGAATATACTGCGTGGTTTGTTATCGTCGATACAGGAAGCTGTGGGGAAAAAGAAATGACCTTTTGTCATTTCGAACGCAGTGAGAAATCCGGGGTGAATAATTAATTAAATAAAAACAAGATTTCTCGCTTTGCTCGAAATGACAGAAGTAGTACTTGCAGTCAAACAAACTTCACATGCGAATCGTTGATGTCATTCGCTGCAATCTCACCAATTACCCAGGCAGTTTCGCCAGCTTTCGCCAGACATTCCAGTGCAGCCGCCTGATCATTTTTATCTACACAGACCACCATGCCCACGCCGCAGTTAAATGTGCGGTACATTTCCTGAATATCGATGTTGCCCTTGTCCAGCAGCCAGCTGAATATCGGCGGCAAACGCCAGGTTTGTGTATCGATCACAGCATCCAGTCCGGCAGGCAGCACACGTGGAATATTTTCCGTCAATCCGCCGCCGGTAATATGTGAAAGTGCCTTGACGGGTAATGCATCGATTAATTGCAGAATTGATTTCACATAAATCCGCGTCGGTGTCAGTAGCACTTCACCGATGGTTTTATTTTCAAATGGAACATTAAATTCTGTGTTGCTGTCCTTGATAATTTTTCTGATCAACGAATATCCATTTGAATGCGGGCCGCTGGATGCAACACCGATCAGAATATCGCCGGCCTTGACCTTGCTGCCGTCGATAACCTGGTCACGTTCCACGGCGCCCACACAGAATCCGGCAAGATCGTAATCACCGTCTGCATACATTCCCGGCATCTCTGCCGTTTCACCGCCGATCAAAGCACATCCGGCCATTTTGCATCCATCAGCGATTCCGTTAATGACAGTGCTGGCCACATCCACATCCAGTTTGCCGCTGGCAAAATAATCCAGGAAGAACAACGGGCGCGCACCCTGAACCAACAGATCATTTACACACATGGCGACCAGATCGATACCAATGGTGTCATGCCGATGCATGTCGATGGCGAGTTTGATTTTTGTCCCGGCGCCATCCGTACCTGAAACCAGAACAGGATCTTTGTAAGAGAATGCGGATACATCAAACAGGGCACCGAAACCGCCCAGGTTTCCGATCACACCGGCATTATGTGTCGATGCGGCGGCAGCCTTGATGCGTTGTACAAGTTCATTGCCGCGGTCTATGCTGACTCCGGCATCGGCATAACTGGTTTTTTTCTTGTCGTGAGGACTCATCAAGCGTGCATAGTATCGGTAGAGGCGATCTGCCGCAATCCTTGACTTGTCGCCCGCTCTTCAATAGCGTGCTGTCCATGATTAGAAAAATATTAATACTGATTTCCCTTTATTTGTGCCAGTCTGCTTTTGCACACGCAGCAGTAGTTTCCGGGCTATACGAAGCGGAAGTCCCGGTAACTGACCAGTCTGCGGAAAGCCATAAAAAAGGCCTGTCCAGTGCGTTGCTGGAAGTAGTAATCAAGTTGACCGGTGACCGGCAGGTGCAGGGCAGACCAGTGACGGCGGAATTGTTGCGCTCACCCGAGCAATACGTACAACAATACAGATACAACAACAAATCCATCATTGAGGATGGTCAGTTGTCACAGCAACAGCAGCTTTATCTGTGGGTCAAGTTCAATGAATCTGCACTGGATCGGGCCTTACGTGATTATGCAATTCCTGTATGGGGCCGGGTCCGGCCAACCACACTGGTATGGCTGGTGGTGCAGGAAGGGCAAAAGCGGCAATTTGTGGGTCTTGAAGATGGAGCAGGGTTTACTGCCAAAATGACCAGCCTGGCGCAAGCGCGCGGCATAATACTGCGTCATCCTTTGCTCGACAGTGAAGATACCAATCTATTGAAGGAAGCAGATGTCTGGGGAGGTTTTGCCGGGCCAATCAAGCAGGCTTCAGCACGTTACGGCGCGGATGGCATACTGACCGGAAGTCTGGAAAATACCGGTACGGGATGGGAAGGACACTGGACGGCCATCATTCAGGATGAGGTCAGCACATGGACGGCCACGGGAGAAGAGCCGGCACAGGTACTGAATGAAGGCATCGACCGGCTGGTGGATACACTGGCAACCCGTTATATCCAGACCACACCCGGCTCGCAGGAAGCGGGGATAGAAATCGTTGTGAAAGACGTCGGTGATTTTGAACAATATTCGAAAGTGCTTAAATATCTCCGCACACTGAATTCGGTAACGGCTGTGGATGTAAAAACTGTTGAACCCGGCAGCGTGACGTTTTCACTGACAGCAACCGGTAGTGAAGTTGCAGTTCAACGCGCCATCGAACTGGGACGTACACTGGAATCATTGGATGGCGGTGGTACTACATATCGTTTGTTGCAATAGGACAAATTCATAAATCCTGTCATTTCGAGAGAAGCGAGAAATCGGTATATAAGTACAAATTGAAATTAGCCGTCATTCTGGCGAAAACCAGCAAAGGGTAGATTAAAGGAACCTCTGAAAAAGTTGTTTGTGTCATTTCGAGCGTAGCGAGAAATCTTATAGCACATTGTATTAATTTGAAATTTTTAACACCAGATTTCTCCCTTTGGTCGAAATGACAACTTATTCAGAGGTTCCTAAAGTCTATAAGACTGGATTTGGCATGACTGACAATGCCGGGTTAAGTTGTGATTTCTGTGGTTAAGAACATGAAAATTCAGTCATGCTGGACTTGTTCCAGCATCCAGTAAACAATCTACCCCCATCCTACCTTCCCCCTGCAAGGGGGAAGGGGATACTGGCATACGCCAGAATGACGGAAAGGACAAATCATGACAGACGCACAAAAATGGCTGGTACTTGCAGGTGTTGTTCTCACCGGTTGGTTGCTGTATTTGCTGGCACCGGTGCTGACACCATTTCTGATCGCTGCATTACTCGCTTATCTTGGCGACCCTATTGTTGATCGTCTGGAAAAACTCAGACTGAAAAATTACAGTCCATCACGCACTTTTGCCGTAATCATCGTGTTTGCCATGATGTTGGTTATTGGTCTGGTCTTGTTGTTGATCCTGATTCCTTTGATAGAAAATCAGCTTGCTGCTTTCGTCAGGGTGTTTCCTGAGTTCATCACATGGTTGCAACAAACAGCTTTACCTCGCCTGGCAGAAATTTTTGATTTTGATCCGGCCATTATCAATCTGGAATTCATCAAGCAAACTGTCATGGGCAACTGGCAGGATATCGGCAATGTCGCCGGAAAAATATTTATGAAAATCACCCAGTCAGGACAAACAGTATTTCTCTGGCTTGCCTATCTGTTGTTAATTCCGGTAGTGACTTTTTATCTGCTGCGTGATTGGGATCATTTGCTCAAGGCATTTCATGAGCTACTCCCGCGCAAACATGCGTCGCTGATCAAAAAACTTGCGACTGAATGTGATGATGTCTTGTCGGAATTCCTGCGCGGCCAGTTAATGGTGATGTTGTCGCTGGGCATCATCTACACCATCGGGTTATGGATAGCTGGTCTCGAATTTGCACTGCTCATTGGCATGCTGGCTGGTCTGGTGAGTTTCGTACCTTACCTGGGATTTGTCGTCGGCATTATTGTCGCGGGCATTGCCGCACTGGTGCAGTTCAATGATGTCATCCATATTATTTATATATTGATCGTATTCGGTGCCGGACAGGCCATTGAAAGCATGGTGTTATCACCCTGGCTGGTGGGAGATCGCATCGGCTTGCATCCGGTTGCAGTGATTTTTGCTGTCATGGCAGGCGGTCAATTGTTTGGATTTTTCGGTATATTGCTTGCATTGCCAGTGGCCGCAGTTATCGTCGTTCTGTTGCGTTATCTGCACAGCAGATATCTTGATAGCAGTCTCTATACCCCATGAGTCATATTGCCTCTGCCGGAGGCCAGATTCCGCTGGCGCTGGGAATCAGGGAAAGGCCTGGTTTCGATCTTTTTGTTACCGGTGAAAACCACGAAGCCGTTGAAGGCATCAAAAACATTGCAAAAGGTGCAATGTATCTCTGGGCGCAGCCAGGTAATGGCGTGAGTCATATTTTGCTGGCGGCCTGCACACAGGCCAACGAACAGGGCAGACAGGTTGCCTATATTCCACTCGCTGACCACAGTCAACTCGATCCACAAGTCCTCGAAAATCTAGATAATATGGATATGGTTTGCATCGATGATATTGATGCTATTGCCGGGGAACCGGCGTGGGAACAACCATTATTACATTTGTATAATCGCCTTCGTGATAAAGGCTGCGTTATGTTGATAGGCGCACACGACAGTCCGCAGTCTGTTAATTTTCAATTGCAGGACCTCAAGTCACGCATGACCTGGGACCTGGTTTATCACATCAAACCACTAAACGATCAGGACAAGATAGAAGTCCTGCAACGTCGCGCCAGAGCACGCGCCTTTGACCTGCCCACAGATGTTGCTGAATATCTGGTCAATCGCGTACGCCGGGATTTGCCGAGTCTGATCACACTGCTGGATGAACTGGAAAAGGGAACACTCGCGGAACAGAGAAAATTAACGATACCGTTTGTGAAAGGATTAATTAAAACATCTTAAAGCAACAAATGACATAATGTTGTCGTCATACTGGCCCTGGCTTACAGACTGCCAGGACAGGCTCCTGCCAGTATTATCTACATGGACGTAGTGTATGCTGGAAATGCAGGACGCCTACATGGATGTAGGTGGTAGACAATGTCCGGAACAAATTGTCGAGCAATTTCCAGCCAAGTAAATTTAAAGTAACATCATTAATCGACTGGATGCTGGGCATGGATTGTTCCAGACAATCCTTATGCATTTCCTCCATCCATGGAGGTCAACGGGTCCAGCATGACGATGTCTGGTTTGTATTTATTTTCTCCCTCTCTCCAGCTCCAGCACTGTCTCCGCCAATCGCTTGCCCAATGCAATGCAAATCTTTTTTTCTTCTTCGGTAAGATCAATATCTGCGCTTTGTCCGGCAGTGTGACTCGGACCGTAAGGTGTACCGCCGGAAGTTGTGGTGAGTAATTCAGGCACACTGTAAGGAACACCGACGATGATCATGCCGTGATGTAACAGCGGTAGCATCATGGAGACTAGAGTTGTTTCCTGTCCGCCATGCATGCTTGCGGTTGAGGTGAACACTGCTGCAGGTTTGCCGATCAGTTTTCCGGAAAACCAGATATCGCCGGTGCCATCAAGAAAATATTTTAACGGTGCTGCCATATTGCCGAAGCGGGTCGGGCTACCCATAGCAAGACCGGCACATTCTTCCAGGTCCTGATGGGTGGCATATGGCGGCCCGGATTCAGGAATACTGTCTTCAGTACTTTCACACACAGTAGATACCGGCGGCACAGTCCGTATACGTACCTTGCAATCAGTTACGGATTCAATACCGTGAGCTATTTGTTGGGCCATTTTTGCCACGTTGCCATAGCGGCTGTAATAAAGAACAAGAATCTCGGTCATTACAGTATCTCCAGTACCTTCTCCGGTGGCCGGCCGATGGCTGCTTTGCCATTGGCGAGAACAATCGGACGCTCAATCAAAATGGGATGTTT
>Ga0214472_10008011_pt1 | contig 11024 bp, 11 predicted proteins | sample RVTome_6_FD_207662 | JGI IMG/M metagenome (GOLD analysis project Ga0214472, IMG submission 207662) | Soil microbial communities from uranium-contaminated site in the Upper Colorado River Basin, Wyoming, United States - RVT140D175 | ecosystem: Environmental > Terrestrial > Soil > Contaminated >...
GTTCATGTGGCAGCGGCGGTGGACCACAACGGCGGGCTGTTGGATGTTCAGGCTTTCCCGGCTGATCAGGCCGGCTATGAGAGTCTGCTCGGCTGGCTCTGCGGGTTCGGTCCGGTGGTCCGGATCGGAGTTGAAGGAACGGGATCATGGGGCGTTGGGTTGACCAGATTTCTGACTGGTCAACACGTCGAGGTGGTCGAAGTGGATCGGCCCAACCGTCAGACACGACGCAAGAACGGCAAGTCCGATCCGACCGATGCGATATCAGCAGCTCGAGCTGCTCTTTCCGGCGAGGCGTCAGTGATTCCGAAGACACGTGATGGCGCGGTGGAGCAGATCCGCGTCTTGCTGGTGGCTCGTCGTTCAGCACGCGAGCAACGCATCCAGTCGCTGACCCAGCTGCGACACGTCGTGTTCTGTGCTCCAGAAGAGATCAGGACTCGGTTCAAGGACAAATACAAGACTGGATTGGTCAAAGAAGCAGCAGCGATGCGACCCCGCCACCGCTCCGACCCCCTGGGCTACACAACAAACCTGGTGATCAGGAATCTGGCCAGACGAGTGAGACGACTAAACGAGGAGATCGCCGAGATCGACGAGATGCTCGCCGATTTGATTCTCGAGACCGCTCCTTCGCTGCTCGAGCTCCACGGAGTCGGCATCGACAGTGCCGCCTCCCTCCTCGTGGCCGCTGGAGACAATCCAGACCGTATCCGCTCCGAAGGATCCTGGGCCCGCTTATGTGGAGTCGCACCACTTCCCGCAAACTCAGGAAAAGTCAACACCCGGTATCGACTCAACCGAGGAGGAGACCGCCAAGCCAACGCCGCCCTCTACCGCATCGTCCTCACACGGATGAGCAACCATGCCGACACACGCGACTACGTGAAACGACGTCGAAGCGAAGGTCTCAACAGCGGAGAAATCATCCGCTGTCTCAAACGCTACGTTGCCCGCCAGACCTTCAAACACCTACCCAGACCAACCTGAAGTTCGGGTGGGATCTGACCCGAATAATCCGGCTGACGCACCCCCGGGTGCTGTCCTCATAATGACCTGTCGATCCCACCCACCAACCTCCTCACGGGCGGTGTGACCTAATAAGAGCCTGCCCACCAGACGGTGTGGCCACTCCCAGTCCTGTCCACCAAACCCCGGCGGCACCTTGACATAAGAGATTCATTATGCGCTTCCAAACGTTGACCTTCTGAGCGGTCGTCTCGGAGTCGAGTTGACTTAGAGCGTTGAGCCCAAGCAGTCTGTCGGTCTTAGCTATCGGGCTGCTCTCGGATCAAGGTTTGGGCCGCTCCTGGGCCGCATGAGGACGAAAACGGAGACTGCGCGGTGAGGTGGGAGCCGCTGGCTGGTGATGATGCCGGGCTGACGATCAGAGCCCCTCGATACTCGGTGATGTCAATGTCATCGAGTAGGGAAGGGGCCCTGATGGAGCCCGATGCTATGAGAGTCCGGCTGCATCTGCGGCGTATCCGGGTGGTCGCCGTGGTGGTGGATCTGATCGAACGTCTGGTGGTCGAGATCGCCGATGTTCGCAGGGTGGTCCGCTGCCCTGATTGTGGGTTCAAGACCGCCCGGGTCCACGACCAGCGTCGTCTCCGGATCCGTGACCTGCCCACCCAGGGTCGGCCGACCACCCTGGTTTGGGTGCGACGTCGGTTCTTCTGCGGTGAATGCTCTGAGCGGTCCTGGGAGGACCATCCCGAGATCATCGTCGGGCGGAGAACGCATGTGACCCGCCGTCTGGCCCGTCAGCTGGTCCGGGATGTCAACGTCATGTCGATCAGGGAGGTGGCCCGCCGCCATCAGCTTCCCTGGCATTACATCATGGCCCTGACCTCCTCGTGGTCGTAGCGGGTGGCTGCTGATCGTCGCCGGCGCCGCTGCCGGATCCTCCTTGTCGACGAGACCAGCCTCCGCAAAGGGCACCGCTATGTGACGGTGGTCATCAACGGCGACACCGGAGAAATCCTGGGGGTCGTCGCCCACCGCAACACCGCCGCCCTCTCCAGGTTCCTCGTCGCTCAAGGCCACCACTGGCTTCGAGGGGTGCGGGTGGTGGTCTCCGACGGGTCCGGCCCCTACCGGTCGGCGATCGGGCGCCAGCTCGGCCATGCCACCCATGTGCTCGACCGGTTCCACGTCGCCAGATGGTTCGCTGCGGGGATGATCGAGGTCCGTCGTCGTCTCCAACGGATCGGCGAGCACGGTGACCGACCCGCCTTCGAACCCGAAGTGTTCCGCTCCCGCTACCTCCAGCTCACCCGATACGACCAACTCTCAGACCACCGCATCGAAGCCCTCGGCCGGGTGCTCTCCGGCCGACCCGAGCTGGAAGCAGCCTGGCGGATGCTGCAACACCTCTACGGCATCCACCTCGCCACCGACACAGAGGAGGCCAACCAGGCCCTCGGCGCGTTCATCGAGGTCTACCAGGACCATCCCCTGCTCGAGTTCGAAAAGCTCACCCAGACCCTCCTCGAATGGGGACACGAGATCTTCGCCTTCCACGATACGGACCGGGTCACCAACGGACGTATCGAAGGCACCAACAACAAGCTCGGTGTCCTCAAGAGAGTCGCCTACGGGTTCGCCAACGTGACCAACTTCGCCGCCCGAGCCCTCCTCCAAACCCCAGGCATGCCAACATCACCATGACCGAGAATCGAGAGGCCAACCCAACTCAACGCGCGGAACCGGAAAGAAACCCTGCGTCGAAGCAGTTAGCCCTGAATGATGTCTTTGGGTAATGGCGCTGAGCCGAAGGATCTGTGCTCATCGGTAGCCATCAATTGGTTTACCCCCAATTTCACCAGAACCCTCAGCATTCTCTACAGGGGAGGACAAGGATAGGCTCCCCATGGGTTCACCCGACTCGACTCTCCTCTTCTCCCCCCCGGCCAGAGATAGGTGAACGCTCCCCACCCGGCATAGCCGTCCTCTTCATCCCATCCAACCACATATCGGTCTATCCAGACCTCGAACCGCTGAGCAGTGGGCGGCACGAACATCAGCCTGGTCGCTTCGATCACCCAGTACACGAATAGGATGACCCCTACCAGCAGCGACCCGGCCAGGGCCCACATCAACCCTATGACCACCGAACCGGTTGTGAGCCATCCCGCCAAGATCGCGATCACACCGATGGGCGGTACCAACTCAATTGGGCCGATGAGGGTCAGGAGGCTGTAAATCAGGATCAAAGACAAAATCGGGTGAGCAAACGCCGGTGTCCAGCAACAATGCTCGATACTCACCTTTACACCAGAGCGGTGCATAGAGACATGGATTCTGGCGAGAGCATGCCAGTCGGAACCATCGAGTTCTCCACTCGGAACACTGTGGTATCGACCGGTCAGATGGCGCTTGGCCAACCAAATGGACACTCGCTCCTGGAAGGAGGCCGATGATATTCGCTTAGAGGCGTGCTTTCCTTTTCTCACCGCGACACCAAGCGTCTCAGCTTGTCACCGACGGCCAACATACGTATTCGTACCCACCGTCTGAGAGTCCTCTGCCACCGTGTCTCCTCGACAGCGACAAAATGGGGCACTCTCCCGGCCACAGATACGAGAACCCCTCCCAAAAGCCGGCCGGGATCCAGAAACTTCGGCCAGCTCTGAGGCGGAGCCAGATAATGGCTCTGTGGCGGCTTGGCGAGATCACCCTGCTTCAGTTTCCTTAGGTTTTGCGGGAGCGGCTAACTCCAAATGACGAGCGTCGCCCCCAGGCCGATGATCAGCCCGGGGACCAGGAAGACCCTAAGTCCGCTCTGGCCCTGTTTTATAAATGCGTCAGCCTCTTCCACGGTCCCCTCAAACACAACGATCTTCGCAGGATGACTTTCGGCGTCGAGCGACTGCTCATCCAGGTTGTATACCCGGGCGGTTCCATCCGAAAGGACTTCCTGCCCGGCGTATTGCGTCCCTCCATACGTCTCCTGCCATGACCACCCAGCCAATCCAGCAAGAACGACAACCAAACCGATCACCGCGAGACCGATCCGATCTGCGATAGACAATCGCCGTATGCTCGGCCTCCTAGACCAAATGGGCTGCATTCTCAATTGTCCAGTGTTTGGCAACACCTTCAATGAGGGTTTTCCCGGACAAGGTGCGCCGGCTTGAACCACAGCAGGGCGCATAACACGCGGCCGCTACCCGTGAACCGAAGCCAACCACCAGCGCGCTATCCGGCACTAGGCGCTAGCTGGAAAGCTCGAGGTCTCACAGCTTTCAGGCGACGGCGAGTTCGAATGCGAACGGCATGGGTGCGCCGGTGGGACTCCCGTAGCGAGCGATGATCTCGTCGTAGCCGGCCATCTCTCCTGCACATACGCCGCGCAGCTCCCCCCTTGAGCGGACCGTAGATAGAAGACCGAGGGTCGGTTCGGCCACCACGACAGTTCCAGCGAGAAGGGATCCCCGGTGTATCCGCCCTCCTCGTACTCGCTCCATAGTTCTTCATACCGATTCTTGGTCTTCGGTTGGGTGTACATCAGTCTTATCGCTCTGATCGTCGCCCATATCAGCGACACGATGGAGCCAAGAACCAATATGAAACCGGCCCAGATCAGTCCGGTCAGAAAGGACCGGTCCACTATGCCGGCGATCACACCGCCTAACAGCGCTAGAGGGAAAGCCAGAACTGCACCAACGGCGAGATTGGCGACCGGATTCGGATAGACGAATGTCGGAGTCCAATAGAAATGCGCGACGAGTATGCCGCGGTCGTCGCGATGTAGTTCCTGATGACGGAGAGCCAGCCCCCTCCAGTTCGTGGCTGTCGTCTCGTATCGGGGAACCCGGTGAAATCGGCTGTTCAAGTGATGGATAAGCAAACGTCGGGACGCATCGCGCCAATCGTCTTCTTTCCCATCGCCAAGAGAGACCCCTCTCCGGTGTTCATGTCGGCCCACACTGTCCCTCCCCCTCTGACGCCTCCCCGCCAGCCCAGCAACAAGCGCCCAGATACCGGCAACGGTCAAAACGGTCGCCCCGACGATCAGATCGGTCAGATCCTGGGGCTCCTCGAGTGCAAGCGAGACGATCATCACCCAGAACAGGGCGCTTCAGCTCATAAAGACGACTCCCGTCCAAGGAGCCGATTCGTCATCGAAACGTTCCGATCATGGTGTCACCTCGAACCCCGTGGAACCAGGGATCGCAAGTCACTTCTGGTTTCGCAGATCGATGAAAGATCCTTCGGGCGGTTCGGTGATCGAGATGTCTTCTCCGTAGCTGGTGAAACCGTGGCTGACCATCAGTCGGAACTTAATTCCACCTTCAAATGCTGTGGCCTCGCTGTCGGCTCTGGTTAGCACCTTGCGGTCAAGAGCAATCCATAGTTCCGTCCGACCATCCGCCACCGTCGCCTCCGTCAGGCCCACCAGATCCGGCGGCAACGAAGGATAGGAAAGGACCAAGTATTCCCCATCCCCGCCATCCACGACGAGAGCCGCTTCGGGCTGCACACTGCCTGCCAGCTGGACATACCCGTCACCGCGCAGAAGACGATTGAGCTCGCGTTCGTGACGGAACTGATCCCCGGACTCCTCCTTCAACCAGACTCCGGTGTTCTGATAGTGAACCCTCCCGATCGTGATCCACTCGTCGTAGTCGGCCACGTCGTTTGACCCCTCCCACGCGGTTTGGATGACGTGAAAACGATCCGGTCGTAGACACCCCAAACGCCACTCGATGGTCGCGACCTCAGGTCCAACGAACCGGCCGATACGTTCGGACCGGTGGGAGGGACTGTCCTCGAAATGGGCGAGGGCAAGACGTAGATCCTCCTCCCAGCCGGCTGGAGCCGTCCGCTGGGGCAGATCTTCACTGGAGAACTCCAACAGTGGAGACAACTCGACGTGAACAGTCTGCGCGGCAGCCCGAGAAAGTTCCAACCCGGACACGAAGACCGTCTCTCTCGCCGCCTGGGCCTGCGGATCGTCCCGACCGCGCATGCGCTCCACATCCTTGACAAGCACCTTGGCCAAGGTGTTCGCCTTGGCATGGTCGCCGCTGATGCCGTACATCGCAGCCAGATCAGCCCGCACAGGAAACAGTCGCGCGTCCCCGGATCCAAGGATCCGGGTCATGTCCTCTAACACCTCCTCGAGGAGGACGGCTCCTCTCTCGGGCGTCGACCCATAGGTATTAGCCAGCGCAGCACGTGCGAGAAACGTCTGCTCGTGGTCAGGACCCCACATCTTGATCGACTCGCCGACCAGCCGCTCGTACAACCCGCGGGACTCCTCCTCCTTGCCGGCCTCGAATAATCTCAGCGCCTTCCCACTCAACCGCTCCAAGCTCCGGGTCGAGCGCTTCTCTCCTCTTGCAGGAGTTGCTCGTCTCGGTGAAGTCTCGTTGCCCTTGCCTGTTGCCTCCCGGGCTTCGTCCGGTTTCACGTGTCTGCCTTTGACTGTTGGCTCCGATTGCTGCTGTCCGACGCGGGCTTCTCCCGCGGTTGGTCCGATTCGACCGGTTGAACCTCGTAAACAAAAGGCTCATATCCCGGCACGGAGCGTGCGAACTCCTCGAAGCTCCCTATCAGCATGTACGCGGGGAGGCTCCCCTCCCCCTTGATCTCTCGCACGTCCTCCAAGGACTGGGACACCCACTCGATGAAGCCCGAGGCGAACGGCACCGCCTCCAAGAGTTCGGGATCCTTGTCCCTCAGGATGAGGTCACTCGCCTCCCCAGCAAGAGCCAATGCCTTCTTCCACCGCATCTTCACCAGGGCGGAACCAGTTCGACCGACTATCGCCATGACCACGACTTCGAAGACCTCGGAATCTCTCGTGTCCGCGAATCGGTCGATCAACTCACCGTATGTGGCCATCGCTCTCCTCCAACGCCCCATTCCCTCTTCGGTTGCGGCCTTGTTCAGGTACGCCTGAGCCACCAGAGCGTCAAGTCCGGGCTCGCCCAGGCCGTCGAATCGTTGGATCACCTCGTCGAATCCGATGATGGCCTCATCCCAGCGCTCCATTTCTGCCAGAGCCAGCGGTCTTCGGACCTGAGCCATGCCAGCAAGTGTGAGTGACGCGAGACCGGTCTCGACCCCGACGAGAGCAATCGAGTCATCGTAAGCAGCCAACGCTTCCGACGATCTGCCCTGCTCCCCCCTCGCCGCCCCCTTAGCGCCCAGGGCCCACGCTGCGGCCAGCCGCAAATCCGGTTCGGAAGCCTTCCCGAATCGGGAGACTATTTCGTCCAGCACAGAGATCGCCTCGTCGAAACGTCCCCCCTCGCCCAGAGCCCCGGCCTTTGCTTGAAGAGCCCCCGCCACCTGCTTTTGCAGCTCAGGGTTGTTGTGGATCGAAAGGTCCAGAACGCCGACAGGAATGAGACCGGGTGTCGCTGTCCACTCATCCCCTATTTCGACCACGACCGCGGCCACCGGTGGGCATCCCAGATCCGTGCTAGGTCCCGCCTCGGCGAGGCGTTGCTCCAGGGCCTGGCAGGCAGCTGCCACTTCGTAGAGAGCATCTCCATGGTCGGCGGTGAGCTTGGGTGCGGAGAAAAGGTCCTCGAAGTGATAGCCCTCGAAGTCGGTGAGATCGGTGAACCCTGCCATGGCCTCGCCCAACGTGGTGAAGAGGTGGCGCCACGCACCCACATACGCCTGGTGCTCGGAGGCCACACCGGGGGGCGGCTCGATCGACTCAAGGTCGTCGGCATGGGCAAGCATGAGATCGAGTAACCCCAGCCAGAAGTCTCTTACGAACTCAACCGTCTGGGGTGCTTCGGCCGGCAACTCCTCGAAGTAGGACTGGAACCGGAGATCGAGATCCGAGCGGAGACCAAACCACTCCTCCAGATAGACCTCCACGTCTTCGCCGCCTGCTACCGGCGCGTCACTCGGCGCCGGATCGGTCGCCCCCGTTGTCACGGTGGTAGCGACCGTACGGTCCGACTGGTCCGACCCGCAGGAGACGACCAGCAACACCAAGACCATCAACAACAACTGCAGAGCACGTCGGCTCATCTACAGGTCCTTTCTAATTCACACACGCTGGACCGTGCATCAACCGGAAGCCGAGATCTTCAACAGCCCGTATTCAGGTAGTGAGATGAATTCGGGGAACTCTGGGTCCTGGAGCAACCCGAAACCGCCCGCCTGCAGGAGGTAGGTCATCCTCTCGCGTCGCGATCGGCGAATCATCTCTACCCCCAGAACGACTCCCTGCTTCTCGCCTCTCTAGGTTCCTGAACGTTCGACCACCACATAGGCTCCTGCTTCGAACTCGCCCTGTCGGTAGTCAAAGAAAACAAGTGTTCCTTCACTCCATACGGCTGCTTCGATCGACTCGCCTGGCAACAACTCCGGCGGCTCTCCGATAACAGGCTCTTCGCCGGGGTGCACTTCGGGGCCGGGGTAGGCGAAGCGAAATTCGATATCCCCGTCGCCGGTTTCACGGAACTGGACGTCTATGGAGAGGTCGACCACACCACCGAATACGGGAAGATTCAACGGGTCGCCTTCGAAGATCTCGAGGACGATGGGCCGGATCGCCTGGTCTCCGGTGTTGGTGATCGTTATCCGCACCAGACCGTCGCCGACCGGCAGGGGGTTCGGTGTTGCCGACCACTGACTACCGGCCTCGACATCGATTGATACTGCCTCGGGAGGCGGTGTCGGGCAGCCCAGGTCTGACCGATAGCCGGCATCGGAACCCAGATCCTCCAGAGATCGACACGTCTCCACCGCGGCGAGTAGAAGCTGTTCATGCTCAGGGAGAGGTTCGGCCAGCCGATCGAAGACGGCATTGAAGAACTCAAAGAGCTCGTCGAGGTCTGTGAAACCGGCGACCTGGTCGCGCACATAGCTGAAGTAGTCCCGGAACGAATTCACATAGTCCTGGTGTGCCGACGCGAAACCGTTCGGTGCATCGACTGCGTCGAGCACGTCGGCATGTTCAAGGTGAAGGTCGAAGTAGCCCAGCCAGTATGTGTGCTCGTCTTCAAACAGCTCATCCACTGGAGGCAAGGTCTGTGGTGGCTGCTCCTCTCCAGGCTCCACAAACGGAGGGGAGGTCGCTTCGAAGTGGGCCTGTTCGAACTCGGCGACCTGAATGTCGAGATCGGCAGCGAGGTTGGACATCTCCACCAGGTACGCCTCGACCTCCTGGCCATCGGATGCCGGTCCGGTGCCCGTGGTCGGAACCGTGGTCTCCGCAGGCACACGAGTTGCGGCGACAGCGGTGGTAGAGATCTCCGCAACTTCACCTGACCCGCATGAGACGGCAAACAGCCCCAGCACCATCAGCAACGGCCACCCACGCCTTCTCATCTTCGTCTCCAGACCTCGTTTGGTTCACACACGCATAAAGAGACGATTCTGTCTACAGGAGATACGAAAAGACTTCAGTTCCGTTGTGAAACCTCCCGAGGGCCTCTCACGGTGAGTCTCCGAAGCCGAAAACCACCCTCTGTCCCGTCACGGACACGCCCATACTGACATCGGGATCCGCTTCGGGGAACAGAGTGATGTGCTCGTAGTCCGGGATGTCATAGCCGAGATCAGGCAGCGTGAACACACAAACCGCCGAATCGTCACCCGAAAGCAGGAACGAAGATCTTGGATCTTCCTCGGTCACCTCCACACCAGCGGGAAGAGCGATGGTGGGAGCCTCGTCAGCGGAGTCGAACATCGACTCGTCGAATATGTGGACTAGCGAGCCCTCCCCGATGCCGGCCATCGGTCCCGAACCATCACAGGCCCCTGTGGCCTCATCGACGGTGTAGGCGTTGTCCAGGACCATGAACACCTCGACCGGTAACGACTGGAGCTCGCCAACAGTCGACGGCACCGTGGTAGGTGGGACCGTGATCACCGGAGGCTCCTCCACCCTGGCCAACACGAAAACACCTACCAGCACTGCCAACACCGCCGCAACAGCCATGGTCAAGGTGGCGACCCTTCGATGGCGGTGGACCCGCAACATGATCTCGAGGCGTTGCTGGGTGTCGACATGGGTTCGAACCCGATCCGCCAGAGCGGCGCCGCGACCCTGGATCTCTTCCGGTCTCATCGCAGGCCTCCAGAGTCCACTTCCCGTACCAACCTCTCCCTACCCCTCTGCAGATGAGTCCTCACCGAAGACTCTGAGATATCCAACACCTCGGCGACCTCGGCGGTGTCCATGCCGTCCACATAGTGGAGGACAATCACCTCACGTTGACGACGTGGAAGTGACTTCACCTGATCCCAAAACTCGGCCTCCTCCACAGGATGGGCGTCGACCACCTCGACATCGCCCACCAGGTAACGCTCCAAAGCCTTCACCTCGCTGAGCCGACGTCGCAACAGAGAGTTGGACAGGTTGATCGTCACCCGCCGCAGCCAAGCACCCGGCTTGTCGTATCGGGACACCGAATCCCACGACCTGAAAGCGCGAAGGCAAGCCTCCTGCGCCAGCTCCTCGGCGGCCCACCTACTCCCCGAGATCGCATAGGCGACAGCCACCATCTTGGGGAACTCACGGCGGAAAAAGGTCTCGAACGGCTCCGCCGCCCTGACGACCTGAAGCTCCAAGTCGTCCTCAACCGGATCCTCTGCCATCACCTCGTCCAACTCTCCTGCGTATACACACACGCAGAACAGCGGGTGCGCGTCTACGAGCGACCCAGCTAGATCAAGATCGCATAATACGTACCGCACCAGGCACACCGACCGGGCGTTTTCACAGGGCACAGCCGCCGATCGGCGCTATCTCGCCTTGCTCTCCTTTCAAGCGACATCAAGCTCAAATGCGAACGGCAGTCCGGTTACCTGTTCGACGCGGCGCTTCCTTGAGTCGACTGACCTGACAGGAATGCGAACCCCAGCGCCCGCCTTACGGCAGGCGCTGTCTGCCACCCATGGCAACGACCAGTTGGCTCCTTGGTCCGGCCCGGTGTCATACCTCCCCTAACCGGAGAGACCGTCTAGAAATGGATCGACGGCGGCATCATTCTCCGCCATCCCCCAGACCTCGGTGGCCTTGCCGTCCTTCACGTGAAAGA
>Ga0214472_10008012_pt1 | contig 11024 bp, 8 predicted proteins | sample RVTome_6_FD_207662 | JGI IMG/M metagenome (GOLD analysis project Ga0214472, IMG submission 207662) | Soil microbial communities from uranium-contaminated site in the Upper Colorado River Basin, Wyoming, United States - RVT140D175 | ecosystem: Environmental > Terrestrial > Soil > Contaminated >...
TTCGTCCTCGGGCCCATGTTCACGCCGCCGTCCCTCGTCGATGTGAGCGGGATGGGCGGCACGCTTGCGCTCCCCGGATCGTGGGGAGCGGGCAACTGGAACACGGGGGCCTTCGATCCCGAGACCAGGACGTATTTCGCCTTCGCGCACGAGATCCCGAGAGTCTATCGGATCGTGTTGGCGACGGACTCCTCCTCGGAGATGGAGTACTGGAGCCCGAACCGGGACGCCCCGTACCTCGACGGCATTCCGCTCACCAAGCCGCCGTGGGGGCGGATCACCGCGATCGACATGAACACGGGCGAGCATCGCTGGGTCGCCGCCAACGGCGACGCGCTTCGGGACGCCCCAGCGCTTGCGGGGCTCGAGCTCCCGCCGCTCGGCATCGCCAGCAGGCCTGCGGCGCTCGTGACAGCCACGCTGCTCTTCCTTGGGGAGGGCGCGCAGGACGCCTTCGGCGGCGTCCAATCCAACATGTGGGGCCGGGCCTTCCGCGCGTACGACAAAGCGACCGGTGAGGTCGTGTGGGAGACCGAGCTCCCAGCCGGCACGACGGGCGCTCCCATGACGTACGTCCACGACGGCCGGCAGTACATCGTGGTGGCCATCGGAGGCGAGGACGCGAACCCCGAGTGGGTCGCGCTCGGCCTGCCCTGAGACCGCGGGGCCCCGCGCCCCCACACGGCAACGATCGTATGGCGCCTCAGACGACGTCGACGCGGCTTGCTCGGGCACGAGCGATCGGGTTCTTGGCGGCCTGTCTGTGCTGCTCGCCGTCGCCGGACCAGGGCCCACGCAACGAGGGGCGCGAACGCGGTGCTCGGGCCGAGGCCTCCCTCTCCTCGGCCGCCATGCGCTCCGTGTGGAGTGGCGTCTATTCGGCGGAGCAGGCCGCCCGCGGGCGTGGGGCCTATGTCGAGGAGTGCTCCGATTGCCACCTGCCGGACCTCTCCGGCAACGATCTCGCCCCACCCCTCCGGGGGGATCCGTTCCTCGAGAAGCGCGCGGGGTCCACGGTCGGGGGCCTCTACGCCCTGGTGCGGAGCACCATGCCGCAGGATCGAGCGTTCAGCCTCACGCCACAGGCATATGTCGACGTCCTGGCCTACCTCCTGAGCGAGAACGAGGCTCCGCCCGGAAGCGCGGAGCTCGAGCCCTCTCAGGCTTTCCTGGATCTCATCGCCTTCGACGCGGAATCGGCCGACCAACCGTGAGCGGGCGCCGGTTGACAAGAGTGTATTGTACGGGCGAGGAGCTCGACAGGACGCCGCTCTCGACGGTCGAGGACGTCGATGCGGCGGTGAAGGCGGCCACAAACGCCTTCCCCGCGTGGAGGGCGACTCCGGCCGTGGAGAGGGCGCGCATCCTATTCCGACTCAAGGCCTTGCTGGACGAGCACAGGGAGGAGCTCGCCGCGAGCCTGACCTTGGAGCACGGGAAGAACCTGGCGGAGACCCGCGGTGAAGTGCAGCGCGGGATCGAGAACATCGAGCACGCATGCGGCGTTCCCACGCTCATGATGGGGGACACGCTGGAGGACATCGCGGGCGGCCTCGACTGCAGCACCTACCGACAGCCCCTGGGGGTCTTCGCGGGGATCACTCCGTACAACTTCCCTGTGATGATCCCGCTTTGGTTCTGGCCCTATGCCGTCGCCACAGGGAGCACGTTCGTGCTCAAGCCGAGCGAGCAAGACCCGATCACGCATCAGAGGGTCGTCGCGCTGGCGGAGCAAGCGGGGCTCCCGCCCGGCGTGCTGAACGTGGTGCACGGGGGGAAGGAGGTCGTATCGGCCCTGCTCGAGCACCCAGGCATCACCGGCATCTCCTTCGTCGGCTCGAGCGAGGTGGCCCGGGTCGTCTACGCGGGTGCTGCCCGCACCGGCAAGCGCGTCCAGGCGTTGGGTGGCGCCAAGAACCACATGGTGATCCTGCCGGACGCGGACCTGGACGTTGCGGTCGAGGCCTGCGTCTCGTCCATCTTCGGCTCCGCCGGGCAGCGGTGTCTCGCCGGGAGCGTGGTCGTGGGTGTCGGCGACGCGTACTCCGCCGTGCGCGAGCGCTTCCTGGACGGGGCCCGCTCGTTTCGCGTGGGTTATGGCCTCGAGGACGGGGTGGACATGGGGCCGGTGATCTCACGCAAGCACCTGAGCAGGGTCGTGGGCTACATCGACACGGGCCTCGCCGGAGGGCGCCGAGCTACCCCTGGACGGTAGGGGCCTGAAGGTCGAGGGCTACCCGGAGGGCAACTGGGTCGGACCCACCGTCATGGAGGGACTCCGCCCCGATATGAGGGTCGCGCGGGACGAGATCTTCGGACCCGTCGCAGGGCTCACGCGTGTGAGCTCCCTGGACGAGGCCGTCGCGCTGATGCACCGCAGCTCCTACGGCAATGCGTGCTCGCTCTTCACGTCGAGCGGCAAGGCGGCACGCGAGTTCCGCTACAGTGCGGGCATCAGCATGATCGGGATCAACATCGGCGTCGCGGCTCCGATGGCGTTCTTCCCATTCGGCGGCTCGCGGCAATCCTTCTACGGGGATCTGAAGGCCCAAGGCAAAGATGCAGTCCAGTTCTACACTGACCGGCGTGTGGTCATCTCGCGCTGGTGGTTCGCCCCCGCAGACGACGAGGAACTCCCGCGCCATGACCACCCCAAGAGATCGCGAGCTCGGGCTCGACCGGAACATCACCCGTCGGGACTTCGTGAACGGAGTCGGCGTGGCCATCACAGGTACCGCGCTCGGAGCGCGCGGGCTGTCCGCGCTGGACCGGGCGACCGGCACGGCCGTTCGCCGCGAGCCATCGGCGCAGGAGTACTACCCTCCGGCGCTCACCGGCATGCGAGGGAGCCACCCCGGCTCGTTCGAGGTAGGGCACGCGCTCCGGGACGGAGCTACGTGGGACGACGTCCTCGACACCGGAGAGGCGTACGATCTGGTGGTCGTAGGAGGAGGCATCAGCGGACTCTCGGCCGCATACTTCTTCCTCACGTCGGCCGGCCCGGGCGCTCGCGTGCTCATCCTCGATAACCACGACGACTTCGGGGGACACGCCAAGCGGAACGAGTTTACGGTGTCTGGACGCACATGGATGCTGAACGGCGGCACGTCCAACCTGGAGTCGGTGGACCATTACAGCACCGTATCGCGCACGCTCCTCGCGGCCATCGGCATCGACCTCGACCGAGCGGAGGTGGCCAGCTCGGGCAGCCGGGCCTTCTACCGTTCGTTGGGCCTCGGCAACTCGACGTTCTTTGCTCAGGAGACGTTCGGCGAGGACCGCCTCGTGCTGGGCCGCGGCGCGGGCCAGGGCGTGTCCTGGGACGAGTGGCTGGCGCGCACGCCCATGTCGCCCGCCGTGCGGCGCGACATCGCCCGCCTGTACGATCCCGAGGCGAGCCCGGACTACATGCCGGGCCTCTCGGACGCCGACAAGAAGGAACGCCTCGCGCGCATGAGCTACAGGGATTTCCTGCTCGGCCTCGCCAGGGTGGACCCGGGCGTCATCCCTTTCTTCGACGACCGGCCGAAGGGCCTCCTGTGCGTGGGCATCGACGCCTATCCGGCCCTCTATGCGTGGGCGGAAGGGAACCCGGGCTTCCAGGGGATGAGCCTCCATCCGCTGCCTCGTGTGGGGCCCCTGACCCACCTCGGCGGCGGGCAGCACGGTCGCGAGAACGAGTTCTCGGGCGGTCCGACGATCGAGCTGCCGGACGGCAACGCTACCCTGACGCGCCTGTTGGTGCGTGCGATGATCCCGACGGCGTTGCCGGGCTCGACGATGGAGGACTCCATCACCTCCCGCCTGGCGTACGACAAGCTGGACCGCGAAGGGCAGGACGCGCGCGTTCGTCTCAACAGCACGGTCGTGCGCGTCCGGCACGTCGGCGATCCTGACGCGGCGCGGGAAGTCGAAGTCGCCTACGTCCGCGACGGGCGGGCGGAGCGCGTGCGTGCGGCGCACTGCGTCATGGCCTGCTACAAGATGGTCATCCCGCATCTCGTGCCCGAACTATCGGAGGAGCAGAAGGCCGCGCTCTCGTACGGGGTGAAGATGCCGATCGTCTACACCAACGTCTTCCTACGGAGCTGGACCGCCTTCGCCGAGCTCGGCGTCTCGAGCATCACCACCCCGGGGATGTACCACACGGACGTGAGCTTGGGCCGGGCCGTCGAGCTGGGCGACTACCGGCCGTCGCGATCGCCCGAAGAGCCCATGGTCGTGCACATGACGCGCACCCCGTGCGCACCGGGACTACCGAAGAAGGAGCAGCACCGCCGCGGCCGCTTGGACCTGCTCACGACCACGTTCGAGACCTTCGAGCGCAACATCCGGGACCAGCTCGGGCGGAGCCTCGCCGGCGGCGCGTTCGATCCCGCCCGCGATATCGAGGCCATCACCGTGAATCGGTGGCCGCACGGTTACGCGTACAGCTACGACACGCTGAACGACCCCATCGAGTGGGCGCTGTTCGCTCCTGAAGACCGACCCTGCATGATCGGCAAGCGGCGCTTCGGGCGGATCTCGATCGCCAACTCGGACGCGGCCGCGACCCCGCACACCGACGCGGCGATCGACGAGGGTTATCGCGCAGCCGGCGAGCAGCTCGTGATCAGAAGTCGGTCTCGCTCGGCGCGCTCGGGGTAGGCGCGCCCGCCACGACCCCCGCGGCCGACGCACTCCTCGCGCGTGACCGCGAGCCGCTGCCGATCGAGGACCACACGTCGTCGAACTCCTCAGCGGCATGACGATCCAGAGGGCGTGCATCCCGACGGCGTACCCCATGCCGGTCAGGCCGAGCAGCAGCCAGGCGCTCTCGCCTGTCGCGTTGGAGCTGAACGCGATCACCCCGGCCGGGAGCTTCTTTTCAGCGACGTAGTAGCCCTTCATGTTGCCCGAGCCCCGTCCCCCCAGGCCCCTATGGCGAGCAAGACCACGAGGTACACGGCCAAGACGGTGACGATGACCAGATTCACGTCTCAGCTCCTGCCTGGGGAGGGGGGAGGAAGGGAGCCGGCTAGCGGTCGCGGTGGGCGACGTAGAAGCCGATCGCCAGTGACACACCGGGAACGACCGCGAGCGCCAGGACGATCTAGGTGGCCAGGGGCAGCCCCGCGATCATCGTGCGCCCCGGTTTTCGACCAGAGCACACGCCCGCGCGAGGCGGGTGATCCCCTCGTCGAGCTCGTCCTCCTCGATGAGCATGGACGGTCCGATCCGGATCACGTGCCCATGCAGGCCCCCGGTCCCGATCAGGAGCCCCTCTTCCTTTGCGGCCTCCAGTAACGCGACCGCGCGAGCGGGGGCCGGAGTCTTGGACTCGCGATCGTCCACGATCTCGAGGCCCCACATGAGTCCCATGCCGCGAGCCTCCCCGATCCAGTCATGGCGTGCCGCGAGCCCCTGCAAGGCGGCACCGAGCTGCTCGCCCCGGGCCGCCGCGCGCGCAGGAGTGTCCTCCTGGGTCATCACCTCCAGAGTCGCCGCAGCGGCGGCCATGCTGATCGGATTACCTCCGAAGGTCGAAATGGTCTTCGGGGTCCACGACTCGGCGATCTCGCCCCGGGTGGTCGTGACACCAACCGGGAAGCCATTCGCGACGCCCTTGGCCGTGACCATGATGTCGGGCTCGACACTCCAGTGCTGGATGCCGAACCAATGCTCGCCGGTCCGACCCCAGCCTGCTTGCACCTCATCGATGATCAGAAGCCCCCCGACGCCCCGTATGATCTCGGCGACCCTCTCGAAGTAACCGAGAGGCGGGACGACGAACCCACCCACACCCTGGATCGTCTCGGCAATCAGGGCGGCGGGTCGTCCGTTCGTGGTGGTCTCTATGACCTCCTCGAGGTCCCGGGCGAACCGGTCCACGCATGTCTCATCACACGGTGTCCTGAACGGACACCGGTACGGATAGGGCGACATGGCGTGCTTGATGCCGGCGACGGAGCTCGGCAGCGGACGCCACGGCGCGTGTGCCGTCAGGTTGGTTGCAAGCATCGACCGGCCGTGGTAGCCCAGCTTGAGCGCGATCACCTCGGTCCGGCCGGTGAAGATGCAGGCCAGGGTCACGGCGGTCTCCACGGCCTCGGTGCCACTGTTGGTGAAGAACGATCTCGTCAGACCCCCGGGCGCGAGGTCCGCGATCCGGCTGGCCACGTCGATCTGGTTCCGCGTGACGTACAGGGTCGACGTATGCCCGATCTGGGCCATCTGCCGGGTAACCGCCTCGGTGACGGCCGGGTGACAATGACCGATGGAAGTCGTCAGGATCCCGGCGAACAGATCGAGGTACTCGCACCCTTCCATGTCTTTCACCCAAACGCCCTGGGCCTCCTCGAGGACGAGGGGGCTACGATAGAACGGCCGGGCACACGGGAAGAGGAACTCGTCGTGTCCGGCCAGCAGCCGCTGTCGGTCGGCCGGGGCGATCGTGCTCTGCGGTCCCATCGTCGCTCCTTGCGAAACGTGGCGGAACCCTTCCGGTTCCGAGAACTGCTCTGTAGACTGTATGCAAGCCTGACGGTCGGCGTGTCAAGGACGGCTCCCTGCGATGCTCACGAGGACGACTTCCGGAAGGCCAGGAAGCGTGGCGTCCGGTGATCGCCTTGAGGACCGACCTGTCCAGCGTCGAGTCCTCTCAGGTGCCCCAATCGGATTAACCGCGAGTGCGGGACTCCTTGCGGGGGTCGGAATGGTATACTACATACTTTTTTTCTTGTCTTCGCTCAGCCGGGATCGGGGCCGTGGCCGATTCGTCGCGGAGGAGTCATATGCAGCAGCAAGAACGTCGGTGGTGCATCTGGCCTCTTGCCCTCGCTTTGTGCGAGCTCATACTTGCCGCGCCGGCCGCTTCGCAGGACGGCTGGTCGCATTCCGCTGGCGACACCTACCAGCGCTACTCGTCGCTCGGCATGATCGACGCGGGAAACGTCGGCGATCTCAGGGTAGCGTGGCGACGTCCCGGCCTGGCTCCCGAGGTTGCGGAGCTGATGCCCGACCGACGGCCGGGGGCGTATCACAAATCGACGCCCATTCTGGTCGACGGCGTCCTCTATGCCTCGGATGCCATTGGGCTCGTGGAAGCTTTCGACCCCGGTACGGGAGAGACCCTTTGGGTGCAGCCCCTTCCGGCGGACGACACGTCCCGAGGCCAAAGCGTCCGCGGCGTCGAGTTTTGGAGTGACGGCCAAGACCGCCGCATCGTTTCGATTCGCGACGAGTACCTGTATGCGCTCGACGCGAATACGGGTCGCCCGATTCCGAGCTTCGGAACGGACGGCCGGGTCCTTTTGACCCGCCCGAAGCCCGGGGCCCTCCGCTTCGGGGGCGCCCAGGCGCCGTTGGTCATCGGGGACCTCATCGTGGTTGCCGGCCTCCGCGGCGGCGCGGGCGACCGCTCTCGAGTCAAGGAGCGGGAGCCTGAAGATATCTACGGCTACGACGTCCGCAGCGGCCGCGAGCTCTGGGTCTTCAATGTCGTGCCGCGTCCGGGCGAAGTCGGCTCCGAAACGTGGGAGAACGACGCGGGGGAGTACGCCGGTGACCTGGGTGCTTGGTGCTGCCTGAGCGCCGATCCCGAGCTGGGCCTCATTTACGCCCCGCTGACAGCGAACAGCGGCTCGATGTGGGGCGGATGGCGGCCGGGACAGAACCTGTTCACGAACACGCTCGTGGCGATCGACGCGGAGTCTGGCAGGCTCGCGTGGCACTACCAGGTCATCCACCACGGCATCTGGGAATACGACAACATCGGCGTTCCCCTCCTGGCGGATCTGACCGTGGACGGCGAGATGGTTCCCGCGGTATTGCTCACGAACAAGAACGGCTTCCTCTACGTCCTGAATCGTGAGAGCGGCGAGCCGGTTCGCCCGATTCTCGAGAGGCCGGTGCCGCAGGAGCCCAAGGTACCCGGAGAAATCCTCTCCCCGACCCAGCCGATTCCGACCTGGCCCGTGCCCTTCGATCGACAGGGGATCAGCGAGGACGATCTCATCGACTTCACGCCGGAGCTGAGGGCGGACGCGCTCGAGTTCGTGGAGGATTACGTGCTCGGGGCGCTGTACACGCCCACGACGCTGGTCGGAGACGAGCCTGGCGAAAAGCTGGGAACCATCGCGGTTCCCGGTTCGTGGGGATCGGCGAACTGGCACTCGACCGCGTTCGACCCGGAGCTGCAGATGACCTTCGTGGCATCGCACACGCTTCCGGGCGTCGCTGGTGTGGGACCACCGAGTCCCGAAGACATCGCGGTGGGTGCAACCATGGAGTACGTGCGGGTGGCGCCGTCTCCGATCTTCGGCCCGCACGATCTGCCGCTCACCAAGCCGCCGTATGGCCGGATGACGGCCATCGACATGAGGACCGGGCAGGAAGCCTGGATGAGGGCCAACGGCGACGGGCCCAGGGACCATCCCCTATTGCGCGACCTCGTCCTTCCTCCGCTCGGCTACTCGAGCCGACCCGTACCCCTCGTGACCGCCACACTGCTGTTTCTGGGCGAGGGTAGCGACGCCTTCGGCGGCACGAGCGGCGAATACCAGTGGGGCACGAAGTTCCGCGCCTACGACAAGCGTAACGGCTCGATCGTCTGGGAGACGGACCTCAGAATCGGGACGACCGGAGGCCCCATGACCTACATGCACCAAGGCAAGCAGTACATCGTGATCCCTGCCGGCGACCGTGAGCACGGGCCGGAATGGATTGCGTTGACGATCCCCTGAGCGGGGAAGCCTCGGTCGGGAGCTCGGTCAATCGAGACGGGCTAGGGCCGGGGAGGACCTGAGGTCGAGAAGGCGGTAGCGCTAACGGCACGTCATCACGACGGAGGTGGCACCATGGCCCTCGACTCACGTCCGAGAAGAGGGAAGTACGGTGCCGGCGGGGCCCGTTGGGGGTTCGCCGCGCCAACAGGGACGTTGCGCCGGCGCTCCCCAGCCCCTGGCCGCCCATGAGCAAAGGATCATCATGAGCGTCGTACATGAAGGGCTCCAGGTCGAGCTACTGGAGGACGAGGCACTGTTTCGAACGCGCGCGTACGTGGCAGGTGAGTGGGTGGAAGCAGCCGACGGCGCCACCCTGGCAGTCGTCAATCCCGCTGACGCATCGGTGTTGGGCACCGTGCCGAACCTCGGCGTGCGGGAGGTACGTGAGGCCATCCGTGCCGCCAACACGGCGTATCCTGCGTGGCGGGGTCTGACAGCCAAGGAGCGAGCCCGGATTCTCCGGACCTGGTTTCAGCTCATGCTCTCCCACGAGCGCGACCTGGCGGTGCTGATGACCCTCGAGCAGGGTAAGCCCCTCGCTGAATCCTTGGGAGAGATACGTTACGCCGCCTCGTTCATCGAGTGGTTTGCAGAGGAGGGGAAGCGCGTATACGGCGACACGATACCTCCATTTGCGCCCGACCGCCGTATCGTCGTCACCAGGGAGCCCGTTGGCGTCTGCGCCGCCATCACGCCGTGGAACTTCCCATCCGCCATGATCACGCGGAAATGCGCCCCGGCTCTGGCCGCCGGCTGCACGATGATCGTGAAGCCAGCGAGCCAGACGCCGTATTCGGCGTTGGCGTTGGCGGAGCTGGGGCAACGAGCCGGCCTGCCCCCGGGCGTATTCAACGTGGTGACCGGTTCCGCGTCGGTCGTGGGCAGCGAGCTGGCCACGCATCCGGTGGTGAGAAAGCTGAGCTTCACCGGTTCCACGGAAGTCGGCGCGAAGCTCATGGTGCAGTGTGCACCCAGCATCAAGAGACTCTCGCTCGAGCTGGGCGGTAACGCACCGTTCATCGTGTTCGATGACGCCGATCTGGAGGCGGCCATCGAGGGGGCCATGGCCTCCAAGTATCGCAACAGCGGCCAGACCTGCGTTTGTGCCAACCGGCTGCTGATTCAGGAAGGAATCTACGAAGAGTTCTCGGCAGGTCTTGCCGAGGCGGCGCGCAGTCAGCTCAGGGTGGGCAACGGACTCGAGGAGGGGGTGTCACAGGGTCCGCTCATCGAGATGAAGGCGGTTGAGAAGGTGGAGATGCACATCAGGGATGCCGTTGCCAAGGGCGCACGAGTAGCTCTCGGTGGTAATCGCCACGCGCTGGGCGGCACCTACTTCGAGCCCACGATCCTGATCGACGTGAGCTCCGACATGCTCGTGGCCAAGGACGAGACCTTCGGTCCGTTGGCACCGCTGTTTCGATTCAGCACGGAGGCAGAGGCCATACACATGGCCAATGACACTGAGTTCGGACTGGCGGCCTACTTCTTCACACGCGACCTGGGGCGAACCTGGCGCGTGGGCGAGGCTCTCGAATACGGCATGGTGGGCGTGAATACAGGCCTCATTTCGACGGAGGTCGCGCCCTTCGGTGGCATGAAGGCGTCCGGAATCGGCCGCGAGGGCTCTCGCTATGGCATCGACGAGTACCTCGAGATGAAGTATTGGTGCATCGGGGGAGTGGCTTAGGATGATCGGCCCACCATCCACCAGACGACGTAGCGAGCTGCGTCGTAGTCTGGGCCTCGTCAGCTTCTTCGCCCTGGCGTTTGGCTCAATGGTCGGCGTGGGTTGGGTAACCACCATGGGCAGCTGGCTGACACAGGCGGGACCTGCTGGGGCGATTGTGGCGTTTCTGGGAGGCGGGGCGACTATGCTGCTCATCGGCCTATGCTACGCCGAGCTGGCGCCCATGCTGCCTGTGGCCGGGGGCGAAGTGGCCTACGCCTATCGGGCGTTCGGGACGGGCAAGGCCTTCCTTGCCGGCTGGTTTCTCGCGTTCGGCTACACGATCGCTGGCCCCTGTACGAAGTCGCGGGCGGAACGGTCTTTATCAGCCATCTCCTCCTCGGTGCGGCGTTCACTGCGCTCATCACTTGGATCAACTACAGCGGCGTCGCGCGGGCGGGAGCGTTTCAGGTGACGCTCACCTTTTCCTTCATCGGCGTGGCGGTGCTCTTCATCCTTGTCGCGATCGGAAGCGGGGACCTTTCCAACGCCGAGCCGTTCTTTCCGGGGGGGACGGGGTTCTCGGCTTG
>Ga0214472_10008016_pt1 | contig 11019 bp, 9 predicted proteins | sample RVTome_6_FD_207662 | JGI IMG/M metagenome (GOLD analysis project Ga0214472, IMG submission 207662) | Soil microbial communities from uranium-contaminated site in the Upper Colorado River Basin, Wyoming, United States - RVT140D175 | ecosystem: Environmental > Terrestrial > Soil > Contaminated >...
GGCCGGGGGATGAGGCTCCCTGAGCCCGGATGGCTCTAGTCGTCCATCGATAAGCCCGGCTGCCCGGTGCGTCTCCTCTCCCGGCATCGCTCATATCTCCTAGATCGGAAGCCCAGGAAGCCCGCTTGACCTGGACTCGTCGGCATCTCACCGGATGGCTGAGCGGCCATTCGCTCGCGCCTGTGCGTAATGATTCCGACGTCCCAATCGGAGCGTGGGTATCCCCGATGATGCGGCGTACATAGTGCTAACAGCCAGCCGAATGCCCATCAGAGCGATCGCTGCGACATCGAACCCGGAGCCCGTGAACGTCGGGTCCGCACACCCGATTGGCTGGATCTCACCTTGGTCGTCAAAAGGAAGCTTGTCATGCCCCCACCCGATTCCAAGGCACGGCCGTCAACCACGCCCGTCCCTTTGACCGCCTGCCGGAGACGCTGGCATGCTACGCGCATGGCTGCGAAGCCGAGGTGGCTGTTCTGGGCCCGAGGCACCTTGCTCAGCGCGATCTGTGGGCACTGGATCGCGAACACGGTGCTCGATCCGGACCAGTACACACGGGCCGGCCTGGAGTACACGTGGGGTGCCTCCCTTCCGATCGTGATCCAGACGATCCTGGTTCTGCTGGTCGTGCTCATGCTCGGGCCGCTGTCGAGGAGGGCGAGGAGCGCCGAGCACTGCCCAGCCCCCTCTCGGTCACACCGGTCTTCTCTCCTAATGCTGCTCGCGACCTCTCAGCTCCTCCTCTTCCTGGCGATGGAGGCGAGCGAACGGATCGTCCAGAGCGAGCCCTTCACGGACGGGCTGCTGGCTACAGGGTTCGCCTTCGAGCTCCTCTTCGCGATCGGCTCTGCACTGCTCCTCGTCGGATTTGGATCGGTTGCGCTCGGCGTCATCCGGTCGCTTCGTCGCCAGCCGACGACCGCGACGATCGAAGATCTGATCGGCCTCATCACCGAGCATGTGGCGCCCATTCACCCACTGATCGTGGTGGGCGACGTGCGCGCCCCGCCTCTCGTTTCGGTTTAGCCACCGCGTCCGGCGGCTTTCAGGCCACGGAACTGTTTGGTCTCGTGTGCGAAGTTCTTGCTGGTTGGCCCACGCGAGCGATAGGCCGAACGGAGAGAGGTCGTTGGAGATCGGAACGCCACCTGAACAACATCAGATCGAGCAAGCGGAGGAGTTGCCCACCGGCTCGTCGGAGTGGCCGTCCCTCCATCCGGCGCGAGGGACGTGCGTCCCGGGCTGCTCCTCCTACGGGACGTGCCACTGCGGCTGTGGCGCCCGCCCGAAGCTCAGCCAGATCACATCCCCATCGTCGAGTCGGGTGGCAGGGCGACCGTTCACGTTCGTCTCGGGTCACCAGCTGCGGGTCGTCCACCCGCGCGCCGGCATGTGGTCGAGGAACGGGATTCCGGTCCACAGGATCCGCCCGCTCCTGTTCTGGCTGCGGGAGCGGCATGGATCGATCCGGGCGGTGGCGATCCTGCTGAATACCCCGGAGGCCACGATCAGAGGCTACGTGTACAACACCAAGCGCAAGCGGGTCCCGCCGCATACCGCGAGGAAGATCGCGGACCTGGTGCTTGCGCACCGAAAACCGACGCGCCCCCTTGGACATGTGTGAGGAGCAGCCGGGAACGCGTCCGGTCGTTCGCCTCCTCCCTCCGAAACGGCGCCGAACCCGTGAAAGGCATGGCTCCGAGCTGCGCAGTGGGTGAGGCCTCCATGTTCCCCCAGCGACTCACGCGGCGGACCTTCATGAGCCGGTCAGCGGCCGCCGCCGCGGGGCTATTCCTCTCGTCCTGCTTCGGCGATCGGATCTCGACCGCCCCCTCCCCTCGCCCGAGCTACGGTCGGGTCCCTCGAGGCCTCGATACGCGTTGGCCGATCAAGCGGATCCTGTACCTCATGCTCGAGAACCGGAGCTTCGACAACCTGTACGGCCGCTTCCCCGGCGCGAACGGGACGACCGTCGGCGTGCGGTGGGGGCAGGAGGTGCCGCTCGTCCACTGTCCCGAGTGGCTCCCTGGAGATCTTCCCCACGATCTGTCAGCCTGGACGACCTCCTACAACGACGGGCAGATGGACGGGTTCGCGCTGGGCGAGTACGGGCCAGTCTTTGCCTACTCGCAGTTCGATCGGCACGACATCCCCAACTACTACGGGTGGGCCGAGGACTTCGTGCTGAACGACAACACGTTCGCTTCGGTCGCCGGCGCCTCCTTCCCCAACCACCTGTTCTTCATCGCCGGCCAGGCGGGCGGCGCGATCGACAACCCAGAGAACATCCTGACCAAGCGGCTGAACGACGGGCGGGTGTTCAAAAGCTGGGGCTGCGACGCCCACGGCGACGAGGTCTACGTCTGGGTCGAGAACGAGCAGGGCGAGCTCGTCAAGCACTCGACGTGCTTCCGGTTCGAGACGGTCGGCGAGCAGCTGTCAAAGCGGAACATCGACTGGGCTTACTACTCTGCCGACCCCTACCAGGCGGGCTACATCTGGCAGGCGTACTCCGCGATAGAGCAGGTCCACACGAATCAGGAGCTGTGGGACGAGCACATCTGGCCGGTCGACGACCTGCTGCGCGACATCGAGGCCGGCGCACTTCCCTCCGTGACCTGGGTGACGCCGCGGTTCCAGCTCTCCGATCACCCGCCGTTCAGCACGAAGCACGCCCACAACTGGGTGACCGAGATCGTGAACGCGATCATGCGCAGCCCGCTGTGGGACGACATCGCGATCTTCATCACGTGGGACGAGTGGGGCGGGCTCTACGACCACGTACGTCCCCCGAGGATCGACGGGGTCGACCTCGGGTTCCGGGTCCCGATGCTGGTGATCTCCCCGTACGCCAAGCGTGGGTACGTGGACGACGCGCGGACGGAGTTCTCGGCGCCGCTGCGATTCATCGCGGACAACTGGGACCTGCCATACCTCACGCGCCGGATACGTGGGTCGCACAACTTCGAGCACGTCTTCGATTTTGATCGTCGGCCCCGCCAGCCCGAGCCGCGGCCGAAGGTGCGGGCGACGAACCGGTTCTGGGACTTCCCGAAGGACTTCGCCGAGTGGCCACCGGGGATCGACCCCGAGGCGCCGATGATCAGATACCCCTGATGCATCGGCCGCACAGCCGACGCTCGTTCCTCCGCGGCACGATCGTGGCGGCAGGCGGTGCGTTCCTCGCAGCGTGCACGAGGGCGCTCGGCCGGCGCCAGCCGACCTGGCTGCCCCCGATTCCCATGGGTACCGCGCCAGATCGGGTGGACGCGTCCGCGTTCGATACGACAACGCCGATAAAGCGGGTCGTCTACATCATCAAGGAGAACCGGACCTTCGATCACCTGTTCGGACGCTTCCCAGGCGCGAACGGGACCTCGGTCGGGATGGACAGGGGCGTCGAGCGCCCGCTCGCATCGGCCACGCGCGGCGCGATCGCCACAGACATCGAGCACTGCTACGAGTGCGCGATCGAGGCGTGGAACGAGGGCAGGATGGACGGCTTCAATCGCAACGAGGCCGCCGACCGCGGCGCGTACACGCAGTTTCTCCCCGAGGATCTCCCCAACTACTGGCATTGGGCCGAGCAGTTCGTGCTGCTGGACAACTTCTTCACGTCGGCCCACGGCCCTTCGTTCCCCAACCACCTATTCGCGATCGCCGCCCAGTCGGGCGGCACCTACGAGAATCCGGTCCAGGACCGGGCGCAGCTCGGGCGCCGACACCGAGAGACCGGGCTGTTCAAGGCGTGGGGCTGCGACTCGCTCAGCGACGCCTTCGTCGGGGTCAAGGACGCCGAGGGCAACGTCGACCGTGCCTTCCCGTGCTTCGACCTCGAGACCGCCGGCGACCTCCTGGATCGCAAGCGGATCCCCTGGGCCTGCTACTCGGCGACCCCGTTCCAGAATGGTTACCTTTGGAACGCCTTCTCGGCCGTCTCCCACATGCGACGCGATGCCGAGCGGTGGGCCCGGCACTGCTTCCCCGTGGACGATCTGATCCACCACATCCGCGAGGGCCGGCTGCCGCCGGTGACGTGGGTGACGCCCCGCTTCGAGGTCTCCGACCACCCCGAGTACAGCCTGTGCTGGGGCGAGACGTGGACCACGAAGGTCCTGAACGCGATCATGGAGAGCGTGACGTGGAAGGAGACCGCGGTCTTCCTCACATGGGACGACTACGGCGGCTTCTACGACCACGAGCCGCCGCCCCAGGTCGACGTCCTCGGCTTCGGGATCCGGGCCCCGATGCTCGTGATCTCCCCCTACGCCAAGCACGGGCACGTGAGCCGCGAGCTCGCCGAGTTCTCGTCGCCCGTGCGGTTCATCGAGGACAACTGGGGGCTGCCGCAGCTCGCGGAGCGAGACCGAAGGGCGACGCCGCTCCTCGACTCGTTCGACTTCGACCAGCGCCCGCGGCCGCCCGATCCGCGACGGCTGCCCGGCGACTGCGTGGGACCCGTGTATCCGGACGAACCACCCGGTGCATAGCGGCCCGGGCGGTTCGTTGGACCGGTCAGTCGCCGGTGATGGGGATCCCTCGCACCGAGGACAGCCGCAGCGAGCCGAGACTCGTGCCGTAGGGGCAGTCCCGCCGTAGGTCGAGCAGCAGCTTCTTGAAGTTCGGGTTCTCGAAGTCGAAGGCGCCAGAGAGCGGGTCAGCGTCGGCGTCCCGTTCGGTCATGGGCTCGAGATCGAAGAGCCCTTCGATGAAGGCCAAGACGGAGGAGAACTCGTAGGCCGTGTGATCCACGTACCCGCCGTCGGGGCTGTCTCCCTGTACGGTGTACGGGGAGATGATGAGCGCCGGTGTGCGGGGGCCGAGGCCCATGTAGTCGACGACCGGCGGGGCCACCGGGTCGTAGAAGCCTCCGAAGTCGTCCCACACGATCACGATGGCCGTGGACTCCCAGTACTCGCTCTTCATGAGCGCGTTCACGTGCTGGACGGTCCAGTTCTCGCCGGCGCAGACGCTCTTCTCGCCGCCCGGATGCTCGTTGTAGGGCTCCGGCGGGATCAGCCAGGAGACCTCCGGGAGCTCTCCCCGGCGAACGTCGCGCAGGAACGTGTCCGGGTCCACGACCTTGCGCCACCCCGGGCCGTACCGGATGTGGCGGATCATCTGGAGCACGTTCATCCACGCGTTCTCGGTCGCGTAGTACTTCCAAGAGATGTCGGCCTCATCCAGCTGGTCAGGGAGGATCTCCATGTCGAAGCACAGCCGGATCTCCTCCCAGAACTCGCCGAGCCGGTACCAGTTCCCGCCGTTCGCTGTGATGTTCATCTCGATCTCGATGATCTTGCGCACCTCGCGCCTCGTGAGGTCGTCCTCGAACTTGGATGAGAACTCCGACGCGTCGTCGCAGTAGTTGCCGGGGAACTCCGCGTTCAGCTTGTTGTCGACGATGTCGTTCGACGAGGCCGCAACCGCGTAGAGGTGCGCAGGAAGCGTCGGGCCGTACATCGGGGTGAAGAACCGGTCCGCAAGAACGAAGCGGTCCGCATACGCCCAGTAGTTGGGGATGCCTTTGCGCTCGAAGTACACGTACCCCGACAGGTCGCTCCCGTACAGGAGCTGGCGGTCCTGGTCCAGCCCCACGGGCCCGTTCATGTGGTTGAACCCGTTCATCTTCCCGTCGTTGACGGCCGTCAGGCCACAGCGGAAGCAGTGCGTGAGGTCGTGTGGCTGGACGTCCGTCGCGGGTCTCAGCCGCACCGTCGGGCCGTCATCGCAGCCGTCCTGCGTGCACTCGATCGTGCCGCCCTCGGTGGCGCCCTCCGCGCCCGGGTAGGTCGCGAAGTAATTGTTGAACGTTCGGTTCTCCTTGACGACGAACACGACGTGCTCGATGGGCGCCTCCGAGAGGTTCACGCCCGAGCCGCTCCCCTCGTCCGCACCGCTCCCGTCGTCGGCGGGACCCTCCCGGCCCGGCCCGGCGACGCGGTCGAGATCGCCGCCATTGGGCCAGACCTGCCACGCGATCACGGCGCCCACGACCACGAGGGAGGCGGCCAGGATCCGGCGGCGCAGTCTGACCTGGCGGCGCATGAATCCCGGGCGGTGCCGAGGACGGGGCACCCTCGAACCCGGATGCGGCGAATACGACAAGGCCCGCAAGTATGCGAGACCCGCCCGATCGCGTCAGGAAGCCCAGGGGATCTGCGATGGCGGATGTTGGGTTCCCCGGACCCAGGTACTGCGGCCGCCCCAGGGAACTTCTCGGGCCAGTCCCAACTGGCGCCAAGGTAGGGAACGCCGCATCATCGCTCGGACACCCCCTCACGCGTCTGGAGAGACGCTCCCTCCTCCTCCAGCAGGACGCGCGCCCCTCCGATCACCTCCAGCCGCACCGCGGTACCGACCTCGAGCTCTGGATACGAACCCATCAGGCGCACGTCGAGTTCCGTCCCCTCGCCGAGAGCGCATCTAAGGAGTTGATCATGCCCATAGAACTTGACGTCCACGATGCGGGCCTGCCCCGCCGGATCCGGCGTGGCACGCAAGGACTCCGGCCGCACGAGAACCTCGGCGGCACCGTCGGTGGCGTCAGGCATGGGAAGCCCGCCTAGTGCCGTCATCGCCACTCCGCGGGTGATATGGGCCGGAAGGAGATTCGTCTGGCCAAGCAAGCGGGCCACGGCTGCGTCGCCGGGATCCGCGTACACCTCGTACGGTGTTCCCGAGCGCCTGACCCCCCCGGCGATCATCACCGCCATCCGGTCACCGATCGACAGCGCCTCCTCTTGATCGTGGGTCACGAACACCGCCGTCGTGCCAGTCGAGCTGAGCACCCGGCGGACCTCCGAGCGGAGCTCTGCCCGCAGCTGCGCGTCGAGGTTGGAGAAGGGCTCGTCCAACAGGAGCACGTCGGGCGATGGGGCGAGCGCGCGAGCGAGCGCCACGCGCTGCTGCTGCCCACCGGAGAGCTCGTGGGGCATCCTGTCCTCGAGCCCAGTGAGGCGGGCCAGCTCGAGCAGTTCCCCTACGCGACCCTGCGTCTCGCCGTCGAGCCCGAACGCCACGTTGCCCCGGACGTCGAGGTGCGGGAACAGCGCCCAGTCCTGGAAGACCATGCCGACGCGGCGCCTCTCCGGCGGGACCCAGGTCTGAGGGCCCGCCACCGTGCGCCCAGCCACCTCCACCGTCCCTGTATCGGGGCGCTCGAGGCCTGCGATCAGGCGGAGCGCGGTGGTCTTGCCGCAGCCGCTCGGTCCGAGCAGGCACAGGAGCTCGCCGTCCTCCACCTCGAGCTCGAAGCCGTCTACGGCCGCTACGTCGCCGAAATGCTTCGCGAGACCGGCGCACCGGAGCACGAGGTCCGGCATCAATCCCCCCGGATCTCCTCGACCCCGATCCGGCGAGCGAGCGCCGAGAGCGGGACGATGGAGACGAGCACGATCAGTAGCGCCGGCACGGCCGCGCGCGAGTAGAGCCCGGCCGACGCCGAGGTCCAGATCCGGGTCGCGAGGGTCTCGAAGCCGGTCGGGCGGAGCAGCAGCGTCGCCGGGAGCTCCTTCATTGCGGTGAGGAATACCAGGGCCATCCCGGCTGCCGCCGGCCGCGCGAGGAGCGGGAAGACGATTCGTCGGAACACCGTCCCGGGCCCGCGCCCGAGCGTGCGCCCCGCCTCCTCCACTCGCGGGCTGAGCTGCATGAGCCCAGACTTCAGTGGCTCGGCGACCTGCGGGAGGAACAGCACGACGTACGCGGCGATCACGAGCGGAAGCGACTGATAGATGACTGGGGCATAGCGCGAAGCGAAGAAGACGAACGCGAGAGCGACCACGAGCCCCGGGAGCGCGTACCCGACGTAGGCCACGCGCTCGACCGTGTTGGCGCCGCGCCCCGGATAGCGCGAGGCAAGGGCCGCAACCGGCAGCGCGAGCAGCATCGCAGCGACGGCGCCTGCGGCCGAGACGAGTACCGAGTTGCCCGCTGCGCCCACGGTGAGGTTGAGCGGGATCCCGGCATCCAACCCGCGGGCGAGGAGGTAGCCAAGGACGCCGACCGGGAGCACCAGCGCGAACCCGACGACAGCCGCCGACAGCACCAGGGCTCCCCATCGCCAGCGTCCGAGCGGCACCGCGGAGAGGTCCCGGGCGGCACCGGCACCCGTCCGGTAGTAGCGGGCACGGCCCCGAGCGCGTTGCTCTACCGCTACGATCACGAGCGCGATCGCAACGAGCATCAGCGAGAGGATCGCGGCGGGGGTCCGGTCGAACGCGGCCCGGTACTGGAGGTAGATGGCCTGGGTGAACGTCGGGAACCGCATCAGGGACACCGCGCCGAAGTCGTGCAGCGTGTAGAGGGCGACGAGGAGCCCTCCGGCGGCAATCGGGGGGCGCAGCAGCGGGAGCGTCACGCGACGGAACACCTCCCAGCGAGAGCGTCCCAGGGTCCGTGCGGTCTCCTCGAGCGAGGGGTCGAGTCCGCGGATCGCGGCCACAGACACCAGGTACACGTAGGGATAGGTGAACAGGGTCAGCGCGAGGTAGGCGCCCGGGAACCCGCCGATGTCCGGTAGGCGGTCGACGCCGAGTGGCTCGAGCCAGCCCTGCACCAGCCCCTTGGGGCCGAGCGCGGCGAGGAGCACGAAGGCGCCGACGTAGCTCGGGATCACCAGTGGCAGGGCGTACAGGATCGCCCACACCCTCCGGAACGGGAGGTCGCTTCGGACCGCGAGCCATGCGAACGCGACGCCGATCGCGCCCGCCGTCACCGTGACCGCGCCGGCGAGGCCGATCGTTCGGAGCGCGAGCCAAACGGTACGGGATCGAAGGATCAGGTCCCAGCTCCCCTCCGACGCCCCTGCCGCCCTGACCATGAGGTAGGCGACAGGCAACCCGACGAGCGCGCAGACGACGAGTGCCGCCCCGGCGAGTCCCGCCGGCACGCGTCGCCTCGGCCGAGCGATGCCGGCCATAGCCGCGCCCACGCCCGCCCTCACCGCCCGGGGGCTCGAGATCACACCATCCCCACCTCGGCGAGCAGCTGAAGTGCCCCCGGCAGCGCGGGACCGAGGTCGGAGAGGTCCACCTGGCTCTCGGGCCCCACGAACCGGCTGATCGCAAGGATGTCCACTGAAGGCTCGTAGCCCGGGGCGACCGGGTATTCCCACGTCTCGGTGGCGACCCAGCTCTGGCCCGCCTCGCCGGTGACGAAGTCGACGAAGGTCCGAGCGGCTTCGTCGTGATCGGCGCTCGCCAGGATCCCGACCCCGGCCGTGTTCACGAACGAGCCCGGATCGCCGGACTCGAAGTAGTGGTTCGCGATCGGAAGCGACCCATCCTCGGCCTCGACCTCGAACTTGTAATAGTGGTTCACGAGCCCGACCTCGATCTCTCCGGCGGCCACGGCCCGGGTCGTGGCCGCGTTGTCCTCGTAGAAGCGGACGCCGTTCGCCATGAGCCCCTCGAGCCAGTCGCGGGTGGGACCCTCACCGATCGTGAGCATCATCGCGGCCACGTGGGCCTGGAACGACGAGTTCGTCGGGGGCAGCCCGATCCTCCCCTCCCACCGCGGGTCGGCGAAGTCCAGGATCGAGGCGGGCAGCTGCGAGGCGTCGAGGACCTCGGTGTTGTACACGGCCACCCGGCCTCGTCCCGAGGTCCCCACCCATAGGCCGTCGGGGGAGCGGAAGCGCTCCTCGACCCGGTTCAGCGTCTCTGGATCGATCTCTGCGAATAGTCCGGCCTCGGCGACGGCGCCGAGCGAGCCCGCGTCCTGTGAGAAGAACACGTCGGCCGGCGACGCATCGCCCTCCTCGACGAGCGTGGCGGCGAGCTCGGCGGAGTCGCCGTAGCGGACGTCGACGTGGATGCCGGTGTCGGCCTCGAACCGCTCGAACAGCGAGGCCACGAACTCCTCCTCGCGCCCGCTGTAGACGGTGAGCGAACCTCCCTCGCCGGGTGAACCGGCCGCTCCGCCGTCATCGCCGCAGGACGCCGCGACGAGCGCCAGCGCGGCTCCGAGTCCCAGGAGGACGCCGATCCGACGGATCCTTGCCATCTCCCCCTCCTCGTGATTCCGACCTTCCGAGTCGGAAACTCTAGGCTTAGACGCGTCGAAGCGTCAAGAAGGGATGGTCGGGGATGGGGAGAGCTACGATGCGCGCGTGGCACGATCCCAAACTCGTTCCGCCGGAGCCGAGCCCGTCGCCGGGCACGCGGTCCGAATGGAAACGGTCAAGCACTACGTGGAGACGATCTTCTACATCCGCTACGAGGAAGGACGGGTCCGGCCCGGGCGACTTGCCGAGTGGATGGGGGTAAGCGCTCCCACCGTCACCGTCACCCTCCAGCGCCTGGCTCGCGACGGCTGGCTCAGGATCGGATCCGACCGGAGCGTGTCGCTTACGCCGAAGGGAGACACGCTTGCCGCGGCGATCGTGCGCATCCATCGACTGCTGGAGCGATGGCTGACCGACGTGCTCGGCCTGGACTGGGCCACGGCCGACCAGGAGGCGCAGCTCCTTGCCCCTGGTGTCTCCGAGCGTGTAGCCGATCGATTGGACGACCTGCTCGGACGCCCGACGACCTGCCCGCACGGCAACGTGATCCCCGGCCGAGAGCCGCCCTACGGAGAGCTCATCGCACTTGCGGACCTCGAGCCCGGCACCCGTGCGATGGTCCAGCGTGTCTCGGAGGTCGCGGAGCACGACGCACCCGAGCTGTTGCGAGAGCTCGACGCCTACGGTTTGGTGACCGGCGCCCGGATCACGGTCGCGGATGCGGATCGCAGCGTCCAGGCGGTTCCCGTGGAGGTCGGTGGTAAGACGAGGCCAATCGGCACTGGGGTCGCCCGCCTCATCTGGGTCGAGCTCGAGCCATCAACCGTGCCGTTGCGAAAGGCACGGACCAACTCCAAGCGGCGCGGGGCCGCGGGCGATCTGCGTTCGTCGCGGTGAGTCGCTCAACGCGCGGGTAGTGAGGCTCGACCAAGGCGTCTCGGCCTGTGGGGTGCATTTATTGGGTTTACGCCTTGTGACCAGCGAGTTCTCCCACGCTCAAAGGGTGC
>Ga0214472_10008017_pt1 | contig 11019 bp, 7 predicted proteins | sample RVTome_6_FD_207662 | JGI IMG/M metagenome (GOLD analysis project Ga0214472, IMG submission 207662) | Soil microbial communities from uranium-contaminated site in the Upper Colorado River Basin, Wyoming, United States - RVT140D175 | ecosystem: Environmental > Terrestrial > Soil > Contaminated >...
ACATCATCAAGAAGGCGATGGTGGACTTGGACGCCGAGCTCGAGGCAGAGAAGGTTCCGGCCCGGATGTTGCTCCAGGTGCACGACGAGTTGGTGCTCGAGGTGGAGGTGGGCGCCACGGACGATCTCCTCGAGCGGGTTCGGCGGGTCATGGAGGGCATCGTCCAGCTGCGGGTGCCGCTCACCGTCGACATCGGCGTCGGTCAGTCGCTGGCCCAGATCGAGCGCGTCTCGCGGTGACCCCGTCGTCGGCCGGGTCGACCCTGTGATACTCTGTCGGTGTCTCCGCGCAGTCTGCTCGGAGAAGTCCCATCCTTGAGGTATCCAACTGCAATGACCGACGAGACCGTGACCGCGCCCGGAGACGATTCCGAAGCGCCCGAGGAGACCGCCCCCGAGGCGGCTCAACCCGAACCGACCAGCGACCAATCGGCAGCGCCTACCGAGAAGGTCGAGGAGACTGTCCCCGAGGCGCCAGAGGCCTCCGAGAAGGTCGACATCGATGAGCCCGTCGATGCGCCAGCTCCGGCCGCGGCTGATCCCGGCGAGACACCAGCACCCGCCGCTGCCGGGACCCCCACCAGCGACCGTATCAAGGTGGCCGATCTGGCCGCCGCCATGGCCGAACTGGGGGAGCTGGGAGACGACCTGTCCGAGGAAGCCTTTGCCGACGCCGTCGAACGGACGGTGGTCGAGTTCTCAGAGGGCAGCCTGATCAGTGGCACCGTGGTTCGGATCGACCCCGACGAGGTCATGGTGGACATCGGCTTCAAGTCCGAGGGTGTCATCCCGGTCAGAGAGCTCTCCATCCGCAATACGGTCAACCCGAACGACATCGTGTCGGTGGGGGACCCCATCGAGGCGATGGTCCTCCAGATGGAGGACTCCGAGGGTCGGCTGATCCTGTCCAAGAAGCGCGCCCAGTACGAGCGCGCCTGGGGACAGATCGAACAGATCATGGAGTCGGCCGGCACCGTCACCGGCACCGTCATCGAGGTGGTCAAGGGCGGCCTCATCGTCGACATCGGGCTGCGCGGGTTCCTCCCCGCTTCTCTGGTGGAATTGCGCCGGGTGCGCGACCTGCACCCTTACATCGGTCAGCCGCTCGAGGCGAAGGTGATCGAACTCGACAAGAGCCGTAACAACGTGGTGTTGTCCCGTCGCGCCTACCTGGAGGAAGAGCAGGCCGAACAACGCCAGGCGTTCCTCGACGAGCTCAAGGAGGGCGAGATCCGCGACGGCGTCGTGTCCTCGGTGGTCAATTTCGGCGCCTTCGTCGATCTCGGTGGCATGGATGGTCTGGTCCACGTCTCCGAGCTGTCGTGGCAGCACGTCAGCCATCCCTCCGAGATGGTGTCGGTCGGGGACAAGGTGACCGTCAAGGTGCTCGAAGTCGACCTCGACCGGGAGCGGATCTCGCTGTCGGTTCGACAGACGAAAGATGACCCATGGGCGACCTTCGGTGAGGCGAACCACGTCGGCGACGTAGTCGACGGCACGGTCACCAAGACGGTCCCGTTCGGAGCCTTCGTGTCCGTGGCCGACGGTGTCGAGGGGCTGGTCCATGTCTCCGAGATCGCCATGCACCACGTCGACAGTCCGGAGCTCGAGCTCTCGGTCGACCAGCCGGTAAAGGTGAAGATCACCGAGATCGACCCCGAGCGGCGTCGCATCAGTCTGTCGATCAAGCAGGCGATGCCCGAATGGGAGAGCCGCAGCCAGTGGCAGGACGACGCCGGTGCCGAGGCTGAAGGTGGCGGCCCGGAACGCGGCGGCGGCAAGCGCAAGCGGGTGGAGAGCTTCGAGGCGGAGGACGCCGAGAGCGACAGCGAGCCCGAACCCAGCAGCTTCAGCGCCGACGCCTCACTCGAGGCCATCCTCGAAGAGCTCAAGCAGCGGGGCATCGGGCGAAAATAGGCGCCAGCCTCCAGTCGCCAGCCTCCAGCCAGTCGGCCGGTAGCCTCGGATCGATGCAGTTCGTGTTCATCATTACCGGGGGGATCGGGAGTGGGAAGAGCGCCGCGGCCAGGGTCTTTTGCGGCCTCGGGGCCGAGGTGATCTCGGCCGACGACGAGGGTCACGCCGTCCTGGAGGCTGATGGTGAGGCGTTCGATGCGGTCAGCGACCGCTGGCCGGGCGTGGTGAACGGCGGATCCATCGATCGAGCCATGCTCGCCACCATCGTGTTCTCCGACCCCGATGAGCTGGCCGAACTGGAAGGCATGACTCACCCCGCGATCCGCTCGCGGATCCTCTCCGCCATCGAGGCAACTGACGCCGACGTCGTCGCCGTCGAGACCCCGCTCCCCGGCTTTCTGCCGCCCGAATGGCCTCGTGTCGTCGTCGACGCTCCTGACCGGCTCAGAATGGATCGGCTGCTCGGTAGGGGGATGGGTCCCGGCGACATCATCGCCCGTATGGCGGCACAACCCTCGCGGGGGGAGTGGCTTGCCCTCGCCGACCTGGTCGTCGACAACTCCGGAGACCTGGGGGCCCTCGAGGCGCAATGTCGCGTGGTCTGGGAGGAGCTTCGATCCGGTGCTTGGCGCCTGGAGCCTGAAGCCTGATCGGGAGCCGGTATCGTCTTTCCGGTGCGCCCCTTTCGCGTCCAATCCGACTATCGACCGGCGGGTGATCAGCCGCGCGCCGTCGCCGAACTCGCCGCCGGTATCGAGGCCGGGGAGCGGTTCCAGACGCTGCTCGGGATCACCGGCTCCGGGAAGTCGGCGACGATCGCCTGGCTGATCGAGGCGGTGCAGCGGCCCGCGCTCATCCTGGCGCCCAACAAGGCGCTCGGCGCCCAGCTGGCTAACGAGTTCCGGCAGTTCTTTCCTGAGAACCGTGTCGAGTACTTCGTGTCGTATTACGACTACTACCAGCCCGAGGCGTACATCCCGCAGAGCGACACCTACATCGAGAAGGACTCGTCGGTCAACGACGAGATCGATCGGCTGCGACATTCGGCGACCGCAGCCCTACTCACGCGTCGCGACGTGGTCATCGTCGCCTCGGTGTCGGCGATCTACGGCCTGGGGTCGCCCGAACAGTACGAGGGGCACCTGCTCCGGCTGGTGAGGGGGGTCGAGTACCCGATGGCGGATGCCGTGCGGCGACTCGTCGGCATGCAATACGAGCGCAACGAGATCAATCTCGCCCGGGGTCGTTTCCGGGTTCGGGGCGACACGCTGGAGATCCACCCCGCCAACGAGGAGGTCCTCACCCGCGTCGAGTTCTTCGGGGATGAGGTGGAGCGCATCACGCTGATGAACCCGGTCACCGGCGAGGTGGTCGAGGAAGCCAGCGAGGCGTGGGTGTACCCGGCCACCCACTACTCGACTACCCGGGACGCCCTGGACCGATCGATCGTTGCCATCGAGGAGGAGCTGGCGGGCCGGCTGCGGTGGTTCGAGGGACACGACAAGCTGCTCGAGGCGCAGCGGTTGCGCATGCGGACCCACTACGACCTGGAGATGCTGCGAGAGCTCGGCTACTGCAACGGCATCGAGAACTATTCGCGCCATCTGGACGGCAGGGCCCCCGGCCAGGCGCCGTACACCCTGCTCGACTATTTCCCTGACGACTTTCTCATGATCCTCGACGAGAGCCACGTCAGCATCCCTCAACTTCACGGCCAGCACGCCGGCGACCGCAGCCGCAAGGAGGTGCTCGTCGAGCACGGCTTCCGGCTCCCCTCCGCAATGGACAACCGACCACTCGCCTTCGATGAGTGGCTGGAGCGGGTCGGGCAGGCCGTGTTCCTGTCGGCGACGCCCGGGCCCTGGGAACTCCAGCACTCGACGCGTATCGTCGAGCAGATCATCCGGCCCACCGGGCTCGTCGACCCGGAGGTGGTCGTGCGCCCGACCAAGGGACAGATCGACGACCTCATGGCAGAGATCAACGCCTGCGTCGCAAGGGATCAGCGAGTCCTGGTGACGACGCTGACGAAGAAGATGGCCGAGGATCTGTCCGAGTACTTCTTGGAGATCGGAGTCAGGGCCCGCTATCTGCACTCCGACATCGACACGCTCGAACGGGTGCAGATCCTGCGCGATCTGCGTCTCGGCGAGTTCGACGTCCTCATCGGTATCAACCTGTTGCGCGAGGGCCTCGACCTGCCGGAGGTGGGGATGGTGGCCATCCTCGACGCCGACAAGGAGGGCTTCCTGAGGTCGGAGACATCGCTCATCCAGACGATCGGGCGAGCGGCCCGCAACGTGGACGGGCAGGTGATCATGTACGCCGACTCGGTGACCGCCTCGATGCGGCGCGCCCTGGACGAGACCAACCGCCGGCGCGCCGTGCAGCAGGCGTTCAACGAGGAGCACGGCATCGACCCGCAGACGATCCGCAAGAAGGTGTCGGACATCCTCGAGCTGGTGCAGAGTCGCGACGCTCCGTCGGTGGACCGCCGGCGGCGGGAGGTCGAGACCCGCCCCGCGCTCGACCTCCCGGTCGACGACCTGGACCGCCTCATCCGGAGCCTCGAGGAGGAGATGAAGGAGGCCGCCTCGGAGCTTCGGTTCGAGTACGCCGCTCGGCTCCGCGACGAGGTGAACGACCTGAAGCGGGAACTGAAGGAGATGGCAGAAGCGGCACGCTGAGCGCGCCGCGGCCACCGGTTGCCCGTCGCCCGTCGCCCGAATCCACCAGGGTGCTTAGACTCGGCTCATGTTCCGACAGATCGGTGCCGGTGAGATCCTGCTGATCCTCGCCGTGCTCATCCTGCTCTTCGGTGCCAAGAAGCTGCCCGAACTGGCCCGTTCCCTCGGCAAGTCGGCTCGCGAGCTCCGCAAGGGCATGGAAGACGAAGACGACGACGCCGACGATGAAGCCACTATGTCCGCGTCGGACAAAGAGGACCCCCCTCCCATCGCCTGACCAGCTCGGGTGGGCGTCGGGAGACTGGCAACCGGCAACTGGCAACCGGGGACTGGCCCTAATCCCACCGGTGGAATTCGCGACACGCTCTGTCGGTATCATGCCGTCCACCATCACGGAGGACGCTGGGCGTGTCGTCGGACTCGATCGTCATCCGGGGCGCGCGCGAACACAACCTCAAGGATGTCTCGCTCGACCTACCCCGAGGAAAGTTGATCGTCTTCACCGGTCTATCCGGTTCTGGGAAGTCGTCCCTCGCCTTCGACACCATCTACGCCGAGGGGCAGCGCCGTTACGTCGAGAGCCTCTCCGCCTATGCACGCCAGTTTCTCGGCCAGATGGAGAAGCCCAACGTCGAAATCATCGAGGGCCTGTCGCCGGCGATCTCCATCGACCAGAAGACCTCGAGCCGTAACCCGCGATCGACGGTGGGAACCGTCACCGAGATCCACGACTACCTGCGCCTCCTCTTCGCCCGCATCGGCGTGCCTCATTGCCCGAATTGCGGGCGTCGCGTAGCCAGACAGACGCCGCAGCAGATCGTCGACCAGATCCTGCTCCTCGATGAGGGCACCCGGTTCCAGGTACTCGCCCCGATCGTCCGCGGCCGCAAGGGGGAGTTCGAGCAGATGCTCAAGGAGCTCGGCAAGGAGGGATTCAGCCGGGTCCGGATCGATGGTGAGGTGCGTGACCTGACGGAGGACATCAAGCTCGACCGGTACTACCAGCACAGCATCGAAGTCATTGTCGACCGGCTGGTGAGTCGCGATGGCATCACCCGACGGCTGACCGACTCGTTGGAGACGGCTCTGCGGCTCGCCGGGGGCATGGCGGTGGTCGACATCGTGGAGGGCCCGACCATCACCTTCAGTCAACATCTCGCCTGCGACGACTGCGGGCTGTCGTTCGAGGAGCTCCAGCCCCGAAACTTCTCGTTCAACAGCCCCTACGGGGCCTGCCCGACCTGCAACGGTCTCGGCACCCGCTTCCAGGTCGACTGGAGGCTGGCCGTACCTGACGACGAGCGCTCGCTGGCGGGCGGCGCCATCGTCCCGTGGGCGGGGCGCCACCGGTCGTCGTATTACCAGAGGGTTCTCGAAGGAGTCGCCCGCGAGGTGGGCTTCTCGATGGACACGCCCTTCAAGAAGCTGACCAAGAAGGCACTGGCCGCGGTACTCGAGGGGTTCGGCGACGAGCAGGTCACCGTGTCCTACACCAATCGCTTCGGCCGGGAGCGCAGGTACCAGACCGGCTATGAGGGCCTGATTCCATGGTTGCGCCGTCGGCATGAGAGCGCCGAGACCGACAGCGCCCGCGAGAGCTACGAGCAGTTCATGCGGCTCGTGCCCTGCGACGACTGCGGAGGGGGCCGCCTCAATCCGGTATCGCTCGCCGTCACCGTGGGAGATAGGTCGATCCACGATCTGTCGATCCTGCCGCTGCGAGACGCTCGCTCGGTCATCGAGGGTCTCGAGCTCGACGATCGGGACCAAGCCATCGCCGAGGCGGTCCTCAAGGAGGTGCTGGCGCGGCTCCAGTTCCTGCTCGACGTCGGTTTGGAATACCTGACGCTGGCGCGGGGTGCGGCGACTCTCGCCGGTGGCGAGGCCCAGCGGATCCGCCTCGCCACCCAGATCGGTTCCGGTCTCGTCGGTGTCCTCTACATCCTCGACGAGCCCTCGATCGGACTCCACCAGCGCGACAACCATCGACTCATCGAGACACTCACCAGGCTCCGCGACCTGGGCAACACGGTCATCGTGGTCGAGCACGACGAGGAGACCATGCGCTCCGCCGACCACATCGTGGACATCGGCCCCGGCGCCGGTGAGCACGGCGGCCGGATCGTCGCCGAGGGCACGGTCGAGGACATCGTCGCCGAGCCGACGTCGATCACCGGCGACTACCTGGCTGGCCGTCGGCTGATTGCCATGCCCGGGCAGCGCCGCCAACCGGAGGGGAGAGCGCTGCGCATCGTCGGGGCCGCCGAGAACAACCTGGCCGATATCGATGTCGACGTCCCCCTCGGTTTGCTCGTCGCAGTCACCGGCGTGTCCGGGAGCGGCAAGTCGTCCCTGGTGAGCGAGATCCTGGCCAAAGCGCTGCGCGCCAATCTGTATGGATCCCGGGACCTGCCCGGCCTGCATCGCAGGGTCGAGGGTCTGGAGCACATCGACAAGGCGATCGACATCGATCAGTCGCCGATCGGGCGTACCCCGCGCTCCAACCCGGCCACTTACACGAAGGTGTTCGACCGGATCCGAGCCCTGTTCGCTTCGGTCCCCGAGGCCCGCGCCCGTGGCTATCAACCCGGGCGCTTCTCGTTCAACGTGTCCGGCGGTCGGTGCGAGGCGTGTAGCGGCGACGGAACGCTTCGCATCGAGATGCACTTCCTCCCCGACGTGTACATCGCTTGCGACGCCTGCAAGGGCCGGCGCTACAACCGGGAGACCCTCGAGATCTTGTGGAAGGGGCACTCGATCGCCGACGTGCTCGACATGTCCATAGAGGAGGCGCTCACCTTTTTCGAGCATCAGCCGCCGATCGCCCGGGTGCTGCAGACCCTGTACGACGTGGGACTCGGCTACGTCCGTCTCGGCCAGTCGGCGCCGACCCTGTCGGGCGGCGAGGCGCAGCGGGTCAAGCTCGCCAGCGAATTGGGCAAGCGTTCCACCGGCCGCACCTTCTACATCCTCGACGAGCCCACCACCGGTCTGCACTTCGAGGACGTACGCAAGCTGCTCGGGGTACTTCAGCGGCTCGTGGACAGCGGGAACACGGTCCTGGTGATCGAGCACAACCTCGATGTGGTCAAGTCGGCGGATTGGATCATCGACCTGGGACCCGAAGGCGGCGGCGAGGGCGGTCGACTGATCGCCGAGGGTTCGCCTGAGACCGTCGCCCTGGTCTCCGGGTCGTACACCGGCAAATTCCTGCGCGAGGTGCTGGCGGGATGACGGGGTGGTCGGGGGACCTCGCCGACTGGTGGATCGGCGAGGCGGCGACCGACCCTGTCTACCGGACACAGGTGCAGCCATTGGCGCTGGCACTGCTCGACCCCCGGCCCGAAGAGCGGTACCTGGATCTCGGTTGCGGGGCTGGCCCGCTGCTTCGGGAGCTCCGTGCGGCCGGCGCCATGGCCATCGGAGTCGATGCCTCGGTGGATCTGGCTCGCCGGGCTGCCGACCATTCGCCGACGGTGGTCGGGCTTCTGCCCGAGCTGAGTTTCATCCGCGACAGATCGGTGGACGGGGTGGCCATCGTCCTCGTCCTCGAGCACATCGAAGATGCGGGTGGCGTGTTGGCCGAGGCACACCGGGTTACCCGCCCCGGCGGCGCGCTGGCCCTCGTGGTGAACCACCCTCTGCTCACCGCACCGGGGTCGGGACCCTTCCTGGACCCCGACGACGGCGAGGTGCTCTGGCGCTGGGGCTCCTATCTCAGCGGTACCCACAGCGATGAACCGGCAGGCGATGACAGCGTCCGATTCCACCATCGGACGCTGTCGGAGTTGTTGAGCACGGCCGCCTCCGCCGGTTGGGCTCTCCAGCGGATGACGGAAATGGGCTACGACCCGCACGGTGCGGACCCTCTCTTCGCCGTTCAGTCGGAGGTACCGCGTTTGCTCGGGGTCAGATGGGTGCGGCCCGCCTGACCGTTGACAGCACCGAAGGAAGGACCTACCGTCGTCGGATTACCACCGGGAGTGGGATCTGACCCGTCCACGACGCACCACCGTCACCAGGGTTACCGGCGGCACGCTGGCGCTGGCGCTGGCCCTGACGCTCGTCCTCCCTTCCAATCTCGCTCCGCCCGATGCCTCCGCCGGGTCGCGTCAGGGCCTCGACCGGATCCTCATCGAGGAGCTCGGGTTCGCCTCCGATGCGGTCCCGGAGTGGGATCTCGGTCTGGTCCCGGTCGATGGAAACTGGAGCGCCTTCGGTATCGGCGGCAACGCCTCCAACCCCGCCACCCTCGACCTCGACGACGTTCCATGGACCGAACCGATCATGCTGGGCGTCAACATCCTTCGGTGGACCGACCCGGATCTGGTGCCGACGTTTTCGAACGGCTTCGAGGTCAACGGCATGCTCCGTGGCCCCGGGAGCCTCGGCGGCCCCCGCGTCGACGCCACCTACCTGGTGGGCACGCTGGTCATGGGGGACGACATCCCCTTCGCCTTCCCGCGCGACTATTTCGCCCAGTTCGACCTCGTGCTCGACATCCCGGGCCGCGAGAAGTGGCAGGCGCTCGACCAGTTCCCCAACGACAGCTGGGATGACGGGTCCTACGTTCTCAGCCTGCGCCTCGACTTCGATACGACCAGCCTCGACGCGTACTCATTCTCCTCCGGCAACATCATCACCGAGCAGCGGACCGGGTTCGCCTACGGCTTTGGCACCACCATCGTCTTTGGAGTCGAAGTCGACAAGACGACCTTCCCGGAGGGCCGGGTCGATGTCCGTGGCGGCATCGGGCTGGACGTGCGCACCGCCGGTTTCCCACCCGTGGGGCATCGGGTGGTGGTTGCCCCGGAAGTTCCGCGCGACCAGACCGGATTCTTCAACTATCTGGGCATGACCCGGGTGCTGACCCCGGGCTTCCCGGGCATGCTCGACTTCACCTCGGCGCGGGTGCTCGAGGGTCCCGACGGCAACATGTGGTTCGGCCTGACACCGCGAGTGCCCTGGGCCGGAGGTCCGCCAATGGGCTTTTTCAGCGACTTCTTGCGCGTCGGCTTTGCCCCGCCCGGCGAGACCCCGACCGGTTCCTTCGGGCACCAGACCCACGCCCAAGTGGACGAGACCTTCAAGGAGGAGGGTGGGTCGCGCACCGCTTCACCGGGTCTTCCTGCCTTCGTCACCGGCGAAGGGGACGTCGTCATCGCCACCGACATCCCGTTCCAGGGCGGGGACGGCTACATCTACGTGCAGTCGGGATTCCTGGTCGAGGAGTCGAGCACGTTCCAATCGCGTACCGACCAGTTCCGTGTCACTTCCAGCGACGTGGTCACCGGCGATCCGTACTCCTTCGGTGGCTCATTCCCCGTCTACGACCTGGCGACCGGCACTGAGATCGAACCGCCACCGACCACAACGACCACGGCCGCGCCGACGACCACCACCACCACGCCCGTGAGCAGTAGTGGAGGCGATGAAGCCACCTCCTGCGGCTGGTGTTGGATCGTGGTCATCGTCTGGGCGCTGGTGCTCGTGGTGCTCATCTTCTGGCGGCTACGCCTGCTCACCTGGTGGACCTGTTGGATCGCCTGGTTCCTGGTCATCGTCGCCTGGGTGCCGCTGCTCCTCGCCGGATTGTGGTTCTGGTATCCGTCGTGGTGGTGGTGGCCGCTGCTCGCCTGGTACCCGCTGGTGCTCGGCTACGGCATCCGCTGGGCCCCGCGCCAGCCGTGGTGGCGACCCAACTACCGTTTCGTCGCGCCGGCATACCTGGTCGTTCTCGCCGTGGCCACCTACCTGGTGGGTCGCCCCGAGTGGTGGCTGCTCTTCCCCCTCTACTGGCTGCCGGCCCTCGTGTTCTACGGCTGGGCCCGCGGGCGCCTCATGACGTGGTGGCGGCCCTTCGGCTTGCCGCTGCTGATCGTCCACTACTTCTTCGTCCTGGTGTGGGCCCGCTGGCTGACCCCGGCCTGGTTCCTCTGGTTCTTCGTCGTGCTGATCGCGGTGCTCGGATGGTGGTTCGTCGTTGGGGGGCGGCGGTGGTCCCTGCTGGTGGGTCAGAAGTGGACCTGGATCCTCGGCTTCGTCCTGGTCCCGATCCTGGCATTCGCCATCGCCCTGTGGTGCTCATGGTGGTGCTGGCTGGCGGTACTCCTCTTCCTGGCGTGGCTGCTGGTGTCGTGGCGTCACGGTTTCTGGCTCGCAGACCCGGCACCGAACGCGTCGGCGGACCACGCCGCCACGCCGTTCTGATCCAGCAGGCAGCGCGCTAGGGGCGAGCGGGCGACCGGGGCCTCGCCCGTACACTCGTCCCATGGTCGAGCGGCCCTCTACCAACGAGATCCCGGACGCCCCTGGGGCCTACCTGTTTCGCGACGACCATGGCGCGGTGGTGTACGCCGGAAAGGCGAAGTCGTTGCGCAAGCGCGTCACCAGCTACTTCACCGGTGACCACGAGG
>Ga0214472_10008019_pt1 | contig 11018 bp, 8 predicted proteins | sample RVTome_6_FD_207662 | JGI IMG/M metagenome (GOLD analysis project Ga0214472, IMG submission 207662) | Soil microbial communities from uranium-contaminated site in the Upper Colorado River Basin, Wyoming, United States - RVT140D175 | ecosystem: Environmental > Terrestrial > Soil > Contaminated >...
TCAGATCAAAGTTGACACTGTCAAAGCCGAGTTCGCGGCAATTTGTCACGACGTCGTGGACCATGTCGAACGGTTGAATGCGGCGAACATGTTGCTGCACTTCGTCGTTAAAATCCTGCACGCCCATTGATAGGCGGTTGAAACCGATGCGCCGCAGTCCGGCGAGCTTCTCCGGCGTCGCCGCGCGCGGATCTACTTCCATCGCAATTTCCGCGTCATCCGCTACGTTGAAGCAATCCGTTACCGTCTTGTGTATGCGTTCAATCTGTTCAACGGACTGATAGGTGGGTGAGCCGCCTCCCCAATGGATTTGCCGCAAAGGGCGATCCGCGTTGTCGGATTCGGCGAGGCGTTTGATCTCCAGTTGCAGGGCTCGGAGATACCGTTCGACTCGCTCCGGCGCTTCGTTTTGACTCTTCCCAAGAATGACCCTGTTGCAAGCACAAAACTTGCAGAGCGTCTCACAGAATGGAAGGTGCAGATAAAGCGAAAGGTCATGCCCGGGGTCTTGTTGTGCATTATCGTGGTGCATGGACGCGGCCGCAGCCGAATCCATGTCATGCCACCACGTCGGCATTGGATAGGACACGTGGCGCGGTAGCGATAGACCTGCGTAGCGGCGGAAAGTGCCTCGATCGATCGATTCATCAACTAAGCCTGCCGTGGGTCGCGTGTCGGCGATCATCAAGAGGCCTCCCGGTTCGGTGTTGAATGTGCGGCATTGTAGTTCACCCTTGTTCGAGCGGTTGAGACGGGAGCCGAATGATTCCCCTGGAGGGCGTGAATCTCGAACTGTTTTGCCAGCCAGGACTCCGCCGCTTCCACGGCACGTGCGAATTGCGGCGATGCGCACAATTGATCGGCATAATGGCCCGCTTCATCCTCGAGCCGGCGGGCATCATACAGGTGGATGCCGGGGATTCGCTCCAGCCCGGTTGTTGAGCCGAACATATTGAAGTCAACGATCGTCAACGGGCGAGCCCGCCAGTCACGTATCGAACGCAAGACGTGCCCATCCAAGATGGGCTCTTTACGATCCAGACCGGAAACGACGATGTCGGCGTCGGCGATGGATTGCAGCACGGCCGGCTCGTCGTAGGAATGTAAACGCAATCGTCTGCCGTTCCCGATGGCTTTGCGCAACAGTTTAAGTTGTCCGCCGTTCTTGTGGCCTCGATAGAGCAATGTAAGGTTGGATCCTGGGACGTTGAACTGCTCACGTAGTGTCACCATCGCGCCCACAGAAGTCGTCGATCCTCCGATGACCACGATCCTTTGATTGGTGAAGTCGATGCCCGACCATTGGGAGACCCCCCCGAGCGATATGTGAGCATAGTCGGCGGAGAATTGGCCCCACGCCGTCTCACTCTGGACGCGATCCACTATTGATAAGACCTCGTCCAAGAGTTGGCGCGTCGCCAAACCAGCCGCTCCGGCGCACTCCGCAAGTCGATGGGCCGCTTGGAGCTGCTGCAGGATGTCGCGTTCGCCGGGTAGGCTGCTGTTGAGTCCGACCGCAGTTCTCGCTAGATGATGCCACGCATCGGCACCGAAGAGGATGTTGACGTTCTTCGCCGCCCCGGTGCCATCTTGAAACAATTGACGTTGGAGTTGGTCGGCCAGGTGTTTTCGATCTGGTGCGTTCGCACCGGCCCAGCCGTAGAGCTCGTATCGATGACACGTATTCCAGATCCAAGCCTCCGAAAGCTGGTTAGGGTTACAAACCGAGCGCAGGACCTCGGGCACTTCACACTGTGACCGCTTCGCGCCACCAAGCGTCTCGACATCTACATACGATAAAGATGGGCCATGCCGGGAGTCGATTCGCCCCGACATGGAAAGGCCCACCATGATGAGCGAGTCGAGTTCGACGTTGGGCCGGGCGACGTGGTTCTCGGTGTCGATGGAATGCCTAAGTGTGTTGCCGTTAGCGGCCATGGATTGCGGACCGCGAAGAACGAGATGCTTCAGCGCCGAAATGAACGGTTCAAACGTATTGAGGGCCGGACAGAGAAACATCTGCGCACCTGCATCTTCAAGAATCGTTCGATCTCGGAGATCAAGCTCCTCTAGCGTTTCCAGGCAGTCGGCCGTGAAGCTGATCGGACAAACCAGTACGCGCTTTTCTCCCGCATCCGCCAGATCCGACAGCAACTCGTCGGTAAAAGGTTTTAGCCACTTAACAGGACCGAACCGGCTTTGATAAGCGAGCGACATTCGGTCCGCCGGCCACCCGAGTTGCTTCGCAACCAGTGCGGCGGTTCGCCTGACGTGGTCCGGGTAGGGGTCGCCCCGCGATACGTACGAAACAGGTAGCCCATGGGTCGAGAAGACGAGAAAAGAGTTTTCCGGCGTAAGTCCATGTTCCTTGGTGTACTGCTGGAGGAGTTTGCTCTGCGCGTTGATGTAGCCGTGGTCATCATACCAGCAGGTGCGCGTGGTTACGTGGAGCAACGAGCCCGATCGCTTCAGGTAATCGTATACCAGTCGCATGGCCGTGCCCGTGGTTGGATCACTGTATTGAGGATACATCGGAACGACGACCAATTCTTCGACGCCGGCCGCTTCGATGGCCCGTAGGGTTTCGGGGATCGACGGGCGACCGTAACGCATGGCGTGGTAGACCTCCCAATTGCGTGGGAGCGCCTCTTCCAGACCCTGCGCTTGCTCTTCCGTGATGATTTTGAGTGGAGATCCGTTGTCCGTCCATATATGTTCATACATCTTGCATGAACTGGGCGCACGAAAAAACGCGATCAGACGAGCCAAGGGACCGTTGAGCCAACCCAGTCCCGTTGGAAGATGGATCACGGACGGATCACTGAGAAACTCATGTAGATAAGATCGTATCGTCGGTACGTCGCACCGTTCGGGCGTACCCAGGTTGATCAGCAGCGCCGCTCGCGCGTGCCGCCGCGTAGCTGGTGCCGCCACATCGTCAGTGATGCGGACCGGTCTCGGATTGCTCCGTTGCTTCGAGGATTCAACTAATCTTCGCAAGAAACCCTTCATCGAAATCTCTCCGGTGTCGGTTGTTTCGGTCGCGCGTGTCGGGCATTGGCAACGCACGGTCCGGGCTTAGTACACGAGCACTATTAAACTTGAGCGCGGTGAAACATGGGGGCGCATTCGGAATTGCGCTCCGCCAGAGACAACGTTAGGCCGGCGGAGCGCGCAGGCCGAAGATGCGGAAGGTAAGTACCCAGCAGTTGGGGCAGGTGGTGTCGAGCCAAACGGTTCCGGTGGCGTGGCCGGGCGTCAGGGTGCCGCGAAGTCGGAGCGACATTCGTGTTGCCAGTTCAACCAGAACACGACGGACGAGCGGAATTTGGCCCACGATATACGTGGTGACCCAAACGGCGACATAAGGCGTCAGACCACTCGGCTCGTTCCTCTCATAGAGCGCATGGGTGTGAAGCAAGGCCACGATCAGGCAAACCGCCACCCAAGATTGCCTATTGAATCGGAAATGCAGACAACGGGCGTCGAAGAACTTCAGGACGAAAAAGACTATGGAAAACGATAGAAACAGGCACGTTCCAATTCGGCTGGGGGAAAACCCGCTTATGAAACATACCTTCCACGAGCCGATTACCGCCGGAGTGTGGGCCAAGACCATCAAAGTCCAGAAAATTCGGCTGAAAGGGAATGCTCGAATCTGGGACAGGAACCCCTTCTGTGTTTGCCGGCGGTAACAAGACAAAATGGCCATAATACTTAAGTTCCGACCCGTTTCCTTCGTTCCAGAGCGAGGGCAAATACCTTTTCCCTCTGATAACGGCATTCTCGTATCCTATCAGACCGGCCCTCAAATAGAAACAGTGAGTGGGGCATCGATCTAGGGATAACAGTTAGCACATTCTGTGCCAATCGGAGCCCGGGGCAGCCCAGTTAATGCTCGTGAAGGATGGTTGTGGGCGATGACGATTGATGTGAGAATACCGGAAAGCCGTGCGACGCTATCAAGGGAACGGAATGCCTGCGAAATGGTATGCCAAATGGTGGGATTCTATTTGGCGTAGGTGGGAATCGGATCCTCGTCCGGGCTGTTCCGAAAATCGCGCCTGAGCGGACCCCTAAGAAACGAGGCGATATCATGACCGGTGAACCGAGCGACGTTGTTATGCTCACTAGCGTTGCAAACGAGGCGGAAGCCGCCATTATCCTCGCGGCCCTTGAAGACGGCGGAGTTTTCGCCACGATGACTGGCGAGCTGACCAGTGGGCTTCGGGCGTGTGCTCCGGGCGAAGTTCATGTGCTCGTGCGCCGGGCAGACCTGAGCGCCGCGGAAGGGATTCTCGATCAGCACGAGACTTTCGAGGCCGATTAGCTCGCTCGTCTGAGTTGTGGGTATCTAGGGTGCGTGACGGATTCGGCGGGATCTTCGGGAGGGCGAGGCTCCTGGCGAGCCGAACGGAGTGTCGATTGCGAGAGCCTGGCTCGGCAGGAGCCGCGCCCTCCCACACGACCACGGTTCGTAAACAGCCCGCTGTTTCTGTCACGGACCCTGGTATCCATGGGTGGCGGACGCCGTCTGGACATAGGCCGCAGCGTCGGGCATGATCCGCATAGTGCTCGCAACAAGGAGGTATCGAACTATGCCCACAACGCAACCCGTATCGCGTTTGGTCGATCTGCTTGACCCTTCCCGCAACGTGCTCCACGGTTTATCGAACGCGCAGGCCCGCGAAATCGTTGCCCGCGGCATTCCCGAAGAGATTCACGCCATTGACGGTCAGTTCGCTCTAGTGGCCCGTGACGGAATCATCGTGCGTATGGTCCGAACGATCGGGCGACTCATGAGGTATTTCATCGCCAAGCGCGAGGAGGGTCCGGCGTTGGTGGTGTCGGACCGCATAGACACCATTTATGAGTGGCTACGATCCGAAGGGCTCGACGATCAGTTTCACCCGTCGTACACCCGTATGGTGCCGGCGCATTACCTGGTCGAACTGCGGCTCGTCGGTTGTCCCGATCCAACCCCCACCTATCAGCGTTTCTTTGCGCCGGTTCGTGGAACGCTTCCCCCTGATCTCGACCTGATTGGCGAACGATATGTTCGGCGCGTCTACGATGAAATCGCCAAGCGGCTTCAATCGATCCCTGCCGATGCCCCCCTGGGTGTATGTTTTTCAGGAGGCATCGACAGCGGATCCGTATTTATCTTGGCCTACCACGCGCTGCGCGAGCTAGGCATGAACCCGTCGCGGATGAAGGCGTTTACGCTTTCGGTTGACGGCGGCGGGCGGGATCTCGATCAGGCGCGGGCCTTTGTGAAGGCGCTGGATCTGGAAGTGTTCCTGGAGGTGGTCGAAGCTCCGGGCGACTGGATTGACCCGTCGGAGGCCATTTCAGTACTGGAGGATTACAAGCCCCTCGATGTGCAAGCGGGGGCCATGATGCTGGCGCTGTTTCGCGGGATCCGAGCGCGTTATTCGGATTGGCGGTATCTGTTCGATGGGGACGGCGGCGACGAGAATCTCAAGGACTATCCGATCGAGGAAAACCCGGAACTCACCATTAAGAGCGTGCTGAATAACTCAATGCTCTATCAGGAAGGTTGGGGCGTGGAATCCATAAAGCATTCGCTCACCTATTCCGGTGGTCAAAGTCGCGGATACGCCCGCTCCTATGCCCCGGCTGCGGAATACGGTTTTGACGCCCTAAGCCCCTACGTTTCGCGATCCGTGATCGAAGTTGCGGAGGCCATTCCATTTGTCGAACTGACGGACTGGCGGCACGATCGACTCTATGCGCTCAAGGGGGAGATCGTATCGCGTGGAATTCGCGCGGTGACGGGCATCGAAATGCCGGTCTTCGAAAAACGTCGCTTCCAGCACGGCGTGATGGCCGACGCCTCGTTCTCTGATGCGTTTGGGGTTGAAGCGGGATCGTATCGTCGAATGTTTCACGCGCTCTATGCCTAACCGATCCGCCGAGTTTACCGACGATTGGATTCTCCAGCGACGGCCCAAGAAAAACGGCGTCGATCCGATGCGGCCCTATGCCCAGTTCGTCGAGCCGGAGCACACCGTCGTCGGTCGCGTGGAAGACGTCGCCACCCTTTTCCTCACCAACAAAGAGTGTCCCTTTCGATGTTTGATGTGCGATTTGTGGAAGAACACGACGGATGAGCGAGTTCCAATCGGGGCCATTCCCAGCCAGATTCGTTGGGCGCTCGGGCGACTGCCGCCTTCCCGGCATATCAAACTTTATAACAGCGGGAATTTTTTCGATCCCCAAGCTATTCCACCCGAGGACTACACTGAAATTGCGGAAATCGTTGGCGGTTTTGACACGGTCATAGTTGAGAGCCATCCGAAGATGATCGGCAGTCGTTGCCTGGACTTCAATGAACTGGTTCCCGGGGTTGTACACGTGGCCATGGGGTTGGAGACCGTTCATCCCCACGTACTGCCCCGGCTCAATAAGCGAATGACCTTGAATGACTTTGCCAACGCGGTGCGAACGCTGCTCGACCACGGCATGCAGGCTCGTGCGTTTATTCTGGTGCGGCCGCCCTTTCTTTCGGAAGCTGAGGGTGTGACGTGGGCGAAGCGGTCGATCGATTTTGCATTCGACGTTGGCGTGGAGTGCTGCGCGGTGATACCCACGCGCGGCGGGAACGGAGCCATGGAAACGCTCGCCGAGCGCGGCGACTACGCACCCCCGACGCTGGAGTCCCTGGAGGAAGTGTTTGCGTATGGTCTGGGTCTGCGCCAGGGTCGAGTATTTGTGGATCTGTGGGATGTCGAGAAGCTTTCGTCGGCCGCCCAGGATAAGACCGCCCGTATCGATCGCCTCGCCGCGATGAACCTATCGCAAACACTACAGTGAACGAAGTTTCAGACCAAGCCTATTCCTTTGCCGCCCGGAGTTGATCCAGCGTTGCACTTAGCGCGCGCTTGGCCACGATTTTTTGGCGATCGGTGGGTTTGTTCTCTAGGGTAAGGCGGAACTCCTTGGCGGCTTCGCGGAGCCGGCCGACTTGTATCAGAGCGGAGCCGAGGTTTAGGTGCGCGTTGGCGTAGTTGGGATTCAGCCTCAGCGCCTCATGGTATGCGGCGATGGCCTCGTCAAGTTTGCCCTGTGCTTTGAGTGTGTTTCCCAGATTGATGTGGGCGGCGATTTTGTCGGGCTTGATATCCAGCGTACGGCGATAGGCGGCCACCGCCTCATCAAGGCGACCGAGTTTCTTGAGCGCATTGGCGAGATTGTATTGGCATTTGGAGTAACGAGATTTGAGCTGTAAGCTGCGTCGGAATGAGTTTACAGCTTCGTTGAGCTTTCCCAGTTCGACCTGAGCGTTGCCCAGGTTGTACTGCGCGTCCGCATACTTGGGGCGATACTTGATGGCGCTCTTAAATGAACGCTCGGCGCGGACGAAGTTTCGGTTGGCGTTGTCGGCGTTACCGGCCGCTCGCTCTATCTTCGCTTGTTCAAAGAAGAGCGTACCTAAGCCCAGGTGGGCTCGAGCTTGTTTGGGACACTTGACGATCACGTCGGCCCACATAGTGGCAGCATTGTGGTAATCGGTGTTGCGCCGGCGTGTCTCCGTAACCAGAATAATAGATGTCACAATGATGACAGCAAGTACAAGCTTATGGAGATAAGTGTCTCGGCCTTGACGGATCGGATTCATCAGGCGAAGTATTGCATGACCGCCGACGACCAGAAGCGTGATGATGGCCGCAAGCGGTAGATACATACGATGCTCGAAGGCAGGATCTTTGACGGGAATAATGCTTGAGGTAGGAGACAAAACCAAGAAGAAAATGACAGCCGTGAAGCCGGTAGGTGATCGGCGCAAGATCGCTTGGATTGTGAAGTACAAAGCGATGAGTATCGCGAAGCCCGGGACCACCACTTGCCAAGCGTTGTGGGCTGTCTTCCAACCGTAGTCGAGACAAAGCGGCTGAGGCCAGGTAGCGAGCCGAAAGTAATGCAGAAATACGCCCGCCTGTGTTTGTAAGTATTCCCAGCCCGTAGCGCCGCGGTAGCCAAAGCCCACCGTTGCCGTCTTGTTTGCGCTGGAGAGCACCCCGCCGAGTACGCCGGTAAGCCCGAGGATGAGCCAAGTGGACATGAGCAGTGCATACAAAACGCCGCGACGGCGGAGCAGTTCCACAAGGGAACGCGATAGAAAAACTCGGTCGTAGAGAACTGCGGCGAGCGGTGCGGTGACCATGACGGCCTTGGTGCCCATCCCGGCCGCACAGCTTAGTACGGCAATCGTATACCAAATCCAAGGATAACGACCATGCGCCCCGCGCAGTATTGCGTAAACGACAAGTAAGTAGAATAAGCCAGTCATGGACTCGGCACGTTGGATGAGGTAGGTCACGCTTTGCGTTTGCAGCGGATGCACGATCCAAAGTGTCGCAATAATGACGGCGAGCCTTGGCGCTGCGTCGCCATATTGGGTGCGAAGATTCTCGGTCACTAGCGTGCGTCGAATCAGGCCAAAGAGCACTAATCCGGCGAGCAGGTGAACCGCAAGGTTGAAAACGTGGTAGCCGGTACGATCCAGCTTGCCGGAACGATAGTTCAGTGCCAGTGATAGGTCGACGAGCGGTCGGCGTCCGCCTAGGGTATTCGCAAGTGGCGTTACTTCACGAATGCGCGGGTTGTTGACGATGTGTTTGCCGTCATCAAGGACGAAATCGCCGGAGAAGCTGTTGCCATAGGCGATAAAGCCGGCCACGATGATGATAAGGGGAAGTAACGATCGGGCGTCAAACATCATTGGCCGCGCGGTGGGTTGCGCTGTCGTAGGGTTTGATTGCTTTGGGTGCCCTTCGTTTCGCAGTTTTCTTCCACCCATGGCGGACCCTACACGTTTCTCTGTTAATCGTGCTCGGCGAAATTATTAGGTGGATGCGTTCTTATTTCCTCGAAGACGAGCCGCGAGGCGCTGAGCCACATCAAGCGGTACCAGGCGCGCGACGTGATCGCTATCGTAGGTGCCGATTTCGACGATCTGTTTGATGATCGTGCTTGAGGTGAGGATGTGTTGCCCGCTGGTCATGAGAAAGACCGTTTCGACTCCGCCGATGATTCGGTTGGTGGCGGCGATCTCCAGTTCACCATGAAGATCGACCGTATCTCGGATACCGCGCAGAATGACTCCGGCGCCAATCTCGCGGGCAAACTGTACGGTTAGACCGTCATAAGTCTGAACTTCAACGTTCGGCAGGTCGGCCGTGTGTTGCTTGACCATACTTTTGCGTTCTTCCGCGGAGAACACCTCGGACTTCAGCGGGTTGAGACCGACCGCGACGATCAATCGTTCATAGAGTTTCGACGCGCGTTGGATGATGTCCAGGTGTCCGTGGGTTACCGGGTCGAACATGCCCGGAAAGATCGCAAGATTGGCATCAGGCTTTGACATAAGTACGGCTCCGATTGTTGCCCGCCATTTTTCCACATTGTGCAACTTTGCCTCTCGGCTTAGTGAGGATTATGCATGGTAGGCGTTTGATTGTCCATTGCGATCGAGCGTTGCGCTGATGAGGTTGACAGGGTCTGGATCGAGCATCATGCTGATTGGGATGAGCGATGATAACCATCAAACGCCCGACGTTGATCTGTCGGTGGACTTAGCCGGCATGGCCATGAGGAACCCGATCATGACCGCCTCAGGGACCAGCGGGTATGGTGCCGAATACGGGGAGCATGTCGATCTACGCCGATTGGGGGCGTTCGTGACCAAAGCCATTTCACCGGAAGTGCGTAAGGGCAACCCGCCTGAACGCATCGTCGAAACACAGGGCGGAATGCTCAACGCGATCGGATTGGCGAACATCGGGCTAGAGCGATTTGTGGCGGAGGTGGTACCGTTTTGGGAAAAAATGGATGTGCCGGTCATCGTGAATGTTGTCGGGCATAGCGTCGAAGATTTTCGCACGGTTTGCTCAAGATTAGACGCGATCGACTGTATCGCCGGGTTGGAGTTGAACGTCTCCTGCCCCAACGTAGCAGACGGGTTGGACTTCGGAACGGATCCCGATCGGCTTTGGGCGTTGGTGGCTTCGGTCCGGTCGGATGTGCGGCGTGCGAAATTGATCGTGAAACTGTCGCCCAACGTGACCGACATCGCGGAAATCGCTGCTGCGGCGATTCATGCGGGGGCCGAAGCGCTCTCCGTGATTAACACGGTGCAGGGGATGGCCGTCAATGTGAATACGTGGCGGCCGATGCTCGCCAATCGATCGGGTGGGCTTTCCGGACCGGCCGTGAAACCCATAGCCCTCTTTGCGGTCAATCGGGTTTACACTCAGGTCGCTCGGGCGGCGGGCATTCCCATCATTGGAATGGGTGGCATCTCAACTTGGCAAGACGCGGTCGAATTCTTGCTTTCCGGTGCCACAGCTGTGGCGGTAGGGACGGCGTTGTTTATTGATCCTCGAACACCGTTCAGCATTTGCGATGGGTTGGCGGAGTATCTAAGGCAGCGAAAGTTGTCGTCGGTGCGCGATTTGATCGGGAAACTGGAATAGTTTCCGGCGTATCGCCGAATATCATTTGAGGTCTTTGACTGAACCGAGCCGTTTGCGTAAATGCGTGATTTCTTCCGGGTTCAAGGGAGATTTGAGCACCCGCTCCATCACGGATTCGGCTCCGAAAGGTTGGGTGGTCCATGGCTTTAGCCGTCGGGGAAGAACTTCCCCTCCTGGCAGAGGAGGATTGAGGGGGGGGTAGGCGGGGGCCGTGACAGTTTAGGCGGCTTCATCGCGACGGATGATTGAATCTTGAAAAGCTTATATACAGTGACCGTGGGCAGGTCCGCCCTCCCGACGGGAAACCCATCCATCTAGGGGCTGTCGATTTAATCGAAATCGAGCGCCGGAAATGGCATCATCGGTGCTCAATACTATGTTTTGACTCTTGACAGGCGTTTGATGACAGCATGTTCGCACTAAATCGACAAGCCCTGAAGAGACGGGCCACACAGCCTAGCTATCGGTGCTCACGGCGCTGGGTTTTCGTTCTGCGAATCGGGCGACCAAGACACCCAG
>Ga0214472_10008020_pt1 | contig 11018 bp, 9 predicted proteins | sample RVTome_6_FD_207662 | JGI IMG/M metagenome (GOLD analysis project Ga0214472, IMG submission 207662) | Soil microbial communities from uranium-contaminated site in the Upper Colorado River Basin, Wyoming, United States - RVT140D175 | ecosystem: Environmental > Terrestrial > Soil > Contaminated >...
GCGGATCCTGGCGATTCAGGACAAGATTCTCAAGGACGTCCCGGAGGTCGACTCCGTTTTCGGAAAGGCGGGTCGGGCGCTATCCGCCACCGATCCGGCCCCTCTCGAGATGATAGAGACCGTCATTAACTTGAAACCTCAGAGCGAGTGGCGGGCGGGCATGACGCCGGCGAGGCTCGAGAACGAGCTCGACCGGCTCGTGCGCCTCCCGGGCGTCGCCAACGCCTGGACCATGCCCATCAAGGCGCGAACGGACATGCTCTCGACCGGCATCCGGACTCCCGTCGGGGTCAAGATCTTCGGACCAACGCTTGAGGTCATCAACGAAATCGGAGCCCAGATCGAAGGGGCCCTCCAGAGCGTTCCGGGCACCCGGAACGTGTTCGCGGAGCGCGTCACCGGCGGCTACTACGTCGACTTCACGGTCAGACGCGATCAGATTGCCCGCTACGGCCTGACGATTCAGGACGTGCAGATGATGGTCGAGTCCGCCATCGGCGGGGCCAACATCACGACCACCATCGAGGGCCGCGAGCGGTTTCCCGTGAACGTGAGGTATCAGCGTCATTACCGAACGGACCTGAACACTCTGAGGCGTACTCTCATCTGGACTCCCAGTGGGGCTCAGGTTCCCATCGAGCAGGTTGCCGACATCACGCTCACGACGGGTCCCACGGTCATCCGCACCGAACAGGCTCAGCTTCTCGGATACGTGTACGTGGACGTAAGCGACCGCGACATCGGGGGCTACGTGGAGGAGGCGCGAGAAGCTGTCGAGGGGATGGTGGAGCTTCCCGATGGATACTATTTGGAATGGAGCGGCCAGTACGAGTACATGCTCCGCGCCAAGGAACGGCTGAAGGTCGTCATTCCGGTGACCCTCCTGATCGTCATTGTTCTCCTGTACCTCAACACCCGGAACGTGACGAAGATCTTCATCGTGCTTCTCGCGGTTCCGTTTTCGCTCATCGGGGCGTTCTGGCTCCTCTACCTGCTCGACTACAACCTGAGTGTCGCGGTGTGGGTGGGAATCATCGCTCTCGCCGGCGTCGACGCGGAGACCGGCGTCGTCATGCTTCTCTACCTCGACCAGGCCTACGACAGGTTCCGGGGCGAGGGTCGGATGAAAAGCCTCGAGGACCTGGAAGAAGCCGTCGAGCACGGCGCGGTGAAGCGCATCCGCCCCAAGATGATGACGGTGATGGCCATTCTCATGGGGCTCCTGCCGATCATGTGGAGCCAGGGCGCGGGGGCCGACGTGATGAAGCGGATCGCAGCCCCCATGGTGGGCGGCGTCGTCACCTCCTTCGTGCTCGAGCTCTTGATCTACCCGGTCATCTTCACTCTCTGGAAGTGGCATCGGGAGGTGAAACCCGGCCTCGTCGGGCGAAAGGCCGAAGCCTGACCCAGGCGGGTTTATCGAGGACCACATGTCGCTCAGCTCAGGCCGCGGGCAGCGGTGGCCTGCACAGAATCGGGCTGCGGTCAGGGAGATCCGCAGCCTGCCGCGGGGCGATAGAGCCCGGCGGCCGGATCCGCGGTCGCGACCACCTGGCCGGCGACCGTGATCGTCCCCGCGTGGGTGCCGGCGGTAGCTTCAGAAAGCGTGAGCACGACGGGCCCCTCCGGTGACAGCCTGGCGTAGGTCTCGGTCACCGTAACCGAGCCGGTGTCCATGCGGCCATGCCCAGCGACGGACCAGTCGCGATCGCCGTCGCCCGCCACCGACCGCATCACAAACGTGATGCCGTCGTCTCCGTCCGCCCAGGCGGTTTCCACAATTGCCCTGTCGTAGTCTACGTTGCCGGGAACTCTCTGCTGGAGACGGAAGTTCATGACCCAGCCGGCACGCTCGCCGGTGCATTGGATCCTGCCGCAGAGCCCATCGTGCTCGCAAAACGGATCGTAACGGAGCGGTTCCGAGCACACTGCGACGAGCGGGCCCGCGTAGACTGCAGTCCGCTGCACGTCCAAGTGGGGGAAAAGGAAGAACCCGACCGCCTCGCGCTCGCCTGGGTGCCCGGCGAGCTGGGCCGCGGCGACGCGGAGCTGCTCGGCGTGGGCGTCGAGAACCTCCAGGATGGCCGGATCGACACAGAGTGCCGGAGTGCCGTCGGGACCGATAGTCGAATCATTGCTGCAGCCGGCGACCGTCGAGAGGAGGAGCAAAACGAAGAGGAATAGGGTCATCATAGAACAGCGTACGTAGGTCCCAAGCCGGAAGCTCCTATCGGGCTTGGTTTACTTCAGGCCGGGGTCCACCCCGACCTGAATCAGCTTGGCCTTCAGCTGGTCGTTCTCGGTCACCGCGGTCACGACGACACGGGTCCCGGCGTCTATATCCTCGGGCTTCATCGCTTCCTCACCCTTCATCACCTTCGTGTCCTTGGTCACCTGAATCGTCACTTCCTTGTCCTCCGTCGTTTTCACCATGATGTGGTCGGCCGCGGCCATCGTGACCGTGCCCATCACCTTGTGCTCGTCACCCTCGTGTGCGCGGGCCATCGGCGCAGTCGCGATGGCCAACAACAGAGCGAACAACGTCCCTTTCATCATGAACCTCCATGGTTGTGTTCCGGCGCCGCCGGCTTCGGGGCCTCTCTCTCGCCTTCCAGGAACCGCCGGATTTCCTGTTCCTGATGCCACTCTTCCGCACTCTTTGGATTCAATGCCTCCATCTCCTTCAACTCGGCTTCAGTCAGCTTCGGGAGATGCCGGATGAACTGCACCAGATGCCAGCTCGCGGCTCCGCCGTCCGGTGTTGCCGTTCCCCACGCCGGCATGCCGGTTAGCGGAACCCCGTTCTCGATGATGTAGTAAAGCTCGCCATCGGTCAGCGACTGCGTGGCCTCGAGCCGCATGTCGGGTGCCTTCGGGTACAGCCCTCTACCCATCTCGGTATCTCCGCTTCCGTCGTTCGCATGGCACATCGCGCAGTGGTCGGCGAAATGCTCGAGGCCCAAGCGAAGTGTCTCGGCGTCGGCCGGGACGGGGTTCTTGAGGTTGCGCACAGCCATCGGAATGGCGAGTCGGCGTGCGGCTCGGGCAAGGGAGGTCTCCAGCTCGCCCGGCTCCGCGCGCGCCGAGAATCCGTGGCCGCGGAGGAAGAAGTACGAGCCCAGAGCCAAAACGAACCCGAGGGCGACGAACGCGAGCGCAAACCGGCCGATCGTCTTCATCGGCTAACTGGTTCTTCCTTCGAGAAGGCGCTGGGATTTTCGAGGAACTTCTGTCGATCCGCTTCGGAGCAGAAGTAGTACGTCTTGCCCTCGTGTGTCGCTCGCGGCGCCGTGGCAGGATCCACTTTCATCGCACAGACCGGATCGATGGTTTCCGTGTTCGACGACTCCGGCATGGCGTGGCCCGCGTGGGGATCCGCGGCTGCGGGAGAGGACGTGTCGGGCGTGGTGTGGCCCAGGTGAGGATCCCCCGACGCCACGCTACCCTCGAGTGGCGCGCAGTTAGCCGCGTGGGCGCGTATCTCAACCAGCGCCGCCTGCAGATCGGCGAATGCCGCGCGCATCACCTGCGGGTCGTTGGTTTGACGCGCCGATTCGAGTCGGTCGTTCGTACGATCGGCGAGGGCGGCCACCTGTCGGTTGGCCTCGATGCACGCGGCGACGAGCTCTGTTGATGGCGCGTTCGCTCCCGGCTGAGCCGGCGTGCCGTGTCCGGCATGCTGCGCGCGTGCACCCGAAGCAGCGAGGCCGAGAATAACCGCGGATAAGACGACTGCGTGTGTTTTCATGGTTACGAGACCTCCTCAGCGATAGGTCCTGCCGCTCGGTCCGTCGAGTCCGGTGGGCGCCTCCGCGGCTCCTTCCCCGGGACGCGGCGGGGCCGCGAGCCCGTCGGTAGCCAGAAGCCCCTGCACGGCGAGGGCCGAGCGCCAGGCCCCGTCGAGCGTCTCCAGGTACTCGTCGGTGAGCTCGAAAAGGGATCGCTGCGCGATGAGAACCTGTGGATAGGCCGCCGCCATGTCGCGATAGCTCGAGAGATATAACCGATAGGCTTCTTCGGCCCTTGGCAGCAGGTCGGCGCGGTAGCTCTCGCTCGATCGGAGGGCGGTCAAGTACTCCTCGAATAGAACTGCGAAGCGCGCTTCGATTGTGAGCTCCATACGCCGGACCTCGGCTTCCGCCCGGTCCTGGTCCGCGCTGGCGGCGGCGATACCACCTTGATTCCGGTTGAACACCGGAACCGAGATTCCCGCCTCGATGGCCGCCTCCCACCCGACGGGAGCCGGCTCGCCCCCCACTCCGGTTTCCAGCAACTCGCGGTTGTACGCGACTCCGCCACGAAGAAAGAGATCTGGAAAAGTCTCTCGGCTCGCGCGGGAAACCGAAGCGCCCGCGCGCTCCAAGGCGGCGCGCGCCGCTTCGAGCTCCGGGCTCGCATCCAGAACCTCACGCAGCGCGGCCTCGCGTTGCAACTCGGGGATCATGGTCTCAATCGTGCCGGCGAGCGGTTGCGGCTGCAGCCCCGGATCGCCGGTAACGGCTGCTAGCTGCCGCCACACGGTGAAACGATGGTTCCGTGCGGACTCGAGCCTCAATCCTGATCGGTGCGCCTCCACTTCCGCTTCGAGAACATCGGGCTGGTCAGCAGCCCCCACGTTGAACAACTGTCGCGTCACCGCCACCGCCTCGCTGGCGAGCCGAGCCAGACGCTCGTTCACGTCGACCCGCCGCTCGGTGGCGAGAGCTTCGTAGAAGAGCGTTCTCACCGTCGTCAGCACGCGCTGCCTCTGGAGCCGAGCCGCCGCTTCCGCCTCGAGCGCTTGATTCTCGAATACCGAGCGGCTCCGGCCGAGCTTGCCGCCAAGGGGGATCGGTTGTTCGACGAAGAAGCCGTGCTCGCCGCCGCGAATCACGGGGCCGCCGCTGATCTCCTCGCCGGTATAGCCCACGATGGGATTGGGGAATGTCCCCGCTTGTCGCGCACGCCCGCGCGCCGCCTCGATCTCCGCCTGCGCCTGGCGGAGCGTCGGGTTGTTGGTGAGGGCCCGCTCCTCGAACTGCTGCAGCGTGAGCGCGTGCTGCGAGAAAGGAGGCTGCTGCGCCGCGGTCGTCCAGGGCAGCAGCACAATCAGCGCTAGACCGGTCAGGGATTCCGCTCTCATCGCGCCTTCCGCGTCCGGGCCTGCTCCGCTTTCAATGCCTGGATTTTTTCGAACAGCTCCGGCTGGAGCACGCGTAACACGGTCATCATGCCCATCGTGCCGCCGCTCCATCCCCTGCGCAGCCCGTAGGTCTCCGGCTTGGCGACCAGATCATCCATTACCATGAACATGTCCTGGGGATATCCGGGGAACATGGCCTGCTGCCGATCGCCGCTGCCGGCCTGCGTCATCCCGCCGAGTGGCATGTTCGGCGCCGGACGGTCGGGCTCGGCGCCGACGCCGAGCGTCCGGCCGAACGCCGGGCGGCTGGACTCACCGAGGGCGCCGCCCTCGATGATGCCCATGCCGGCTTCCATGGTGCCCGGACGCGGCCCGCCGCCATGCGACATCATCATCGGCCCTACCATCGAAGCCATCTGGTTCATCATGTGGTGCGGGAGGTGGCAGTGAAAATGCCAGTCGCCCTCGTTCGTGGCCACGAACTCGACGTCGCGAGCCTGCGCGACGCCGACGAGAACCGTATTCTCGGGAACGATCGCGGTCGTCCGAATCCGTCCCCCCTCCGTGCCCGTTACGTAGAACTGATGGCCGTGCAAGTGGATGGGGTGATGATCCATGCCCAGGTTCACCAGACGGATGCGTACGCGCTCGCCGAGCTTCACCAGCATGGGCGTTATGTCCGGACCCGCCTTGCCGTTCATCGTCAGCCAGTTGAACTCCATCGCCAGCGAGTTGGGGATGGTGTTGTTGGGCAGGATCGCCCATTCCTGCAGGATGAGCCCGAAGTCTCGGTCGACGCGCGGAGTGAACGCGCGCCGCGGGTGGATGATGAAGAGACCGATGAGACCCATCATCTCCTGCATGGGCATGTGCGAGTGGTAGAAGAACGTGCCGTTCTGATGCACAGTGAATTCGTAGACGAACGTGTCTCCCGGCCGGATCGGGTCCTGGGAGATCCCGGGCATTCCGTCCATGGCAACGGGAACCTCGAGACCGTGCCAATGCATGGAAAAAAGCTCCGGCAGCCGGTTCTCCACGATGAAGCGGAGGCGGTCGCCTTCGTTCACCTCGATGGTCGGGCCCGGCACGCTGCCGTTGAACCCCCAGGCGTCGACCGTTCGCCCCGGGAGGAACTGGGTGCGTACGTGCTCCGCGGATATCTCGAAGACTTTCACTCCATTCTCGAGACGCCAGGGTAGGTGCGGCACGTCGGGCGTCACGACCGGGACGATGCCGGGACCGAGCGAATCGGCGGAAACCGGCGGCGGCGCCTCCTCCTCGGGACCGACGCCCGCGGCCTCCGCATGCTCGTGCTGTCCGGATGCGGTCGTTCCCGTGGCAGCGCCGGCAACCAGTCCCATGGCACGGAGAAAACTGCGTCGGCTGGGATTCATTTGAGGCACGTTTCTGAGTAATCTCATGCGGGAGGTAAGCAATGGCTATGCCAAGTGCGTGTTATGCCGAAACTCTCCTTAATGTAGTCAGATGCGGATCGGGGAGCGTTTAAGACGACCCAAGGTTGTTGGAAAGCGTGCAGTGATTGCTCGTTCTGCAACTTCAAGGGTTGGCCGGACTACTAACGCGGGTAGTGGGGCGGATATTCCGGGGAGGTTGCGGAATCTCGATCGACTTCCGCGAGGCGACCCGGAGAGGTAGGTCAATCTGAGGGCTTCGTCCCCTCCTTCCCGTTGAAGGTCAAGGTCGACTCCTGAAGCTCCTTCCGCGTCGGCGCAGTTTCCTTTTGCGACAGCCCATACTTCTGCATCCTGTAGATCAAGGTGTTCCGCGTGATGCGTAAGAATTTCGCCGCGCGGGTTTGATTCCAATCGTTTCGTCGCAGTGCCTCTCTCAAGAGGTACTCTTCCACCTTGTCCATGGCCACTCCGTCCGGCGGAAGGTTGATGATGAGCTCGCTTACCTGGAGCGATGGGCTCGTCATAAAACTGGGAAGATCTTCGACCCCGATCTCCTGTCCCTCGGTAAGCGCGGCCAAACGTTCCATCAGGTTCTCGAGCTCTCGGATGTTTCCAGGCCAGGCATGGGAATCGAAGATCTTCAATACCTTCCGGTCCAAGGACAGCTTCTTCCCAAACTTCTGCGCGTATTTGTCGAGAAAGAAATGGGCAAGCAGAGGAATATCCTCACGGCGCTCCCGCAAAGGTGGAAGTGTGATGGGTATGACGCTGAGGCGGTAAAAGAGGTCTTCGCGAAACTTGTCCTCCCGGACGAGCTTCTCCAGCGATTGGTTGGTCGCCGCGAGGATGCGGACGTCCACTTTGATGGGCTTCGTTGTCCCGACTTTGTCGATTTCCTTCTCCTGGAGGACTCTCAACAGTTTCGCCTGTATCTGCGGCTCCAGGTCGCCGATTTCGTCCAGGAAAGCGGTTCCCGCCTGCGCGGCCTCGATCTTTCCCTTGCGGTCGGCGATCGCACCCGTGAACGCTCCGCGGGTGTGACCGAAGAGCTCGGACTCCAGTAGCGTCGCGGGAATCGCGCCGCAGTTGACGACCACGAAGGGCCTGTCCTTTCGTGGGCCGTTGAAATGGATCGCTTTCGCCAGGAGCTCCTTGCCCGTCCCGCTCTCACCGAGGATCAGGACGGTGGAATCGAACCGAGCCGCCTGGGCCGCGGTGGCGAAGACCTTTTGGATCGCCTTCGAAACACCGATCATGTTCTCGAAGCAAAGGCGCTCCGAAACGACCTGGCGGAGCTCGCGGTTCTCATTCTTGAGCTTCGCAACGTCCAGGGCTCGCCGCACGACGATCTTGAGCTCGTCGCGATTGACCGGCTTCTGCAGATAGTCGAAGGCACCCTCCCGCATGGCCGCCACGGCGTTTTCGACCTCGGCGTGCGCCGTGACGACGACAACGGGCACCTCGGGCGCAACCGCGTGCATCCGCGTGAGCAAGTCGAGACCGGTGAGTCCAGGCATGAGCATGTCGGTGACAACCAGCGAGAATTCTGCATCCAGAAATGCGTGCAGGGCCTCCTCGGCGTCGCCAAGAGCAGCGGTCTCGTATCCTTCCTCCTGAAGGGTGAATTCCACGACGCGGCGAAAGCTGGCGTCGTCGTCCACGATCAGAATGCGTTCAGTCATGGTTGTCGCTCCCTGACGGCAGTTCGATGACGAATACGGCACCCGGGCCCTGGAGGCCTTCTCCTAACCGGATCTCCCCCCCCTGGGCTCGGATGAGCTTTTGCGCGATCGGGAGACCGAGTCCTGTACCGCGCGCTTTGGTGGTGAAAAACGGGTCGAAAATCCGTGCCCGCTGATCCAGTGGGATACCGGGCCCCTGATCGCGAATCTCGACGCGAACCCCTCCGTTCGACCGCGCCAACACGATGTCCAAGCGGCCCCCTCTCGGCATCGCCTGAATTCCGTTGAGGACGACGTTTAGCAGCGCTTGTTGCACCTGCGAGGCGTCAAGATTCAGCTCGGGGAGCGTCTCGGGGACGTAAACTGCGAGCTCAACGGAATGTCTTACCGCCTCTTTGGAACACAGAACCTTCAGTGAACCGACCACCTCGCGGATGTCGCAAGCCGCACTCACCGGACGGGGCGACCGGGCGAAATCGAGGAACTCCGACACGATGGTGTTTAGCTGGTGGAGCTCCTGTGACATGATCTCAACGAATTCCCGCTTGGCGTGTCCGACGGGAAAGTCGTCGGCCAGGATCTCGAGCGAGCCCTTGATCGATGCGAGAGGATTCTTGATCTCGTGCGCGATCCCGGCCGACAACTCGCCTAGCGAGGAGAGCCTGTCCGCGCGCCGCAAGTGCTCGAAGCTTTCTCGAAGCTCTTGGTAGGCCGCGGCGAGCTCTTGGGAAGTCCTCTGCTGTCGTTGTCGGAGACGATGCTCGGACTGCGCCAACAGCCCGACGACGAAAGCAACCACTTGAAACATGATGAGCTCGGCGTACTGTGCCCCCAGATACTCGTCGTGAAGCCCCCTCATTTGCTGCCAATCGACCAAGATATGCGGGAGATAGCTGGCCGCCGAAAGCAAGGAGGCCGCGATGGCTCCGCCGAATCCGAACCAATACGCCCCGGCGAAAATGGGCAGGTAGTAGAGCCGCTGGTAAACGTTATGCAGATTAATTGACTCAATGGGTGTCAGGTGGTGCGCCATTCCCGTGCCGGTGATGGCTGCTAGAATCACGAGGACGCGCCACAGCGTTTGACTTGGCGAGCGCCCGGCGAACACGAAGGTCTCACGAACCGCTTTCGGTACGCGGTCCCAAATAGCCTGCCACTCAAGAGTTCGGGATCTGTTCATGACGCATCCTCAGGGGGCGTTTGCCGTTCCGAGAACCGGCTGCAACGAGCGCGCCACCCGGCGGTTTCCAGCATAAGTACAGTGACTGCTTCGTGTTGCGGGATGTGGTTAGGCAAAGAAGCCACACGGCCAAGCCCATAATAACTCGAACGGCCCATCACTGTTTGATTTCAAACACTCCCTGCCGTTCTTGCCGCGGTGAGGGACTCCGGGCATGGGCAGTTAGAATCCCTGGAAGACATTGGAATAACGCGGCTTGATGCAACCCTCTTCTCCATTCGACCCTTTCGCCTCACTGGCCCGGTTCTTGCGTTCTTGTTAAAGAAGATGGGAGTGACGCCATGAAGAAGAAGAGGAAGGCTACGGAGAAATCTGTACCCCGTCGAGGACGTGAGGGTGGCCGCCGCCGCTCGGTCTGGTGGATACCCGTGGCGATGGCCGCGCTGGCTGGCCTTTACTACCTCGTCGCGACAAGCTCGCCGGGAGATCGAGGTATCCCGGCGCGAACCACGATCCCGGAGACGTCTTCCGGCGCCGACAGCTCTCGCGACGACGTGCCGCCGTTTCACGCGGACCCGGAGAGAGCAAAGCCATTTCCGAGCACCTTGGATCCGGCGCGATTTCCTATCCGCTACGTCGCCCGGGCGTACGCGATCGCCCAGGAGATTCCCGATGTGCTCGCACAACAACCTTGTTACTGCTACTGCCAGGAGTTCGGGCATCAGAGCCTCCTCGATTGCTACCGTACCGATCACGGAGCCGGGTGAACGGTGTGTCTCAAGGAGGTCTTCCTTGCCGATCAAATGACGAAATCGGGAAGCACGCCCCGAGAGATCCGGGATGCCATCATGAAAGGGTTCTGGCGAATGGTCGAGCTGGAGTAGCCTTGATGCGATCTGTCTCTCAATTGACAGCGTTTGTCCTCTTGGGGGCGTGTGTGAGTGCGGGGCAGTCGCAGCGCACCGAGGATGAGCAGAACACGATCGCCGTTTTCTCGAAGGCCCGGCTCGGCGTGGTCCACATCAAGGCCAGCCAGCAGGAGTCTACGGACTTCGGCCCGGAACGGAGTTTCGAAGGCATAGTGTCGTCAGCGGCCTTCACCGCTCGCTCCTGGGGGCGTCGGTGGAGCTCCGAGCTGCCCTTTTTCAGACGGACGCTGCGATCAATCCAGGTAGTAGCGGGGGCCCGCTGCTAGACTCCACGGGCGAGGTCATCGGCATCGCTACGGCTCTCGCGCGCGAAGCAGAGAACGTGGGCTTCGGTGTGCCCATCGACCTGGCCAAACGCGTCCTGCCGGATTTGATCGCGATGGGACATCCCTATCGCCCCTCGTTGGGAATCGAGGGTATCGAGATCACACCCGAAATGGCCGACCTGTTCGGCCTCCCCCAGCGAAGTGGGTTCCTTGTGGAACAAGTCGTTCCGGGAAGCCTTGCCGACGATGCTGGGATCCGAGCCGGAACCCGGATCGTCCTGCTGAACGAGACGGCTCATGTTCTGGGCGGCGACATCGTGATGGCCATCAACGGCGAGGAGATCTCGTCGGCATCGCCGATTTCCCGGATCCTCTTGTACCCCCGCGCTGGCACCGATCTGACCGTCACCGTGTTTCGCGACGG
>Ga0214472_10008021_pt1 | contig 11018 bp, 10 predicted proteins | sample RVTome_6_FD_207662 | JGI IMG/M metagenome (GOLD analysis project Ga0214472, IMG submission 207662) | Soil microbial communities from uranium-contaminated site in the Upper Colorado River Basin, Wyoming, United States - RVT140D175 | ecosystem: Environmental > Terrestrial > Soil > Contaminated >...
GCTCTGCTACGCAGGGTACCTGCTGGTGATCAGGAGCGGCCTGCGCGATCCGCGGCGCCCGGCCGGACCGGTTGCCGTGGCCACCCTCTTCACCGCCCTGTCCGCATCGTTGGTCGGCGTGGTCGGCGGTGACCTCGACCCGACGCCGCCCCTGGCCAGCCTCGGCTGGCTCGCCATGCTCGGCGTCACCTCGCAGTCGGCGGGCTACCTGCTGATTGCGATCTCCTTGCCGCGCCTGCCGGCCGTCATCACCTCGATCATCCTGCTCGCGCAGCCTGTCATGACCGTGATCCTCTCCGTCGTTCTGCTCGGAGAGGCCCCATCGGTCACCCAGCTGTTCGGTGTCGTGCTCGTGATCGGCGGCATCGCGGCCGCGACCGTGCCGGTCGCCCGGATCCGGGACGGGCTTGCGATGACCCGGGGTGGCCCTGCTGGCGACCCCGTTCGAGGGGCCGAAAAGGGTCCGAACGGCCCGTAGGCCGCGACTCGGTGGGAGGGCATCCTTCGGCCACGCCCAAGGCCCGCGGCTTCGATTGGGCGCGTCCCATGGGGAACCTCGTGACGATGATCAGACCCTGCGTTGCCGGCGGTCAAGGCCCACCGCAACGCCCGACGTTCAACGCACGTCCGAGCGAGCTGCGAGCGGCGTGACCGACCAGCGCGCGCCGGCGGCCCGGGACTCGCGGCAGCGCCGTGACCGCGCGACCCGGGCGCATGAACTCCGCCGGACCCTTCGCATCGGTTCGCTCCTGGTCGCGGGCATCCTGCTCGTTACCGCCGTCGTGCTCTCGGCTCGCTTTCCCGATCGGGCCGGCCCGTTGCTCGTGGTGTGGACGTCGGGCTCAGCGCTGTGCTTCGGCCTGTATCTCCTGGCACCGCGTACGACCCAGCGGTCCGTCGTGCCGCTCACGGTCGTGCTCGCAACCGCCCCCGTAGCCGGCCTGCTCGTGAGTTCACCAGAGCCCGGTGCCCTGCTCGTGGTATCGAGTGGCCTGACGATGCTGCCCGTCGCCGTGCCCCTCTTCCTCGCGTGGACAACGCAGATGCGGACGGCGTGGCTGGTCCTCTATTCGCTCGCCCTCGGCGGGCTCATCCTGGCAACGGGTCTCGAGCACCTCGACGCCGTGCAGCGTGTGGACCTGGCGTCGAACGTGGTGATCGGTTCCGCGATCGGCTGGGTCGGCGGCGAGCTGCTCGAGCGGCTTCGCGCTCGAACACTTGACCAGGAGATCGAGCTCCGTCGCCTGAACCATGAGCTCCGGGTCGGCGCCACGACGGACGCCCTGACCGGGCTGGCCAACCGGCGCCAGCTCGAGGCCGACCTGCTCTGGCTGAGCACCGCTCGACCGGGCCCCGTTGGGACGTGCGCCTTCCTGATGCTCGACCTCGACCGGTTCAAGCGGTTGAACGATGACCTGGGCCACGCCGTTGGAGATGAGGCGTTGCGCGAGGTGGCAGCCGAGCTTCGTCGCGTGGTCCGCGGGAGCGACACGATCTATCGGTACGGGGGCGAGGAATTCCTCGTGATCATGCCGGAATCGACGATGGAAGCGGCCACCGCGGCGGCGGAGCGTATCCGTGCGGCGATCGCGGCCCTGCAGATCCTGGCATCCAGGGAACTCGGATCCGGTGTCCTGACCATCAGCTGCGGTGTGGCCCTGTCGCTGGTCGCCCGAGAACATTGGGGCACGGTGATCGCCGCCGCGGACTCCGCCCTGTACCAGGCGAAGACCTCGGGCCGGAACCGAACGTGTGTCGTCCCGGGACCGGTGGGCGACACCGCCGCGGTCATGCCCGAGGACCGCCGCCGGTCCGGCTCCGGCGTCATGGACGGCAATCGCGGGGTGAACCGCCGAACCGACTGATCGAGACCGAATCCGCGACTACGGCTCGGGAAGGCCGGCCTCGCTCGCGACGTCGGCGCCCCATTCGTGCGTGTGGCCGGCCGGTGGGTCCGGTGGTCCCTCGTATGACGGCAGGTCGGCAAAGGGCGTCTCCGCGTCGTGCATGACGCCCGGGTCGCCTACGTCGATCACGCGTGCGGGCACGGATCCGACGAGCGCGTGGATCACGTCGAGTGGCATCAGGTCGGCGGCGATGCCGCGTAGTGTTTCAAGGTGCGTCAGGGGCACCAGAACCGGCCAGCCGGGCTCACCCTGCCAGCCGGGGAGCAGGACGGTGCCGGGATCGGGTCCGTGCGCTTCGATCAGCGAGGTGATCGTCTCCGGACCCACCCAGGTCATACGCGCGGGCCAGAGCAGGACCGCGGTCGTGTCGCGAACCCCGGCCATGGCAAGCTCGGCACCCCGGACCATCTGGCCGACGGGTCCGGCTTCCGCCGGAGCGGGGGGGCCGTGGACGGCTTCCGTCCCGGCGAGCGATGCGGCGACCGCGCCCTCGGGATCGGGAGCAACGACAATGACTGGCAGGGCACCCCCGGACCAGGCCAGGTCCACGAGCCGGCGCACGCGGGGCTGGCCGAGGGTGTCGGTGAGCGCGCCCTCGGACGTGGCGGACAGGATCACGGCAGCGACAGTCATTCTTCCGGGAGTGTACCGGGCGGTCGTGGACCCCCGTCGTGCGTTCCGTGGCACAATCGACTGTCCCCACAACCTGGAGATCCGCCTGACCTCGCCCAACGCCACCGGGACCGGTCCCTCGACCGCTACCCGCGCCGACCTGCGCAATGTCGCCATCGTCGCCCACGTCGACCACGGCAAGACCACGCTCGTCGACGCGATGCTCCGTCAGACTGGCGCGTTTCGGTTGAACCAGGCCCTCGTCGATCGGGTGCTCGATTCGGGCGATCTCGAACGCGAGAAGGGGATCACGATCCTCGCCAAGCAGACCACCGTCGACTACGCCGGCGTCCGACTCAACATCGTCGATACGCCGGGTCACGCCGACTTCGGCGGCGAGGTCGAGCGCTCACTGCTGATGGTGGATTCGGTCCTGCTGCTCGTTGATGCGGCCGAGGGTCCGCTGCCGCAGACGCGATACGTCCTGCAGAAGGCGATGGCCCGCCGGCTGCCGGTGGTGGTCGCGCTCAACAAGATCGATCGCGGAGACGCAAGACCAGCCGAGGTGCTCGACGAGGTCTACGAGCTGTTCATGGACCTCGGCGCCGACGAACATCAGATCGAGTTCCCGATCGTCTACACCAACGCCAAGGCGGGCACGGCGACGCGCGACCTGGCCGACCCGGGGACGGACCTGCGACCGTTGCTCGACCTGCTCGTGGAGGTGACACCGCCCGTCACGTACACGCCCGGGCACCCGCTCCAGCTCCTGGTCACGAATCTGTCCGCCAACGACTACGTCGGCCGGATGGCCGTCGGGCGGATCTGGAACGGGGAGATCCGGACCGGTCAACGGATCGTGGTGGTCCGCGAGGAACCCGACGACACGACCGGCGCGGTCGAACCGGGATGAACGGTCACGCTGATCGGGACCGTTACGAGCCTCCAGACCGCGCATGGCATCGAGCGCGTCGACATCAAGGGGGCAGGACCCGGTGACATCGTCAGCGTGGCCGGGCTGCCCGAGGTGACGATCGGCGACACGCTCACCGATCCGTCCGATCCGCGGCCGTTGCCGCGCCTCGATGTGGACGCCCCGACGCTTCGGATGACGTTTGGCGTGAACACCTCGCCGCTGGCGGGCCGCGAAGGCAGGTTCGTGACCAGCCGCCAGATCAAGGCGCGGCTCGACAAGGAGATGTTGGGCAACGTCTCGATCGAGGTCCGTCCGGCCGAATCGAGCGAATCATTCGAGGTCCGCGGCCGCGGCGAGCTCCAGCTGGCGGTCCTCATCGAGCAGATGCGTCGCGAGGGGTTCGAGCTGACGGCGTCGCGCCCGGAGGTCCTGCTTCGCCAGGTCGACAGCGAGATCCAGGAACCGTACGAGCGGATCACGATTGACATCCCCCCCGAGTACATCGGGGAGATCCAGTCGGCCCTGGCCGGGCGCAAGGGCCGCCTCGAGCAGATGTCGACCGACGCGGACGGCCGAGTCCGCCTGGAGTACGTGCTGCCGGTCCGCGGGCTCATCGGCTATCGAGGCCAGCTCCTGACCGACACCCGCGGCACTGCCTTGCTGCACCAGATCGGCGAGGGGTACGGCCCGTGGGCGGGGGACGTCACGCATCGGACCAACGGCGTCCTGGTGTCGGATCGGGCCGGGACCAGCAACGCCTACGGCCTGTTCAACCTCGAGCAGCGCGCCGAGCTGTTCATCGGTGCCGGCGTCGAGGTCTACGAGGGGATGATCGTGGGCGAGAACTCGCGATCGGGCGACATGGGCGTCAACCCGACGAAGGAGAAGAAGCTCACCAACATCCGGACCCACTCGCACGACGAATCGCTGCGGCTCACGCCACCGCGACCGATGACCCTCGAAACAGCCCTGGAGTTCATCGCCGGCGACGAGCTGGTGGAGGTCACTCCACAGTCGATCCGGCTACGGAAGCGGGCACTCTCGCAGCACGATCGGCGCCGGGAAGCCGGGCGAGCCGAGGGCCTGCGCCGTGCGGGCGAGCGCGACGGTCAGGCCCCGTAGGAGCGGTGGAGCAGTTCGACCGGCGGGTAGTCGCCCGACTCGGCGGCGGTTCGCAGGGTCGCGGCGCCAAGCGCGACGAACGCCATCACGGGCAGTGAGGCCAGGACAAACGCGATCAGTTCGGACATGTGAGGGTTCTCCTTGGTGATGACCTCACGATGCGGGAACGGCCCCGCCGCCGGGGATGGTCAGCCGTCGCGAAGCGTCATGGACGGATGACGAAGGGGGTCGGTCGGGGACCCCGGCGTACAATCGTGACCATGGCGATCTATCTCGACCACGCCGCGACGACCCCGCTTCGCCGGGAGGTCCTCGAGGCAATGCTCCCCTTCCTGACCGAGTCGTTTGGCAACCCGAGCTCCGCGCACAGCTTCGGGCGCACGGCGAGGGCGGCGCTCGACGAGGCGCACGAGCGCGTGGCCACGCGGCTCCATGCCGAGGGCCGGGAGATCGTCTTCACCTCTGGCGGCACGGAAGCAAACAACCTGGCGCTCAAAGGAGCCGCCTGGGCCGGCAAGGCGCGCGGGCACCGAATCGTGACCTCCTCCGTCGAGCATCACGCGGTCGGGCACACGCTCCGTTATCTCGAGAAGTTCGGCTTCGAGATCGTGGAGCTGCCGGTCGATCGCTACGGGCGGGTCGACCCCGAACAGCTCGAGCGGGCGATCACGGACCGCACGATCCTGGTCTCGATCATGCTCGCCAACAACGAGGTCGGCACGATCCAGCCGATCTCGAAGCTCGTGTCGGTGATTCGAGCGCACAAGGGCGTTCTGCTCCACGTCGACGCCGTCCAGGCGGCGCCCTACGTCGATCTCGATGTCCAGGCGCTCGGCGCCGACATGGTGTCGCTGGGTGCACACAAGTTCGAGGGTCCCAAGGGCGTCGGGGCGCTCTACGTGCGGCACGGCACCCACATCCTCGCCCAGCAACAGGGCGGGACCCAGGAGCGGCATCGCCGGGCGGGGACAGAGAATGTGGCGGGCGCGGTCGGGCTTGCCGCCGCGTACGACCTGGCCTGCGCGGAGCGCGCCGAGGTCGGCGCCCGGCTTCGCCGCCAGCGCGATCGGCTGGTCAAGGCGATCCTCGCCACGCCCGGCACCGAGGTCACCGGGCATCCGAAGCAGCGCCTGCCGGGGTTGCTGTCGATCATCGCTCGTGATACCGACGGGTCCGCGGTGGCGATGTCGCTCGATCTCGAAGGGATCGCCTGTTCCGTTGGATCGGCCTGTACCACCGGATCGACCGAGGTCAGCCACGTCCTGACCGCCATGGGCTACCCGGAAGAGGAGGCGCGTGGCGCCCTCCGCCTGTCGCTTGGCCGGGCGACGACGGACGACGAGGTCGGGACCGCGTGTGAGGTCGTTCCCCGCGTGCTCGCCTCGATGCGCCTGGGGGCGTACGCCGTCGCGGCCGATCCGCTGGGGCAGAGCGTTCCGGCATGAGCCGTGTCCTGGTCGCGATGTCCGGGGGCGTGGATTCGTCCGTCGCCGCCGCGTTGCTCCACGAGGGGGGCCATGAGGTTGTCGGCGTCTGGATGCGGCTCCATGACGTCGCCGACTCGTATTCCGAATTCAAGAAGAGCTGCTGTTCGCTCGACGCCGCGGACGACGCGCGGCGGGTCGCCGCGCAGCTCGACATCCCGTTCTACGTGATGAACCTCGAGCGCGAGTTCGATGCCGGCGTGCTCCAGCCGTTCCTCGACGCCTATCTCGACGGCCGGACACCGTCGCCGTGCGTGGACTGCAACACCTACGTCAAGTTCGGGGCGTTGCTCGGTCGGGCGCGGCATCTGTACGAGTGCGAAGCCGTGGCGACAGGTCATTACGCGCGGCGCGACATCGGCCCGGACGGGGCTGCCCGACTGCTTCGCGCCCGCGACACCGAGAAGGACCAGACCTACTTCCTGTATGGGCTCCGCCAGGACCAGCTGGCCCATGCGCGGTTCCCGCTGGGCGAGCTGACCAAGCCCGAGGTCCGCGACGTGGCGCGCTCCCTGGGGCTCGCCACGGCCGACAAACCGGAGAGCCAGGAGATCTGTTTCGTGCCGGGCGGCGACTACCGCGACGCGCTGCGCGAGCGCGCGGGGTGGGCGCCCTCGCCCGGGCCGCTCGTCGACGGCGACGATGGCGAGCGGGTGGGGGAGCACGACGGCGTGGCGGCCTACACGGTCGGGCAGCGCCAGGGGCTCGGGGTTGCTCTCGGGGCACCTCGGTACGTCAGCCGGATGGACCCGCTGACCAACACGATCACGCTGGGCCGCCGCGAGGACCTCGAGACGACAACAATCGAGCTCGAGCGCGCGACCTTTGTCGCGAGGCACGCACCAGCGGAGGAGTTCCGGGCCGAGGTCAGGATCCGTCATCGCGCGACACCCATTCCGGCCACGGTTCGGCGGGTGGACGATCACAGGACAACGACGGACCGCCTGGTCATCGAGACCGATACGCCGGTCTGGGCGGCCGCACCCGGGCAGGCCGCTGTGCTCTATGCCGGCGACGTGGTCCTGGGAGGTGGACGGATCGCGCGGCCCGCACCCGCCTCTGGCAACAGCGATGCAGCCGGTAGCGAGGTCACGCCGGCGAAGCGTTCGCTCGTCGGCGCGGGCGTGTGAGCGTCGAACCGGCACTCATCCTGGCGATCCTGGTCGGCATCTTCCACGCTTCGCTCTACGTCCTGATCCGCGGCTCGGCGGGCGGTCGACTGCCGATCATCGTCGTTGCGGCGATCCTGGGCGCATGGGCCGGCGACGCACTGGGCGATCGTCTCGGCGTCAACATCGTCTCGATCGGCGACTTCCGGCTGGTGGCCGCCTCGATCCTGGCCTGGGTCGGGATCGGCATATCGAGCGCGGTCGCGGCCCTGGGCCCCTCGAAGGGCGGTCTCTAGAAACCTCGCCCCGTCCGCGCTCGGGACGCGGTCAGGCGGTGGCAGGCTCCTCCTCGGCCTCGACCAGGTCGAATTCGGTCCAGGCGCAGGTCGGGCAGGTCCAGCCACTGAACGCGCCCTCCCTGGCAGCCTCGTCGGCGGACGACCAGGTCGCCCGATTGTCGAGGCTCCCGCACTTATCGCATTTCCTGATGAGCGGCATGGCTACGACTCCCGTACGGGTCCAGGCTCCGACCGTACCGATCCTGACCGCAGGAGACATCAGCGCCGGCCTGAAGGGCCGTAACGTCGGCGTATCAGTCCCTGGCCGCCCTTCGGGCACCGGGTGACTGACCCGACCACGGACGACCCGTTCCGTCGCCCCTACGGGCACCGGGTGACTGACCCGACCAGATACGACCGGTCGGGGGTCCCGGTTCGGTACCATTGCGGTCGATGCCGCCACCCGTCCAGATCCAAGATCCGCGGATCGCGGCGTTGCCTGCCGCGGAGATCCGTCGGCGATTCGTCGAGTTCTTCGCCGAGCGCGGTCACACCGTCGTGCCCAGCGCCAGCCTCGTGCCGGCCGGGGACCAGACGCTGCTCTTTGCGAACTCGGGCATGGTCCAGTTCAAGGACGTGTTCACCGGGGCCGAGACGCGTTCGTACACCCGCGCCGTGGACTACCAGCGGTGCCTGCGAGTGGCCGGCAAACACAATGACTTCGAAGAGGTGGGCCGGACGCCTCGTCACCACACACTGTTCGAGATGCTCGGCAACTGGAGCTTTGGCGACTATTTCAAGCGCGAGGCGATCCAGTGGGCCTGGGACTTCCTGACCAGTGATCTCAAGATCCCCGCTGACCGGATCGCGGTCACGACGTACCGGGACGACGCGGTCGCCAGGGCCATCTGGCGCGACGAGATCGGGATCCCTCCCGAGCGAATGGCGTCGTGGGGGGACGTCGACGCCGGCGACGACCACAACTTCTGGCGGATGGCCGAAACCGGGCCATGCGGACCGTGCAGCGAGATCCATTTCGATCGCGGCGCCCAGTTCTCCGAAGGTCCGCATTGTGTCCCCGATCATTCCGAGACGTGTCCACGCTGGCTCGAGATCTGGAACCTCGTGTTCATGGAATTCGACCAGCGACCCGACGGTCGGGTGCCGCTGCCGTTCACCAGCGTCGATACCGGTCTCGGTCTGGAGCGCCTCGCAAGCGTGCTCCAGCAGGTGCCGACGAACTACGACACGGACCTGTTCAGCCCGATCCATGCCCGGATGCGCGAGCTCATCGGTCACGATCCGGACACGTTCGAAACCGAGCGCTTCAGCTACCAGGTCATCGCCGACCACTCACGAGCGGTTACCTTCCTGATCGGCGACGACGTGCTGCCATCGAACGAGGGGCGCGGCTACGTCCTGCGCCGGATCCTGCGTCGAGCCGTCCGGCACGGACGGCTCCTGGGCCGGCGCGAGCCGTTCATGGCCGAGGCGGCCAAGGTCGTCATCGACGTGATGGCGGAGGCGTACCCGCATCTGGAAACCCGGCGCGAGGAGATCCTCGGGGCGATCGCGCGCGAAGAGGCCCAGTTCGCTCGAACGCTCGACACGGGAACCGGCCACCTCGAACGTGCCCTGGCCGTCCTGACGGACGCCGAGCGGGTCATCGGCCGGCTTCCTGAGGACGTGCCCGACGACGCGCCGCGGTTGGCCGGCGACGTCGCGTTCAAGCTCCATGACACGTATGGCTTCCCGATCGACCTGACGATCGAGCTGGCGGCGGAGTACGGCGTGCGGGTCGACGGCCCGGGGTTCGAACGCGCCCTGGCGGAACAGCGCGCGCGGAGCCGATCGGGAAAGAAGGCCCAACTCTCGAAGCAGGCCGGGCTCTCGGCGCTGTACGGGACCATCCAGGCGCGTCACGGCGACACGCAATTCCTCGGGTACGAGACGACGACCGCCGACGGCCGGGTGGTCGCGATCCTGCGCGACGGGATGGAATTCGAGGAGCTTACGGGTCATGGCCAGGCCGAGGTCGTACTCGACCAGACGCCGTTCTACGCCGAGGGTGGCGGTCAGGTCGGTGATCAGGGCGTGCTCCGCGAGCCCGGTGGCGGGAGCGAACTGTTCGCGGTCAACGACACCCAGAAGCCGCTCGGCGGGCTCATCGTCCATCGCGGCACGCTCCATGGCCGGGTCAAGGTCGGCGAAACGGTTGCAGCGGCCGTGGACGCGGACCGGCGCGCCCACACCATGCGCAATCACACGGGCACGCACCTGCTGCATCGAGCGCTTCGGAACGTGGTCGGAGAGCGAGCCCACCAGGCCGGCTCGCTCGTAACCCCCGACTACCTGCGCTTCGACTTCCCGTTCGACCGCGCGCTGACCGATGACGAACTCCGCGCGATCGAGGACGAGGTCCACCGCACCATCCGTGAGGACCGGCCTGTCTCCATCGCATTCATGAGCATGGCTGAAGCGAGCGAGGGAGGCGCGGACGCCTTCTTCGACGAGAAGTACGGCGAGACCATCCGAACCGTCCGCGTGGCCGACTACAGCTTCGAGCTCTGCGGCGGGACGCATTGCCGCGCAACCGGCCAGGTCGGCGGGTTCCTGATCACGGGCGAACGCAGCATCGGTTCGCAGATGCGCCGGATCGAGGCCGTCACGGGCGCGGCCGCAGACGCGCTCGTCCGCACGCGGTTTCGTTCGCTCGAGCAGGCGGCCGAGGCGGTCGGTGCCCAGTCGATCGACGCCGTGCCGGTTCGCATCGCCGCCCTCCAGGACGACCTGCGGGAGACGAGGCGCCGGCTCAAGGCCGGTGGCGCGGCGGGTGTTCCGAAGCCTGGCGAGCTCGCGGCCGGGGCGGCGGAGGTATCCCCCGGCGTCCGGCTCGTCGCTGCGGCCTTGCCGTTCGAATCGATGGACGCGCTCAAGGCGTTCGCCCGGGACCTGAGCGCCGTGCTCGGGTCCGGCGTAATCGGGCTCGCGCTCGACAGCGATGAGCCACAGCTGTTCGTCACGGTATCCGACGACCTGGTCGCCCGCGGAATCTCGGCCGGCGACCTGGTGACGGCTGCCATGCCAGCGCTCGGCGGTCGCGGGGGCGGCCGCCCACAGATGGCGCAGGGCCGCGGGACCAACCGCGCGGGCCTCGCCCAGGCGCTCGCGGACCTTCGAACGCGTCTCGAAACGGAAGCCTGATGGCCTTCTGGCGGCGGATCTGGCAGCGCGACGGCGAGGACGCCCTGGCCGCCTGCACCGCGCTTGACGTCGGCACCGAATTCGCCAAGGCCCTCGTCTTCGATATCGATGGTTCCGGACACGGGACGGTCCGCGGCGTCGGCCGCAAGCGGCAGGGTCTCTCGCACATGCAGTCGGGCACGGTGGCCGACATCGCGGCCGTCGTCGACAATTGCGCCGTCGCGCTCCAGGAAGCCGAGGAGATGGCGGGCTTTCGTCCGACGCAGGTCGTGATCGGCATCGCCGGCGAGCTCGTGAAGGGCTTCACCACGACCCATTCGCAGGAGCGCAAGAAACCGAACCAGCCAATCACGGAGAGCGAGCTCCAGAAGTTGATCGATATCGTC
>Ga0214472_10008023_pt1 | contig 11017 bp, 10 predicted proteins | sample RVTome_6_FD_207662 | JGI IMG/M metagenome (GOLD analysis project Ga0214472, IMG submission 207662) | Soil microbial communities from uranium-contaminated site in the Upper Colorado River Basin, Wyoming, United States - RVT140D175 | ecosystem: Environmental > Terrestrial > Soil > Contaminated >...
ACGTCGTCATGCCGCAGATGAACGGTGGGGAACTCTTCGGCCATTTGGCGACCTCTCGGCCCGAGACCCGAGTGCTCTACTTGTCAGGCTACACCGCTCCCTCCATCGTGCAGCAGGGGCTGTTGGATGGGAGGGCGGAGTTTCTCCAAAAACCTTTCACAACCGAAGCGCTTGCCCGGAAGGTGCGGGAGGTGCTGGAGAGATAAGGGTCGAGCACGAATAATTCGAGGCCGTACCATAGCCCGCGCGTCGGGTCTGGTGCGAGTCCGCTCAGAGCCTGGTCTGGTCTATATGCGACATCCCGCAGGATTAGCCTGGCCAGACGGCGGTCGTCTTCCTTTCGGGCGTCAAAAGCGGGGAACTCAGTAACTGAAGTGGTCAAACGGCCATTTGGAAAACGTTTTCCAAAGTCAGATTCGTGTCAAAACGTAACAGTTTTCGTGAACTTCACTATGCCATGAGCTGCGGCTGTGATCGTGCCTTCGGACGGCGGAGGGATGTAGGCTCTCAAGACACAGAGGACTTTGGTGCCGAAGGGGGGATTCGACCGGGATCCCTTCCGGGGGGAGGCGTATGGAGGTTGCAGATAGCGCCCTTCCACCAGGTCCCAACTGACGTAAGTGACTGAAAAGAATTGGCGCGCCCGGTAGGGCTCGAACCTACGACCTACAGATTCGAAGTCTGGCGCTCTATCCAACTGAGCTACGGGCGCACCTGACGGAACTATATGCCGCCCTCGCCGAGTGGGCAACTGTACGCGTGGCTTGGCGAACGTTGGGGCTCCCGCGCGAGGGATTGCGACCCGGAGGGTCGCCGGCCCGGAGGAATTGGGTCGACGTATCGCGTCGCCCAAGGGAATCGGGCCGTGTTTTTGGGCCGAGCGAAGAGCGAGGCCCGCGCGTGGGGGTGGGGTCCCCACGCGCACTAAGTAATGGGGTGAGTGATGGGGCTCGAACCCACGACCACCGGATCCACAATCCGGCGCTCTACCTACTGAGCTACACTCACCACAAACGCGGCGGTAACTGGCGCGCCTGAGAGGATTCGAACCCCTGACCCGCGGCTTAGAAGGCCGCTGCTCTATCCTACTGAGCTACAGGCGCTCGCGGTGCTTGGTCGCCTGGTTGTCCGCCGTTCGCCTTGTGGTCGGGGCGAGAGGATTTGAACCTCCGACCTCCTGCTCCCAAGGCAGGCGCGCTAACCAGGCTGCGCTACGCCCCGCGTAAACGAATCATTATAGGGTTCCTCCTCGAGATCGGTCAAGAAACTCGCATACGCGGGCCATTGCCTTCCCTCGGTGGTCGTAGCGCCGTTTTTCCTCCAAGGTGAGCTCGGCGAAGCACTTCCCAATCGGAGGATAGAAGAAGACGGGGTCGTAGCCGAAGCCGCCCGATCCCCGCGGTGCCTCGGCGATCAGGCCTTCACAGCTCTCGACGGTCTTGAAAAGGATCTCCTCATCTTTGGCGATGGCCGCGGTGCTGACGAAACGTGCTTTCCGTTTCTCCGGGGGGACACCGGCAAGCAGCTCGATGAGCTTGGCGTTCTTGACGTCGTAGGACGTGTCCTCTCCCATCCAGCGCGCGGAGTGGATACCCGGTTCCCCACCCAGTGCCTCGACCTCGAGTCCAGAGTCCTCTCCGAGCGCCGGAAGCTTCGTGGCGCGATGGTAGTAGAGCGCCTTGGCAACCGCGTTGTCCAAGAACGTCGGCCCCGGCTCCACGGGTGCAGGCAAGTCGAGCCAGTCGTCGAGCCCGATGACGTCGACTCCACAGGCAGACAAGGCTGCTGCTTGCTCGCGAATTTTCCCGGGATTGCGGGTAGCGAGGAGAAGCTTCAAGTCAGGCGGGGCTAGGAAGGAAGGTGAGCGGCCCTAAGACCTCACTTTGGTGTCGCACCATCTCGGCGATGCCCTTTTGTGCCGAGTCGAGAAGCGCGGCGAGCTGATCGTGATCGAAGGGTTCGGTCTCCGCCGTGCCCTGAATCTCGACGAAGCGACCTCCGGCCGTCTTCACGACATTCATGTCCACGTCGGCGCGAGAATCTTCGTGATAGTTGAGATCGAGCAGCAAATCGCCTTCCACGATCCCGACGCTCGTGGCGGCGACGAAGTCCCGGGCGGGGAAGACCTTCAGAGTACCGTCCTCGACCGCCTTGCCGAGCGCGAGGGAAAGTGCGACGAAGGCGCCGCAGATCGAAGCCGTTCGTGTCCCACCGTCGGCCTGGATGACGTCACAGTCTATCCAAATCGTCCGTTCGCCGAGTTCGGTCAGATCCACGATGGCCCGCAGCGAGCGGCCGATCAGCCGCTGGATCTCCTGCGTGCGACCCGAGACTCTTCCGCGGCTCGACTCGCGAGAGATTCGTTGAGGCGACGAGCGCGGCAACATACCGTACTCGGAGGTAATCCACCCCTTGCCCGATCCCTTGAGAAAGGACGGTATTTTCTCCTCCAACGTCGCCGTGCAGATGACCTTGGTTTCCCCGACTTGAATCAACGCCGATCCTTCTGCGTACTTTAGATAATGAGGGCTGATGGAGATAGGGCGCATCTCGTCGGCGCGCCGTCCGTCTACGCGCTTCATCGTCCAGACGTCGATTCTTGCTCAAGCCGCCGGGGCCCGCGCCCATAGGATTGGGTGAGATCCAGGTGTCCCGCCAAGGTAGGCACTTCGCGTCCCTCGACGAGGAATTGGACTCTTTTGACGGCGGGAAAGTTGGCGATCAACGTATTGGAGAGACTGTAGACGGTAAGCTCCTCCGCGCGGGAGCCTCCGATGTGATTGGAGACGAGCTCTTGAGAAAGATCCACGAACGCCAGGCCTTGCGGTGTGATGAAGACCTCACGAAGCTGAACGCCTTGAGGAACGGCGGAGGAGCGACCCTGTCGCGACCCGGCAAGGAGCTCCCGCAAGACTTGTTTTGCCTGGTCTTGCAGGTTGTCGGCCAGCGCGATCTCCCGGTCCTCGGCGGCGAGCGCGGTCCCCGACTCGGAGAGCATGTACAACGTCACTCGAATGCGCCGCGCGGCCTCGTCGCTCTCTTCTTCGTCTTGTGAAGGCAACGGCGTCGTGACGGGCTGGTCGTCGATGGGCAACTGAGCTTCTTCGGGAGCCTCGGCGATCGGTTGATCGAGGAGCCAGATGGTCAACGTAACGACCGTGGTAACGAGCGCCACCGCGACCGCGATGGCGATGAGGAGACCTTTCTTCGACACTAGTCTCTCTCGCCGGAGCGCTGCCTTCCCAAGCTTGCCTGGCGGTCGAATCGATCCTTGTATTTGACCAACCCGCGGTAGATCGCGTTGGCAAGCTGATCTTGGTAATCGCTCGAGCCCAACCGCCGTTCTTCTTCAGGATTGGTAATGAAGCCGACCTCGATGAGCGCGGCGGGCATGGTGGCGCCCATGAGCACACGGAAGGGAGCTTGTTTGATACCGCGGTTCCTGTTCTCCGATCGACCGGCCTGGAGCTCATCCTGCAATAGCTCGGCTAACCTGGCCGATTCGTTCAGGTGCGAGGCTTGAGCCATGTCCCAGAGGATGAAATCGAGATCGGAGGTTGCACGGGGTCGAGCCGAACCGCTGACGTTCTCGGAGGCCGCCACCCGACCGGCCTCGTCATCGCTCGCCTCGTAAGAAAGATAATAAACCTCACTCCCGCTCGCATTCCGTCCGGGCGAGGCATTCGCGTGAATGCTCAAGAAGAGATCGGACTTGTTGTTGTTGGCGATCGTGGTTCGCTCATCCAACTCGAGATAGTTGTCGCCATCCCTGGTCACGAGCACACGGACTCCCAAGCGACTCTCCAGAAGCTGTGCCAGACGTCGGACGATCGCGAGGGTCACGTCTTTCTCCTGGAGCCCACTTCGGCCGGTCGCGCCGGTCTCTGATCCGCCGTGGCCGGGATCCAGGGTGATCGTCTTCAGTATTCCTTGCGCCACGTCGTCGGTCGGACCGGGGGCGGGACGCGGTGTGGGTCGGGGCGGAACCGGGATATCGGGTGAGCGGTCGGCGGTGGCGTCCTGACCGGGGAAGCCGGGAGCCGGCGTGTCCGGCGGGACTTCCACGTCGGTCGGTACGCGGCTCCTGAAGAGGTCGAGCACCATTCGGGACGGGCTCTCGAGTTGAAAGGCCTTGAGGGTTCCGAAACTCTCTCCCAAGGTAATGGCCAGGAGGTACCCGTCGGCCTGACGGCTGAGACTCATCTGATCTACGACACCGTCTTGCAGCTCTTCGCTCGAAAAGTCCGATTCCAGGTAGCTCAGCGGTATGGACACATGGACCCGTCCGCCGCCTTGAGTCACCTGGTACTCGATGGGCGAGCTCGACTCGAGAACGACCCGGGTGTAGCCGGGATAGGGAAAGCTGCTGATCGAGATCCGCGGGAAGCCCTCGCCGATGGCGAGCAATCGCGTGTCGCTCGCGTACGTGACCCTTTGCGTGGCGATTTGGGGGACGACCTTCTCGAGGAAATCCAAAGGGACGAACCAACGGCCGCCGCGCGCGGCAATGGGTGCAGACAGCAGAACCAGTTTGCCATCGGTTCCGACGCGGACCATGGACCTGCCCGCCGAGACGACCGCCGAACGCTCGCCTACCGAGAAAGTGGCCGACGTAGAGTCCGCATTCGCTTGGATCGTGCTTCCCAGGAAGCGATTCAGCTCGTCCAAAGGTACCATCGGCACGTTGGCAAGCTCGCTGATGGGAATGGCCTCGCGCCCTTGGGGACCGACCACGGTGACGCGCTCCATCTGGCTTTGGCCGAAGGCGGTGAGCGGTAGTGCAAGCGCCCACAGCGTTAGCCAGGCGCGGGTCGGTGTTGAGCCTCTTCGCCCGGCTCGGTCGGAAAGGAAGGCTTTCATCGCGTAACACCCTTTTTACCAAATAGATAGCACTCAGGCAAGTGTTTCGATTCGTACGCGGCGACAGCGCTCGACGTGAGGATCCGAAACGTCTCGTTGGGAAGGGTTTACGTGCCCAGGTAAGCCAAGGCGGAGAGCCTCCCGCGTCGAAACCCGGGCAAAGAAGATGGCGGCGCTTGCCCCGCCGTAGCCTTGGCGAAGGCGGGTGGCTACTCCTCGACCAGGGAGGGGCGGCGACTGGGATCGATTTCGAGTACGTAGTCGCCCAGATGCGTGATCTGCTCTTCACCCATGAGGTAGCGCAGCGTGTTCTTGAGCTTCGTCTGTTGAATGAAAAGGTCGTGCTCCGGGTAGACGCCTTCGGGCGACATGGGGCTCTTGAAATAGAACGACAGCCACTCCTGGATCCCTTTGAACTCGCTTCGCTGGGCGAGGTCGAGAAACAAAGCCAAGTCGAGCACCAGAGGTGCCGCCAGGATCGAGTCACGGCACAAGAAATCCACTTTGATCTGCATCGGATATCCCAGCCAGCCGAAGATATCGATGTTGTCCCAACCCTCTTTGTTGTCGCCGTGCGGCGGATAGTAGTTGATCCGCACCTTGTGATAGAAGCTCCCGTAGAGGTCCTCGTAGAGTTTCGGTTGCAGGATGTATTCGAGCACCGATAGCTTGCTCTCTTCCTTCGTGCGGAAGGATCCGGGATCGTCGAGCACTTCACCGTCTCGGTTCCCCAGAATGTTGGAGGAGAACCAGCCGGTCAGCCCGAGCATGCGCGCTTTCAGTCCCGGTGCGATGATTGTCTTCATCAGGGTCTGCCCGGTCTTGAAGTCCTTCCCGGCAATGGGAATGCCCTTTTCGTAAGCGAGCGTCGACAACGCGGGTATATCCACGGTCAAATTGGGCGCACCGTTGGCAAAGCCAATACCACTTCTTATAGCCGCGTAGGCATAGATCATGCTCGGCGCGATCTCAGGAGCATTCTCCTTGAGCCCCCGCTCGAACGCGTCGAGGTCCTTGTGCACCGGACCCGCAGCGAGGTACGTCTCGGTCGACGCGCACCAGATCATGACCGCGCGCTCGGCTCCGGCGCTCTTTTTCGCCTGGGCAATGTCCTCCATCAGCTGCTCGGTGAGGTCCATTTTGGTCTTGCCCTTCTTCACGTGAGTGCCGTTCAGTCGCTTCACGTACTCGGGGTCGAAGACCGCCTTCATGGGGCGGATCGATTGCAGCTCGGTGCGCAGCTGTTCGAGCTGCGTGCGCTCGAGCACGCCCGCATGGATGGCAGACTGGAACGCGTCGTCCTCGAAAATATCCCACGCGGCAAAAGAGAGATCCTGAAGGCTCGCCAGCGGGACGAAGTCCTGGATCTTCGGAACGCGGTTCTCGGTGCGTTTCCCCAGCCGGATGGTGCCCATTTGGGTCAGCGATCCGATGGGCTTGGCCATCCCCTTTAGCACCGCAAAGACACCGGCAATGAAGGTCGTGCTGACCGCACCCAGGCCGGGGAGCAACACGGCAAGCTTGCCTTGTGGACTCTTGATCGTGAATTTCTTCTTGGTCATGCCTGAGCTCTCCGGGCCCCGGTCGGGCCGCATCACTCTTGACCCGCTGGCAGCCAGCCGGTCTAGAAGAGACACACTCTAACTCCATCAGGCCGACGTGGGCAAATAGTTCTCTCGGTACCAGGGGCAGACGGAGGCGGACAAACCGCCACGGCATGTCGACACGGCTCTGCTGCGCGGGGTCGCCGCCCAGCTCTCAGCGGAATCCCAACGACCTCAAATTCTCTTGGGCCACGGCGGCCCACTCCGAGGTCCCGTCCTGGCTCGTGTAGGCTAGCCAGGCGCGCCGAGCGTTCTGGGGTGAGCCGGTCTCCTGATAGTAGACCGCAAGGTTGTAGAGAACCATGAGGTTCTGCTCGTCGATGGCGAGGGCTCTTCGCAACAAACTGAGGCCTTCTTGCCTCAGCTCTTCAGCCCGGGACGGCAGGCGAAGGGCGCGGTCGAAATAGATGACGCTCAGTCCGTTGAGCGCCTCGACCGAGTCGGGATCGAGCTCCAGGGCCTCTCGCAGCAACGTCTCGGACTCGTCGAGCCGATTAGCGTCTAAGAGGAAGAGACCCAACGCAGTTCGAGCGCCGGCTTCTCGCGGCGCGAGCTCGGTCGCGCGCCGGAGTCTCGACTCGATGGAGGTCTCGAGTGCTTGTTCGTCGGGATCGGCGACGTCGAATCCGCTTCGCGTCACATGCCCGCGTTGGAATCCCGGGACGTAGCGAAGAGGCAGGCGTCCCGTTCCCTGTCTCAAAGCGATCAGATCCGTCGTGGCTTGCGCGATCAAGTTGCGACTCCGCAACGGCGAGACGACGTTGGCGTAGGTCCACCACGAAAGCAAAGCCAAGCCCATGACACCCGCGGCCGCGGGAAGGATTTTCGCCCAGGTAAGCCGCGCGGTTCGGTGCGACCCCGGGCTGGTTGCCACGATGCGGGGACGCAATCGGGCGAGCAGATCGCTCGCGTTCGAGTCCGGTAGCCGGGAGAAGGCGGCTTCTTCTTCGGCGGTGGGCGGAGCTTCCGCAGCGAGAACGTTGGCCGCATAACGGACACACTCCGCACAGCGATCCAGGTGGTCCTGGACTTCCCTGCTTCGTTTGGCGGGCAGGGACTTCTCGATGAGACCGTAGACGTCTTCCGGCCCCAGGTGTCCGTCCGTGGGTTCGGTGTCGTTCATAGGGTCGCCCGCCCTCAGGGAGCTCCTGGGCTCCTCTAGTAATAATGTTCCGAGCCGGCACCTCTCGCACGCGCCGACATGGGTCTCCACGACCCGCTGGGTCAGCGGATCCAGCTCGTGACGCACGTAAGCGGCAAGCTCGTCGGCGGAGGGGCAGCGAGTCATGCGTGTCTGGACTCCCCGAGCCCCTCCGGCTCGTGCGACCCCCTTAGTCTGTCGAGGTACTCCACCCCATTCAAAGAAGACGACTTTTCCATCGATAGCCCTCTTTCCCGGCCTTACGGCTGGCCCGCGATCTCCTTCTGGATGGCCAACCGAAGCCGCCGGATGCACTTCTCCACGCCGCTCGCGGAAAGGCCCACCGACCGGCAAGCGGCGACCTCCTCGATCGTCCGTCCCTCGAGGAAGTAGAAGCGAAAGACCAAGCGATCACGCCGGGGAAAGCCGGTCCGCCGGATCGCGGCGGCGATCTGTTGGTGCAGCTCCCTCTCACGGGCCGTCTGCTCAGGGCTGGCGCCATCACTTGCCACGAGGTCTACGATTTTTCGGGCCTCCGCCGCTCCCTCCGCCGCTCGCACCGGCGCATCGAGAGAAGCTGCGGCGGGAGGAGTCTTCTGGGCGCGGAGCTTCTTGAAATGATCGCGAACCAAATTCACCGCGATCGTGTTCAGGTACGTGTAGATCGAATTCTCGCTCCGACCCCTGAAACCTGCGAGAGCTCTTCTTTCCGAGTCCAGCAATCTCAGAAAAACGTCTTGCGTCAGGTCGCGCAACGTTTCACCGCTTCGATCGACGTCGGAACCGGGGTTTTGCAGCGCCTCGTTGCGGAAGCTGCGATAGACCGTGAGCCGCACCCGCCGCTCGAATCGGGACAAGAACTCGAGCCACGCGGGGTCATCGGGGCCTGCCTCGACGAGCCATGCGATGAGCTCCCGGTTGGAAAGCCGCGTGACGTTCACCGGATGCCTATACCCGCTCGACACTCTCGGGGTCAAGAGGGATGGGTCAGTTGGCCCGCAGATGGAAGGGCGCTAGCCCCGATGCGAGGTCCTTTTTCAACGGACCGGTCGAATAGGACCATTGGCGTCGTCCCGACAGTGCTTCGGATTGGGGGCTAGAATGGGGGCATGATCGCTCTGGGGCTCGCGCTGATGCTTGCGGTGCAGGCGCCTTCTTCGCAAGGTTTCCGGACGCGGATGATCGTCGAAGAGGCCGGGGAGTCGACGACCTATGACGTCTACTTCGGTGAGGGGACAATCCGCATCGACCCACCCGAGGCCGAGCTCTATCTCTTGGTCGATGTGGCGGCTCCCGGTCTCACGCTCGTCTATCCCGACCCGGGCTGCTATTACCGCTTGGAGCCTCCCGAGCATCGGCCTTTGATAGAGCTCGGGGTCTTGGAGCTCTCCTGGCTTCCGTGGGTCACCCCGGTGAGCTCCGATCTGTTAGACGGCGTATCTTTGGAATCCCGGGGTCACACTCGCCTTCCCGACGGACGTGCCGGTCTGCGCTTCGAGGGTACGTCGCCCGCCTACGATCGGGTCGTCGCCGCATACACGGTGGACCCGAGCGTGTCGCCGGACTTGTACTATCAGTGGGTGGACGTCTACATCGAGCTTTGGGGAGATGGTGAGTCCGAGACTAACGAGCCGCAGCAGAAGCGATTCGATCTCTACTCCCAGCTTCCGGGTCTTCCCGTCGTTTCCGAGGAGCGCTTCTTGTTTCTCAGTCGCGCGCGGACGACTCGCCTCGAGAATTGGGAGCCCGTTCACGACGACCCGTTTGCCATCCCCGACGAGTACGAGGAGGTGGATCCGAGGGGGCTTTACTGGGAATCCATCGGCGGGCGCTTGCTCCGGCAGCTCGGTGTAAAGGAAAGTGAGTCAGCTCTTTGTACCGGCTCCAGCCATTAAGTATACTCTGCCCGTGACTCACGGAACGACAGTCCTCGCCGTTCGGCGGAACGACAAGACGGCCCTCGCGGCGGACGGACAAGTGACCTTGGGCGACACGGTCGTCAAACATGGCGCGAAGAAGTTGAGGCGTCTCGCGAACGGCGAGGTGGTCGCCGGCTTCGCGGGTACCACCGCTGACGCTCAGGCGCTCTTCACGAGGTTCGAGGGCAAGCTTCAGGAGTTTCGCGGCAACCTGGAACGGGCCGCGGTCGAGCTGGCCAAGGACTGGCGCATGGATCGGGCATTGCGGCGTTTGGATGCGCTACTCATCGTCGCCGATGCGGGGCACGTTTTCCTGCTCTCGGGAAACGGAGACCTCATCGAGCCGGACGACGGGATCATCGCCATCGGATCGGGAGGTCCCTATGCGCTTGCCGCCGCACGAGCACTGGTGGCCAACACGAAGCTGAGCGCGGCCGAGATTGCCGAGCGCGCCATGCAGATCGCCGCGGGCATTTGCGTGTACACGAACTCGCAAATCACGCTCGAAGAGGTCTAGCAGGGTGTCGAAGAATACGTTAGCACCCTGCGCGAGCGGAGCGAGCACGGCCCGGATGGGCCGGGGAGGCCGCGCGAGGAGCGCGGCCAGCGAGCGAACGAGGAGTGAGCGAGCACTCTAGAGGAAGCACCACCATGGTCTTTTTTCTCCCCGAAACCGCCGGCGGCCAATCTTTGGACCAGCTGACACCACGACAGATCGTGGAAGAGCTGGACAAGTACGTGATCGGCCAACATGATGCCAAGCGAGCCGTCGCCATTGCGCTCCGCAATCGAATGAGACGACTCAAGCTCCCCCCTGAAATGGCCGATGAGGTCGCGCCGAAGAACATCATCATGATCGGGCCGACGGGAGTGGGAAAGACCGAGGTCGCGCGCCGCCTGGCCAAGCTCTCCGGCTCGCCCTTCACGAAAGTGGAGGCCTCCAAATTTACCGAGGTCGGCTACGTCGGCCGCGATGTGGAATCGATGGTGCGCGACTTGGTCGAGATCGCGGTGGACATGGTCCGCGAGGAGAAGATCTACGAAGTCCAGGACAAGGCGGAGGAAAACGCCGAGGAGCGCCTGCTCGATCTGCTCCTTCCGCCGCTCAAGCCGGTCTATCGTCCTGAGCCCGGCATCGCATCTCAGCCGTCGCCCCTGACGACTCCAGAGCAAACCGAGCAGACCGATTTTCAAGCCACGCGAGCCAAGCTCCGAAAGCAGCTGCGAGACGGGAAGCTGGACAATCGGACGGTCGAGCTGGAGGTGCGCGAGCGCTCGTTTCCATCGTTCGAGATCATCACCAGCGGTGGCGTCGAGGAGATGGACATCAATATCAAGGACATGCTCCCGGGGCTCTTCGGTGGCAAGACGCGAAAGAGGAAGTTGAAGGTGCCCGAGGCTCTCGAATACCTGATTCAAGAGGAGGAGCAGAAGCTCGTGGACATGGATCAGATCAGTCGGTTGGCGGTCGAGAGAACCGAGCAGGCGGGGAT
>Ga0214472_10008024_pt1 | contig 11015 bp, 5 predicted proteins | sample RVTome_6_FD_207662 | JGI IMG/M metagenome (GOLD analysis project Ga0214472, IMG submission 207662) | Soil microbial communities from uranium-contaminated site in the Upper Colorado River Basin, Wyoming, United States - RVT140D175 | ecosystem: Environmental > Terrestrial > Soil > Contaminated >...
GTGCGCCGGTTGTAGCCATAGACGCTCATGTCGTCGGCCCAGCCGCCGTCGATGACATAGAAGATGATGTTCGGCTTGTCCGTGGCCCGAGCTCCGCTGAGCGTCGGTGTGGCCCAGAGCGCCACCGTGCCAGGCCGCTCCGCATCCGCCTCGAGAGCGAGCGAGACCGTTCTGCCCGCGAGATTGGACAGGTCCACGGAGCGCTGCGCCCACCGGTCCGTGTCGGTGAAGGACTCCTCGTAGAGCGTCGTCGGGTCCTCTCCAGCGGCCTTGGCGGTGACCCGGAACGTCACCGGCGCGCCGGGGACGACGCTAGGCGCGAAGTCCAGCCGGCCGCGTTCGGGAATCCGAACCCGGTACTCGATGCGCCCCGGAGCGTGGCTGAAGAGAACGCGTCGGCGCAGCAGCTCGCGGACCTCGGAGCCGGTCCCGGCCCGCGCGTCGGCGTAAACAGCGTCCCGGGGCACGAGCGTCACGGAGAGAATGTCGAGCGTGCCCGGCTCGTCCGCCACGGTAGACAGCGCGAGCCGCTGCCACGGGATCGTGGACTCGGAGGAGCTCTGCAACGGGATCCGGTACGTGTGCGCCAACCCGTCGGACACCGGAGGCGAGCTCCCGAGAAACCTCCACGGAGGCACCGAGAGCTCTCCGGGAGCGACCTCCGCCCGGTTCCGAAAGATGCCGAAGTTGCGCACGTTGCTGGATGTGCGCGTGCGCACGATCGCGTGACTCCACCCGTCCTCGTGCCAGTCGGGGAGCTCGAGGTACACGTCTCCTCGGAACGTTCCATTGGGAGTCTCGAGCAAGCTCACCCGCAGGGCGTCGGTCGTAGCCTCCACCGGTGTGAGCGTCGACGGCGGAAGCACGGCGGGCTTCCAGTCGGGCTGCGGCTCGGCGAAGTGCCACTGGACAGTACCGAGCGCGTCCGAGGGCACCTCCGACCCCTCCACCACCGCCGCGTCCAAGTGGTCCTCGAGGTGGAGTGGCATATCCGCGGTGAGAACTGGCGGACCGGCCTGGTCGCCACAGGCGGAGACGAGTGCGACCACGATACACACAGGCAGGGCGGCGCGCGTTGGCCGCAGCAATGCGAACTGCGGGTTCTGCTTCTTCATGGAGCCTCCCACATGAGTCGCCTCACCGGATGTAGCCCAAGGACCGAAGCGACTCGAGCTGCTCAGGCGTGAGCGGCGATGCCTCGGAGGGAGTCAAGTGACGTCCCAGCGCCAGATTTGCCGCGAACTGCTCCTCGAGCAACTTGGTGTACTTCTCGACTAGGTCCGGGTGCTGCTCGTGCACGCTGTTGAGGCACAGGGGATCGTCCCACAGATCGAACAGCAGCAGCGGCGCGGGCCGAAGGCCGCCCGCCGCGCCGGCGTTCCCCCAGTCGTCCGGGGCCGAGGGCGTGATCTGTAGGGATGCTCCCCATCGGCCGTCGATCACCTCGATGCGGCCGCGCAAGGCGCCCGTCCGAGCACCCGCGTTGAACTCGTCGAGGATGATTGGCCTGGGCTCCCACTCTCCTTCACCCAGAAGCAGGGGCGCCAGCGACTGACCTTGCATGACGTCGGGCAACGGCAAATCGACGAGGTCGAGGATCGTGGGTAGCACGTCGATCATCGAAACCGGATCGGTGAATCGCTGCCCGGGTGCGATGTGCCCCGGCCAGATCACCACGAGCGGGATGTGGCTCACCCCGGATGCGAGCATGGCTGCGGCATGCCCACCCTCCACGGAGGTGTAGGTGTCGGGAGCGGACCGCTGGAGGTCGAGCATCAGTAACTCATAGTCGTAGGCGCCGGCGCTGACGCCATGGTCGGCAGCCACGATCAGCACGGTCCGCTCCCACTCCCCGTTCGCCTTCAGCCGCGCCACGAGCCTCCCGAGCTGATGGTCCTGGTGCGCCATCGTCTCGTCGTGCAGGTCCCGTTGGGCGGCGAAGTAGTCCACCCAATTGACGCCTGCGCTCTCGAACAGGTCTCGCCGAGCGTTGCCGGACTCAGTCGCTCGGGGGTCGAGGCGCTCCTCCCAATCGTCGAGCAGCTGTCGCCGATCGGCGCTGATGAAGAGGCCGGCAAACGGCGCGACCGGGTCGTGATCGAGGTGCACGTCGGTGGTCTGGAAATGGACGTAGTACGGCTCGCTCGGGTACGCCGTGCGCCACTGCCAAAAGTCCGCGTGGAGCGCGACCGACGAGATCGAGGGGCTGGCTACTCTTCCGAAATATGCGTCGAGAAAGGTGTCGTGGCCGCGCTCGATGCTGTTGAAGCGTCCGGCGTTGGGATTCGAGGTGAGCTCGGCCGTCTGATACCTCGCGCGATGCATGTGCTCCGCGATCGTCGTGACCCCGCTCGGGAGCGGATTCCGGTTGTTTTCTCTCACGCCGCCCAGCACGCTGTGGTATAGCGAGGTGACGAACGACGCCGTCGACGGTGTCGTCCAGTAGGCGTTGCTGTACGCGCGTTCGAAGAGGGCGCCCTCGGCCGCGATCCGTTCGAGGTTGGGCGTCGTACGCCGGTTGTAGCCGTACGCGCTCATGTAATCGGCGCCACCGCCGTCGATGATGTAGAGGATGACGTTCGGCTTGTCTGTCCGCCGGGCCCCGCTCACCGTGGGCGCGCCCCAGAAGGCGACGGTGCCTGCCTGCTCGGCGTTCGTCTCGAGCGACAGCGTCACGGTCTGACCGGCGAACCTCGAGAGATCCACCGAGCGCTGACCCCACTGCTCGGGATCCGCGTAGCGCTCCTCGAAGAGCACGTCATCCTGGTCGCTCGCGCGCACGCTCACGCGGAACGTCACCGGGTCGACATCGCCCAGGACGCCCAGGCTTGCGTCAAGCCGCCCCCCCTCCGGGATACGCACCGGGTAGCTGAAGCGCCCCGGAGCATGCGTGTACAGGGTCCGGCGGATGCGCTCCCTGATCGACACGGGCAGAACGCCGTGCGCAGTCGCGGCGTATTCCGCCCCCTTGGGTACGACGCTCACCGAAAGGATGTCGATGCTACCCGGTTCATCCCCCTGGACCCACAGTCCGAGCCTCTGCCACGGGATGCCCAGCCCTGGGGCCGTCAGGCGAATCTGATAGGTGTGCACCAGGTCGTCGGATACGAGGGGAGAGCCCCCGAGGAGCCTGTTGAGGGGGGCTGCCAGCGGCTCCCCAGGATCGATCTCCGCCTGATTCCGGCCGATGCCGATGTTACGCACGTTGCTGGACGTACGCGCGCGTACGATCACCTGGGTCCACTCACCCTCGTGCCAGTCGGGAAGCTCGACGTAGACGCCTCCCCTGAACTGTCCATTGGTGCGCTCGGCCAACGCCACCCTGAGCGCATCTGTCGTGCGCTCGACGCGTGGTGCGGTTGTGGCAAGGGCATCGACGATGGGCTTCCAGTCCGGCTGCGGCTCGTCGAAGTGCCACTCGACGGTGGCGGGCGGATTAACGGGCAGCGACCCCTCGACCACCGCGGCGTCCAGGTGGTCCTCGAGGTGAAGCGGCATATCCGCTGTGAGGACCGATGGACTAGGGTCGCCACAGCCGGCGGTGAGCGCGACAACGCTGTACATGCGCGCGGCGACGCGCGCCCACGGCAGCAGGGCGAACCGTGCGACTTGTTTTCTCATTCCAGCCTCCGGTGTGGGGGCCTCATCGGATGCATCTCGGCGTGCGCAGCGTCGTGAGACCGGAACCTCAGGTACCGCTCAACGACCGCAGGAACGCGGCGAGCTGCGACTTCTCCTGAGGGCTCAGGTTCAGTGGGCGGACGTCGACATCGCGCAGGGCATCCGGCCCACCCCCCTCGTCGTAGAAGTCGATGACCTGCTCCAGCGTGCCGAAGCTCCCGTCGTGCATGTAGGGCGCCGTGCGGTCCACGTTGCGCAGCGAGGCCGTGCGGAAGGCCCGCAGGTCGGTCGGGTCGCGGCTGTGCGTGAACCGACCGAGGTCGTCGGATCCGGAGCGGGCCGCCACGCCCGTATTGTGAAAGTCACCGTCGGTGAGCGTGGGGCCAGCGTGACACAACCAGCAGCGTGCCTTCCCGACGAACAGTTGGAAGCCCGCCCCTGCCGAGTCCGAAAGTGCGCCCGGATCGCCCGCGCGATGGCGGTCGAGGGGCGCGTCACCCGACCGGAGCGTCCGTAGGAACGCGGAAAGCGCGCGGGCCACGCCGTCGGCCGAGACGGGCTCGCCGTAGGCGCGCCGAAACTCCGTGCGATACTCGTCCTGAGAGCCCAACCGCGCCACGAGCTCATCGAGCGAGAGATCCATCTCGACGGAGTCCTGGATCGGTTTCAGCACCTGCTCCTCGAGCGTACTCGAGCGCCCGTCCCAGGTGAGGTGACGAGCGTATGCGACGTTGAGGAGGGAGGGCGTGTTCCGTCTACCCCTGCGCCCGTACACGCCGGGAGACGCTGGCACGTCGTCAGCGAACACATGGTCCGGTCGGTGACAGGAGGCGCAGCTCACGCTGCGGTCGGCGGACAGCGCCCGATCGGAAAAGAGCCGGCGACCGAGCTCGACACGAGCGTCGGTGGGTGTGTTGTTCGCCGGCGTTGGTGCGAAGAGCTCGAGACCACGCGGCACTGGCACGGTGAGCTCGCGCCCGCTTGGAACCACACAGATCAGTAGCGTGCCGGCGACGGCGACGGCAACCGCCGCGGTCCTCGCGAGGGGATGCGCCATCCCGTTTCCCTACCTCAATCCGACGGGCCGGACGGCTCGCCCGCTCGGCTCTCCTGGAGGTTGTCCAGCACCCGGAGCTCATCGATACGGGTCTCAGGATCCGCTCCCGAGCGGAAGACGATGCGGCGGTCGTCCGGAGCGAGCTTGGGATTCGCTATTCCGCCCGGCCAGGTGAGGAGGAGCGCATCGGCGGTTCCGTCCGCGTTGACCTTTCGGAGGCCCCTCGCCGTTCCGTCGGGGTCCGCCCAGCCCAGGAACACGAGCGTGCGGCTGTCCGACGTCCACTGGATGCTCCTGCCGTCGACCCATCCCGTGTGAACGATGCGGGCGTCGCCCCCGGAGACGGGGAGCACGAGGAGAGCGTTGTACTCACCAGGTGCGGGACGGCGAACATGATAGTAGGGGACGAAAGCCAACTGCATGCCGTCTGGGGAGAGGACAAGGTCCCCATCCGGTCCCCCATGAGCGAAGAGCTGTCTGGTGCGGTCGATGCTTCGGTAAAGGACGCGCTCCGCTCCGGACGCGACCTCCTGGGCGACGATCTCGTACACTTCCCCGCTCAACCGCTGTAGGTACTTGATCGAAAGGTCCGGCGAGAAACGCGGGGGCCCGCGGCCCTCGAAGAGCGCGAGTGTCTCCTCGTTCTGGATGGGCGTCACCTGGCCTATACTTAGGTCGACACGTACCACGTCCATCACGGCTCCATTGAGGCGCCGTCCGCGGAGGAGCATGGTTCGCTCGTCCAGATCCATCCGGCCGTTGACGTCGTCGAGCCCGAGCGGGAGGCGGCGCTCCTCCCCGCTCGTCTCGGAGCGGAGCACGAGATCGACGCCCGTTCGCGTGCCGGGAGTGGGTGCGATACGCCAGAACTCGAGGCCGTCGCGCGTCCAGCCCACCGCGTCCAACCGCGTGGGCGGCATCGCCGGCGCACCGATCCGCGTCGGGGGAGCGACGACCCGCCCGGTCTCGAGATCCACCGTCACGTGCCAGTACGCGTAGGGGTTCGACGTCTGCCTGTACGCGACGCGGTCCCCCATCCAGTCGAAGGATCGCGCGTTGACCAGATCGCCCCGCACGAGCGTCGGCGGCCCGGCCGGCCGGGCGTCCCTCATCGGAAGCCGCCAGACGCTGGACACGTCTTGCTGGCCGTCCGAGGAGCGCACCTCGTAGTAGATGCCGCTCCCGTCCCCGCTCCAGCCGATGACGGTCTTGACGTCCGAGTCGTCCGTGAGGCGGAGCTCACGGCTCCCGTCCAAAGCGAGCACGTACAGGTCCGTGGACCGCGCGTGCTCGTCCGGCGGGAAGTCGTAGACCAGGAAGCGCCCGTCGGGCGAGAAGGCCGCGCCGTTCGGCGCGCGCCAGTCGAAGGCCCGCAAGATGAAGCCGGAGCCGTCCTCCACCGAGGCCAGCTCGAGGCGGCTCGATCCGTCCCACATCCATACGAGCACCAGGAGCGAGCGGCTGTCGTGCGTCCACGCGAGCGGGTCCATCCACCTTACCGGCCACTCCCCACGGTTGCTGCTGCCGAACGGCGTGAGGAGCGTGCGCTCGCCCGTCCCATCCCGCCGAATCACCCCGAGCTCGTACTTTTCGTTTTCAAAAGGGTCCGGGAACGACCTCTCGAACGCGATCCAGCGGCTGTCGGGCGACACGGCGTGATCCGTAGGGTAGAGGTCCCAAAGGGTCGAGTCCCCCGTGAGGTCCCGCACGTCTCCGCTCGTCAGGTCCCGGATGGCCAGCGTGAGGTATCCGGAGGTGGTCCGGTAGGAAGCGATGAAGCTCCCGTCCGGCGCCGCTTCGACCGCCTGCGGGTACCCGGAGACGTCCGCCAGCCGGCGAGCCACGACCTGACGATCCCCGCCCGATGCGGCCTCTTGGGAGCCGGGCGAGCTGCCCCCCGGCGTGCCACAGCTAGAGGCGAGCAGCGCTAACGAGGCCAGCGTGGCGATTTTTCTGTCGGGCGATCGCATGGGTCGTCTTCCGTTGAGCGCATCCGGGCCCACGACGTACCACCTTCCGTGCCGGACGAGGTTCGTCGAGCCTAACGCACGGAGCCACAGCGCTTTGTCACCATTTGGCGTCGGCGATGGGAGGCGGGTTCTTGTAACGCTCGCGCGCTCGGTCGTATCGATGCGTTACACGCGCGTCAGCCGCTCCGGCCCCCGAAGGCCGCGAACCGCACCTCCACCCGGGTGCCCCTTCCCGGCGCGGAGTCGATCTGGAGCTTTGCGTGATGCGCCGCCGCGATGCGATCGGCGATGGCCAGCCCGAGGCCCGTGCCTTCTGACCGGGTGGAGAAGAACGGCTCGCGCACGCGGGTTAGGTCTTCGGGCGTGATTCCGGGGCCGTCGTCATCCACGGTGACGACGACGAGTCCGGCATCGGCGGTGGCGGCGACCTCGATCCTTCCCCCAGCGCCGACCGCCTGCGCCGCGTTCGCGAGCAGGTTGGTGAAGAGTTGCTGGAGCGCGTCGCGGTCTCCGAACACGATGAGCGGAGCCGAGGTGAGGTCGAGGCACAACGTCGCACCTACCGCGGCCATGGTCGGCTCCACCGCATGCGCCGCCGCCGAGAGGGGCTCGCGAACGTCCACCTCATCGAGTGCGATCCGGCCGCTGCGCGCGATCTGGAGCACGCCGGCCACGGTCCGGTCGAGCCGCCCGACTTCCTCCAACGCACCGTGCTGCACCTCCCGCAGCTCGCTTCCCTCGGGGAGCTGCTCCTCCACGTGCTGCAGGTCCACCTTGATCGACGTCAGTGGGTTGCGCACCTCGTGCGCCAGCTCCGAGGCGAAGCGGCCCACCATCGCCAGGGCTTCTCGTTGTGAAAGCTCCTCCAGCGTCCGCTTCAAGCTCTCGGTCATCCCATTGAAGGCTTGCGCCACCCTGCCCACCTCGTCACCGCCCACTACGGGTACCTGGGCGCTCAGGTCTCCGCGGCTCACGGCGTCGGCGGCCCGGGCGAGCCGCGCGAGTGAGCGCGTCATGCGACCCGTCAGCACTGTGGCGAGCGCGGTGGCGACGACGGCCACGGCCAGCAGCAGACCGAGGCCTCTGCCGGCGGCGGCCTCGAACGGCGTCGAGAACTCCGCGAGTGGCGCTGCGCTGATAACGTCCAGGCGCGGATCCAACAGCACTCGATGCTCGGCCGCCCAGGTCTCGCCCTCCCACTGGAAGCGGGTATCCGCGAGAACGGAGGGATCGAGCGGAAGCGCCCGGAGAGAGGCTCCGTCCTCGGGGTCGATCACGGCAACGACAGCCCCGATGGCAGAGCCCAGCACACCTCCTGGCCCGAGGACCGCATCGCTACCAAGGCGCGCCTCGAGCTCACCCAGGGGGGCCCCGCGTGGTCGCGCGTGGATCGGGACGCGCACGCCGAATGTCGGTAGTTGAGACAGAGCTCGCGTGAAGTGCCAGAGTGGGCTCCCGTCCGCGCCGCGGACGGTCAGCTCCTGGACGGAGGATGGAAGCGCCTCGAAGCGGGCGACGAGGCCGGAAGGAGGAGGGCTTACAAGGGGCCCACCCGCTACTGCCCGGAGTGCAATCTGGAGGGCCTCGGCATCCGCGAAGGAAAGGAGCGCAGCCCGGGGACTCATCCAGTTGGCCGACATCTCCGCGGTCACGCTCGCGTTCGTCTGCTTGAGGCGCGAGCGCAGGAGGTCCTCACCCGAGCGCGCGGCGACGCCCGTGAGCCAGTATCCCATGAGTCCCAGCGGGACGACCACGACCACCAGGACGAGCAACACGAAGCGGGCGGGCAGGGGGAGGGCGCGCGTCATCTCGACGCGTCCTCGACCCGGTCGCCGTCGTCGTCCGTGTCTCCGCCTCCGTCTCCGTCTCCTTCTTCGTCGAGCCCGTACTTCTGTAGGAGGCGATCGAGGCGGGGGCGGGAGACGCCGAGAATCTTCGCCGTGCGTGTCTTGTGATGATCCGTAGCGGTCCACACCTGCTCGAGGTGCTCCCGCTCGATCTGCTCGAGTGTGGCCGGGCGCGGCAGCGCGGGCGCGGAGCCGGCGCCGAGCGGCGTCAGGCCCAGGTGCTCTTTTCGGATCACATCGCCCGAGGACAGTACCGCGGCGCGGGTGAGCGTGTTCTCGAGCTCGCGCACGTTCCCGGGCCAGCGGTGGGTGAGAAGGTCGTCCAGCGCCTCGCGCGAGAGGATGGGCGGGCTCCGGCCCAGGGACCGGGCCAGTTTGGCGATGAGGTGCTCTGCGAGCAGCGGGATGTCCGCCAAGCGGTCCCGGAGGGGCGGCACCTGGATCTCGACCACACGCAGGCGATAGTAGAGATCCTCTCGGAACGAGCCCGTGGCGACGAGCGCCTCCAAATCGCGGTGTGTGGCCGCGATCACCCGGGACTCCATACGCTCGGGCCGGTCCGCGCCCACCGGGTAGTACTCACGCTCCTGCAGGACGCGGAGCAGCTTCCCCTGGAAGTCCGGCGTCGTGTCTCCGATCTCGTCGAGGAAGATCGAGCCTCTTCCCGCCGCCGCGAAGCGTCCCTTCCGGTCCGAGGTCGCGCCCGTGAAGGCGCCCTTCACATGGCCGAACAGCTCGCTCTCCAGCAAGGTGGTGGGAAGCGCGGTGCAGTTCACCGGCACGAACGGCTCGGCGCGGTACGGCGAGCTGTCGTGGATCGCCCGTGCGACGAGCTCCTTTCCGGTTCCGCTCTCTCCCCGAATCACGACGTTCGTGCGGCTCCCCGCGACCTGCCCCACCATCTTGAAGATGTCCACCATGCGCGGATCGTGGCCAACGAGAGGCGGGACCAGAGTGCCGACCGTCGTAACGCGGCCGAGCGTCCGGGACCGAGCCGACCGGTCCTCGTACACGCGCTCGAGAAGCCGCCGAAGCTGGTGCAGATCGAGGGGCTTCACCAGGAAGTCGACCGCACCCTCATTCATGGCCGAGGCCACGAGCGGCAGATCGTCGAAGGCGGTCATGAGGATCACGTCCACGCCCGGCGCGCGCTTGCGGAGCAGCCGCAGCAGCTCCATGCCATCGATCCCCGGCATCCTGACATCCGACAGCACGACATCGGGCGCGGATTCCGAGATACTCCTGAGCGCGTCTTCCCCGCTGGCAGCGACCGAGATGGTTCCGGCGGCGGAGCGGAGCGATCTCGCGAGCGACGCACGGATGCGGGGGTCGTCGTCTACGATCAGAAGCGAGCTAAGCATGGTCCCGGGCGAACCCGCTAACGTCGATAGGGGTGTCGGCGCGCCCTATCGACCACGCATAGAAGACGCCGACCTGTGTCAGTCAGCAGCTCGGCGGTCGTGAGTCCTTCGTGGCGGTCGAGCGCGTCGCGGAGGAGGCGAGGACCCGTGGCTTTGCGTCGCCCGCTTTCGCGGGGTTTGCCCTGTGGCCGAGGCGATTATGCGCGGTGCGCGGAGGCGGAGCAAGCCGCAGCGCGACGGCGGTGCCGCACACCCGCCTCCCGAACGAGCACGTCGACGACGCTCGACCAAATGTCAGCGTAACACGAGTCCCTGCGGTTTGACTTTCCGCGAACCTGCAAGGCCGGACCGGGCCACCCGGCACAGCGATGGCTCGAGGTCGTTTGAATGGACCAAAGCCAAAGACGGTCCGGCATGGTCACCTCCACCAGGCAACGGCCTCATCGTACGTATCCCAGCGTGCGCAGCCGCTCGAGCTGCTCGGGGGTCAACGCCAGCTCCGCGCCAGGCGTGAAGCGTGCGGCTAGCGCCTGGTGTGCCTTCAGTTGCTCCTCCAGTAGCGTCGTGTACTTCTCCACGAGATCTGGCCGCTCCTCGTTGATCGGTCGCAGCGCCCACGGGTCGGCCCAGACGTCGAACAGCAGCACCGGCCAGGGCCTGCGCGCACCAGGATCGTCGGGGGGTGCGCCTATCTCCATCGACGCTCCCCATCGCCCGTCGATCATGTCCGGGCGGCTCTGCAGCTCGCCTGTGCTCGACCGCCAGGAGCCATCGTCGAAGATCACCGGCCGAGGCGTCCACCCCGGTTCCCTACGCAGGAGCGGCGCGAGCGACTGGCCCTGCGCCACCTCGGGCCTCGGCAGGCCAACGAGATCGAGCACGGTGGGCAGCACGTCGATCATCGACACGGGAGCGTCGAACCTCTGCCCGCCTCGGATATGTCCCGGCCAGACGAAGATCAACGGGACACGAGTGATGCTGCCGCGCACCGACGAGCGAGTCCACTGGGGCGGCAGGGTGTCCTGCAGGAGCGCGCCCAGATCCGTGAGCGCCGCCTCGATGGCGTGGTCGGCCGCAACGATGAGCAGCGTGCTCTCCCATTCACCCCGCCCGCGCAAGCGCTCGACTAGCTGTCCGATCTGATAGTCCTGGTGCGCCA
>Ga0214472_10008025_pt1 | contig 11015 bp, 9 predicted proteins | sample RVTome_6_FD_207662 | JGI IMG/M metagenome (GOLD analysis project Ga0214472, IMG submission 207662) | Soil microbial communities from uranium-contaminated site in the Upper Colorado River Basin, Wyoming, United States - RVT140D175 | ecosystem: Environmental > Terrestrial > Soil > Contaminated >...
ACACATAATATAAACATCACGCAGGTCGATTTTTTCAACATGCTTCGAAAGAAAAAATATAGGTTATAATAACGTGCAATAATTTCGGGTGAGGGGGAAAGAACGCCAGGAATTTTCTACTGCGCAGAATCCTTCAAGGTATTTTATATGGAGGTAAGGCTATATTTGTCAAATTCATTAAGCCGATTACAGCTTATGACTTTCCGGAGATCCTCGACGTATGCCTCTCTTCTTTCAGAGTAGTTTAAGAGGCCCTGCGAGAGCAGAAGCGGGTCCGATGTCTGTAAACGCAATTCCCGCAGATGCTCATATGCGGAATGACGATTGATTGTCAGAATATATGCCCTGACAGATTCTACAATAGAATTATACGCGGCGATCTTGTGGCTTTTTCCTTCTTCTCTTCCGAGGGGCACAATTCCTGCTTCGCCCCAAGTCCACATACCAAACAGATTGTTTCCGAGACTGGCAAAACGTGAAGTTCCCCAGCTTGATTCAATGGCCCCTTGGGCCAGAACCAGACTAACAGGCACCACATCAATCCTTTTTAGAAGCTGGGCCGCATTGGTATGCCGGTATTTCCGTGTCAATTCCCGGACAAACCGCACCTCATCCGGCAACAATTGTCTCTGCCAGGCAATATCCCTCCTGGGAAAAAATATCTCGGACGGTTCATTATCAAACTTTTCCAGAATGAATTGGAATCTTTCCCTTTCCGATCGCACTTCCTCAATCGCAACCATAACTACCGGCAAAAGAGAACGCAAAAACACTCTTTTTTTCAATTCAATATCTAAAGAAGCCAAATCGGCAGGAAAAACGTCGATAAGGAGGAGAGGCACCTCATTGCTAAGATCGTTGTCCCAGAGTCCAGCCTGAACCAGGGTTGATATAAGCGCGGCACTTGAGACCGGAGACCGATATTGGACTGGATTTTGCCGATCCGATTCTTGCGATAACAACCTGCGTTGAGAAACAATGTCTTTCTTGGGCTGACGCCAAAAAGACGCAGGAGAGTCTTTGGGGTTTTCAACCCCGTTCCCATTCTCACTGACGCGGCCATCCCGGTCATTCAGGGAAACGGAACATCCTATGACAAAAAGGCCGACAGCCGCAAGCAAACAGAAAAACTGCATAGACCTACGGTCCAATACGCATCCCGCCCCCAGTACTTTTTTGAAGGCCGGCGGGCGTGCAACCCGTTCCGTCAATACTCCGGGACCAGCAATAACGGGCGTCGCTCTCCCAGAAAGCATATATGTGGCACTTCCACTTTTTTCTTTTAATTTCATTTTGTTAAACTGTTTTACATATTCGCAGAAACTAAACTGCGCCAACCAGGAAATTATTTTTTTTCTTGCCTGAGCCGTTGTACCACAAAATTAATCCATTTTTCAAGCAATAACCTTTCAGGTCGGATAACAAACATTTTACTTTTTCTCCATACTTGGCTATACGAAGCATTTTCAGATGAAATTTTTCCCCTCCGAGGTTCCTTTTGGGATATTACGAGACAGAGCAAAATCAAGAGCTGCCTGGCCAGCTCCAGTCTGTCCGCCGGACACTTAAGTGCGTAGCATACACACTCTTCATGGAAATATGATCCAGATCACAAAAAAAAGCACGTGGTTCCAAAAAACCACGTGCTTTTCAAATTGGTACGCCAGGAGGGATTCGAACCCCCGACTTTCTGCTTAGAAGGCAGATGCTCTATCCGACTGAGCTACTGGCGCATATCAGTTAAACCGACTAGCTCCCACAACCACAATGAACATTGGGGGAAGTCTTTGTAACAAGATTGATGGAAAGAGCGAAATCCGAGGCATCATAATTTTCAAGAATATGGCAAGCCGGAGCCGGAAAAACGTTGCAGTGAAATAAACCGGTATAATGCCCTGCGGAAATCTATTTACGACTTCATCAATTAATTGCGTCAACCAAATTGCTGCCGGGTTTGAATTTAACGGCTTTTTTAGCCGGGATTTTTATTGATTCTCCTGTCTGGGGGTTTCGACCCATCCGGGCAGCACGCTTGCTCACAGTGAAAGAACCGAAGCCGGTCAAGACAACAGGATCACCATTTTTAAGACATCCTTTAACGACATCGACAAAAGCAGCAACAGCTCTCTCAGAGGCAACTTGAGTTAGGCTTGCTGAAATTGCGATAGACTTAATCAATTCAACCTTATTCATTTCGGTCTCCTTATACATTTGTTCACAACAATTTTGTAAAACCACCAAAAAATGGGACTAAAAACAAAACATTGTGGATAATTTTGATGCAGACTACCTACCAATATCTGAAGGCAATGTCAATATTATCAGGCCTTCAGTCCCATTTTTTTACAACATCGATCTTTCTCCTCGTCAGTTGTCCTTGAACAAAAAGGCAATTCAGGGTAACAAAGTATTATTTATCCTGCAATATGCCTTGATTAATCGGCATCATTATATCATTTCCCAAAGACACAAGAGACCGATATGTTCAACCGCCTGAAAAATATACTGCTAGTGAAACAAAAAGAGGCCGACGACCGGAGTAATAGCCACGGTCCGCTCCAAACCAGGCTTGCTACGGCAATTGTCCTTCTTGAGGCCGCCCACGCCGATGACGAATGTACCCGGGACGAGATGAATCACATTTTCAACACAATTAAATCGCACCTGAATCTTTCTAACGACTGCGCGCAAGAACTGATTGCGTTGGCCGACGAAACGAGAGAACACGAAGTCGATCTTTGGCAGTTCACCAACCACATCAATCAGGTGTTCAGCCAAGCTGAAAAAATTAAGATTATTGAAAACGCCTGGGAAATCATCCTTCTGGATGGACACCTGGAACAGCACGAAGACCACTTTATCCATAAATTGGCGAATCTTCTGAGGCTGACTCACAGAGAGCTGATAGATGCAAAAATGAAGGTGAAACAGAGGTAAGCGATCTCTGCGGCTTTTGGGTTTCATGACCGCCTCCCGCTAAAGAGATAAAGCGGCTTAGGGTTACTTATTCTTGTTCAATTCTTTCCAGACGGGTCCCTTGGCCGCATCCATGACCTCAATCCCCTGACGGACAAGCTCATCACGCACTCCATCCGCCTTTGCCCAATCTCCAAGTCCGCGAGCCGTTTCTCTTTCCGTCACCAGACGATCAATCTCAGGGGCCAAGGGACATTCCTGCAGACGCAGGACATGAATAATATCATTGATTCGTCCCAGGCTTTCAATAATATAATCCTTTTGTTCACGATCAAGTTGTCCTTGTGCAAGGACGGGATTGGTCTGTTTAACAAAATGGAACAGAGCGGCCATTGCCTTTGAGATATTCAGATCATCATCCATTGCAGCAAAAAAATTATCTTCCATTTCGGAGAGGTACTGGGCAACTTTCGGATGCGGCAGGCCGAGAGGCAGACACATAAGCTTTCTGGTAAACCCATCAAGCCTTTGCAGGCTTTGTTGAGCCGCATCCAGCTTTTTAACTGAAAAATTAATTGGTTTTCTATAATGACTCGTCATCAGAAGATAACGGATAGCTTGGGGAGAATACCCTTGTTGGATGAGGTCTCTAAAAACAACGACATTATTGAGACCGTTGTTCATTTTCTTGCCTTCAACCAGTACAAGTTCGTTGTGCATCCAATATTGAGCGAGGCGTTTTCCGGTCAACGCTTCAGCAATGGCATTTTCATTTTCGTGATGCGGAAAAATAAGATTGGTTCCGCTGGTATGAATATCCATTGTGTCGCCGAGATAGTGCAAGGTCATGGCAGCACACTCAATATGCCAGCCAGGTCTGACATTGCCGAATTGAGAGGGGAAGAAAATACCTTTTTTCAATTCCGCGAGAGTTGATCTTTTAAGAAGAGTAAAATCGACAGGACTCTCTTTTTCATAATCATCAAGATCAACGGTTTTACCGACCTTAATTTTACTCAGATCAACTTTCGAAAGCCTGCCATAGGCGGCAAATTTTGAAATGTCAAAATAGACGGAACCATGCTTTTCGTAGGCGTAGCCCTTCTTGATGAGCTGGGCGGCAATATCAATCATTGCGTCAACATGCTCCGAGGCCTTTGGATACGCGGTAGCTTCAAGAACTCCAAGCAAGTTCATGTCTTTTTTGAACTCATTCACAAAATGGCCGGTAAAGTCATCCAAGGGTTGGCGAGCCGCGTGCGCTCCTTTTATTGTATTGTCATCAAGATCGGTAAAGTTCATGTAATAATGGACTTTATAGCCCTTGCTAATCAAAAGACGATTGACCAGATCAGCAAAAACAAAACGCCGGCAGTGGTCAAGATTGGCATACTCATGAGCCGTAGGACCGCAGGCATAAAATGTTACCATGTCCTTCTTCAGAGGGATAAACTGCTCTTTTTTGCGGGAAGCGGTATTATAGAGACGCAGGGCTGGTTTTTTAGGTTCAGGAGGCTTTTCCCGACTAAAAAGAGGAGTGCTCAAATATTTTTCCCCACCGTCAGGAAAAATGACGACAATATAACCCTCTTGTATCTGCTTTGCCGTGGTTAGTGCGGCGCATAAAGCAGCCCCCGAACTCATACCGGCAAATAAGCCTTCACGGGAGGCGAGCTGCCGGGCCATCTCGAAGGCATCATCATCAGAAATGTTTATGATCTGATATGGCAGTGATTTATCAAAAATTCCGGGGCAATACGACTCTTTCATATTTTTCAGCCCCTGGATTTTATGGTTGTAGAAAGGTTCCATGGCCCGAACCCGAACATCAGGATGGTTGTCGGCAAAATATCTGCACAAGCCCATTACTGTACCGGTTGTCCCCATGGTAGCGACAATGTCGGTTACTTTACCTGCCGTTTGCTCCCAGATCTCCGGACCGGTGTTGTAGTAGTGGGCCTGCCAGTTCGCATCATTATTAAACTGGTCGGTTAAAAAATAGCGACCAGGATGCTGCCGAGCCATTGCATAAGCCTGCTCAATGGCACCGTCCGTGCTTCTTTTGGCGGGGGTCAAAAGAATTTCCGCTCCATAAGCAAGCATGATTTTTCTTCGTTCTATACTTGCTGATTCCGGCATGACAAGCTGGCATCGATACCCTTTAACGGCGCAAACCATCGCAAGACCAATACCGGTATTGCCGCTTGTCGCTTCGAGAACAATTTTGTCCGGCGTCAATTCGCCGCTTTTTTCTCCAGCCTCTATCATTGACAGGGCAATCCGCTCTTTCACCGAGCCGGCAGGATTAAATGCCTCCATTTTCGCGTAAATAGAAACATTTTTATAGGGGTTGAGCCGATTAATGGGAACAATCGGGCTATGACCAATTTCATCAAGAATATTATTTCGTTTCATAATCTTCTAGTGCCCTGTCAAGAGTGAAATGGCGCAAAATATTGCGCAGCTGTTTGGCGTGCCCTGCAAGGCGTGGCTGATTAAGCATAAGGGCTATGTGCTTAAAGCCACAACCCAGCAGGCGCGTCAAACAGCAAACAATGTGCGGTAGCTGAGCCTTGACAGGACACTAGTACCGCTACGGCAAAAAAAAAGCAAGCGTTCATAAAGCTGAACGCTTGCTTTTTGCAATTAAATAAAGCGGTTAAAATCAGGCTTCTTCGTTTTTCACCGCAATAACGATTCTATACAGAATGGTTAATATAAAGGCGCCGGCAGCCCAAATTGATGCAACTATTGCCAGCTCATTCATCGTGGGAACATATTCGGTTATATAATCAAGAGGTGAAGGCACAAATCCGCCAAGTACAAAGCCAATTCCTTTATCGATCAGGAGAGATACAAAAATCATAACACACATAATGGGCAGCAGCGTCGTGTTCTGTTTGCATTTAGGAATCAGGAACATGATTGTCGCAGCTATACCGATAAAGGTGGAAAAACGCATGGCAGAAACCAGGTTATCATGGCCGTCGAGACCAAAGAAAAGATAGTCAAGGGTGTGCATATGGCCCGGAAGATTGCTGTAATAAGCAACAAAAAACTCTAAACCGACAAAAAAGAAATTAAAAATTGCCGCGTACGCAATAATAGTAGTCAATTTTTGGATCGCTTTATCACCTGCATCAAAATTAGCAACCTTCTTCATGATTAATGAGACAATAAGAAGAAGCGCAGGTCCGGCTGCAAAGGCAGACGCTAAAAATCGTGGCGCAAGAATTGCTGTCAGCCAAAAATGTCGACCTGGAAGTCCACAATACAGCATGGCTGTAACCGTATGAATGGATATTGCCCAAGGAATAGAAATCCATATAAATGCTTTAATCCATTTTGGAGCAGGGGCATTTTTAAACTGTGAATGCAGTACTACCCAACCTATCACTATATTTAAGAGTAGATAAACATTCAAAACAATCATGTCCCAAAAAAGCATGGAATGAGGAGTCGGGTGTAAAAGGACATTTAAAGCGCGTTGCGGTTGGCCAAGATCAACTATAATAAACATAAGGCACATGCAGATAGCAGCAATGGCCATAAATTCACCAAGTATGGTTATTTTCCCAAAAGCTTTAAAATCATGGACATAATAGGGCAACACAAGCATAACCCCTCCAGCGGCGACACCGACAAAGAAGGTGAATTGGGCAATATAAAATCCCCATGACACATCGCGGCTCATCCCCGTCAACCCCAGACCATATATATACTGCCGCACATAGCAAATTGCGCCGATGATCATTACTCCGATCAAAAATAGGATCCAGCCCCAATAAGTATTTTTACCTTGTAACGCTTTCTCTAGCATAGTTGATCACCTTAAATAATATAGAATACGGAGGGGAGCGTTCCAGCGGAAGGTTTACGCTGGATTGTAAAGTTCTCACTCAAAACTCTGGATATCTCAGAATGTGGGTCATTGACATTTCCAAAGATTAAACCCCGTCCCCGTATCGAGTCGGAAGCTTCAACACAGGCAGGTTGCTTTCCTTCCTTTAAACGTTTCGCGCAAAAATTACATTTTTCCACGACGCCGCGCGTTCTGGTTGGAAATTTTGCATCAATGCCATTCGGAAAAAACTTATAGTTACCATTGGCGTCCAGTTCGCGTGGATTTCTCCAGTTGAAACTTCGAGCCCCATAGGGACATGCAGCCATACAAAAACGACAGCCAATACAACGATGATAATCCATCATAACGATCCCGTTGGAGGCATTCTTGAAAGTAGCCTTGGTCGGGCAGGCTCTAACACATGGTGGATTCTCACAATGATTGCATAATACCAAAATAGGGAGAGTATTTAGGCCCTCACTCCGCATATGGTTACTGTGCTCAGGAAATGCGTGTTCGTACGGTTCTTTCCATAGCCACTTGATCTCATCTTTTGGATTGCCAAAATCCGGAACGTTATGGACAGTATGGCATGCCTTGGTGCATTTCTCTGCCAGCCCGTCAACCTCTTTAAATATTCTGGTGTTTACGACGAGCCCCAACTGCTTCCCAGTTCTTTTCTTTTCCCCATGACCCGCGCTTTTTTCAGCAGCTTTAGCATTTCCGCCTTCCGAAGAGGCACCCGCTTCACCCTTCAGAAGTGATGAGAAGGCTGTAGGTGCGCTTATACCAGCGATAGCACTGATTCCAGCAATTTTCAGGAATTTTCTTCTTTTGACATCCATTAATTCATCTCCTTAGGCTGGACGTGACAATCCCAACAATAAGGTTTCACGGCTGCGTATATGTGACATTCATCGCAAAACTTTTTCTTGCTTGTATGACAATTCATACATCCGTTTTGCAGGCTCTTTTCATATTTTATTCCATCTACAATTTGATCCTGACGGTTGCCATCCCTAACAACTTCGTCGCGCCATTCTGATAATAGCTGCATATGTGTCGTACGCATATACTGAGTGTCGCGAACACATTGTTTTTTTCCCACTGGCTTTTCAGGATTGGGCAGATGTTCTGCCCCCCCCACGTTGTACCAGATAGGAAATGTTATAATGATAACGAAAATCACCAAACCAGTAATTATTTTCCCTGAATCGTACATCGGCATCACCCTTCCATTCCGTCTAGGGGCTCAAAACGAAGACCCTGGTCTTTTTCCTTTTCGCCCTCCATGATCAAGGCATTCCCAACTAATTCGGATATTCCGCAAACCTGAACTCCGGGAACCCAGTAATCCATAAGTGACGTCAATGTAGCTCGATCTATGGCACAGATACACGCCAAGGTATTAACTCCGTGCTTATCATGAACATACTGAACCGCATTGGCACGCGGCAACCCGGCGCGCATCCTTAAATCCATTATTTCACCGGTATTCAACCCGGTGCCGGAACCGCAGCAGAAAGTAGACTCGCGAATGGTATTTTCCGGCATATCATAGAACTTATTGCAGACGTTCTGCAGTATATATCGGGGTTCATCAAGCAGCCCCATTGCTCTGGCCGGATTGCATGAATCATGAAATGTTACGGTTCGATGGTTATTGCGGCTCGGATCAAGCTTCAATTTCCCGTGTTTGATGAGATCTGCTGTGAACTCGGAGATATGAACCATTTTGGAAGAAGCAGCATTTTCAAAAACAGTTCCGGTAATGGGTGACCTCGGTACCTCGAGGAAATCAGCCGGTCCATTCATCGTATCCATATACTGGTGCACTACCCTCCACATATGACCGCATTCACCGCCAAGAATCCATTTTACTCCGAGACGCTTTGCTTCGGCATACATTTTACCATTCAATTTTTTCATCAGCTCATTATTGGTGAATGATCCGAAGTTGCCGCCTTCTGAAGAGTACGTACTTATGGTATAATCCAGGCCGATATGCTCAAAGAGCATGATATAGCCCATAAAGGTAAAAATACCCGGATCCGCAAAAATATCGGCGGAAGGAATAATGAACAGGATCTCCGCGCCCTTTCTGTTGAAGTTCAAGGACTCCAATCTAACCCCTGTCGCTTCTTCGATATCGTCTAGTAAAAATTCCGCGTTCTCTTTAAAAGTGTGGGGTTGAAGTCCTAAATGATTTCCAGTTCGGTTCGAGTTCGCAGCAGGTTCCAAAATCCAGTTGGTGCCTACCCCGACAAGATGGAGAATCTCTCTGGCCATCATGGTAACTTCTGCCGTATCAATTCCGTATGGGCAGAATACCGAACACCGCCGGCACTCGGTGCATTGGTAAAAATACATGAACCATTCTTTTAAAACACCGAAGGTCATTTCCCTGCCGCCGGCCAACCTGCCGAGTATTTTCCCGGCCTTGGTAAACTCATTGCGATAGACTGACCGTAAAAGTTCGGCCCGTAATACCGGCATGTTTTTGGGGTCACCGGTGCCGAGGAAGAAGTGGCATTTGTCGGCACATGCTCCGCAACGGACACAGATGTCCATAAACACTTTAAAAGAACGGAACTTATCCAGGCGTTCTTTAATTCCGTTCAGGATAATCTCCTTCCAGTTTTCAGGAAGCTTCCAGTCGTCGGACTCGACATCCCATTCTCGCGGTTCGCCAAACAACCCGGGCAGGCTTTTTGAATGATACTCCACCATACTCTTCTTCGCAGGATAGGTATAATTACCCGGCTTAAAGACTGCAGGAGTGTCCATCCAATCCTTGGCTGGGATCGCCCCAGTCATCAAAGAAGGATCTTTCGCCACCTTTACCGCTAATTCTTCTTTCTTTAAATTTGCCATTTTGACTATTCCTTCTCAGCTGCTGATTCGTCATCAGCCGGTGTTTCTTCTGCCGCCGGCAATTCTTTTTCGAGCGGTAATCCCGCTCCCGCCATAAACTCTCTAAAGTCATCCTCATAACCGGCATAGGAATGGGGCTTTATGGAAGGGTCATTCCATGGATTGATATGCCGTACCATACGATTATTATTCGCAAGGTTCCTGGTAGGACTTAGAAAAACCCCTCCCAAATGCATCAATTTAGAAAATGGGAAATAAACTAGTAGAGCACAGACCAAAAAGAGGTGGATGTAAAAAATGGATCCGATTTCGCCGGTAATCGAAGGACTCAAAGTGGCAAGGCCAACCGCCAGTTTTTTAATTGACACAACATCCACTCGAATGAAATATCTCATCAGTATGCCGGTTAACGCGATTGCGAAGATGAGGAAAAGCGGGAAGTAATCCGCAGGGAGTGATATGTATTTGATAGCCGGAAGCAATATCCTGCGCAGGAAAAGAAACAGCAAGGCGCCGATGATCACGAGGTCGGCAAGATAGAGGTTTGGAGCGCCGATCTGCAAAATCCCATCGAAAAACTCAAGTATGGGCACAAAAAAAGGCATCGGATCGGTAAAAAGACGCATGTGCCTGACAACTATAATGAAAAACGAGTAGTGAAACAGCAGGGCAAAAAGCCAGAGATATTTGCTTGAACCGTACCGGAGCTTTGGACCTTCATAGACAGAGGCCCTGGTGTTTCTGAAAAGAGACCGAAACAGGACAACCTCAAAAAACATCCGAGCAAGAACTCCCTTGGTCGTGGAGGGACAGTCAATCTTATTCTGTTTGATCCACGGCAGTGAGGCTTCCTGCCCGCAGGTCGTTGGAATCCGGAACGGTACGGGGGATTTGCCCCAATCGACCACCTTGTTGATGAACCCTACTATAAAGATCAGAAGGGCCAGATACGGGAAGACTATCCCGAACACTGGTGCCAGGCCAATTTGAACCCCCAAATAGGCGATTAACATAAGACCCAGGACTGCTACGAAGGGATACAGGATTTTCATTTACTGCTACCTCGCTTCAGATTGGACCACAGGTTAACAATTTTTAATAACCCGCAGTTCCTTGTTTGCTTCTTTATTTCCCCTCATCATACTGGATGCGCATGGAATGCCGCCCTCCAGCATGACATTATTACCTCTTTTCAACTCTTGAAACTTGACCTGATTGAGCAGCTCCCGGTCTTTCGTGTAAACATCAAAACCGAGAAGGGCTACGCGATCAACAACTCTGTCAAACCTCGCCCACTCTTTCGGCATGCTGATTAAAATCTCGACTTTACAAATTTCTCGGACGATATCTTTCAGCTCATAGAGAAAAGCCACAGCCTTGG
>Ga0214472_10008026_pt1 | contig 11014 bp, 12 predicted proteins | sample RVTome_6_FD_207662 | JGI IMG/M metagenome (GOLD analysis project Ga0214472, IMG submission 207662) | Soil microbial communities from uranium-contaminated site in the Upper Colorado River Basin, Wyoming, United States - RVT140D175 | ecosystem: Environmental > Terrestrial > Soil > Contaminated >...
CACAAGCCTGACGTGGGGGTTGCTCGCCAGTCGTCGGAGCGTCCTCCGGACCGCGGGGTCGAGCCGTGCCGTGTCGGGACGGTGCACGATGGGCGCAAGCGTACCGTCGAAGTCGAGGACGAGGAGGAGGGCGGCTCCCGATTCGAGTTCGGCCCCGAGTCGTTCATGGAGAGAACGGAGGGTTCTAGAGTCCGACGGGAGGTGGCTCAGCGTTCTCTGGCTCCGAGCTCCCCGACGGGGAAGCGGGACAGTTCGCTCAGCAGGTGGCCAGCCCAGCGGTAGATGTTGTGCTCCCGGAGGACCTGGCGCATCCGCGCCATGCGACTCCGGCGCTCGGCCGCGGGCATCTCGATCACCGCCCGGAGCGCCTCGACCATCTCGTCAACGTCGTAGGGGTTGACCAGCACGGCGTCCCGCAGCTCCCGCGCCGCGCCGGTGAACCGGCTGAGGATCAGGACGCCGTCCTCATCCTCCCGGACCGAGACGAACTCCTTCGCCACCAGGTTCATCCCGTCGTGCAGCGACGTGACCATGCAGAAATCCGCCCACCGGTAGAAGGGCCAGATCTCCCGGTGGTTGCGGTGGGCCTTCAGGAGGAGGATCGGTCGCCAGTGCTTGTTCTGGAGCCCCCGGTTGATCTCCTCCACGGTTCGCTCCACCTCCTCCTCCAGCTCCCGGTACCGAGGGATCCGGCTCCGGCTCGGGGCGGCCAACTGGACGAACGTCATCCGCTCCCGGTGCTGCGGGTAGCGCTCGAAGAAGCGCCCGATCGCCCGGAACCGCTCGGGGAGCCCCTTAGTGTAGTCGATCCGCTCCACCCCGACGCCCAGGAACTCGGGCGAAATCCCCAGCTCCGCAAGCAGCATCTCCCGGGAGATCTTGGGGGGGTCATCCACAAACTCCGGGGCCACGCTGATGGGGAAGGGCTTGACAGAGGTCGTGTGCTGACCCCGGACCACGGAGAAGTGCTCCCAGTCGATCCGCGACTCGATGGCGCGGTCCACGGTCTCCAGGAAGTTATTGCAGTGGTACTGGGTGTGGAACCCGATCAGGTCGGCTCCCAGCATCCCCTGCAGGATTTCCGGCTGCCACGGGCAGATCCCAAAGGCCTCCGGGTTCGGCCACGGGATGTGCCAGAAGATCGCAATCCGCGCGTCGGGGCGGGTCTCCTTGAGGAAGCGCGGGAGCAGGGCAAAGTGATAATCCTGGATCAGGACCACCGGGGCTTCTGTCCCTGCCATCTCTTCCAGGACCACCTCGGCGAACTTCCGGTTGACCCCGGCGTACTGGACCCAGTCCTCCGGGCGGAAGATCGGCCGCGCGTGGACGATGTGGCAGAGGGGCCAGAGCCCCTCGTTGGCAAAGCCGTAGTAGTAGCCCGCCTCCTCTTCCTCCGAGAGCCAGACCCGCCGGAGGGTGTAGCGGGGGTTCTCTGGGGGCAGGCGAAGCGTCCCCCGGGCGTCCACCGCCTCCCGATCCGCATCGCCGCTGCCATGGGCGATCCAGACCCCCCCGCAGGCCCGCATCACCGGATCCAGGGCTGTGACGAGCCCGCTGGCGGGGGTCATGGTTTCGATCTGCCGGCCCCGCCAGACATGGCTCACCGGCTCACGGTTCGAGACCACAAAGAGCGGACGATCGTTCAGTCGAAGGCCGACGACCTGCTTGAGCCGCTCCTCGGTCCACAGGCTTTCGCCCTGCAGACGGAGCGATGCCTCCCGTTCCGCTGCGGCCCGGGCCTTGGCCAGACCCTTGGCCAGGCCCGTGACCTCGGTCGCCAGGGGGCCGAAGAGCGCGGGGTCCGCCCCACCCGGCGGCGGGACGGCCCTCCCGCCTCCGAGCTGCTTGGCCCACTCGGCCATCCTGGTCAGCGGACGGGTGATGCTCCTCCTCACCACCAGCAGCGTGATGAGCGACAGGGCGGCGGCCAGGACCAGGAAGCGGATGGCGTTGTACCGCACGAGATCCCAGATCCGACGCTCGATGTGGCTGGCGTCAGTGAAAATCACCAGCGCGCCCGAGGGCCGATCATCGCCGAGCAGCGGGACCGCATAGTAGTAACTCTCCTCCCCTCCGACGGGCTCAAACCCCTTCTGGACGGAGGCAGTCGTCATGGCCTCGGAGACGAACGGGAAGGACGCGGGGAGCTTCGGGGCCAGCTCGGGGGTCGCCACCAGGAGACCCGCGAACTGATCGTAGACCGCGACGCCCCGGGTCGGGGTCCCGAACTTCTTCACGATGCGCTCGATCCGGCCCGCGGACGCCTTCTCGACGAGCGGCTCCACCGCCTCCCTCAGCCCTTCCCCCAGGAGCCAGGCGCGACGTTCGAGATCCTCCGTCAGGCGCGTGCGTTCGGTCTGAATCGAGACAAAGGCGAAGGCGGCAGTCACGATCAGCGCCGCCGCCCAGATGGCCCCAAGAAGCCGGAAAGTGAACGTCATCGGCGTACCCCTTGATACCGGCTCACGGGCCTCGCGCCTGGATGCTCGGAGGAAACACGGATTCGCGTGGGGAGACCCGTTGAACTTCAATAGGCGGAGTGACGATGCCTCATTATACCCGCGATGTTCTTGAGTGTATACCGTATTGATGATCGGGCCGTCTCTTGCCGTCGAGCGTTCTCAACCACAGGGACCCGATGGAGGTCGGCAGAAGCACAAAAGCTACCCGGCCGGGGTGGCTTTGGAACCCAGATGGCGGGGCCAACGGGATTCGAACCCGCGACCTCCGGCGCGACAGGCCGGCGTCCTATCGGACTGAACTACGACCCCGAGGTGGCAAGCCGTGAACCTTCCTACCCCGTTGTTCCCGACTGGGCGGTCGCCTCCCTCATCAAGACTTGGAACGGTTTGCTCGCCTCTCCCATGTAGATTGTCCGGTGGGGAAAGGGGATCTCGATGCCTTCGGCGTCGAAGGTCTTTTTCAGTCGCCGGCGGTACTCGCGGCCGACGTTCCATTGTTGGATCGGCCGAGTCTTCAGCCGAGCCTTGATGGTGACCTCCGATTCCCCGAAGTTATCCACCCCAAACACCTCGATCGGCTCCAGGATCATGTGGGCGTAGTCCGGGTCCCCTCTCAGTTCCTCGGCCACCCGCCTCATGACCGCGACGACGCGATCGGTATCCTCTTTGTAGGCCACCCCGACATCAATGACATAGGCCGACCACCCCATGGTCATGTTGGCGAGGGTAGTGACCGTGCCGTGGGGGACCACATGGACGACGCCGCCGAGGTCTCGCAGCACGATCGTTCGAAACGTGATGGATTCGACGAGGCCACCCGTGCCATTAACGATGGCGACATCGCCTACCCGCACCTGGTTCTCCAGCACCAGGAAGAACCCGCTGATGACGTCCCGCACCAGGTTCTGGGCGCCAAACCCGACGGCCAAACCCACGATCCCGGCGCCGGCAAGAATCGGGGTGATGTCTAACCCAACCTGATCCAGGGAAATGACGCCAACCACTGCCCAGATCATCACCGAGGCGAGCGTTTGGAGAAGGCTGATCAGCGTCGTCAGCCGCTTCCGGGTGGCCCCGGGAACGGTCTCGCCCGCCTCCCCCGCGTTGATCAGAACCGATTCCAAGCGCTGAAAAGCGACCCGGAGAAGGCGTACACCAATGTAGCCTGCAAGGATGATCAGCCCGATGCGCAAGCTGGACTTCGCCATCGACGTGGCCGCCGCAAGAAGGTGCGGCATGAGCTCCTGCATCGAGATCCCTGTCATCGTTCCCCCTCCCCTCCAGATGAGTGTGTCCTACGAGGCCGTGAACGCCGGCGGGACTCCACCTCGGTCACATCGGAGGTCTCTCCATGCCCGGAAAGCGCACCCCCAAGGCCCCGGTGTCTCCGGCCGCACCGGATCGCTCGAGCCGCTGCCCGGCGCGCGACTGGGTCTGCCGCGTGGCCGGACGAGTCGGTCCTCGATGGCCCGCTCCAGCACATCGTTGGCCGGGAGGCGGATGGCGTACGCCCCGCCCCACCCGTCAGCACTGTGGACGTTGCCCGGCCGGAGCGTGGCGTCAAGGCAGTCGCCGTCCTGGGTGAAGACGAACAGCGGATGACAGCAGACGGACTCGAAGTGGCCGTTGTAGGCCGACTGCTCTTGCGTCCCGTGGACCGGACGCGCGGAGCTGTCGATATCGAGGGTCACGCGCCGGGTCGGCGGCCCGGTGGCTTCACGCTGCACCAGCTCCGTATTGCGGCGTGAGAGCCCCTGGTAGCTGCGCGTATCGGTGAGGACCTGTGTCTCGAACCAGGGGGGGGTCGGGGTGAGCGCGATGGTCGTCTCCCTGCGCTCGCGCGAGGCCAGCATCCGAAGAGCCGGACCCTCGGCCAGCCGCTCGGCATCGTTGGTGTCCTCGGTGCCCGCCAGGCGGGTGTAGATGGACTGGCGCACCAGATCCGGCAGGGGGCATTGGCGGTTGCGTCCGGTGCGCGGATCGGTGAGGTGCGGCTCGATCAGGGCGCTCACGCCGAGTCGTCCGTTCAATTCGCGCGGGAGCAACAGCCCGCCATCGGAGGTCACCGTTGCACCCCGGGACCCGGCTCGGAGTTGGGGATTGAACGAGAGGTGAACGGGACCAGATTTCGCGTCACCCATTGGGTGGTGCTCTCCCCACCAGCGAGGAGCCCCAGGACCCGCATCTTTTGCGGAAGTTGAGGAAATATACCCTGGTAGGTTCACCTTTCCTATCGTAAATCCGGGGCCTAGAGCGATTTTCCCCACCCCTGTCAACTGTGTTCGCTTGGCCCGATGGGGACGGCCCAGGAATCTGCCCGGGCGCACCCCCCTCTCTGTTACATGATGTTCCCCGGCGGGCCGCGGCTACAGGCTAGGTGACGAAAAAGCTAAGCGCCCCTGTCTGATCCGTCTGAGCGCGCTGTTCGATCAGCACATGGGGTCTTTGGCTGATTCTGGTGCCTATTGCCCTCTAAACTCCCCGGACGGAAAAAGTTCGCTGCCGTGGAGTCCGGGGTCTGCCAGCTCTTCAGCCTAAATGTCCAGAACGAGCGCCCCTACCGCTACACGGTCCGGGCGGTGGCGGGAGAGGGCCCGGGCGCCCGGGAGAGCGAGCCGGCCGGGCCGGCCGAGGCCTTCCCCGAGGACCGGACGCCGCCCGGCCCGCCGCGCGGCCTCACCGCTGTCCGAGAGGGGGACGCGATCCACCTGCGCTGGGCCGTGAGCCCCGAGCCCGACCTGCTCGGGTACCGGGTGTACCGGCGGGCCCTCCCGGACGGCCGCCGGGTTCTCCTCACCGCCGAACCGGTCCCCGAACCGGTTTACCTGGACCCCCTCCCGCCCGGCCCCGTGGCCTACACCCTCACCGCGGTAGACCGATCCCGCAAGCGCAACGAGAGCACCCCCTCCGCCGAGGTCCGGGTCAGGCCGTGACGGGATGGCGCGGCCGCCGCGCCTAGCGCCCGAAGGCGGTCCAGACGGAGAGGAGGAAGGCGAGCGCGGTGAGGGCGACGGTGGCAGCTGCGGCGACGTGGTGGACGGCGTGCTCCGGCCGCCGGTCGGTCGGGCCGAGGGCCGCGGCCGCCAGGGAGCCGCCCGCGAAGCCGCCCGCGTGGGCGAAGTTGTTCACGCCGGCCATCAGGAAGCCCAGGACGAATATGACCAGCGCCCACTGCCCGTACTGGCGGAGGATCCCCAAGCCGAACGCCCCGCCGCGGCTCCGGCCGTAGCAGACCATGGCGCCCAGCAGGCCGAAGATCGCGCCCGAGGCGCCGATGGTGAACGGCACCCCGACCCCGTTCGACACCACGAAGCCGAGGACGCCCGCCGCGGTGAAGATCAGGATCAGCCGCGAGCGCCCGTAGAGTTCCCCGACCACGGGGGCGAGCTGGTTGACCCAGAGCAGGTTGAACAGGAGGTGCAGCAGGCTCCCGTGCAGGTAGATGGCCGTGAGGAGCGTCCACCACCGCCCGACGGCCCAGGCGGCGGCGCCGGTCATGCCGAGGGCGTCGAGGGCCGCCCCGCTCGGCGCCAGAATGGAGAGGGGCCCCCGGATGCGCGTGGCGACGCGGACATCGAGGAGCAGGGATACCACGTAGGCCGCGATGCAGACCGCGGTCACGACGCGCGCGAAGCTCAGTCCGCCAACGAGGCGCGTGAGGGTGGGCCCGAACCCCCAGAGCCCGGGGTACCGCTGCCCGCAGTAAAAGCAAACGGGCGCCTGCACGCTGTTGAGCTTCCCGCAGGAGGGGCAGAGACTCGAGCCGGACGTCTTGCGGAACACATTCGACCCCCAGTGCAGCACCGCGATGGGGCGGAGCGCCCGGAACCTGCGCCTGATCCTTTCCAGGGAGGAACTCCTCTCCCCGGACCCGCCGAAAGACCCCGGGGCGTCAGGGAAGGCGCGCGGCGTCCGGTTTCTTCACCGCTTCGATCTGCGGGTCCACGACAAAGGGCTCATAGCGCCGGAGAGCTAGGACCAGGGTGTCCCCTTCGTCCACCAGGAGATCGATTTCCGCCGCCTGCTGCTGAAAGGTCGCCAGGATGGCTCCCTGGTCGGTCTGGACGGTGAGGAGGAGTCGATCCTCCTGCCGCTGCTTCCGCAAGGCCTTCCCTTCAACAGGTTCGACCTTGCCCCGGACGAGCTCGGGAAGGAAGGGCCCGGCCAGGCGTGGACCGAGCAGCATGCCGGCCGCGCCCACGGCCACCCCCAGGAGAAAGACAGCCACCAGCCAGCGCCTCATGGCCCCGGCTCAGGCGCGGGGCGGGGATTTCCTTCCATCACTGCCCTTCCTTCTCCTCCTCCTGCTCCTGGGGTGACTTGTCCCTGCCCCGGATGAGTCGCTCCACCCGCGAGAAGACGTCGGCGGTCTTCTCCCTCACCGATTCTGTGGTCGAGCTGAGGGAGTCGACCTGACGCCGCAGATCCTGAATCCCCCCGGTACGCGTATAGGCGATCACGGCAATGACCAGGGCCAGCATGGCAATGATGAGCGTCAGCACCTCCATGAGCCTCACCTCCCCCTCTCTTCCCCGCAGGTGCTCCCCCCCGGCGTCGGAGAAACGTGCTCGGGTTCTGCTGCATCCGGGGCGCGGGGAGCTGTGCAGGGCGGCGCGACCGAGCGCATCACGAGGAGATCGTTCCCCGCGAACCGGACCTCGAACGCATGTCTCCCTCTACACCCGGGCGTGTTGCTCAACGTCAAGGGTGCCGCCCAGCGTCCGGATCCCCCACCCCCTGCCCCCTCCCCATCCGCACATCGGATCGCCCGCCGCGGCCGGCTGACGGCCGCGCTGCGGGGGCTGCGTCCCGGCGCATCGGTCTGCCGGGTCCTGCCGGCCGCATCGCCTCAGTTCGCGTCACGGACACCGTCCATCGCCACTTTCCCTTTGACTGCGTATAGCGCGGCACCAGGTGCTTCCCGTCCGGGTCCAGGAGGAAGACCGCGAAGGTCTGATAGTCCACCAGCCGCCTCGTGACCTCAGCGATCTGGGACAGGAGCGTCCCCAGGTCCCGGGTCGAGGCGAGACGCCGCCCGACCTCGTAGAGGGCGGCGAGGCCGGGGGCGGCGTGGCGGTCTCGCGGCGCAGCCATGGACGGCCTCCGGACCAGCCAGCGGGCGGGCATCAGGCGTGGGGGTGAAGCGGACCGGTCGTCCAGATGAGCGTAGTCTTCGCGGGAAAAAAGTCAAGGAGCGGTCGCTCTCGCGAAGAGCCGGGCGGCCAGCGCCCGCGCCACCTCGAGGTCACGTCCCGGAAGTCGCGGCGGCGCGCTACCGCCGCCCCCCCGTCGCCTGCTTCAGGTACCGATAGAAGTCGCTCTCGGTCGTGAGGATGACCGTCGCGTTGCCGTTGTTGCCCGACCGGTACGACTCCAGGGTGCGCGAGAACGCGTAGAACTCGGGGTCCTGCCCGTAGGCGCGGCCGTAGATCCGGGTGGCCTCCGCGTCCGCCTTCCCCCGGACCTCCTGCGCGCGCCGGTAGGCCCCCGACCGGATCTTCTTCAGCTCCCGCTCCATCTCGCCCAGGATCTCGGCGCTCCGCCCCTCCCCCTCTGCCCGGAACTCCGCAGCGATCCGCTTCCGCTCCGAGATCATCCGTTCGTACACCTTGGTCCGGACGCTCTCCACGTAGTCGAGCCGCTTGATCCGCACGTCCACCAGCTCGATGCCGTACTCGGGCATGGTTTTCCGAGCCTCGGCCAGGACGGCGCGCGTGATCTCCTCCCGCCCCAGGGCGATCTTCGCCTTGAGCTCTTCCTTCCGCTCCTTGACCGCCTCCTCTAGGACCTCGGGGGGGGGCTCCTGCCAGGTGCTGCTCCGGACGAGCTCGATGAGCGGGTGGCCGGAGACGAAGTCGCGGACCACCGAGTCGAGGATGTCGTCCAGCCGGGACTGCGCCCCGGCCTCGGTGGAGACGCTCTCCAGGAACTTCCTGGGGTCGGTGATCCGCCACCGAGCCGTCGCATCCACCCAGATGAACTCCCGGCCCTTGGTCGGGATCTGGTTCGGATCCCCATCCCAGATCAGGAGGCGTTTGTCGAACCGCCGGACCTCCTGGATAAACGGGACCTTGAGGTGCAGCCCGGCCTCGGTGATCGGCTCCCCGACCGGCCGGCCGAACTGGATGATCACGGCCTGCTGCGACTCGTCGAGGACATAGAAGGTCCCCGACACCACCAGGAGCGCGAGGAGGGCGAGCACGCCCCCCGCGATCGCCAGGAACCGCTTCATGGCTTGGGCCCTCCCGTGGCCGGGGCGGAGGCCGCCGGGGCGCCCGGGCCGAGCGACAGCCAGGGGACCAGGGCCTGCTGCGCCTCGTCCACGATGTAGACATTCTTCGCCTCGGGGAGCACCTCCCCGATCGCCTCCAGGTAGAGGCGGCGGCGGGTCACCTCTTTCGCCTGGCGGTACTCGGCGAGGATGGCCAGGAACCGGTCCGCCTCCCCCTTCGCCTGGTTGACCCGCTCGATGGCGTAGCCCTCGGCCTCGGAGATCGTCTTCCCCGCCTCCCCCCGCGCCTTCGGGATCTCGCGGTTCTGGACCTCCTGGGCCTGGTTGATCTTCCGCTCCCGGTCCTGGCGGGCCTCATTGACCTCGTTGAACGCCGGCTTGACCGGGTCGGGGGGCGTGACATCCTGGAGTTCGACGGCCACCACGTGGATGCCGGTCCCGTAGGTGTTCAGGATCGTCTGGAGCTCCTCCTTGACCTCGGCCGCAACGGCCACCCGCCCGACGGTCAGGACGTCGCTGCCTACCCGGTTGCCCACCACCCGCCGCACCACCGCCTCGGACGTATCCCGGAGGGTGTCCACGGCGTCCCGGACCCGGAACAGAAAGGCCACGGGGTCCTGGATCCGATACTGCACGATCCACTGCACGTCAATCACGTTAAGGTCGCCCGTGAGCATGAGGGACTCGTCCTGGAGCTTCTGGGGCGCATACTGCGTCCGCCGGCCGGGGATCTCTGTCCGGAACCCGAACTCCTCCTTGAGCACCCGGGCCGTCTTGACCAGGCGGGCGGTCTCCACCCCGTAGGGGAACTTGAAATGGAGCCCCGGCCCCTCCGTCCGGACGACTTTGCCGAACCGCTGGACGACCGCCGTCTCCTCCGGGCCGACCGTGTACCAGGAGGACCAGGCCAGGATGGCGAGGGCCAGGAGGAGCAGCATCCCCCCGAGCCTCTTTCCCCCGCCAGCGAGCCCGCGCCGCACGCGCCGGGCAACCTCTTCAAAGTCCGGGCCGGAGAAGCCCCCGAACCCGGGCCGCCTGTTACGTTCCCATTCCATCGTGCCTACTCCTTCCCGGCCCCGCGGCTTGCTGCCCCGCGCGTCCGGTCCCCGCTTCGGCGCGGGACCGGCCCACGGCGTCAAGCCCGTCGGGACCTACGGGGCGATCCGCTCCCGGAACCCCGGGACGCGAGACCCACCCCCCCGATGTTACAGAGAGCCGATTGTCCGAAACGGATTGGCCCGAACCGTCTGCTGGCGGGGTAACCCCGGCGGGTGTTCGACCCAGATCCCTAACCGGCTCTCGGGGACCGATGCGGAAAACTACCGTGGTGGGCGGTGCTGGGATCGAAGCGGTGACCTGTGCCGTGTGAAGAGCGCGCTCTCCCGACTGAGCTAACCGCCCGATGTCGCCTCACCGGTACGGGGCCGGGGTCCCCGGCGACGGTGGGGCTTCTTATCTATCATGGCGGGCGGACCTTGTAAAGCTGAATCGGCGCTCTTTTCCACTGGCTCGTCATCGCCGTACTCGCGTAGCAAGATCGCTTCCAGCTCCGTTGGACGACTGTAGCTGTCAGTGACCCTCAGCGTGTAAGACTCCACCCTCGACTCGGACAAGATCTCACCAGGAACCTTGAAGACCGCTACTCCTCCGACGACGCCGCGTCCCGGGATCGGATACGGAACTCGCAGAATCTCGGGAGCGCTGCCGGCAAGGTAGGCCGCGAGATTTGGGTTATGAGGAACGGCGACGTTCGATGGCGGTCCCTGGCTGCGGAGATGCTCAATTACGAGATGTATCTCCTTAAGAGAATTTGGGCGGTCGGACTTGTTGGTGACCATGACCCGAAATACATAGAGCCGCGAGCCATCGCCCCGCAAGCGCCGAACGTGAGCGTTGACCAAGTATATGTCCAGGGCCGGCTGAAGGCGCTACTCCTGCTGGAGTGCTAGGGCGAAGGCCCGACCAGCACTTCTGGCGCTCCGGAAAGCCTGCCAGGCGGCCATCCAGGCCGCCACCGCTGAGGCGAGCGCGATCCAGCCTGAGAGGTTCATCAAGCTGTGGACGCTGCGCGCCCAACGTCCCTAGAGTTCAGCTGCGGCTGGCGCAGCCGCCCGTCTGCTGCGACGCCATGTCAGGCGGTCTCATCAACGCCGGAAGGCTTGCGGGTTCTCGCTCGCCCGAGAGATTCCCGCCCTGGAGCGCCTTCTTGTGTTGCCTCCCGACGCCAGGAATCCTGGGCGAATGCCCCGCTATGGCAGAGGTTCAATGACGGGATACCGCATTAGACCGGCCCAGCGAAACCCCCCAACAGGGAGAACAA
>Ga0214472_10008027_pt1 | contig 11014 bp, 11 predicted proteins | sample RVTome_6_FD_207662 | JGI IMG/M metagenome (GOLD analysis project Ga0214472, IMG submission 207662) | Soil microbial communities from uranium-contaminated site in the Upper Colorado River Basin, Wyoming, United States - RVT140D175 | ecosystem: Environmental > Terrestrial > Soil > Contaminated >...
CTCTGCACCCCAATCTTCTCCCCTCCTCAGGCATATGCATAACAGCAGTTCGTTATTTATTCCGAGCCGCCGACGAACCCGATAAACGCATCTGCCCCGGCCCCCTGGGCCGCAGACTGAACCTGCCCGAAGGACACCACCCAGACGAGCAGGTCCGAGCCGTCGCTGAAAGCGAGAAACTCACCGGTTGCATCGAAGCCGATTGGGGCCAGGTCTTCCCCCTCCAGGGACCCGACGATCTCCCCGGTCGACGGGACGATCTCGAACAATCCATCTGCCGCATCCCCGCCGGTTCCCGCCAGTCCGTATACCAGCGCGTCATCGCCGCCCCAGGCCAGCCCGGTCACCCGGCCGGTCTCGTGGCCGGTCAGTGCAGTGCGATCGGATCCGTCCGGATGGACGAGCTGCAGCTGCGTCGGAGTCTCCGGGTCTTCCGGATCGCCCTGTGCGGCCGAGAAAGCCAGCCGGGAGCCGTCCGTCGACCAGGCCGGGTGCCAGGCGCCGGTGAAATCGCTTACGATCGGCTCCGCCGTGCCCGCCTCGAGGTCCAGGATCCAGACCACCGCCCCGGACTCGCATCCGGCGCCGCCGGCCGCGGTCACAGCCAGCCGTCCATCCAGGGGGCTGGCCGCGGCGCCCGTGATGCAGCCGCCGATCTCCGGGATCGGATGCCAGGTCCGGTCGTCCGGCGAGATCCAGCCCCATTCCGGGGTATCGGTCCCGAGCGCGTAGCGGTTCAGGACGATGCGCCCGTCCCCGGTGACGGCGACAGGGACGACCCACTGGCTGCCCGTGTTGGCAATATACGTCCCCGTCTCGCCGTTGGCGGCGTCCAGCCATTTGAGCCCGCCGCCGTCGCTGTACACCAGCATCCGGCCGCCCCGGTCGACGAGACCGCCGTGAAGCGGCGGGTCCAGGTCCAGGGTGGCGGGCTGTTCGAGGTTGGTGCGCAAATCGAAGCCCGCCACGGCGTCGCCTTTGCGAATCAGGAGCGTGATCCCTTCTCCGATCGGCCGAGATAACAGTGTGTCCAGCGAAACGGCCAGATCCCAGATCTCGGCAGCAGTTTCCGGGTCTGCGGTGCCGTCCCCGGTCCCGTGCAGGATGAATTCCTGCGACTGCGAGCCGCTTTGCCTGGTCTGCACTGTTACGGGCAGCTCTGCGGCCAGGGTTTCGAGCCGGGCAAAGTCATCCTCGGGCGGGCGCAGCTGGAGCAGGATCTGCCGGCAGTTGTCCGAATAAATGGACGCACCGTCCGTGAAGATCCGGAGGGTGCTGCAAGCCGCGGACTCGCCCCCGCTCCGTGTAAGGGTCAGGAGCGGGGTCTTGCTGAGACCGAAGCTGTCCTCAAGCAGGACATCGACGGCCACGCTCAGGACGTAGGAATGCTCCCGGTTCAGCCGTATCCGGCCGTCTTCGGTGTAGCTCGGGATGGCCTTCGCATCGACGAGTGTCGGGTAACCGGAGATGTTGTCGAAGACGACGAACATGTTGAGTGGAGCAGCCCCGTCCCCGTTCACATCCGCCAGGACCCGGTCGAGCAGCGCGTCGACCGTGTATCTTTCGGCCTCGGCCGGTTCGATGGCGACCGGCTGCTGCCAGACCCCAACCACCTGCTCCAGCCGCTGAGCCGCGTGAATCGCGCCGTCCCTGAGCACAATGCGGTACAGGGAGGTGCCGGTCTCATCGGTCTCTTCAACGGTGATGAAATAATCCTCGTTCCCCGAGTTTTTCCAGAGATCGATCGCACTGTTCACCTCGAACAGGCTGGGGACCCTGGCGGTCGGAAGCGGGATCGGGGTCTCGGCGGTCCGGACGCAGCCGGAGATAACGGCGGCGAGAAGCGACGAGATCAGGAGGATAACGGCGAGCCGGTGTGGGTGGTCGTGTAGGGTTGATTTCATGGCGAATTAAGGGCTGAGTAAAACCTCTGTGCTGATGAGATAAATGATCCCGGGAATTCGTTCGCCCCGCTCACGGATGATCAGCAGGACCCAGGTGGGTTCGTCCACGCTATACGGGATTTCAACGGTGAACGGCACGTGCTCGGGGACGATCCCGCCCCCCACGTCAAAGACCCGCTGTCCGACGACCTGCCCGTTCTCGCCGATCAGCTCCGCGACCATGCTGACCTCGGTCGAGGGCCGGGCAAGACCGGAAACGAGCATGGCCCCGCCCTGCACGAGGTTCCCGGGCAGCGGCTGCTGGATGATGACGCCGGCCGACCGGTCCAGGACCGGATTGTAATCCGGCTGGCCGGAGGCCAGGAGCACGATCTCGATCGAAGAGAGCGCCGTCGTACGGCCGTTCTCATCCTGCTTGTAGATCACGAGTCGGCCGAGCTCCACCTCGACCGGGATCTCATAGGCCAGGTCCAGGACGAGACCCGCCTTCCGCCCCAGGTCCGGGTTGAGGACGACGATCTGCCGGGTCAGGACCCGCCCGTCCTCGCCCAGGAGTTCGACGGTGACCCGCCCCAGGTTCCCAGGGACGAGCAAGGCTCGGACCGGAATCGGGGAGATCACCTTCGAAAGGGCGCCCGGCCCCGTGATCTCGATCTCTGCGGCCGGGATCGCGGGGGCCGTGGTCGGAGTCGGGGAGGCGGTGGCCCGCGGGGTGGCCGTCGGCGTTGCGGAAGGGATCGCTTCGGCAAGCGGGGAAGTCGACATGGGGGTCGGCCCCGCGGGGGATGCGGCCGGTGAAGCGGTATGGGTCGCCAACGGGTCTCCGGTCGGTGTCGGGGTCCCCGGCGTCGTCCGCGCCTGGACGGTCAGGGCAATCGAGGTCGGCACCCATTCGGTCGGGACCGCCGTGATGAGCGGTCCGGTAACTGCGGGCAGGCAGCCTACGGCTACCAGGGCGATGAGCAGGACCGGCGCTGTTCGCCCAAGGTGGGCGAACCAGCCGGGATGGGAAGGCCGTCCGGCCGGACGGTGTGAGGTAGGCATGCGGTTCAGTCCGAACGGGGCAGGATTATAACGGGCCGGGTTAAGCTGGAGTTTAGAAACCGGTCCGGCGTCAGGCCAGCGACGACCAGACCTCCAGCTTGGCGATCACCCGGCGGATCACCTCGTCCGTGAACTCGGTGGTCGCCATCCGCCCGCCCAGGTCCGGGGTCGCGTGACCGTCGTAAAGGGTTTCGAAGACGCTCTCGTAAATGGCCCGGGAGGCCTTATCCGAAGCCGGTGTGTCCACGAAGTCGAGCAGGGCCGCACAGGCCAGGATCATGGCCATCGGGTTGGCGATATTTTTCCCCTCCAGGGCCGGTGCGGTTCCGTGCGGCGCTTCCGCCATCACCGTGGCCACCTTCGTGGCCGATTCGTCGAAACCGAGCACGAGACTCTCGCTGCCGGCGATGCTGCCGTACATTTGCAGCACCATGTCCGAAAGCAGGTCGCCGTCGCGGTTGAGGGCTGGGATCACCAGCGGCTCGCCGCTCGTCTGGAGCAGCAGGGCGAACGTGGCGTCGATCAACAAGGGCTGGTACTGGACCTCGGGATGGCGCTCTGCCGCGGCGTCCAGCTCCTCCTTGAACATGCCCTCATACACCGGGCTGACGGTGAATTTGGGACCGCCGAACACCCGGGCGCCATTCCTCTGGGCGTACTGGAACGAGAATTCGGCCACTGCCCGGCAGGTCGAGCGCGAGATCACGGAAGTGCGGTATGCCAGCTCGTTGCCGTCGCTCAGCTCTCGCCATTCCTTGGCGCCGTAGGCATCATCCACCGCCATTCGGACGATGGCGATCGGCGCGTGGACCCCCCCGACCGGCCGCACGTTCGGGATCCGCCGCCCGGTTCGCAGGATGACCTTCCCCGCTAGCCGTTCGCGCAGGATCGCGTTCGGCGAGCCGACGTCTCCTTTCCTCTCCGGGGTGATGGTGGCGGCTTTCAAGGCCAGGCCGGTCTCCACCGCGGCCGCGGCCGCTTCGTGGACCACGATGTTCTTCGTGGCCTGCCGGTTCCCGAGGCTGAGGTCGAAATCGATAAATTCCAGCGGCTGGCGGATGACGGCAGGCTCGAGGACCCGCATCGCATCGATCAGCAGCTCCTCACCGGTCTGATCCCCGTGCATGACGACGATGGAAGGGATTTTCTGCGGTTCGGGCATTATACGACCCTCCAGCGCAGCGGTTCGCCCTGCAGGGCGTTCAGAACCTCGGTTGCGATGTCGACCGCTGCCCGGACCTGCGCTTCGGCAGTCTGCGCCGCGATGTGCGGGGTTGCGATCACGTTCGGGTGGGTGACCAGGGCCGTCAGCCCCGGAGGCTCCTGGCTGAAGACGTCCAACGCCGCTCCCGAAACCCGGCCGTCCTCCAGAGCCTGGAGCAGGGCTGCCTCGTCGATCACGCCGCCCCGTGCGGTTGAGACTACCTGCACCCCCGGTTTCATCTTTTCGAACGCCGCGGCGTCGATCATTCCCCGGGTCTCGGGTGTCAGCGGGACGTGCAGGGAGATGATATCCGCGCGGGAATAGACTTCGTCCAGCGAGACCGGTTCGACGTTTGCGGCACGCAACTCCTCTTCCTGGGAGCGAGTGTCGTAACCGATGATCTTGATGTGGAAGGCCGCGGCCCGACGGGCGACGGCGAGGCCGATTTTGCCGACGCCGATGATCCCGAGCGTCCTCCCGGCGAGTTCCACGCCCATCAGGTCGTTTTTCAGCCATTCCCCTCGCTTCATCGAGGCATCTGCAGTCGTGATCCGCCGGGCGAGAGCCAGGATCAGGGTCAGCGCATGCTCGGCGACCGCCGTGGTGGTCGCGACCGGGGTGTTCACAACGATGATCCCCCGCGACCGGGCCGCATCCAGGTCGATCGTGTCCACCCCGATCCCGGCCCGGCCGATCACCTTCAACGCCCCGGCGCCGTCGAGGACCTCCGCCGTCAGCTTCGTCCGGCTGCGGACGATGATCGCGTCGGCCCCGTTGAGGGAGGAGGTGAGGTCAGCTGCCGAGATCCCGGTGCAGTCCAGCACCTCGGCTGCGCCGGAAAGGATCGATTGCCCGGCGTCTTCCAGGCCGTCGGTGATGAGGACTTTATAATTTGTCATTTAGCTCTTTAAATCGATTTGCTCCAACAAATCCAGGCGCACATCATCGGTCGGGTTCGGCCGGTAGCCGGTCTCAAACCAGGTCTTGAGGATCTCCCGGACGATGGGTTCGCTCGTCAGCCGCATGGAAAGGCAGATGATGTTGGCGTTGTTCCAGAGCCGGGCCCCGCGCGCCGTCTCGGCATCCACGCAAAGCGCAGCACGGACCCCCGGGACCTTGTTGGCCGCCATGCAGACCCCGGTGCCGGTCCAGCAGAAGAGGATGCCCTCCTCCGCCGCACCGCCGGTGACATCTTCCGCCACCTGCCGGGCGACGGCCGGCCAGGGATCGGTGCCTCCCGGATCCGGGCCGTGCCAGACCGCGGTGTGCCCGAGCTCCGACAGATATTGCAGCGCCGCCTCGACGACGGGCAGACGCTCGTCCGCACCGATTGAGATGACCATCGGGGGGGATTATACCTCCCAAACCTATCCGGCCCCGGCTGCCTGGACCGCCTCGAACCGCAGCAGCCAGGCCTTTGTCTCGATCCCGCCGGGAGCCCCGTACCCGCGCAGGCTGCCGTCCGCCCCGATGAGCCGGTGGCACGGCACCACGATCGCCAGCGGGTTGGCCGCATTGGCCCCGCCGACGGCGCGGGCTGCGTTGGGCCGCCCGAGCTGCGCTGCAATATGGACGTACGTGCGCGTTTCGCCGTACGGGACGGCCAGGACGGCGGCATACACGCGCCGCTGGAAATCGGTGACCCCGCTGAGGTCCAGCGGAAAACCGAAAGCCCGCCGATCCCCATTGAAATATTCCGTGAACTGAGCAGCGACCGGAAAGGGACCCGGCTCCAGGCGGACCGAGCCGGCCGGAAGCTTTTTCCGACAGCACCACGTTTCAAGGTCCGTGATCCCGATCTCGACCGCCGCCAGGCCGTTCTGCGTGGACGCCAGGGCCAACGGTCCCACCGGTGTATCGGGGATGCATTCGAGAAAGATAGGGGTCTACTCCTCCAGGAGCTCGATCATCTCATCCACCACGTTCAGCTTCAGATCGTCGACACCGATCCCGTCGAACGGATTCTCGAGGTGGTCCTGGACGTTGTCGAGGCTGACCAGAACGAAACCGTACATCCCGGCAATGACGTAGCCGATCAGTGGGTAATCGGGGTAATCGATGAAGGCGAAATGCGGACCGAAGAGGATCGGGAGCAGGTTGAGGAAGACCCGGGTAAACGCGCGCAAGGAGACCGGGGTCCGGTAGCGAGCAATATTGTTCATCCTTTCGACATCGATCATGATGTTCTTCAGGTGCTGGTTCGCCCTGGCGATGTCTTCGGACGACGCGCCGCGTTTACGCAGCTTCTCGATCGAGCTTGAGATTTCGGAATAAAGCTCGAAGATCCGTCCGATATGGGCGTCCCGGCCTTCGGAGATGTCCTCCCGGAGATGCTCGGAGAGGACGTGAAGCAGTTCGTCGATCAATTTGCGCGCCCGCTGTGACCCGTTCTTGTCCTTCCCCCAATCCCGGTGCGCGTAAAACAGGGCAATTGCGCTGCCCTTGAGACTTGCAAAGGCCTGCAGTGCGTCCTCGCGCATCCGGTAGGCGCTGTTGATCGAGAAAACGAGCGGGAAAACGACGGCCAGCCCGATCAGATCGATCGGCAGTTCGGCGACGAGCCCCAGCCGGCGGCTGAGGTAGGTCGACAGGACGGCCAGGCCGGTGACGATGAAGGTATGGTGGTCGATGATTTTTACAAAGGCGGCGAGCGATTTCATTGTTTGAGTTTAATGCAAAAACGGGACCCTTGCCGGGGCCGCGCCCCGGCAAGGGTCCCGTTTTTGCCATATTAATAATTCGTCGTCATATCGATCATGCCCCGCTCCCGGGCGATGTGATCACAGCGGCGAAAGATGAAGATCGAGGCGATCCCGAAGACGACGGTCAACGCGGCCAGGATGGCCAGCAGCTCCCAATTTGTGAACGCGGCGAGTGTTGGGAAGGCCTCCGCCACCTGCCCGACGAGAGCCCGCCGGATCAGCTCCAGCCAGTAGGTGATCGGCATCGCATACCCGACCGGACGCAGCCAGGTGGGCAGGACCTCCAGCGGGAAAATTGCGCCGCTGAACAGGTACAGTGCGCCGGCCACGCCTTCACCGATAAACCATACGTGGTTGGCGATCAGGAGCGTGATCCCGGCCAGGATCAGGCCCATCATCGCCAGCATGACGACGCCGATGAAAAGGGAGAGGAAGAAGAGCGGCCAGTCCACCAGGACCGGATCGATCGGTACTTGCAGGAAGAAAACACCTGTCAGGACGACGACGGTCACCGAGATCGTCCCGGTGATAAACCGGGCCATCCCGCGGCCGAGCAGGTAGGAGGGGATATTGAGCGGGGCGACGTAGATGTACTTGAGCGTGCGGTAGTGCTCGCGGTCTTCGATGACGGCCCAGGAGATCCCGGCCATGATCGCGCCGACGTACAAATCGAAGGCGTTGCCGAGGTAGATGTACGGGAAAACCGGCGATCCGAAGTTCCCGCCCGTGATGATCCCGTACATGACCACCAGGATGGCCGCGCTCGCCAGCGGTTTGATCAGTGAATAGATGGCGAAGACGAACAGGTCGGCCCAGTTGGATTCGATCTGCCAGCCCAGCCAGGCGGCGGTCTTGAAGGAATGCCAGAAGCGGGCCAGGGCTCCGACCGGGGCGGTGGTTGTGTCAGCGGCTGCCATGGGACTATCTCCTGCTCTCCGTGATCCGCCCTTCCCGGATCGCCAGCCGCTCCATGTACCGTAGCAGCCAGCGGGCTCCGAATAGGAACAAGATCGAAAGGGCTGTCAGCACGCCGATCTCAAGCGGAACCCCGGCGAAGCCGAGCGACGGCCCGGTCTCGAAGACGAGCTGGCGCATGGCATCCATCCCAAGCGTCAGGGGGATGATCGAGGCGCCGGCCGCGATCCAGAAATTGAAGCTCTTGATCGGAAAATAGAACCCCGAGGCCAGGTAGACCGGCTCCTGGGCCAGGTTGGACCAATGCCAGGCCTCCCGGCTCAGCAAGAGAAATAAAGAAGCGAACATCATCCCCATCCCGTAGAGGGCGACCATCGTCAGCATGAAGACGGCGAAAAGCTGCAGATAGCTGGAAACGATGAAGTTGACATCGAAGAACCAGCTTCCGAGGACGGTGATCACCAGGGCCCGCATCGTCGTCGCCAGCATCCCGCCGAGCGCCATCCCGAGCAGGATGGCCATCAGCGAGTTCGGCGCCATGATATAGAGACCGAGGTTGCCGGTCTCCTTCTCCCAGTACAGCTGGCTGGACATGCTCCAGAGCACGTTGAGCCAGAACGCGGTCATCGCGCCGCCCATGACGACGAAGCCGACGTAGTCATCCGGCGCGCCGATCGCCCGGTAGACGAAGACGTACGAGGACACGGCGATCATCGGCAGAGCGATGTCGAAGAACAGCCAGGATTTCTCGCGCTGCTGGCCGATCACCCGCGGGTAGGCGCGGGCCAGGACGGTCTGCAGGAACAGCCGCACCCCGGTATTCTTTGAGGCCAGCCGGCGGGACCAGGTCTCACTCGCCGCCACGTTCGACCTCCGACATGCTCACCCCGACCAGCTCGACGAAGACGTCCTCCAGGGTCGGCTCCCTCTTCTGCAGATTCATGACCGTCAGGTCGTGCCTGGTCAGGCTGTTCATCACCGCGGCGAGGACGTTCTCCTCTTCCAGGATGAACTCGAGCACCGACCGGCCGTCGCGCGGCCGGTGGACGACCTTGCGGACACCGGGGATGGCCCCGAAGACGTCCGGAGAGAGCCCGTTGAGCGGGGAGACCTCCAGCCGAAACAGGGCATCCCGCTGGAGGGCGTGCTTGAGGTTGGCCGGAGTATCACAGGCCAGGACCTTCCCGCCGTTGATGATCGCGACCCGGTCGCACAGATCGTCAGCCTCGACCATGTAATGGGTGGTCAGCAGCAGGGTGCGGTCGGCGGACTCGTCCATCCACGACCGGATGAACTTGCGCACGTCCCGCGCCGCGCCGACATCCAGGCCGAGGGTCGGCTCGTCCAGGAAAAGGACATCCGGGTCGGTCAGGAAGCCGCGGACGATGTTCATCTTCTGGCGGAGGCCGGTCGAGAGATCCGAAGACTTGGTGTTGATCCGGTCGCCCAGGCCGACGACTTCAAGCATTTCCTTGATGCGGGCATTGGCGATCTTCGACGGGATGCCGTAAAACTGGGAGAACATCCACAGGTTTTCGCGGACCGTCAGCAGCCCGTAACCGGACGATTCGCCGCCGGAGACCATGTTGATGCGCGGCCGGACCTGCTCGGGCTGTTTGTCGACGTCGTATCCGGCCACCTCCGCTCGCCCGCTGGTGGGGGCGAGCAGGGTCGTCAGGATCTTGATCAGCGTCGTCTTGCCGGCGCCGTTCGGACCCAGCAGGCCGAACAGCTCGCCGGGTGCGACCTGCAGGTCGACGTCGTCGAGCGCGATCAGCTCCCGGGGATCTTCTTTCTTGCCGCCCCGCAGCTTATAAATCCGTCCGAGCTGTTCCGTGTAAATGGCATGTTTCATATGGATCGTTTTCCGGTTCTTCACAACTTCTTCACAATATCTGACAAAATCATGAAATTTCGCAAGATTAATTGAAAAAAGCAGGGTAAACGCATGGTTATCGTAGGGTAAACGTCAAGTGCGATCGATTAAAAATCCCTACAATATAAAGGAAGGGCAATTTCTCTTCTTCTCCTCCTTATTTTGAGAGCCGGGTTGGCAGCCCGGCTCTCATGGTTTAAGAAGAGCTGCAGCAGGAAACAGGATTCTACTCCCGATCGAGACATCTATCCATGTCCGGAAGGACAGGATTGTGACACCGCCTGGTTTCTTAACCCTCCGAACGCCGAAAACAATCCACCGAATGGTCGTTGACCATCCCAACTGCCTGCATGAAGGCATAGACGATCGTGGGGCCGACGAACGAGAACCCGCGTTTCTTTAGCGCCTTGCTCATTGCCTCGGCCTCCGGGCTGGTGGCGCGGTAATCCGAAAGGACCGCGGGGGCGTTCACCTGCTGCTCACCCCCGACGAAATCCCACAGGTACCGGCTGAAGCTGCCGGTCTCTTCCATAATATCCAGATAGCCCCGGGCGTTCTTGATCACGGACCGGATCTTAAGCCGGTTGCGGATGATCCCGGCGTCCTGAAGCAGTTCGGCGACCCTGGCTTCGTCGTATTCGACAATCTTGTGCGGATCGAACCCGTCGAAGGCCCGGTAGTAGTTCTCCCGCCGCTGCAGGATCGTCCACCAGCTCAGCCCGGCCTGGGCGCCGTCCAGGCACAGCTTGGCAAACAACGCCTGGTCGTCAAGGACCGGGACACCCCATTCCTCGTCGTGGTACCGGACGTAGAGCGGCTTGTCGAGCGGCACCCACGGGCAGCGGGCGGGTTCAGGCGGCGTCATAGGCTTTTTTCAACCAGTCCAATAGTTCCTCGTCCACCCCCTCCGCCGAATCGAGCCGGACGCGGTGGGTGCACATCGAGTTCCAGCTCCCGGCCTTTTCCAGCCGCCCGCCCGGTTCGACGTCCTTGAGCACGAGGCCGACATCGACCCGGGTCTTCGTCGTGGGCTGGACGAGGGCAAACTGCTTGTCCCGGCGCAGGCTGACGTAGGTCCGCTTGGGTGATTCGACCACATCATCCCCGAATTTGAGGACCCCGGCGAGCACCCTGTCGTAGATCGGGCGCAGGCCGGCCTTGTCACCGGCATAGAGGGTCGCAACCGGATCCTGTGGGACGGCGCCTTCGGCCTGCTCCGCCTTGTCCTTGGCCAGCATGGCGATCAGGTTGGCGTAGCCGTAGGTCAGCCCGTGCTCCGCCTTCAGGAAATTGATCCGGGCCCGCACCTTCTCCTCACCGCTGGCTTCGACCTCGGCGATCCACTCGGCCATCGTCTTTCCGGTCATCT
>Ga0214472_10008028_pt1 | contig 11014 bp, 9 predicted proteins | sample RVTome_6_FD_207662 | JGI IMG/M metagenome (GOLD analysis project Ga0214472, IMG submission 207662) | Soil microbial communities from uranium-contaminated site in the Upper Colorado River Basin, Wyoming, United States - RVT140D175 | ecosystem: Environmental > Terrestrial > Soil > Contaminated >...
GGTGGGAAGATCGGACTTTTCGGTGGTGCGGGCGTCGGCAAGACCGTCATCATCATGGAGTTGATCAACAACATCGCGAAGAACCACGGTGGTGTCTCGGTGTTCGCGGGGGTTGGTGAACGTACCCGCGAAGGCAACGACCTGTGGAACGAGATGCAGGAGTCCGGCGTCATCGATCCTGACGATCCTTCCAAGTCGAAAGCCGTCCTCGTCTACGGGCAGATGACCGAGCCCCCTGGAGCGCGCCTGCGCGTCGCGCTGAGTGGCCTCACTGCGGCGGAGTACTTCCGGGACGAGGAAGGCAAGGACGTCCTGCTCTTCATCGACAACATCTTCCGTTTCACACAGGCGGGTTCCGAGGTCTCTGCTCTGCTCGGCCGCATGCCATCTGCGGTGGGCTACCAGCCGAACCTGCAGACAGAGATGGGCATGCTTCAAGAGCGGATCACATCCACGAAGCACGGCTCCGTGACGTCCATTCAGGCGATTTACGTCCCTGCAGACGACTACACGGACCCCGCACCTGCGACCACCTTTGCTCATCTCGACGCCACCACGAACCTCTCTCGCCAGATCGTGGAGCTCGGTATCTATCCGGCTGTCGATCCGCTCGCGTCGTCTTCGCGCATTCTCGACGCCCGCGTCCTCGGTCAGGAGCACTACGACGTGGCTCGCGACATCAAGCTCGTCTTGCAGCGCTACAAGGACCTGCAAGACATCATTGCGATCATGGGCATCGACGAGTTGAGCGAAGACGACAAGATCATCGTGGGACGGGCCCGCAAGGTTCAGAAATTCCTGTCGCAGCCGTTCCACGTCGCCGAGCAGTTCACGGGTATTCCGGGCAAATATGTCCCCCTGAAGGATACGATCCGGTCGTTCAAGACGATCGTCAGCGGGCAGCTCGACCATCTCCCCGAGCAGGCTTTCTACATGGCCGGTGCGATCGAGGAAGTCATCGAGAACGCGAAGAAGCTGCAGGCGGAAAACTAAGTGGACAGCGGCCTTCCCGACAAGCTCGACCTACGTGTCGTCACGCCCACTGGCGAGCTCGTCAACCAGACTGTTGATGAGCTGGTCGCGCCGGGGGCGGAGGGCTACTTCGGTGTACGGCCCGGCCATACGCCGCTGCTCGCGACCCTCGGCATCGGCGAGCTGAGCTACCGCACGGGCGAGCAATGGCAGAGCCTGACCTGCTTTTCCGGGTTTTGCGAAGTCCTCCCGGGGCGGGTCACGGTTCTGGCCGAGATCGGAGAGCGCGCCGAGGATATTGACCTCGGACGAGCCGAGGCCGAGCGAGACCGAGCGCTCACGCGCTTGCGTGCCATCAGCGCAGAAGCGGAATACGCGGAGGCCCGATCCTCCTATGATCGAGCTGTCACTCGTATCGGCGTCGCGCGGAGGAAGCGCGACATCGGACCTGGTCTCTAAGCCATACCGCTCCCGCCCCATCGTCCCGTGAGGACAAGGACCAAAGGCTGACGTGATCCAGCAGATCCAAACGCTGTACCGCTATCGGCTCCTGATCCACAGCCTCGTCAGTCGAGAGCTGAAGGCGCGCTACCGCGGAAACATCCTGGGCTTCATGTGGAGCTTCATCAATCCGCTGATGCTTCTGCTCACGTACGGCCTCGTCTTTACGTACATGCTTCCCGGCTTTCGGGGGCCGACCATCGAACCGTACTTTCTGTTCCTCTTTTGTGGTCTGCTGCCCTGGACGTGGTTCAGTTCTTCGATCCTCGAATCATCCACGGTTCTGATCGCGGGCGGCAACCTGATCAAGAAGGTGCTTTTTCCTGCTGAGATTCTGCCCACGGTCACGGTGCTCGCGAACTTCGTCCACTTCATGCTCGGAATGCCGATCCTGCTCGCCTTCCTGGTCTGGGAGGGCCGGCTTGGGTTGAGCGCCCTGCTGCTCCCTATTCCGCTGCTCGTCCAGATGGTGATGACGCTCGGTCTGGCACTCTTCTTCTCGGCCTTGACCGTTCATTTTCGCGACGTAAAAGACCTGCTTTCTCACCTTCTCAACCTCTGGTTCTTCTCGACACCGGTGCTCTACTCCTACGCCGGCATGGAAGGCCCGATGCGCACTGCGCTTCGCCTCAATCCGATGACCCACGTCCTCAATGCGTACCACGATCTGCTCTTCGGCAACATCCTGCGCATTCGCTCTGGTCTTGCGGGTTCGGCGATCGCAGCGCTGATCCTCTTGGCGCTCGGCGCGTTCCTGTTCGATCGGTTGCGCGACACCCTGGCGGAGGAAGTGTGAGCCAGCCGGCGATCGTCGCTCAGGAGGTCTCGAAGCTCTACCGCCGTTTCTTGCACAAGAACCAGTTCCGGACGCTCAAGAGTGCCCTCGTCAACGGCGACCTGCTCGCGGATCTCGCACCGGATCAGACATTCACCGCTTTGAAGGATGTGTCATTCGAAGTCCCGAAGGGCTGCACGTACGGCGTGATCGGGGAGAACGGCTCAGGGAAGTCCACCTTGCTCAAGCTCCTCGCGGGAATCACGAAGCCCTCGAGCGGTCGCCTCAGTGTCGACGGCCGCATTTCCGCGCTGATCGAGTTGGGAGCGGGGTTTCACCCCGAGATCAGTGGCCGAGAGAACGTCATGATCAACGGCATCATGTTGGGTCTCAATCGGCGCCAGATCGAAGAGCGCTTCGACGATATCGTGGCCTTCGCGGAACTCGAGCGTTTCATCGATGCGCCAGTCAAGACGTACTCCTCGGGAATGTACATGCGTCTGGGCTTCGCGGTGGCGATTCACGTCGAGCCCGAAGTGCTACTCGTCGACGAAGTCCTGGCCGTGGGCGACGAAGGCTTCACCCGGAAGTGTCTCGATAAGATCGGAGAGTTTCGCCGCCGCGGTCGTACGATCCTGATCGTGACGCACAGTCTCGGCCTCGTGGACAAGATGTGCGACGAGGCGCTCTGGCTGCGGCATGGCGAAGTCATCGCCAAGGGCGATCCCAAGCGAGTCGTGGACGAGTACCTGCTCTACGTCGCCGGTGCGGAAGAGAAACACCTCGCACAAGAGCCCGCTCCAGAGGGCGAACCCGACCTCCGACCCGGCCGCGACCCCCAAGAAGACCACGCCCTGCATGGTTACCGCCAGGGGCGTTGGGGAGCACGGGAGATCGAGATCGCGAAGGTCCGACTCCTCGCCTCCGATGGCCGTGCCCGCCATGTCTTTGTGCCGGGGGAATCGTTCAGCGTCGCTCTGGACGTGATCGTGCGGGAATCGGTCGAGGACTTCGTGTTCGGTATTGGGATTTACACCGCCGACGGGATTCACGTCTATGGGACGAACACGCACATCGAGAACTACAAGCCTCAGATTGCCGCTGCCGACGGCGAGGTCCGCTTCGTCTTCGAGGACCTGCGTCTCGTCGAGGGCACCTACCTGATCGACGTGGCAGCTCACCGCCGCGATGGTACCCCTTATGACTACCTTCGAGGTCAGCACTCATTCCGGGTCAAGAGCCGCATCAAGGACGTTGGCGTTTACCGTCCAGCGCACCATTGGGCGTTCAGCGAGGGTTTCGAGATCCAAGCGCCACCGTTTCGCGCCGAGTTGGATCTCAGCGACGCCGGGTCTGATGCCAACGACTCCGATACCCACGAGCCGGTGTGACGGGAACCGTCGACCCTCGAGGCGATCCGATTGGATCTGACGGCACTCCCGACACCGACCTGTTGGCCCTGTGTCAGCAGCGCGAGAGCTGGCGCGGGAAGCGCGAGCGCGTGGCCTTCACGAACGGCTGCTTCGACTTGTTGCACACGGGCCATCTCACACTCCTGGAGCGGGCCCGAGCGGCCGCAGACCACTTGATCGTCGGCATCAACAGCGACGCTTCCGTGCGCGCTCTCAAGGGTCCAAGACGCCCGGTTCTTCCCAGCGCGGAGCGTGCCGAGGCGCTGCTCGCACTCGAGCCCGTCGATCGCGTCGTCGTGTACGGAGACCCGACACCTCTGGCGCTGATCGAGGCGCTACTGCCAGATGTCCTCGTCAAGGGTGCGGACTGGCCGCTGGACCAGATCGTCGGCCGAGAGGTGGTCGAGGAGATGGGCGGCAGCGTGCTCCGCGTGGAGATCCTCCCGAATCGGTCCACGACGCGGCTCATCGACCAGATGAGCCGTGCCTGACGAGACCTGGCTTTCCCCGCTCGCGCCGATTCTCCAGGCGCCGCTCCTCAGAGCTCTCGAAAACCAGCGCAGCGCCGCGATCGTGGGCCTCATGGGCCCCGCGCGCTTGCTCCCCGCCGCCCTCGGTGTACTCTCCGCGTTCCCGGACCGTCCGCTCGTCGTTGTCGTGCCTCACGAGCGGGAACTGGAACAGGCGGTGGAAGACCTCCGCACCCTGGCCCACGAGGCGGGCAAAAACGGCCTCATCCTGCCCTTCCCCGCGCCCGGCCCCGCGCCCTTTCGCGGTCTGCCCCGCCACCCCGACGCCAGCCTGCGCCGTGCGTCCGCTCTCGATGCGGCCGACCGCGGCAGGCTGCTGGCTCTCGTGGCCTCGCCCCTCGGATTACTCCGCCCTGTCTTGCGACGAGACCTGTTCGAAACGCGAACTCTCGAGATCGTCAGCGGAGAAGAGATGACGCCTGAGATGCTCCTCGAAGCCCTCGACGAGTGCCTCTACCGTCGCGAGGATCCCGTCACGAGCCCCGGGCAGATGGCGCATCGCGGTGGCATCCTCGACATCTTTCCACCGCACCGCGACGGACCCGTCAGGCTCGAGTTTCTCGGTGACACGATCGAGAGCCTGCGCGCTTTCGATATCGACACTCAGCGCAGTAGCGATGAGCTGGAGCGTCTCGAACTGCTTCCCCTCGCAGACGTGTTTGCGCCAGCCTCCTTGCGCGGCGAACTTCGCACACAGCTCGAAGAGCGCTTCGGGAGCTCGAGCCTCACAAGCGCTTTGCTCTCCCGGCTCGACCGCGGCGACGCTCCGGATGAGTTGCCCGACCTGCTGGGCTTGGTACGCGGAGCCCTCGTCCCCGCCTGGCACCATATGAGCGGCGCCGTGCCCGTCGCCCTCGAGCCCGAGGCGGTGCTCGCGGAGGCCACCGCCTACACCGATCGGGTCGCCGAGGACCGCGCCGCCCGTGCCCCGGAACTTGCCCCCGAAATCGACGAAGTGCTCGTCCCGCTCAGTTCGTTTCAGAGTTGGATCGAAGCCCCACCGTCGCTGGCCATCCGTGAGCTCGACGTGGGCGAGGCCCAGCCGATTTCAGTGCGTTGCCGGCCTGTTCCGAGCTATGCCGGCGATCTCCGTCGCCTCACGAGCGATCTGCACCAAGCCGCCGGCCGCACTGTGATCCTGCTCGGCAACCAGGGCCGCGCTGACAGGTTGAGAGAGGTATTGCTCGAAGATGGCCTCAGTGTCGGCCCGCAGGCGCCGATCGAAATCCGCGTCGGTGCTCTTTCCACCGGTTTCGAGTTTCCGGAAGCCGGACTGCGCCTGTTGGCGGACGGAGACGTCTTCCCTGAAGAGGTCCACCTTCACGCGCGTGGCCGGCGTTCCCGCGGGGCATTCCTGTCCGATTTCCGCGACCTCGACGTCGGCGACCTCGTCGTTCATGAGGATCACGGGATCGGCCGCTTCGAGGGCCTCGAGGTGCTCGAGCTCGAGGGTACGTCCCGGGAGCTGATGGTGCTCTCGTACCGAGGTGGCGACAAGTTGAAGGTGCCGATCGAGGCCTTCGACCGCGTCCAGAAGTACCTCGGAATGGAGGGTGCGGCTCCCGCCCTCGAACGTCTCGGCAGCGGCTCATGGGTGAAGGCGAAGACTCGCGTCAAGAAGGCCATGCGCGAAATGGCCGGGGAGCTTCTCAGCCTGTACGCGCAGCGAAAAGCACGGCCGGGTCACGCCTTTACCGGAGAGAGCCCGTGGCAGCGCGAGTTCGAAGCATCGTTCGAATTCGAGGAGACCCGGGATCAGGCCGCCGCGATCGCGGACGTCGCATCGGGTATGCAGAAGCCCGAGCCCATGGATCATCTCGTGTGCGGAGACGTGGGCTACGGCAAGACCGAGGTCGCCATGCGCGCCGCCATGCGCGCCGTCCTCGACGGCAAGCAAGTCGCGGTACTCACACCCACGACCGTGCTCGCATTCCAACACTGGACGTCCTTTCGCAAGCGATTCGCACCGTTCCCCGTGCGCGTAGAGATGGTTTCGCGCTTTCGCTCGGCAAGAGAAACGAAGGCGGTGATCGAAGCGCTGGCCGCGGGCAAGGTCGATATTCTGATCGGCACGCATCGGTTGTTGTCGAAGGACATCGAATTTCGCGACCTCGGTCTGCTCGTCATCGACGAAGAACAGCGCTTTGGCGTTGGCGCCAAGGAACGCCTCAAGCACCTCCGCACCACGATCGACTGCTTGACCCTTTCCGCGACGCCGATCCCTCGCACGCTTCAGATGGGCCTGGCGGGGATTCGGGATATGTCTGTGATCGAGACGCCGCCAAAGGATCGCATCGCGATCCAGACTTCGATCGTACCGTTTTCGAGCGACCTCGTCGCGACTGCGATTCGCCAGGAGCTGGCGCGTGATGGCCAGGTCTTTCTGGTGCACAACCGCGTGGCCTCGATCGATTCCCTCGCGGCGATGGTTCATCGCGACGTCCCCGAGGCCCGCGTCGCCGTCGCGCACGGCCAGATGCCAGAAGCGCAGCTCGAGCGGACGATGCTCAGCTTCGTAGAAGGCCGCACGGATGTGCTCGTATCCACGACCATCATCGAAAACGGACTGGACATCCCACGGGCGAATACGATCATCGTCAATCGTGCCGACCGGTACGGCCTGTCGCAGCTATACCAGTTGCGGGGGAGGGTTGGGCGCTCCGACCGCCGCGCGTACGCGTACCTGCTGATACCCCCGAAGATCGTCCTGTCAGAGATCGCCCGAAAGCGCCTGGCCGCCATTCGGGATTTCTCTGACCTGGGTGCCGGGTTTCGCATCGCCGCCCTGGACCTGGAGTTGCGTGGCGCCGGCAACCTGCTCGGTGGACAACAGAGCGGGCACGTCCACGCCGTCGGCCTCGACACGTACGTCAAACTCCTCGAACAGACGATTCAAGAATTGCGCGGCGACGAGATCGCGCCAGCAACGCCCCGAACGACGCTCAATCTCAGGATCGAGCTGCGCATCCCCGAGAACTACGTCCCCGACCTGCATCAGCGGCTCGCGCTCTACAAACGCCTCAGCCAACTTCGGGAGCCGAAAGAGCTGGACGTGCTTCGCGCCGAGGTTCGAGATCGGTACGGGCCACCACCGCTTGCCGTAGCCCAGCTCTTGGACTACTCGCAGCTGCGCCTCCGCGCCGAAGACCTCGGTGTCCTCCAGATCGATCGGTCCGCGGGGGGCCTGCGACTGGAGCTGGGAGGGCGCGTGGACCCCGCCCACCTGATCCAGATCGTCGAAACCACTCCGGGGGCCCGCCTGACGCCGGAGGGCGTCCTGCGCTACCCGGCGCCCGATCCCGACGACCCGCTCACCGCCCTGGCAGCGATCCTCGAACGGCTCGCAGCCCAGGATTCCCCCGTATAATCGAAGGCTCGACGATGCGAGGCGCAGTTTCGCTCATCTCCGTTGGCAGTTGGGCCCTCTGGCTCACGGCGTGCACCCCTGCGCCAGGGGCGCCCGAGGTGGACCCACCCTTGCTGCGACTGGGCGCCCACGCCCTCCTGCGCAGCGATTTCGAGCGCCATGTCCGTCGCCTCGAGGCGCGGGACGGTCCCATTCCGGACGATGTCCAGGAGACTCTCCTCCAAAGCTACCTCGAGGAGCGCGTCCTCGTGCTCGAGGCCCGCCAGCAGGGTTTGCTCACGCCGCAAGCTTCCTCTGAGGATGAGTTGGGTGCGATCGAAGAGTTGCTCGCCGGCGAGGTGTTGCCTGAGGTCACCATCGAAGAGGCGTCGATCCGGCGCTACTACGACGCGCATCAGGCGGAACTCCAGATTCCCGAGACCTTGAGCCTGAGCCAGATCCTGGTTCCGACGTTGAACGAGGCCCGGGACGTGCGCCGCCGCCTCTACAAAGACCGCCGCAGCTTCGAACAACTCGCTCAAACTCGCTCCAAGTCCCCCGAGGCCAGCAATGGCGGCCTGATGGGAACATTCGGCCGCGGGCAACTTCCCCCTGACCTCGAGGAGGCCGCGTTCAGCTTGCAGCCGGGCCGCATCAGCTCCATTATCGAGACGCCGCTTGGCTTCCACGTGCTGCGCGTCGACGCGCACCAAGAAGCCCAAACGCGCAGTCTCGAAGAATGCCGCGACGAGATTCACGCGGAACTGATGCGGCAGGCCTACGCCGCCGCTGTCAAACGCTACATCGCGGGCCTTTTGGCCCGCGCCGAGGTGAATTCATGAAGTCGTTCCTGATCGTGGCTGCGCTCCTGCTCAGCCCGTTTCTCTCCCCTCCCGCGGCAGCGGAAATCCTCGAGAAGGTCGTGGTCGCCGTCAACGGAGACATCGTCACCCTCTCGGAGTTCGAAGGGCGGCAGCTCGCCGCGGTTCAGGGGGCTCAGATTGCCCCCGAACAGATCCGCGGTTTTCTCCAGCAGAATAATGCGCGGCTTCTCCAAGAAGCCATCGATGAGATGTTGATCGTACAGCGCGGGGAGGAGCTCGGCTTCAAGGTGCCCCCTGAGGCGCTGGATCAGATCATCGAGGAGCGCATCAAGAAGGAGAACAACATCCAAAGTGACGCCCAACTGCAGCAACAACTGCGTCGTGAAGGCATGACTCTGGACGATCTCAAGCGTCAGATCGAACGCAGCATCGTCCACCGCCAGGTGCTCGCCTCAGACATCCCTCAACCTGCTCTCACCGAGGCGGAGATGCGCGAGTACTATGAGACGCACCTGGATGACTACGCACGCCCCGCGTCCGTCAACCTCCAAGAGATCTTCATCTCCAGCACGCACCCTGACGCCATCCTGCGCGCCCAGGAGATGGCCGATCGAGCCCGCGACGGCGAAGATTTCTCGGTGCTCGCCCGAACGAACTCCGACGCACCAAGCGCGGAGAACGGCGGCGATCTCGGTACTCTGGTCCTCGGGGAGATCAACCCCGACATCGAACGCGTCGCCACCGCGCTCCCCCCGGGAGGCATCTCAGAGCCGCGTCGAACCGCCGACGGCTATCAAATCCTGCGGGTCGTCGAGAAAACGGAGGCCGCGACGGCCCCGTTCGGCTCCGCGAAAGAAGAGATCCGGCGCGAGCTGACCAGCCGTCAGCGTCTGGAAGGTTACAACGAGTACGTCGCCGACCTGCGTAAGAACGCCACGATCGATATCCGCGTACGCGAGGTCGGGCTGCAGGTCGACGCCTCGGGCGGACCGACGCTCAGTGACGATGCGCGACAGGCTGGCGCGGCGCAGCCTCCGGAGGAACCACCAGTGGAGGACGATGAGTTTTCCGTGTCTGGCTCTCAGATACCGACCCGGGGTGGGCCAGGATCGGAAGCGCCCCAGTCCGAGGAACCCGTCACCGACAAAGAATGAGCCTCCCGCTGAAACCCGACCAGAAAGGCGCCCAGTCGCGGGCCAGCCGCGCGCGCTGAACATGGCGCAAAAGCCCGCAGGCCAGTTCTTCGCCGCGGTCTACGATGTCGTCGCGACGATCCCGCGGGGTCGCGTTGCGACGTACGGTCAGGTAGCGTCCTGGTTGGGTGTACCTCACGGAGCCCGCGCTGTCGGTTGGGCTCTGCGGGCGCTGGACCCACGCCTCGAAAAGCGGGTCCCCTGGCACCGCGTCGTCGGACAAGGCGGCCGCATCTCCCTCCGCGAGGGCCCCGGCCCCGCCGCACAGCGCCGCTTGTTACGCGCGGAGGGCGTGCGGCTGCGCCGCGGCGTCGTCGACATCGCGGCCCACGGCGTCTGACTCACTCGCCCAGATAGGGCAACCCCAGAAGGTCTCGGGCGCGTCGTCTTTGCTGGTGCAAGACGGCTTGCCCGAGCGCACCCGGGCTAACCTTCCCGCGCTGCCGGGCGACCGCCCGTTCCGTCTCCCCGCGCAACCGCGCGACGACATCCGGCGCGACGGCGTCCAGCGCGGCACAGGAGACAGCGGCATCCAACTGGTCCCTATCCGTGATCGCCCCGTCGAGCTGCTTCCGCAGCGCCTCGAAACGCCCGCGTGTGCCTTCTGGCAACGCGTCGATCGCGGCCCGCAGCGCCTCGACCCTCTGTGCGGCGATGGCCGCAGCGCGCTCCGAACGGTTCGGGGCCACGACGGGTTGCGCGCCCGATCGGTCCCTCGAGTTGCCACTCGACTCCACGCTTTGGCGGCAGAACGCCAGGGACATCGGTTCGTGGCCTTCCGCGAGAACGCGTTCGATACCGGCCCGCACGGCAGCGACGGAAATGCCGCCGCGATACCAGCCTCGAGCGATCTCGAAATCTGCGGGGGAGAGTGTCAGCTCCCGTCCACGCCTCTGGCCGAGATATCCCTCGATCGCTTCGACGTAGCGTTCCAGAGCCCGGTCCATACGCGCTGTCTCGTCAGTTGTTCTTCGTGATCGGCATGACGTCGAACTGTTCCTGGTGAAGCAGTGCGTCACTCTGGACGGTCACAGTGCTGCCCGTCAGTCGGGCGAGGTGTCCCAGGAGATCGCCCTGTTCCGCCTTCATCGCTCGGGCGATTTCAGGGTTCACACGGAGCAGCAGTGGCTGCTCTTTCATCCCGTCTGTCGCGAGCTTCCGAATCTCATCGTAGATCTCCGAACACACCGTCGCGACGTTCTTCACCATGCCCGTTCCGGTGCAATAGGGACAGGCCTGGCCGAGGCTGCGCTGGAGCGACTTCTTGACCCTCTTACGGGTGATGATGGCGAGTCCGACTTCAGCCACAGGCATGAGTTTCGAGGGGGAACGGTCTCGGGCTAGAGCCTTCTCGAAAGCTGCCATGACCTTGTTCCGGTTCTTGCGCTCCTCCATATCGATGAAGTCGACGACGATAATTCCGCCAAGGTCTCTGAGGCGAATCTGGCGAGCGATCTCGTT
>Ga0214472_10008029_pt1 | contig 11013 bp, 6 predicted proteins | sample RVTome_6_FD_207662 | JGI IMG/M metagenome (GOLD analysis project Ga0214472, IMG submission 207662) | Soil microbial communities from uranium-contaminated site in the Upper Colorado River Basin, Wyoming, United States - RVT140D175 | ecosystem: Environmental > Terrestrial > Soil > Contaminated >...
TGGTGTGGCACAACAACACCACCGGGACGACCGGCCTCTCGTACCGCACCTGGAACGGTTCGACGTGGTCGGCCGAAGAGACCATCACCACCCCGGTGTCGGGGGCGCCGAAGCAGATGCAGCTGGCGGCCGCCCCGTCCGGTGACGAGATGGTCCTGGTCGTGAGCAACGGCTCCAGCCAGGACTACGCCATGGTGTGGAACGGCTCGTCCTGGGGCGATGCGATCACGCTCAGCTCGACCGGCAGCGGCGACGACCTGACCGACGTGTACGTCGAGTACGAGCAGCAGAGCGGGGAAGCGCTCGTCGTGTACGGGCGCGGCTCCACCTCGCTGCTCTACCGGACGTGGAACGGCGCGTGGAGCGCCGAGGGATCGGTCCCCGCCCCGGCGCCGGCGGCCGGCAACGTGCGGTGGACGACCCTCGGAGCCGACCCGCGCAGCGACCGCATCGCCGTCGGCGTGACCACCTTCTCCGCCGACACGTGGCTCGCCGTGTGGGACGGCACCGGGTTCGTGAGCGCGCAGGTCGCCACCCAGAGCGCACCGGGAGACATCTTCCCCAGCGTCGGCGTCGCCTTCGAGTCGTACACGGGCGAGGCGCTGGCGCTGTACGCCGAGGCGTCGAGTGTCACCCGCTACCGCACCTGGTCATCGGGCACCGGGTGGTCGGCGCAGTCCAACGGCGTGGACGTCGGGGACGTCCCCAACTCGCTGATGCTCTACCCGAGCCCCTTCGGGAACGAGATCGTGGCCATCGTCCAGGACGCCGGCAGCGACCTCGAGGCCGCCACGTGGTCGGGGTCGGCCTGGGGGAGCGTCTCGCAGCTCGAGGACGACACCAAGGAGGTGAAGAACCAGCCCTGGGAGTACGTGTGGGACCCCTTCAGCGTTCCCGCGCCGCCCGTCTTCTCGCAGGACCTGGGTGATCGGGTCGACGACGAGGGCGACACGGTCTCGTTCGGCTCCGATGCGACCGATCCCAACTACGACACCCTGACGTGGTCCGCCACCGGGCTGCCGCCGGGCATCGGCATCGACACCGACACCGGCACCATCTCCGGGACCATCGACTACACGGCATCGGTGGGATCGCCGTACTCGGTCACGATCACGGTGACCGACCCGGGCGGGCTCTCCGATGTCGACACGTTCACCTGGACCGTCAACGAGGTGAATCGGGCGCCGAGCGTGGACCAGGTCGATCAGTCCAGCGCCGAGGGCGATGCGATCTCCCTCGCCATGACCTTCTCGGATCCCGACGGCGACGACGTCGACTTCGTCGCCACCGGGCTCCCCCCCGGCCTCTCGATCGACGCCGAGACCGGCGACATCACCGGCACGATCGACTACTCGGCGAGCCCCGGTTCGCCGTACACGGTGACGGTCACCGGCACCGACGACGGGACGCCCCCGCTCGACGACCAGGTGGTGTTCTCATGGACCGTGGTGAACACGAACCGTGCGCCCGTGTTCGACGGAGACATCCCTGATCGGTTCGATTTCGAGGGAGACGCCATCTCGCTCCCGTCGCCGGCCACGGATCCCGACGGTGAGGCGCCCACCTACAGCGCCACGGGCTTGCCGCCGGGGCTCTCCATCGACCCCGCCACCGGCCTGGTGTCGGGCACGATCCTGCCCGGTGCCGCCGGCGGGTCGCCGTATGCCGTGGAGCTGCGCGCCACCGACGGCGGCGGGCTGTTCGACACCGACACATTCACCTGGGTCGTCTCCGCCGGCGGCATCACCATCACGGCGGGGAGCGAGGACACCGAGGTCCACGAGGCTGCTCCCGACACCTTCAAGGGCGACGACCCCACCATCAGCGTCGACGAGGCGCAGGGTGGCGGCGTCTCGCAGGGCCTCATCCAGTTCCTCGGGTTCATCGGCACCGGGCCCGGGCAGATCCCGCCCGGCTCGACCATCCACTCGGCGGCGCTCCAGGTGACGGTCGTCGACCCGAGCGCCGACGCCGTCATCGACCTGTACCGGATGGTCGGGGCGTGGAGCGAGGCGTCCACCTGGAACTCGCTGATCGGCGGCGTCCAGACCGATGACGCCGAGGCGGCGTCGACCTCCGACCGAACCTTCACCCAGACCAATTCGTCCGGGCGGGTGGCGATCATCGGGCTCGAGGACGCCGTGCAGTACTGGGTCGACGGCGGCGCCGTGCACGGCTGGGTGCTCATCGCCTCCGGCACCGCCCCCGACCACGACGGATGGGACTTCGCCACCTCCGAGGCGCCCGATCCCGCCGACCGCCCGGCGCTCATCGTGGACTTCACACCCAACGCCGCTCCCGCGTTCGGCCAGGACCTGGGGGACCGCACCGACGCCGAGGGTGACTTCGTCTCGTTCTCGGCGGCGGCCACCGATGCCGAGGGCCACGACATCGCCTATTCCGCCACCGGTCTTCCGCCCTCCGTGACGATCGACCCCGACACGGGGCTCGTGTCGGGAACGCTCGGATACACCGCCGCCGCGGGCTCGCCCTACAACATCACGATCACGGCGACCGACCAGCACGGCGCGTCGAGCGACGACGTGTTCACGTGGACGGTGACGAACACCAACCGCCTGCCGACCTTCGACTCGAACCTCGGAGACCAGTCGGACGCCGAGGGCGACGGGGTGTCGCTCTTCACGCCCGCGACCGATCCCGACGGCGAGACGCTGGTGTGGTCGGCGACCGGCTTGCCGCCGGGCGTCTACATCGACTCGGCCACCGGGGACATCACCGGCACCGTGGCGTACACGGCGTCGCCGGGGTCGCCGCATGCCGTGACGATTCGCGTCGAGGACGGGCTCGGCGGGTTCGACGAGCAGACCCTCACCTGGACGATCGTCGACACCCCGACGCCGCTCGTCGTCTCCAAGACCTCCGATGTGACCGATCCCATCAACCCGGGCGGCGTGATCCAGTACACGATCACCGTCTCCAACAACGGGTCGAACCCCCAGACCGGCATCGCGGTGAGCGATCCCACTCCGGCCGGCACCTCCCATGACGCCGGCAGCGTGGTCGTCACCGGACCGGCTGCGGCCTCCGATCTCTTTGCCGCGACCTCCTACAGCGGGAGCAACGGGCTCATGCCGTGGCTCACGTCCTGGATCGAGGCCGGCGACGACGCCTCGGCCTCCACCGGGACCATTCGGGTCGCGGCGTCGGCGTCGTGCTCAGCCGGTTCGTGCCTGCGCATCGGCGGCAACGGGGTGACGATCACGGGCGACACGATCGTGCGGTCGGTCGATCTCTCGGGCAACGCGACGGCGACCCTCACTTTCGACCGGCGGCGCAGGCTGTTCGGGAGCGCCGGCGGGAGCGTCGTGCTGGAGGTCCGGGGACCGGGCGCCTCTTGGGCGGTGCTCGACTCATGGACGCTCGACGGCGCCGACGGCGCCTCCGTCCCCGAGTCGTATGACATCTCGGCGTACATCGACACCGACACCGAGATCCGCTTCCGCGGGGTCGGCAGCGGGGTGCAGGGGGCCCTCTACGTCGACGACCTCCGCATCGTCGTGCCCGGCACCGCTTCGATCAGTGGCTCGGCCCCGTCCACGATCGCCAGCGGCCTCTACCTCGACGCCGGGGAGAGCCTCACCGTCCGCTTCGGCGTGACGGTCAACAACCCGACGGCCCTCACCCAGATCTCCAACACGGTGACGGTGACGAGCGACCAGGAGCCCACCCCCTCGCAGGCGGCTCGCGTGGATCCGGTCAACCGGCCACCGGTGTTCAGCCAGAACCTGCCGAACCGCACCGACCCGGAGGGTGCGACGGTCAACATCGCGTCGCCCGCCACCGACCCGAACGCCCAGACCGTCTCGTACTCGGCCACGGGACTGCCGACGGGCATCTCGATCGACCCCTCGACGGGCCTCCTGTCGGGCACCATCTCCTACACGGCGGCCTCGGGGTCGCCCTGGGCGGTCGCGATCACCGCCACCGACCCCGGCGGGCTCACGGCGACCGACACGTTCACCTGGACCGTCACGAACACGAACCGGGCCCCCACCGTCGTCGCCCCTACGAACCGCACCGACGCCGAGGGCACCGCGGTGTCGCTCCCCGTATCGGGGAACGACCCCGACGGCAACTCACTGTCGTGGTCTGCCACCGGCCTGCCCGTCGGGCTCTCGATCGGGCCGACCACCGGGACGATCACCGGGACCGTCGACTACTCGGCCGCCGCGGGCTCGCCCCACGCCGTGACGATCCGGGCCACCGACGACGGCGTCCCGGCCCTGTTCACGGAGAGGACCTTCACCTGGGTGATCACCGATGTGAACCGACCGCCCGCGGTCTCCGACCCGGGTGACCCGGTCACGACGGAGGGCGATCCGGTGACCCTCGGCGTCACCGGGGCCGACCCCGACGGCGACGACCTGTCGTGGACGGCGACCGGCCTCCCGTCGGGCCTGTCGATCGACGAGGACACGGGCATCATCTCCGGCACCCCCGGCTTCGACACCGCAGCCGGCTCGCCGTACGCCGTCACGGTGCGCGCCACCGACGACGGGACTCCCATCCTGTTCGCCGAGGTGGCCATCGTCTGGACGGTCTACGAGTTCGACCGTGCACCCAGCGTCACCGCCGTGCCCGACCAGTTGTCGTCTGAGGGTGACGACGAGTCGCTCGCAATGGTGGGCACCGATCCCGATGGGGAGACGCTGACCTGGTCGGCGACCGGCCTGCCCGCCGGGCTCTCGATCGACCCGGCGACCGGGGAGATCTCCGGCTCCGTGGGCTTCTCCGCGGCCGGTTCGCACGACGTGATGGTCACGGCCACCGACGCCGGGCCGACCACTCGCTCGGCGTCGACCACGTTCACCTGGCAGGTGCTCGACACCAACCGCGCCCCCACCGTCCAGGAGCCGGCGGACCGCACCGACACTCCCGGCAGCGTGGTCGCTTTGCAACTCGTGGCATCCGACCCCGACGGAGACGAGATGGCCTTCCAGGCGGACGGCCTGCCGGTCGGGCTCGCCGTCGACACCGACACCGGAGAGGTGACCGGGATGATCGGCTCGAACGCCGCAGAGGTGAACGTCGTCGTCGTGACGGTGACCGACGACGGTTCGCCCGAGCTCGCCTCGTCCGTGAGCTTCACCTGGGTGGTCTCGACGGTGGTGCCCGAGCCGCCGCCGCCGTTGTCTCCCGAGAACCAGCCGCCGATCCCGGCCGACGACATGGTCACGCTGACCCGGGCCGAGGTGCCCGGCGGTGGGATCGTGGTGGACGCCATCGGCAACGACACCGACCCGGAGGGCGGGCCCCTCACTCTGGTGAGCGCCGGCCCCGTCGAGACGGGCGAGGTGGCGATCGTCGACGGGGTGGTGGTGTTCCGCCCCGCCTCCGGCTGGTCGGGCCGGGTCACGTTCCCCTACGTGGTCGCCGACGACAAGGGCGCCGAGGCCCAGGGCTTCGTCACCGTCGTCATCCGGCGCCCGGTCGGCACCGGCGGCCTGGAGATCGATCAGGTGCCGACCTCACCCGACTTCGAGGACGTGCGGCTCAGCCCGTCGACCGGCGCCGAGATGGTGCTCGGCACCGTGTTCCAGTCGCTCTACGTGCTGCGTGTCCCGCTCGCCCTCCTCGGCGGAGCCGTCGCCTGGTCGCTGCTGCTGGGCGGCGTGCTCAACCTCGGCTTCGTCATCCGCTCCGGCCTGCCCCGCGTCGTACGGCGCCGGGCCCACAAGCTGGCGATCGTCCTGGCAGGCCACGGCGCCAGGGTCGATGCCCTGTCGGAGCCGGGAACCGGGCGTGTGGTCCACCGTTTCCTGGCCACGGATCGGAATCTGCTGGCGACGGGCCGGCGCGCCGGTGGTGAGGGCGACGAGTGGGTCGAGGTCGACACGCCGAATGGCCGGGGCTGGGTGCCGGCCTTCCATCTCGCCGAGGAAGTCGACCGCGCCGGCTTCGGCGACGATCCCCGGCCCCGCAAGCTCGTGGAGGAGTTCGTGGTGCGCCTCCGGACCCGCCGCGACTTCGCCGACCTCGTGTCGGTGCACGGGCTCTTCGTCGCCCACCACGGCCCGGTGGAGCACTACGCCCCCGATCGGATCCACGGGCTGCTCGACGATCGCGCCGTGAACGTCTGGAAGGGCCGCAACCCGGCCTACCCGGACGTGAAGGGCACGTTCGACGACGTGATCGCCACCAGCCTGCTCGACGCATACGACCACCCCGCCGCCCTGCTGGCGTGCGACGAGCCGGTGGTGCCCGCCACCGTGATCCCGGTCGAGTTCACGAACTTCCATTTCATCTCGATCGGGGCGGAGCTCCACGGGCCGGAGCGCCTCGACCAGAGCGCCTGGCTGGTGATGGTCACCTACGAGGAGGGCATCCCGCGGATCGTCGGGCTGGTCAAGGAGGGGTAGGGGGGCCTCGCTGTGCTCGGCGCAAGGCTCGGGCTTCGCCCTCGCCGCAATCGGCAATCGGCAACCGGCCGTCTGCGATCGGGGCGCCTCCTATCGTGCTGCCCATGGTCTCCGCCGCCGCCCTCGTGCTCGCCGCCGGGGGGTCGACGCGGCTGGGCACCCCCAAGCAGTTGCTGGAGTGGGAGGGGCGGCCGCTCTTGGAGCGGGTTGTGAGCGCCGTGGCGGGATGGCCGGTCTCGGAGGTCGTCGTCGTTATCGGCGCCGAGGCCGACGCCGTGCTCGAGGCCGTGGAGTTCCCCGATGCTGCGACCGTCGTCCTCAACGAGGAGTGGGAGGAGGGCATGGCCTCCTCGCTGCGGGCGGGGCTCGACGTGCTCACCAGGGGCCGAGGGCCCGAATGGGCGTTCGTCGTGCTCGCCGATCAGCCGCACGTCCCGGCCGAGGTGCCCCTCCGCATGCTCGAGGCGGCCGACCTGACCCACCGCCTGGCAGTGCTCCCGGTGTACCGGTATCAGCGCGGGAACCCGGCGCTCGTGTCGCGGGCGCTGTGGCCGCGACTCATGAGCCTCGAGGGCGACCGCGGCGCCTCCGGCCTGTTCGATGCGCATCCCGAGTGGGTGGAGGAGGTCAGATTCGACCTCGCCATGCCGCGCGACATCGACACCCCGCTCGACGCCGAGGAGGTCCTCCCGACCCGCCGGCCCCCTTTCCCCGGCGGCGGTGCCGGCCGTTAGTGTTCGGCGCCCCGCCCCGCGGGATGCACCGCACGCATCGGGAGAGGAGCAGGACAGGATGCCGACGATCGCGGCCATCGAAGGGATCGGCCACCGCAACGCCACCAGGCTGCGCAAGGCGAGGATTCGCACGACCGAGGCGCTGCTGAAGCGCGGCGGCACCCGCAAGGGGCGCAAAGAGGTGGCCGCCTCGACCGGGCTCACCGAGAAGCAGATCCTCGAGTGGGTCAACCGGGCCGACCTCATGCGGGTCAAGGGCATCGGCGAGGAGTACTCGGACCTGCTCGAGCACGCCGGCGTCGACACCGTCAAGGAGCTCAAGAACCGCAAGGCGGCCAACCTCCACGCCAAGATGGTCGAGATCAACCAGAAGCGGCGGCTGGTGCGGCGGCTGCCGACCGAGAGCATGGTCGAGTCGTGGGTCGACACCGCCAAGAAGCTCAAGGCCATGGTGACGCACTAGCAGCGAATGGCGAATGGCAAATGGCGAATGGCCCGACACGCGGTCAGGCACCTCGCCCATCGGTAGGCACACCCGAGAACGCAAAGAGGCGGGGCGCAAGCGCCCCGCCGCCCCGCCTCCTGCTATTCGCTATTCGCTATTCGCCACTCTCTGCCGCCAACGCGAAGAGGCGGGGCGCCATCGCCCCGCCTCCTGCTATTCGCTATTCGCTATTCGCCATTCACTGAGCGCTACTCGCTCTTCGTGGTCGTGGCCTTCTTCGCCGTGGTCTTGGTAGCGGCCTTCGCCTTCGGCTCGGCCGTCTCGGTCGCCTTCTCTGCCTTCTCGGTGGTGGCCTCGGCGGCCTCGTCCTCGGTCTGCGGCTTGAAGTTGTCGCGCCACGAGGCGAGGACGTCCTCCAACTGGTCGCGCAGCTTCTCGACGCGGCCCTGGAGCTGCTCGAGATCGACGCGCTCCTTGATGTCCGTCACGACCTTGCGGTCCATGAGGCGCTCGGTGACCTTCTCACCCTCGGTGACCCAGGCCTCGAACTCGCGCTGGGCGGTCTTGCCCATCTTCCCGCCGAGCTCGGCGATCTTGCGCCCGGCCACGACGGGTGCGCCCATGACTGCGTAGGCAGCCTTCTGGGCGCCCTCTCTCATCTCTGCGACCTTCATCTCGTCTCCTCTTCTCGGTCCGCCACGAAGCTCTGGTAGATCTCCGTGAGGGCCGTCTTCTGGCGTTCTGACAGGGCGGTGTCGGCCTCGATGGCGGCTGCCACGTCGGGCTGCTCCCGCCCCTCCAGCAGGCCCGCCTTCTCGAACAGCGTCTCCGCCGAGATGGACAGCCCGCGTGCGATCAGCTTGAGCACGTCCGCCGACGGACGGCGCAGCCCTCGCTCGATCTGACTGAGGTAGGGGTTGGAGACGCCCGCCTTCTCGGCGAGGTTGCGCAGCGACATGGCGCTGCGCTCGCGCTGCTGGCGGATGAACGTCCCCAGGTCCGACACCTTCTTCATCGTGCTTGCGATTGTAATACAGGTGCTTGCGTTAGATAGCAGGGCCGAATGCCATGCGGGTGTGGCACCGGCGACCGGCCGCGAGGCGATGCGGGCCTGGCCCGGGCCTCGGCCGATGGCCGCGATCGCCCCTCTGGTAGAATCGCCCTCTTCGAACCCCTCATCCCGCGCATCGGGTCCGGGCTCGTCTCCCGATCGTGGACGCCTGGGTCGAGCCGTGGCCTTGGGTCGAGACCGGCCAGGAGCGCTGTGAGCAACTCAACCGAGCAGAGCCGCCGATCCACCACGCCATGGCCCGCGCCCCCGGCCAGTGCCGACGGCGAGAACGGCGGGGTCTGACCGTGCGGATGGCCGTCCACATCGGTATCGCCAAGACGGGCACCACCAGCATTCAGAGGTACCTCGTTCGCAATCGCGAGCTACTGCTCGATCGCTTTGGGCTCCTCATTCCCCGGACGTCGAGCGTGGGCGTCGGGCATCACGCCATTGCGGTCGACCTCAATGAGCCCCCGCGATCGCCCGAGCTCCGCATCCCCGATCTGGCACGACGGCTGCGGGCCGAGTTCGAGGCGTCGGGTGCGGAGCGGGCGTTGCTCTCCTCTGAGTGGCTGGGGTTCTCGCATCATCCCGAGCGACTCCCCGAGGTACTCGGGACGGACGACATCGACATCGTGGTGCGCCTCCGCCGTCAGGATCAGTGGCTCGAGTCGATGTTCCGCGAGCAGCTCAAGCGAACGGGCAGCGTGACGGACATCGACGAATACGCCGCCAAACCTCGAATCCAGAGGGTCGCGGACTTCGACTCGCTCCTTGGTCGCTGGAGCGCCGTCGCTCCCGTCGAACGGACCAGGGTCGGGCTGTTCCCGCCCGGCGAGCCCGGGCGCTCCATCGAAGTGGACCTCCTGGCTGATGTGGGCGTGGTGGCCGAGGATCTGCCGGTGCCCGACCGACCCACCAAGCTGGCGCTCAACCGTCACTCGCTGGCCTATCTCGAGGAGCAACGCGCCCGAGGTGCGACGATCACCCCGAGTTCGGGCGACTTCGTGTTGCGTGCCCTCGCCCGGTTCTCTCGCCGGGAGCCAGATCCGCCGCAATGGCGTCACCACCTGGATCCGCAGCGCCGCCGGCGATATCTCGACGGTTTCTTGGAAGGCAATGCGAACGTGGCCCGCCATTATCTGGGGCGGGACGCCCTGTTCTCCGACGCGCCATCCGACGGGCCGTGGGAGCCGTACCCGGGACTGGATGACGAAACCCGGGCTCAGATCGAAGTCGACATCGAGAAGCTCACAGAGCGCCGAAGTTGACTCGTGTCTGTGCCGGCGCGATTCTCTGGTGTTTTGACGCGATACGCCGCGGGATGAAGTGAGATGCGGATACTGCTGCACGTGGGACAACCAAAGACCGGCACGAGCACCATTCAGGGGACGCTGAAGAAGAATCGCCGCGCTCTTCGGGATGTCGGTGTTCTCTATCCGCGAACCGGGCTCAAGGGAGGCGGACATCATCGCCTGGGCTTCATCGCCGAGGAGCCCGGGGCGTGGAGCCCGGATTGGATTCCTTCGGACGACCTCGACGGTCTCGCGTCGGAGCTCGTCGAGGAGATCAGGGCCAACCCGGCCGACGTCGTCGTGCTCTCGTCCGAGGTGCTGTTTCATCGCCGCTCCCCCGGGCGGCTCGTTCGACTCCTGCAAGAGAGGATTCCCGATGCCGACCTCGAGGTGTACGCGTTCTTGCGCCGTCAGGATCTCTACCTCGAGGCGGCATACAGCCAGCAGCTCAAGACGGGCCAGACCACGCTCTCCCGCGACGAGTTCCTGCAGGTGAATCTGGACCACCGTCGGGCCGACTACCACCATCTGCTGGGGAGGTGGGCGGACGAGGTCGGGTGGGATCGTGTTGCAGCCGAGCCGTTCGAGCCCGATGTCGATGCCATCGATGTCGTGGAACGGTTCGTGGGGCGCTTGGGGGTGGAGGTTGCCCTCGCGCCGGTCGAGTGGCGGAACACACGGCTGGCCCGCGATGCGATCGAACTGCTGCGGGTCATGCCACCCGAGCGGCGCATCGGCCAGCGCGAGGCGATGTTGATCCGTGACCTCTCGGCATGGTCCGAGACGGTCGAGGAGCCCCCTTCCTGGCGCCACTTCTGGTCCCTGGAGGAGCGACGATCGATCCTCGACCTCCACGCCGAATCCAATGCGCGCCTCGCCGGTGCCTTGAACTCCACGCAGGAGCGGTTCTTCCGCGGCGAGCCCCAGGACGACGGTCCGCCCTATCCGGGCCTGTCGGTCGATCGCGCCGCAGAGCTTGCGCGGTTTCTGTGGGATCGCGGCGCCGACGCGCGGCTGACGTTGCGAGACAAGCGTCGACGAGAGGCCGCGTCGTGACTCACTGGTTCGTCCACATCGGCCAGATGAAGACCGCCACGACGGCACTGCA